>Ga0268262_10000022_pt1 | contig 172765 bp, 152 predicted proteins | sample TergutNc150P3_FD_190354 | JGI IMG/M metagenome (GOLD analysis project Ga0268262, IMG submission 190354) | Nasutitermes corniger P3 segment gut microbial community from laboratory colony in Florida, USA - Nc150 P3 (SPAdes) (version 2) | ecosystem: Host-associated > Arthropoda: Insects >...
AAGCACTTCTTCTGTAATCTCCAAGTTGCAGACCGACCAATTTTTCGAGTAAACTAAATTTCTATCAATGAAGTGTTTGCGTAAATAGTAGTTGCAGACCGACCAATTTTTCGAGTAAACTAAATTTTTCACGTATCTCAGGAATTCTGCCTTCCAGTTGCAGACCGACCAATTTTTCGAGTAAACTAAATTCGGCGGGTAAAAGGTTAAAAGACATATCCGGTTGCAGACCGACCAATTTTTCGAGTAAACTAAATTGGAGTAATGGGTTTTGATGAAGCAGTAACCGTTGCAGACCGACCAATTTTTCGAGTAAACTAAATTTTACGGTGTGAAGATAAAAGCAGGTTGGCAGTTGCAGACCGACCAATTTTTCGAGTAAACTAAATTATGAGAGAGGAGGGGGAAACAAATTGAGCGGTTGCAGACCGACCAATTTTTCGAGTAAACTAAATTATTTGTGCAAATTCGTATTGTGTCCAGCCTGTTGCAGACCGACCAATTTTTCGAGTAAACTAAATTTAAAGAGCCATCTATTTTTTCTTCATAGTAGTTGCAGACCGACCAATTTTTCGAGTAAACTAAATTCCCTTGCCGCTCCCTGCATAGCTGTCCCCGGTTGCAGACCGACCAATTTTTCGAGTAAACTAAATTATTATTTTTTATATCCCAACATTCCGCCCAGTTGCAGACCGACCAATTTTTCGAGTAAACTAAATTATTCTTTATGAATTAGACAAGGCAATTCACGTTGCAGACCGACCAATTTTTCGAGTAAACTAAATTCACACATGGCAAAGGGAACCCGACGTCGCCGTTGCAGACCGACCAATTTTTCGAGTAAACTAAATTTAAATATCCCGAGCATTTTGGATACAGGCAGTTGCAGACCGACCAATTTTTCGAGTAAACTAAATTTACAACGATATGCTAATTAGGAACAGCGCAGTTGCAGACCGACCAATTTTTCGAGTAAACTAAATTAGTAGTCTCTCCATATTCACCACAATAGAAGTTGCAGACCGACCAATTTTTCGAGTAAACTAAATTATTTTATGTATTCAAAAAATGATACAGATTGTTGCAGACCGACCAATTTTTCGAGTAAACTAAATTATATGTATGTGCCGCACTGTAATAAATGTGGTTGCAGACCGACCAATTTTTCGAGTAAACTAAATTTAATGAAAGAATACCCCGATAAACATTTTGGTTGCAGACCGACCAATTTTTCGAGTAAACTAAATTTGTTACCTAAAGCGTTAACGTGTTCCTGCGGTTGCAGACCGACCAATTTTTCGAGTAAACTAAATTCCGCTTCTGCGGCTTTTGCGGCAGTTTCTGGTTGCAGACCGACCAATTTTTCGAGTAAACTAAATTTTCTCATTCGCAATGGAATTTGCAGGAATTGTTGCAGACCGACCAATTTTTCGAGTAAACTAAATTGGGAGAGGGAAAAATGAAAGCTATTACACAGTTGCAGACCGACCAATTTTTCGAGTAAACTAAATTTAAAAAATGATTTTCAAAAGAAATACGGCCGTTGCAGACCGACCAATTTTTCGAGTAAACTAAATTATAACCTTTGTAAACAAGGCTATACGTATAGTTGCAGACCGACCAATTTTTCGAGTAAACTAAATTACGGAAACAACCCGGATCGAAGTCATAGAAGTTGCAGACCGACCAATTTTTCGAGTAAACTAAATTAAATCCCTATGGGGACTACCGCCTAAAATAGTTGCAGACCGACCAATTTTTCGAGTAAACTAAATTTATTACGCACAACAACAGCAAGTGTAGATGGTTGCAGACCGACCAATTTTTCGAGTAAACTAAATTGAATATCTTGCGAATTGGGCAGGGACAAAAGTTGCAGACCGACCAATTTTTCGAGTAAACTAAATTTTAGGTGTAAATACTACTCCTTGTCCTGTTGTTGCAGACCGACCAATTTTTCGAGTAAACTAAATTATGTTTGAAAATTGGTTTTTAGAGAGACACGTTGCAGACCGACCAATTTTTCGAGTAAACTAAATTCTTAATTGTATTTTTAGCATATTGATCAGGTTGCAGACCGACCAATTTTTCGAGTAAACTAAATTGCCGATAAGGGCGAGGCTTGGAACTGGGTAGTTGCAGACCGACCAATTTTTCGAGTAAACTAAATTTCTAGGATTGGGCGATCTTTTGACTTATATGTTGCAGACCGACCAATTTTTCGAGTAAACTAAATTTGTAAAGTTAAATCTTCGACCGTGTATATAGTTGCAGACCGACCAATTTTTCGAGTAAACTAAATTCCATTGCGCAAGAATACGAACTCCCCAGCGGTTGCAGACCGACCAATTTTTCGAGTAAACTAAATTTCTACCCTCGTTTTCCAGCCCCACGCCTTCGTTGCAGACCGACCAATTTTTCGAGTAAACTAAATTACGATAAAGTTAATAAAGAGTCATCCCTTGTTGCAGACCGACCAATTTTTCGAGTAAACTAAATTATTATAATAACATACCGCTACCTGATTATGTTGCAGACCGACCAATTTTTCGAGTAAACTAAATTATTTCAGAGAACAAACTGAATGACTCGCCGGTTGCAGACCGACCAATTTTTCGAGTAAACTAAATTTTTAATTAGCGCAAATATACCAGCAGCATGTTGCAGACCGACCAATTTTTCGAGTAAACTAAATTATCTGCTGCCGTACATTTTGTTGTAGCTGTGTTGCAGACCGACCAATTTTTCGAGTAAACTAAATTATGACTCGCAGCAACGTTTTAACGCAGATAGTTGCAGACCGACCAATTTTTCGAGTAAACTAAATTTTTTAATGCTGATTGGTTTAAGCTGCGTGAGTTGCAGACCGACCAATTTTTCGAGTAAACTAAATTTGAATTATTTGATAAAGGAGCTATTAAGCGTTGCAGACCGACCAATTTTTCGAGTAAACTAAATTCTTAAATCCATGATGTTATTCAACAGGCCGGTTGCAGACCGACCAATTTTTCGAGTAAACTAAATTCCTGATAATCACTGGTATTTATTATAACAGTTGCAGACCGACCAATTTTTCGAGTAAACTAAATTTAAAATACCGGCCTTATACAAGGCCGGGTTAGTTGCAGACCGACCAATTTTTCGAGTAAACTAAATTACGATATTTCCCGCACTGAATAAGGCGGGGTTGCAGACCGACCAATTTTTCGAGTAAACTAAATTAGAAGAAATAACATTAAAGGAAATAAGGGGGTTGCAGACCGACCAATTTTTCGAGTAAACTAAATTTTGAGCGCAAAAAGGAACAGCGCAGACATGTTGCAGACCGACCAATTTTTCGAGTAAACTAAATTAATAAAAGTTTCCTAATTCATAAGTTTTCCGTTGCAGACCGACCAATTTTTCGAGTAAACTAAATTCTTTTAAATCTCCATATCTTTCATTTTGTTGTTGCAGACCGACCAATTTTTCGAGTAAACTAAATTAAATAATTTTATAGACTCCAATGCAACCGCGTTGCAGACCGACCAATTTTTCGAGTAAACTAAATTTCTCTGGCTCATTGATAAAATACTCGACCAGTTGCAGACCGACCAATTTTTCGAGTAAACTAAATTAGTAACCGGCTAATTCCTTACAGGATAAGGAGTTAGCCGGTAAGGTCGGTAAAAAAAGCATGTCAAAACAGCAGTAATTGTGAGGGTTTTTGCTTGTTTTTTTCTTTCTTTTTCCCGGAAAATGAAATAATTCCTTCATATTGTTTGTCCGTAATCGTAAGAATGTCTACTTTGCCTTTAGGCGGAAGCTGGGCTTGAATATCGCTAATATAACCATCCAGAGCTTCTTTTCCCGACAATAATCTATAATATACCGAAAATTGGCTCATGTGAAAACCCTTATCCAACAAGGATTTTCTGAAGAGGGACGCTGTTTTTCGCTCCAATGGAGTAATAACAGGCAAATCAAAAAGAACTATCATCCACATAAGTTTATATGAGCTAAGATTCGTCATCTTTTTCTAACCGTAGTTCGGCGATTTCAATCTGCGGTTTCTTAAATTTGAATGAATTGACTAAGGAAAAAGCCAACCTCTCCATAGCAATATAAAGAGGCGTAGTTTCGTTTTCAAAATTCAAATCTGTCCATAAAAAAGAACTTATCGTTTGTTTAGCAGTTGGATTCATTTCCTTGATATCCAATGCGACAACTTTTTTAGCATAAAAATCAACCAAAGGACGGTATGGTTCCATAATATCATCCGCCAAAGGAAAAGGGTTAGTGCTGTTTTCGTGATGTATTCCGAAGATGGGATTTAACCCTGCCGCACAAATAGCTCTGGCGGCGCAAGCTCTAAGAAGGGCATATCCATAGTTCAAAAGACCATTAGGCCAATCACCTTCTGGACGTCGTGAAAAATTATCACCAAACAGGGCTTTCCAATAAATCCTTGCGCCGCTGGCTTCCCTGTTTTGCGGGTCACCGGATTGAACTTGTCTGGCATACACTCCAATCTGATTAGCTTTTTCCTGCTTTTCAAAGAATTTTAAAACTTCACTTTGGTGTTTAAGTTTTGCTGTTACTATTGCCTGCCAAAGCCGCTTCTTTAGAGGCTGACTTGCCTGACTTTGTATGCGTATCCGCAAAGCAGATTCATAGTTTGCATTTACAGGAAGTACCAAAGCAGAGGGCATAGCTTTGGAATCGCAGAGTATTGTAACAGCTCCCCGTTCAGCAAGACTGACAAGCACATCCTTTGTACAGGTCGCCCCAAACGCTGAAATCATCAGAATTCCAATATCATCCAACGGCACTTCGCCATAAAATTCATCACCTTGTTTTATAGTGATAAATCCGCGATGTTTGGCAATGAAACGGCCATTTTCACTTATATCAACAATTCTAGGTATCATTAACTATTAAGATCGGTAAATTGGTCTCCCATCTACAGTTATTTTTACCTGTTTTATTTTGTACTCATTAAACAAAGCATTAATAGATTTAAAATATTGTCCTTCAATATTTGATGGCCAAAAATCAGAACAAAGATTGATATTGGTGTTCTTTTTCCAAGCGGCGATTGTATCACTAGCATATATAGGTCTGATATCTATACCATTATTGGTTGTTGAAAATCCTGCGATCTTACAAAGTTCTTGTTCTGTTTCATTAGATAAAGCAACAATATCATTTTTGCAAAGACTTATAATCAACTTAGCAGCAGGATGAGGTTTTTGTAAAGAAACCATATTATCACCATGTAGTAGTTGTTGTTGCATAGCTTCTGGACGAGAAACAAACACACCATCATATTTGCATTTTCCTTTTGATTGAGGAATCCGCCAGATGTCCACACGATAATAATCACCAGGCATATATGCTTTATTGTTACAGGAATTAATAGAAACAGGTACTTGATCTTTGGGGAAATACCGAAGCGAATAAATCCCTGTTTTCTCGCTAAAACGGTTCAACACATCTTGTAATTTCTGCTCTGCCTTAACTGGATGAGATCTTATAAATTTTTGAACCTGATCCCTGATAACAGGATCAGCAATATTGGGAATGTCTCGTTCGGAAAGAGACTCAAAAGGAGCGCGGGTTACCCATTTATCCCGAAAAACATTGAGATGTTTGTATTTTTTCTGTATCAATGTTTTTGCTTTTCTAAAACCTTCCTTTTGAACCAAAAGAGCAATATCCGCTTGTATTTTTTTGGGTACAATGCGATTAATTTCTTTTTCTCCAAGATCCTCAGGAACGATCTGTTCTACATAAGAATGTTTTGCAAGAGCAGTTTCGGCATAAAGTTTTCCTTCTTTTCCATGATCCTGTTTATAGGAAACAACTATTGATTTTAATTTTTCTTCAATATCATTTCTTTTTACCGGACATGGCGGCGCGTCTATTTCGCTATAGCCTCTGCCGCTGTTGATTCTGGCAGCTTCCGTTATCAGATGGCGATGACACAACCCGATAACAATAGCGTCTAAAGCATGATGGCGATGATCGCTTCTGTTCTTATACCATGTATCATGCCCCTTATTTAACAGAGTATTAAAACCCCATAATCCGCGAAGCATAGCTGTAAGTCTGCCCGAGCTAACCCAGATTGCATTACTATCACAAATTGCCGATAAATAATCTTTACTTGCTGTTGAAAGGTAAGCGGTGTCTGTTATTTGTCTTTTAATAAATCCTCCTTCATCCTCGTTAAACTTAACCATAGCATCAGGGTAAAATTTTCGTTGTTTTTTTATTGGTAATTTTTTAGTAAGTTCTATAATACGGTTCCAGTCAAATCCTTTGGGACTATTACCGAATGCCTCAAAAGGGCTCTGATTTTTTTTTGCCTGATTACAAGCTCTATGGGCTACAGTTAAGTTATCACGGGAATTAAGCAGAGTTCGAGAATAGGGAAGAATATGCTCAATCTCCACATTACCGGAAATCAACTGTTTGGCGGAAATTGTTTTTCCGCAATAGGGACAGAGACGGGCAATTCCTTCGACAGCAAGTTCTTCCCACAATTTATATTTCTTTTTATCCTCGCTGCTTATTTTCAATAACCCAAGGTCTTTTAATTCTTTTTCTATTCGTTCATTTTCTTTCTGGTTCTTTGACTGTTCTTTAAAAAGTTCATCTTTTCGGGTTTTGCTTAATTTGAGTTCCCGCGCAACTTCCATAATAATTTGATCAGGGTTACCAAAACGGCGAATTAGGGCATTTACCAGTTTTCGTAATTGATTCAAGGCAATATGCACGGTAGGATTGGCAATACGGCCATAACACTCTTCATCATTACCCTTGTAATTTTCTCCTTTTGCGCCGCTAACCAATCCTGTAAGTATTTTCCCATAATAGGGAAGAGAACGCTGTATATCTTGTTTTTCTTTTTTCGAATGATGCAATCCCATCTTTTTTACCGCTTCAGAATATAAGAGCCATTCTTTCAACATGATTTCAGAACAGTCGATCATAAAATGTGATGAAAGCATAGTTGTTCCGACAGGGAGATTATATCCTGATATTTTTTTTATTTGTTTCTCGGAAAGTACAAAGGGTTTCAAAAAATCATAAATTACGCTTTCATCATCTTCTATCATCAATTTTTCTATGATTTCATCCTGTTTTTTAAAATCCAGTTTATCCCATGCCAAACCAAATAATTCAGGCTTACGAAAATCAACCGAAGTCTCATTCCCTTTAAGTTTATCCCGCTTACTGTCCTCGATGTTGAATGAACCGGTATAATTTTCACCTAACTTTTTTCGTATTTGGTTAAAGGTAAGAGATTTTTGCGTATTAAGAGCTTCAAATAGCTTCAATTTTAATTCAGAAGGTATTATTTCTTCTATGTTTTCTTCATTGTAGTATCTAAGATTGTTGATTTCTTGTAAAATTCTAAAACGATGAGCCGAAGGAAAAGCACGGTAACCGCGTTCTTCTTCGGTATAAAATTGACATCGTCCTCTCTCTGGTCGTTTAAGAGGACGCTGAAAGAAAATGAGCCAATGTAGTCTGTCCCAGTTGATTTCTTTATAATATTTTTCCTGTTTGTTTTTGATTGCGGTAAATTCAGTTTCATACATTTCCCGTGAAGGATAAAAAGAGTAGATAACTTTTGTTTTTTCCATTTTGGCTTTGAATCGAACTGAATTACCGTTTTCTCTTTGTTTACAGAGCCACTGTCCAAGTGTAAGTCCTTGCAATTCTGTTTCCAAAGCTTGAATGCCGCCTAACATTCCTTCACGTTCCGCAGTATTCTCTGTCTGTTGTTCCTTGCGTCCGGACTTAAACCCGCGGCGTACTGAAAACTGCATCATGATTCGGCCAAGTTCAAAAGGTTTTAATTTTCGCTCAAGCGCGGCGTTACGAAGAGTGTAAGGATCAAGTTGAGCAATAGTTTGTTGTTCCTCTCGTTCTTTTGGCATAAGCTTGTTATTTATAAGGAAATTAAGCATGGCTTTTTTACGGCGGATTTTTCTGTCCCGCTGGCGCCGCATTTGTCTGGCATTTCTCCGCGCTTCATTAAGCGGCGTTCCTTTTTGAGGTTCCCGACCATCGGGGAAAATTCGCACGCCCATGTCAAGAAGCTTTACATTTTCCGGATTTTCTATTTCCAGAGCCGACCAGCCGATTGAATTCGTTCCCATATCCAGCGATAACCGCCACATAGGAGCCTCCTCAAGTAATAAAAATATTACAAATTAGTTTATTTAAAACAATTTTATCAACTATTCAACTTGACAAATATTATACCATAAAGCATAATAAACATATAGTTTATTCGAAAAATTGGTCGGTATGTTAACAAGACCCCCGAAAGGGTGTGTCACAAAATGATGCCGTATGGCAACAAAAAAGGAGGGTACGCCCTCCTTTTTTTATAGACTTTATTTTTTGGAAAAATAATTGTCTGGAAACTGAAGTTTCCAAACAATTCTATTGTATTACAACCTAATGAAGATACTTTACTAAAAACAACAAGGTCTGACTTTGTTTTCCAAAAGATTCCTAAGCAGTGTGATTATCCCACTCTGCCACAAAAGAAATACTAATGGCACTAGAGCTTCTTTCCCACAGGCCAATTCGACTAAACACATGGCAAAACCGTAAGAAACTGCGGCATTGTTTACAAAGACTATAAAAACCGGGGACTGGAACTTATCGACATTAAGGTTAAATTCGGTATTGTATATGGTAAACTGTCTCCATTCCGATTTGGGAAAACCGCTGATATCGCTCTTAAGGAACTGCATATTATCCCAAGTGAATAAATATTCAAACAGTAATTCCCTGAGCCATTCTGTTCGTGTCCGCCCTTCAGTTATTTTTTTATTAGCCATTATTTTCTCCGTATATTGGGTAGCATAAATCATAAATCATGATAAAAAAGCCAAAACAGCCTGTAAATTTTCTTCTTCCATAAAAGGGAAAAATTGTATAATATTTATATATGAGATATTTTGCGCAGCGCATAAAGTCAACAAAAATGAATACTCCTTCCGTTTCAACAGCAGCAGAAATTTCCAATATGCCGACAGAACAGGATTTGATTCGCGCCGGCGCGCTGCTGGCGCGGGAAAGAAATTTTAAAGACCTTGTTAATGTTTTTGTAGAACAGGCGCAGGATATTTCACATGTAGATCTTGCTGCTTTTTACATTTTAAAAGATACAGACGACCGCAAAAGCGACTTAAAGCTTTCCTTTAAAAGAGGAAGATATTCTGTTCCGGAAACCATTTCAGGCAGCGGTGAACTGGTATGTTTTATCCGTGAATGTAAAGAAGCGCTTATTTTTAACAATAAAGAAACTTTCCGGCAAGGGGGAGAATTTTTAAAAGAAGTCCTTATAAATCCGGAGATGAAAAGCGGTATGGCTCTTCCCATAGTAAGCCCTCCCCGCGAGATTGGTATCTTGTTTGTAGGAGCGCAGACATCTTGTTTCTTTAACCGCCGCCGGTTCCACTTTCTGGATTCCTACACAAAACTTGCAGCCGGAGCAATGCAGACTTCGCTGCTTTTCGGCGAGACGCGGGAAGCCTCAAAAAAAATTGACTCTCTTGAACGTTATCAGGAATATGTTTTTAACTCAATGACAAATATGATTATCACAACAGATGCGGCAGGACAAATTTACTACTTTAACGAACCTGCGACAGAAGCCATGGGGTTAAAAGAAGAAGATTTGGGACGCACTCTGGAAAATACATTCCGTAATGCCCTTTCATCAAAAACCGTAAAGACAATTTTAAAAAGTCTGGAAAACGGAAATGAAATACTGGGACTTGAAGGAATCTACCGCAAAGGGGGCAAGGAAATGGATTACTCCTTAAATGTAACGCCTTTAAGAACTCCGCGCGGCAGGAAAGAAGGACTAACGCTTCTTTTCACAAATCAAACCCGAGAGAAAGAATTAAAGCAGACAGTGCAGGTTGTAAGCGAAGAAAGACGCATCATTAAGGATATGTTTGCACGTTATATGTCTAATGAAGTAATGACAAAACTTATGGAAACTCCGGACAGTGTAAAACTGGGAGGAGATAAAAGAGAAGCAACTGTATTCTTTGCAGACATACGCGGGTATACGAGTTTCTCGGAAGGCCGCGATCCCGAATTAATTGTAGAAATCCTTAATGAATATTTTAGCGCGGCAGTTGAATATATTGTACAGTATAAAGGCTATATCGACAAATTTATCGGAGATTGCATTATGGCCGTATGGGGTGTTCCTATGATGCCGGAAAAGGACGATGCAATAAATGCGGTTTCCTGCGCAATTGCCATTCAGAATCTGGCTCGTTCAACAAAAAGAAAATTCTTTCGTAAAGACGCCGCGCGCCTGCGCATAGGAATAGGCATTAACACAGGTCCTTTGGTAGCGGGAAACCTTGGGAGTATGCAGCGGATGGATTACTCGGTTATCGGTGATACTGTCAATCTTGCATCGCGGCTTGAGGGTGTTGCGGAAGCCGATGAGATAATCATCTCTCAAACAACACGGAATCAGATCGGAGACGTATTCGATCTTGAAAAAAGAGATTCAGTTCGCGTTAAGGGCAAAGAAAAACCAGTACAGATATACAATGTACTGGGGCTTAAATAGATTAACAAGGAAATATTCAGAAACTGAAGTTTCTGAACAAAAAAGGACGGGGAAACGATGACAAATTTTTTAAATTCTTTACTTGGAATTAATATACCGCTCTGGGTATTAATAGCAGCGCCTTTGGCATTGATTTTTTTGGTACTCATTGTATTGTGGTTTGTACATACGCGCATTTTTAAATTCCGCCTGCGCAGAATTGCCAAAACGCAGGAGGCGCATCAAAACGAAGAAGCTGTCAATATATTTGTAAAACACTACCCGCCTGAAAAACTTGTACGCTATTCACGGCGCATGGAAAGATATTCGCGTCAAATGGGGCCGCAGGTCGTCAGGAAGATAGGTCTTACCGACAAATGGATACAAAAAGTTACTCAGTCGGCGCTGCCAACAGCCGTTGATCTGCGCCGTGTTCTCCTATACTGCCCTGCTTCATCGGTGTTCAAAGTCTATCTTGCCGCCGAGCAGCACCCTCGCCTGCACCGTGTTATTAAGGACTGGATAAAGAATGAAGGTGAAGAAAAAGTAATTCGGCTTCTGGCTGAAACATGCAGGGGCGAAGAATTTGAGCCTGATTTTGGAAAAAGTTTTCTGGAAAACAACAGCGCGCTTCTTAGAGAGCTAACAGGAGAACCTGAATGGTATGCGCGTTATTTTGCATACAAAATTTTAATCCATGATAAAGAAGAACTTACGCAAAGAAGCCTGGAAGCGGGTCTTCTTGATTCTCATCCTCTTGTCAGAAAAATACTGACAGAAAATTTCAGCGGAGGCAGGGAAAAAATATGGAATTTGTTATGGGATAAATTGCTCCATGATCCTGTATATGAAGTACGTGAGACGGCGAGAAAACGTATTACAAAAGAATTCATGGATCTCTACAGCCTGAAGGATAAAAAATTTAATAACGAAGAAGCATTTAGAATTCTTGAGCTGCTTGATCCGGATTCTCAGGAAGATAAAACTTTCGCCATGTCAATTCTTCAAAGCGATAACAAGGAACTTCAATACCCTGCCGCTGTATTCCTGGAAAAATGCGGAGTGCTGGCTTCGTATCTTGCAAAGAATACGCTTGATGATCTCGCCTGCATAGAAAACAGCGTACAGCTTTTAACAGACGCTATGAATGTAAATGTTTCCGGGTTTTTAACAGATTATCCGGTAAGTGACGGCGCTCCCCTTTTGGTAGTTGCCAATCTTCTCGCAGGAACCAACGGACCGCATGAAAGTATAAGCCTTTTGGCAAAAAAGGTATTCAGCTTTTTTAATAATAAAAAAATTGAACCTTCAAACAAGGAAATATATACAAAAACAATTGAAGCAATTTCAACAAGAGGAAACATCCGGTCATACGAACTTTTAGCGGAAGAACTATCCCGCAGAGAAAACGATCTTGCTTTCCTTGAACTGCTTCTTCCCCGTCTTCCGGTAAAGGCCGAGCTAACATTCCCTCCTATACTTTTCCGCTTTTTGGAAAATGCAAATTTTTCCGCGCGGGAAGAGCTTATAAAAATACTGGGGACTTTCAGCCCTGACATTGTTTTGCCTGAAGTATTTCACATTTTAAACAGCAGCCGTTCAAAATTCCCGCATACAGTCCGCATCTCCGCTCTTAAAATACTGGGGCTTTTGCGCCTGCCATTCTGTATTCAGAGAATACTTGAAAGTCTCCCAACTCTTAAAGAAGAAGAAACAAAAGAATTTGCCGTTCTGTTTTTGGATTATCCGAACGAAATATTTGAAGACAAGGTAAAAACGCTTCTTGCGTCGCCCGATGCGCGAATAAGGGCTTCAATAATATTAATTCTTCCGGTTGTAAAGAACGACAGCTTCATGAAAGAAATCCGGTCATCACTAAAGGATGTTGATCCTGATGTGCGTGTTGCGGCAATCAAGTCCCTTTTAGGATTTGGTGAAATAAAACTGCTTAATCAGGAAACGTCAATGCTTCACGATCCTGTTGAAAGGGTGCGTCTTGCTACCGCAGAAGTTATTGCAAGACACGGCAACAACGCGGCAATTGAAATATTGAAAAATATTACGGTTGATCCAAACGAAACTGAAGTTGTAAAAAGAGGCGTTATTGCCGGATTGGGACAGGCGACAAACGCGGAAGGCATTCCGATACTCGTCTCGGTTCTTGATTCGCAGGAAGAGTTCCGGGAATATGCCGTAAAAGCTCTGTCAATGAGAACGACAAAGCGCGACATTACTCAATTAATAGAAATCTTTAAAGATGCAGAACCTCAGCTCAGAGAGAAACTGATTCCGGTATTTAAGGGACAGGGAAGAAAAGCAGAGCCGGCTATTTTGGAAATATTGAAAGATGAAGTTGCGTCATTTAAACCGTATCTGGTTAAAATTCTTGAAGAGACAGGATATGTAGACGAAGCAAAGAGGCAGTTATCCAACAGAAGTGTAGATGTCAGAAGAGAAGCCGCCGCGCTGCTTTCGCTTCTTGATACGCTTCCTGCTTTCCGCGGCCTTGTTATGGCGGCAAAAGATCCCGATCAGGAAGTGCGGGTGTGCGTAGTTAAAGCATTGGAAAAATTAAAAAGTTCTCAAAGTCATGATATTCTTGAAAAACTGAAGGAAGACCCTGACAGCCGTGTGCGAAAATACACCCATTGGGCTTTAGAAAGACTTGATTCGCTTGCAATGGAATGAAAAAAATCTGGTTTTATAACTACAAAGTATGCAGCTTTTCCAAATTATTAAATCTTGGAATTGCCGAAGAAAACGGCGCAATTTGCCGCGTCCTTTTTGGCGAAAAATACAAACTTGACGGTTTTGAAAAACAGGAAACTCCGTTAATAAAAGAAACGGCAAAACAGCTTGATGAGTATTTTTTAAAAAAGCGGAAAGTTTTTGATTTGCCGTTAATTCTAAAGGGAACTGATTTTCAGAATAAAGTCTGGGATGCTCTTCAAAATATTCCCTACGGAAAAACATGCAGTTACGGAGAACTTGCGGCAATTACAGGTAATTCAAAAGCAAGCAGGGCTGTCGGCATGGCTAATAACCGTAATCCGATAGTAATTATTATACCATGCCACCGTGTAATAGGACATGACGGAAGTTTGACAGGATACGCGGGCGGACTTGAGCTAAAGCGTCAATTGCTTGAACTGGAAAAATAGCTGTTAAAAGTAATTGTTTTAACTGTGCTGTGCCGCCAATGTTATAAGTGAAATAAACATAAACAGCGCCATTACGGCAATACACACTATAAGCGCAGGAACAAATCCCATACTCAGAACAAGCCAAATACCCGCTGTATTAAATACAGAACGATAAAGGAAGACAAAACCGTGAAAAACTACAGGCAAAACAGGAAGCATTATTACAAAAATATAACGCGGTTTGGATTTAATACGGTAACGCCAGCCAAGAACTATTACAAAAACTGCCATCGGCAGGAAAAACAGAATTGAACTGAGCCTGTTCAATATTTCAGCTTGGAATATTTGATAAACATACCCTGCATTGTCAAACTTATTCGCAGCCAGATACAATTCATCAATTTGAAGTTTAGTTAGCCCTCGTCGGACATACGAAAGAAGCATTAAATCCTCGTAACTTATATCAAGAAAGATTCCGCCTACGGTCTTATTGCCAATAAGCCATTCGCCGTCATAATAGTTATTTTTATTCGTTCGATCCAGAGCGTGCATTAAAACCAAAACCTGAGATTTTTCATCTAGTATAACGGGTAATAATTTTGCATAATGCGACTTTACGCTTGCTAAAGGACGGCAATTTGAATCAAATGCCATATATTCAAAATCCATTCCGTAAGAAACATCATCTGAAGTTGTAAGACTCGAAAAACGAAGCGCCGTCCTGCCGCCGCCGCCCGGCAGAGAAAACACCGCTCCTGTAAGTATCTCTCCAAGCGAAACTTCCATTTCGTCAATAAAAAAAGCGTTTTCTTTGACGCCGGTTTCGCTTGTGGCAAGAAAATTCACCGCATCAAGATCATCGGGAGTAATGGCAAGCAATTCCTGAAATATATAATAAGCGCGGATCCATTCGCCGTTATTCATTGCCTGATAACCGGAAAGTTTTAAGTTATAGATCTCGTAAATATGTTCTTCCATGTTATTCGGCGCCAAAGAAGAAATCATATTCCACGCTTCGCTCGCCAAACGGGCGGCGCTTGCCTCTTCAGGACTGCCCCTTTCCGCCAAACGCCTCCCAAGCGTAGCAAGCCAATGAGCCTCAAAGTATTTTTTATTATTAAAAGAATCATATCCTTTTGCAATTGCCTGTGTTGCATTTAACGGCTGCTGCCCTTCGGGCGATACAGAATACTCGCTGTTCCTCCTATCCTTTGCCAATGCAGCTCTTGCAAGATATTTTTCCTGCAATTCTTCCGACTTAATCTTTTCAAGGTTAATTTCAATTTCCAGCCTTGATTCAGCCAGTTCCGGGCTGTTATACCAAATACGATCGCAAATGCCAATAAACTGATTAGCTTCAATCCACTCATTGTTCTTCATGGAATCTTGCATATAAATTTTTGCAAGATCAAAAAGCTCGCCCATATAGCGAATATTTTCTTCTCTGTTTTTTACCATTGGAAACGCCAGAAAGAATATGACACCGTAAACAACCGAAGCGCCGATTGCGATCAACACAGAATTAATCAAACGTTTGAAAAATATATCGGAAAAACTACGATAATTTTCTTCATGAGAATAAATCCCAAACGGAATTACAAGCGCGGAAAAAGCCAGCGCGGGAAATAAATTGCATAATTCCAATATGCCTTTAATCAGCCGCCATTCCATGGAATAAAGCCGTAATGGCGGATCAGAGCCGGGCAGAATAAACCTAAAAATCATTATAAGTAAACCGGAAGCAATCATATAGATAATAAATATAATATTAGGAGAACGCAGTTTATCGGCATTAATCATCGTTATTCCGTCCTTTCACAATCAAAACCAAACCGGAATAAAGATGAAGCAGCGCACCGACGGTAAAAAATACACAGGGAATCGCAAGTGAAACCGGAATTTTACCTTTAAGAAAAGAATCCATAACATCCAGCATTTCAGGCGAACTTATAAACGAGCCAAGCAAAAGAATCCCGCGGAAAGCAAGAATACCAATGAAAAGATTTGCCAAAGGCCATACGCTAATTTTAATAACATAGCCAAAAGAACATAACAGGAAAATAAGCGAAAAAGAAAAAATCAGCCACGAATTAAGTCCTTCACCAAATTTTTTTTGAAACATTTCAGCGTTAAGCCTGATGTCAATGGAAAGACTTTTTAAAAACCACGGAGTATCATTTCCGAAAGGGACAGGAGGAAGATCAAACCTTCCTACTGCGGTTTCATTAAAAAGCAGGGGTTGACCGGGAATTGCCGTAACACGCGGACCATTAGGATCAGCGGCTCCGTTTAACAAAACAACAGCTGTTTCGTTTCTGTTCAGAGAATTGGAAAGTATCAACCCTTTATTACCCAGTTGTATGCCATTGCTTTGCGCCGGAGGTACGGATTTCCAGTTTTCAAGCGCCATGGAAATTCCCAAACAAAATAATAATGATAAACTCATTACGGAAATAACTGTCATTATATAGGAATATTTTCTTCTTCCCGCATAACAAAGAGAAAAAAGAATAGAAGAAAAAAGCGTAAACGATAAAGCCCAGTAAGCGGCAGTAATTACTAATGTAAGAGCGGTTTCAGGTTTTGGCGGTAAATTTTTTGCCCAATCAACCTGAAGAGCAAGGAATCTAAGTCCCGTCGCCGCCAGGAAAATTATAAGGAAATTAATACTAAAAAGAAGCGTCAGCTTTGCAAAATTCCTCACAAATTAAGATTAACACGGCGTAAATGCCAGCGCAAGACCCAAAAACCCGTAAGAAAACCAATCTGATACCGTTTTACTATATATAAAAAGAGAAAATTAAAGCATAATAAAGCATGGATGAACAAATAGCAGTCTTGGGAGCAGGAGCATGGGGAACGACGATTGCGAAAGTAATTGCCGAAAAAGGAAAAGATGTAGTTCTCTGGAGTTTTGAAGAGACAACAAGGGACGATATAAACCTAAAAAGACAGAATTCCAAATATTTACCGGACATAAATCTGCCTGAAACAATTAGGGCAACTTCCGATATAGAAGAAGCGGCAAATGAAAAACAATTCCTTATTTACGCAGTTCCGTCTATGTTCCTGCTTGATACTGTAAAAAAATCATTAGTTGTAAATTCAATCAGGGAAGGCAAGACTGTTATTGCGGTAATAACAAAGGGTTTTCTCCCGTCAGAAAACGGCCCCAGATTAATTCTTGAAACTATGGAAGATTATCTTCCGGGGTTTTATCAAAAGTCTCTTGTTTATATTTCAGGTCCAAGTCATGCGGAAGAAGTATCCTGCGGAAAAATCACAGGGTTGATTGCCGCAAGCGAAAATGCAAAAAATTCCATACGCTTCCGCGATTTGTTAAAAACGCCGAACCTTTTTGTATATTCATCATTTGATGTACACGGAGTACAGGCTGCCGCCGCCGCGAAAAATGTAATAGCCATTGCGTTTGGGATGTTAGATGCAATCAAGTCAATCGGAGGCTCGGGTATATTCGGAGACGGAACAGAATCTCTTCTGCTTGCAGCAGGATTAAATGAAATTCAGATTCTCGGCAAGGCGCTTGGCGCAACTCATCCCGAAACATTTACTTCCATTGCGGGAATAGGCGATTTGGATGTTACATGCCGTTCGGTCTTTGGCAGAAACAGGCGCTTCGGCAGGGAAATAATAGAAAAAAACATATTGGAATCTTATAAAGATATTGACGATCTTTTATCGCGTATCGGAGAAATCGGTTATCTGCCCGAAGGTATAGCGGCGGCAAAGTATGTCAGAATCCTTGCGGAAAAACATAAATTGAAAATTCCCGTATCTGTGGGATTATGCCGTATTTTGAACCGCGAGATGGACCCGTATGAATTTATACAAAAATTATTTGACGGATTAAGGTAAAAATATGCTGGAAAAATTATCCGGAAAATTAACTGACGCTTTTCGTTTTGTTACGGGGAAATCTACAATATCGGAAAAAAATATAGAAGACGCAGTAGAAGCAATCAAAATGGCTCTGCTGGAAGCGGATGTAAACCTGCGTGTGGTTCGCCGTTTTGTCAATTCTACAATTGAAGAAGCAAAGGGAGAAAAAGTTCTCCGCGCCGTTGATCCCGGCCAGCAATTTATAAAAATTGTTCATGATAAACTTGTTTCCTTTCTTGGAGATACGGATCCAAAAAGCCGTGAACTTAGATTACGGGGACCGGACGTAATTTCCACAGTGCTTATGCTCGGACTTCAAGGCTCAGGCAAAACGACAAGCTCTGCAAAACTTGCTTTAAGGTTAAAAAAAGAAGGACGCAAACCTCTTCTTGTTGCCTGTGATCTTGTGCGTCCGGCTGCTATTGAACAGCTCAGCGTTCTCGGCAGACAAATAAGCATACCTGTCCACAGGGAAGACGGCGCGAAGGACAGCGTTAAAGTTTATCAAAACGCCCTTTCATGGGCAAAACTTAACATGATAGACACAATCATTGTCGATACAACAGGCCGCCTGCAAATTGACGAAATTATGATGGAGGAATTATCCCGCCTGAAAAAAGCCGTTGATCCGGATGAAATGCTTTTAGTTGCAGACTCGATGACAGGCCAGTCCGCCGCCGACATCGCCAAAACCTTTGACGAAAAAATCGGGTTGACGGGAGTAATACTTACAAAATTCGATTCTGACACACGCGGCGGCGCGGCGCTTTCGCTTAAAACAATAACGGGCAAACCGTTAAAATTTACGGGTACAGGCGAAAAGCCCGAAGACTTTGAACCTTTCCACCCGGATCGCATCGCCGGACGAATACTCGGCATGGGCGATGTTGTAAGCCTTGTAGAAAAAGCGCAGGAAGTAATTGATCAAAAAGAAGCTCTTGAACTCCAGAAAAAAATGGAGAAAGAAAATTTTACCCTTGATGACTGGCTTAACCAGCTTCGCGCTGTAAAAAAAATGGGCTCGCTTCAATCTATGCTGGAAATGATTCCGGGAATGCAGGGACAGATCAGCGAAGGCGACATTGATAAAGAAGAATTGAAACATCAGGAAGCAATACTAAGCTCCATGACACACAAGGAGCGCGCTAATCATTTAATCATAGGGCCTACGCGCAGAAGCCGTATAGCAAGAGGTTCCGGCACATCGGTTGCGGAAGTAGCGCGTCTTATAAAAAAGTTTGAGAAAATGCGCGGCATGATGAAAAAAATGGCAAAAGGCGCGAGGGGCGGAGGAATGCCTAATATACCGGGAATGTTTTCCGGTTAATCAATCTTATAAATCAGGCGATTCGTTTCTGTTGCTTCGGAAGGGCATTACAGGAAGGTCGTTTTTTGCAAACAGCGGCGCGGGGCCGAATTTTCTCCATGCATAACGCACCCTGTTAGGCTTCGTTACTTTATCTGAATATACGATAACGCTATTACCGTCAATTTCCGCCTTGGCTGCAAAGTACTGTCCGCCAGCTTCGGCAATCTCAAAACCTTCGGGAGCGCCGCGGAACTCAAGTCCGCTTTCGGCATTTGCAAATTGTAAGCGCAGGCGGCTTCCTTCGGCAATCGCCCAAAGAAACGCAGGCGCATCCGCATCAACATTTTTTCCGTAGACTTTTTTAAGCGCCTGAAGAGCGAGCCTGAAACCTACAGTTTGTTTGTCAAACGGATGAATGTTGTCATATTCACCGCAGTCAATAATTACAGCCATGCCTGTGTTTTCAATACTGATTGAAGCAAGATACTGACTTTCCTGCAAAGCGCACCAGTTTCGGCATGGCTGACCTGCTTCCACATCTTCGCGCGAAGCATACATCGTTAGCTGAACAAAGAGAAAAGGTAAATACCTGTCGTTCCAGTCGCTGCGCCATTGATCGACAAGATAGTACATCATATCGCAGTAGTCGCTGTAACGGCTTTCGTCTTCTTCGCCTTGGTAGTAAATAAATCCCTTTATCGCAAAGGGCGCTGTACGAAGAATCCTTGCATTGTAAAGATTTGTCGGGCAATAAGGGCTTGTATTCCCTGCAGGCTGAGGCCAGGGACAGGGACCGCATTCCTTGTTAAGTATTTCCCAGCTTACATCAGGGTCTTTTTCTCTGCGGGCGCAAACACGCTCGTCCCATGCCCGCCATTGAGAATCATATTCTTCCATTTCGGCATTGTACTGTTCATCAGTTTTACCGCCGACTTTTTCCGCATAATCGTCTACAAATTTTTGTCCCGCGCGGCTTCGCATTAACTGTTCCCTGCTCATCCAAGTGCTTATTGATGTACCGCCCCATGAACAACTAATAATACCGATTGGTATGCCAACATCGGCGTTTATTTTACGGGCAAAGAAAAAGGCGGCTGCGCTTAACATGGCGGCGGTATCAGGAGCGCAAATTTGCCATTTGCTTGCCGCTTCTTCACGAAGGTAATCATCATCTACAATAGCGCGTTTAACTACCTGATAAAAACGAATATTTCGGTTTGCGCAGGCGGCAAGCTCGGCTTCTCCGTTTTTTACATTAATCAGCTCCATCTCCATGTTGCTCTGACCGCCGGCGAACCAAACGTCCCCTGTTATCACATTATGAAAACGTATCTCGTTATTTTCGTTTTTTATTACAAGTTCGCCCGTTATGCCGGCAGTCAGGGGAGGGAGAGTAAGACTCCATTTGCCGCCGCTTACAGCAGTTTCGCTTTGTATTTTACTTTTTTCGCTTTCCCAAAAAACACGGACAAAACTCCCGTTTTCTCCGCCTGTTCCCCAAACGGGAACAGGCTTACCATGCTGCAAAACCATATTGTCGGAAAAAATCGCGGCGGCTTTAAATGACATTACATTTTATTCTCTTTGACCCATGCAACAATTTCATCAACTTTGCCGAAAACAAGACCTGTTACGGTATCCGCGCAGCCATAATAAATCGCTACCCTTCCCGTGTCTTTATCAACAAGAGACGCAACCGGAAATGTTACGTTAGGAACATCGCCGGTTAATTCATAAATTTCCCGCGGATTTATAATGTAAGGATTCGGACGCGCAATCACTTTCCAAGGTTTATCAATATCCAGCAGGGCGGCGCTGAAAGAGTAGACAAAACCGTTGCAGCTTGTCAGTACGCCGTGGTAGAAAAGCAGCCAGCCTTCGGTAGTTTCAATCGGGCATGGTCCTGCGCCTATCTTTGTACTCTGCCAGCCGCTGTTCGGAGCCATTACATGGCGGTGTTTTCCCCAAAAAACAAGGTCAGGACTCTCCGAATACCATATATCGCCGAACGGAGTATGCCCGGAATCGCTTGGACGGCTGAACATGGCATAATTTTTTCCAATCTTGCGCGGAAACAACGCCCCATTCCTGTTGTAAGGCATCATAGGGTTTTCCATTTGGTAAAATTTTTCAAAATCGTATGTATAAGCCATTCCAAGACACGGTCCGCAATAACCGTTACACCAAATTATATAATAGCGATCCTCAATAAAAATTACGCGGGGATCGTACTTATAGTCAGAATCAGGCAAGTCCGAATCGGTCTTGATAAATTGGATAGGTTTGTCTTCTATTTTCCAATTAATGCCGTCCTTGCTGCGTCCGGTGTGAATATCCATGTGCCGCGCAGTATCATCACAGCGGAAAACACCGGCGAACTCGCCTTTAAACGGAACAACGGCGCTGTTAAAAATACTGTTAGAAGCAAGCGTTAAATCTCTCGGTATAATCGGATTTTTGGAATATCTCCACATTATTTCTTTTTTAGGGTTACTTGATGCCGGTCTGTCTTCCCATGGAATATTTGGCAGACCGTTTCCGTTTACAATTATATTTCCCATATTTTCTCCTGTCTTTGGATAATGAATTATTAATGAAAAGAAAAAAATTTCCCTGACAATTATTGTCAGGGAAATTTATCAAGAAACTAACGGTTCATCGGCTCTAATGCGGCATTAACTCTTGGCGCATATTGTTCAATAAGCTGAGCGGCAGTTCCTTTAAAATCAAACAAAGCATAACAGAAATCATTTTGTGGGAAACCGGGAACCAACAAATAATTTTTGAAAGCATTATAACGTGCATCTTTTACCATAGCCATTGATTCATCAACAGCGCGGCGGTCGCGGAAAGCCCAGTAATGTCCGCCTTTCCAGTCATCGGTTGACGGAACCTCCCAGAGATCAACAGCTTTAAGAATTACATCAACTTCAGCAGGTGAGAAGAACGCGGGGACAGCATACACCATATCATCGTTGGCCATGCGGTAATCAGTCGCTCTTGGGCCCTTCGGCGGGAACACGAATCCGTAATCATCCTTCATTTCCGGCATCTGGCCTTTTCTCCACTCCGGACAAATTATCATCGCTGTACGGCCGTCAAAGAATTCGGTAAAATCCCAATCCCACGCGGCATTTGCCGGACGCGGTTTCATGAGACCTTCTTCCAGAAGCTTTTGATAAAATTGCACTGCATCGATAAATTCAGGCCTGTTCATCGCACTCTCAAATTTACCTTGAGCGTTTATGATAACAAAATTGCCGCCGTTTCCGAATACAAATCCGTTCAAAACCTCACGAGGATCATCGCAGGGCAATGCATAGATATCTATAATGCCGTCATTGTTAATGTCGCGTGTTGTCGCTCTGGCAATTTCATAGAATTTATCCCATGTCCATGTGCCCGCTTTTTGCAAATCGTACAGAAGATCAGGATCATAGCCCGCTTCTTTCAAGAGTCTCTTGTTCCAGAATAAAAAGTTACCATGCCATGCGTCTCCGCCGGTTCCGGGATAAAAGCCATAGGATTTACCGTTAAATGTAAACAAATCCTCTATTAATTTATTATAGGCTTGTTTTTGACCTGCGACAGGAACTCTGTTAGTAAGCTTTACACTGCTATCGCTGATAGGATAGAGCAATCCTTGTTTGTACAATGTCATTGCCCAGCCGGGTTCAAGGATATACACAGAGTAATCTTTGTTACCCGAAATAATATTGGTGGTTACAATTTGGAAATAATCATCGTAACCAGACAGCTCTACTTTCTTCATCTTAAATCCATTATCAGCCTGGATTTTCTTTCTCCACTCAAGCTGGATTTCTTCATCCTCGTTTCTAGGAACCCAGGTGTCTACATCATAGGCATTACTAAAATCCGCGATTACTACTTGAGCGCCTTTCAGACTAACGCCCTTCTTGCATCCCGCAAATACGAACAAAACACTAGCTGCAACAAAAACCGTAAACAGGATAACTCCAATTCGACCTGTTTTTTTCAACATGTCATTCCTCCATAAAAAATTTATTATCTCAAGCGGTACTACGCCGCATTGAAACCTACATCTTAATCCCTGTTTGGCTAAGGGATTCAACAAACGCCTTTTGCGCCACAAGATACAACAGTATCAACGGAACAAGACATACCAGCATTCCGGTTGCAACAATAGCTTGTAAATACGCAATAGGCGGCTGTGACATAATGTCCGCGCCGCCGGTATTCCATCCGTTTATAGCGTTCCAATACCGGTAAAAACCGTCTGTTAACATACTTAAAGCAAGCGGCATCATTTTATAGCTTCGCAAAAACAAAGTTGAATAAAGCGTATCCGTCCACTGCCAAACAAATGAAAACAGAAAACAGGAAGTAAGCATCGGAGCCGCGTCCGGAAGCATTATGCGGACAAAGGTGTACAATCTGCCGCATCCGTCAACATACGCCGCTTCTTCAAGTTCCTTAGGAACGCCCCGGAAATACTGCCTAAGCATAAAAATATACAACCCGCTTTTAAGTCCCATAGCCGTTGCTGAAAGCAGTAAATAGCCCGGGAGAGTTCCCAGCAAGCTGATATTCTTTCCGGTAATCAGCTTTATTATACCAAATATATCAAAAAATTGAAAGTTAAGAAAGAGGGAAGACATGATGGTCTGCGGCGGAACAACAATTATCAGAAAAACGCACATAAACAGCAAATTCCTTCCCGGAAACTTATACCGGGCAAACCCGTAAGCAGCCAGAGTACAGGAAGTTATCTGCAACAACGCGCTGACAATTATAATGAGCACTGTCTGAATAAATGTAGGCCAATATTTCATTATTTCCATTGAAATTTGATAATTTGACGTCGAAAAATTACGCGGAATACTTATTACTGTCGCATCGTACAGGTCCTGCTGTTCCATAAAGCTGACAGAAACCTTGTCTAATAGGGGCTGCAGGATAAGGAAACAGAGACCAAAAAGAAGAACAGCGCGGAATATTTTATAAATTATATCCACAATGTTATTTTTAAGCTGATATACAGATATCCTACTCATAATAGTACACCCTCTTTGAGAATATGGCCAACGTTATCCCTATTACAATTATAACAATCAGGAAATATATCCATGCCATAGCTGATGAAAAGCCAAAGTCAAGGCTTTTAATCAGCGCCTGGAATATTTTTTCCATTACCTTGTTATCCGTCCTTAAAAAATAGTCTACTACACTATATACAACATTGACCAGTATTAAAGAACTGACCATAGGGAATGTTATTTTCCAGAAACATTCCCAGCTTGATGCGCCTTCAATCTTTGCAGCTTCAAACATACTGAACGGAATCGTCTGTAATGCCGAAAGGAAGATAATTATCTGAATGCCGGAAGCCATTGCAATACTGTATATCTGGTTTACTACCCGGAAAATATACTTCATAAAACCGCTTGCGGCTCCTTCGGCGGCAAGTATTTGTTCAAGAACGCCTGTTACCGATGACTTCAACAAGTTACTTTCTTTAATGGTATTCGCAATACTTTGCAGCAGGGCGTTATTGGTCTCAAGCCCGATCATTACGCCGGAAGACAGTATTACGGGCAGGAAGAAAACAGCCCTTACAAAGCCCCTTGCCTTAAATTCCTGATTTAGCAGCAATGCAACAAAAAGACTGAAGATAATTATCGCCGGAACTATCAGCACCATACGTATAAGCTCTTCGACAAGAAGCCGGTTAAATTCCGCATCTATCATAAGCGTATATTCAATATTTGCAAACTTGATAAATTGCATCTTAAAACCGTAGTTCATAACATCAATTGTAACCCTGCTAAATACCATACGAAACGATTCAAAAATCGGGAAAAACATAAATGAAATAAAACCAATTAAAAAAGGAAGGATAAAAAAGTACCCTGCCCTAGCATTTTTTCCCTCAAGCGTCAGGCAAAGCTTATCATTTTTCTTTACAAAATAATTCCCAAAGTATTTTTCCATGAAATCCGTTGTAGAATTCATCATTCCCTTAAAATTCATTATTCCCCCCGTCTCAGTACAATAAAGCTGTCAGCATTTATATTTCTGTTATTGTAATTCACTGCAAAGTCGCTCGCATTTACAATAACTCTTGTTCCGTCTTCATATTCAGTTAATGTTACCGCCTGCGATAAAATCTTATGATCTACAATCGCCTGATTATAGAGGTGCTCGAAATTAGCGGTAAATTGCCTGTACAAGCCGTCAGCATCGCCAACCCATTTGTGGTATTCATTTGCGTAAAACTGCCTGAATTTTGTTTCCTGTAAAACAGAGGTTTCTTCAGCCATAAAACTAAAGTACAACCCCGCTCCGCTTTCTATTGTTTTTAACAAGTTTTTTGTATAATCTTCGGCAAGATTTATGGCATTTCCGGTATACGGTACAAGACCGTGTAAAACAATAGGATAGAAAGGTACGGAAACATTGGTGATTCCGTATTTTTGATCATCCAGCATCATGTTTACAATAAAATCCGCCCATGGCGCGGCATAAGCATGACCTGAAAGCAGCATAATACCGATTCCGTCTTTGTTAAGTTCCGCAAGTTTTTCCTGCCTCATTTTAATTGACGCTTCGCGGCTTACATGCTGTTTTTCATTGTAGTTGCCTGTAAGTCTGGAGCCAATGTTTCTGAATGCAATATTTTGCACGCCAAGATCGGGGATTTTATCAACAAAGTCATCTATCATTGACATCATTTTTTCAGGACGGGCGACATAATTCAACTTGCCCCATCTTTTACGCTCGCCAAACCAGACAAAACTAAAAGGATAACGCTGCATACGTTCACGGTTTAAATAACGGGCTGCGTCACGATACAGATTGAACCCGTCAAAAAGCTTTTTATCCCGCACTAAAAAGAAATCAACTTCAGGATACACAACATGACCGTTTTGCTGCGCAGTTGTTATCAAATTACGGAAATCCTCTTTACTGCCAAGCACATTGATTAATTTAATATTTGTGGGTATTGTATGATCAACACTTCGGTTAAACCAGCCGTTTAATTTTATTTGTACATCCTTCCACCCAAAGTCAGTAAAGTCCTTAATCATACCCTCAGCTTCATTGTAAGAAGTAAGTTTCAGGGGAAGATCAAACGGTATACCCAAACGGTGCTGCGTTTTATTCACGGCTCCGGGAATTTCAACAGCAATAGGTACGCCGCTTTTATTACTGCGTTTTAAAGACGGAAATTTATCTAACAGCCACGAACGGTATTCTTTTGCCATCCCCACATAGCCGTCCTGCCCGCAGACAATGTAACGCAGGGTGATTTTTTCATTTGCGGGAAGGGTTCTTTCATACTGGTATACCGACCGCTCTGAACGTCCGGAAATATTCATTAACGCGCTATGCACCATATCAAAACGCGCAAATACATTTGTCCACGAACTGTTACGTCCCGCTACATTAGCTAATACGCTGGCATAAGAAGCGCCGTTTTCAATTACACAGGCAAGGGCGTTCCCGTTTTTCTGTATACCATATACAGGGAAAGGAGCCCTATTGTCGTTAATTACAGCTTCACGTTTTTGTCCTTCGTCCCACCCATATATAAAATTGGTATAACCAAGCTGATTATGCTTCCCGTTATTAAAATATATCAACGCCCCGCTTCCGTCAGGAACTAAAAGGTAGCCCTCGTCTTTAACCCCTCCCGCTCCCAGATACGGCAGAAGATGCAATCTAACAATCGGATATGCCGCGCGGTACGCAATTTTATCAAAAGGTACATCCAACACAAGCGATTTTCCTTGCAGAGTATAGCGTAAAGAAACATTAAATGCGGGTCTTTCTTTTCCGCTGTTAATGGGGTAAAGGGCAATGTCTTCAAGATAATCATCGTAGGTATATCCGGCGGCTGAAAAAATTTCTTCATATTCTACTTTCTGAAACTCAAGAGCGGTAGAGCGCAAGACATATATATTTCTGCGGGCAAGATCGGGGTATGCCGCCAAAAGTTGAGTCTTGTCGTCATCTCTCCGCAGATTATTAATGTCGTAAAGCCGGTAGCCTTCCCTGACCAGCCTTTTGTCCCCGCTGCTCATTTTATTCATAAATTCATTCATTCTTTCTTCGGGAACCGCAGGCGGAATAATATATATACGTTCAATATTGCCGACAGAATAATTTACCTCAAGGCCTCCGTTTACAATTTCATAACTGTAAGCGCCAAGTTCTACGCTGTGTTCGCTTGAATTCAGAGTCTGACCTACCCCAGTAACATCGGCATATTCCAGCGCAAACACGGATTTTTGCAGATATTTCGTAACAGTATCCGCTAAGCTGTCATCTCCTTCAGGGTTGGAACGCCATTCTGTTCCATTGGCTTTATTTTTAAGGATTATTTCCGTAGTGCGCGGCATGAAGCGCAGTTCCAGATATTCATTTTCAAGAACAATATCATTTGCAACAGCGCCTTCCGTACCCAGATCATTCGAATATATTATAACATTTCTGCCGCGCTCGCGCTGTGAATCACAGGAAATTGTGAATAGCAATAAACAAGATACTAACAGCCAAATAATTTTTTTCATTACATCTCCTATATCACCCTGAACAGAATTTCTTTATACAGCGATATGAAGTACGCTATGGAATCGCTGACAAGACTAAAGAAAATTACAAAAACAAACACCATCACGCCCATTCCGATTATTGTAAGAAAACTTGAAAGAATTGTTTTGCCGATACTGTAGTCATGTACCATCATCATGCCGGCAAGTATCAATATACCGGTCCACAATGTTGAAAATCCGGCAAGGAACCAGTACACAGCGCCTTCATCGAATGTAAGCACCTGACTTAAAATAATCATAATCGCATTGATAATTACAGACGGAACAAGAGCATAGGAAATAGCCATATAAATATCGCTCATTTTCCCTTTGCCGTCCATTAAGGTTGTAAGACTCCAGTTTGCCACAGTCCAAAGAAAAACCGGCAATAAAATACGCATAAAAACAATAATTGCGTTAAAATATTCCATGTTAATCTTGATAAACTGGAAATTTGTCAATGTCAGGCGTAATATTTCTATAATGACAGATGCAAATACAATAACATTCGCCGCAGCTATTGAACCGCGCTTTTCATGGGTTAAATCCCAAAAACCATCAAGAGGATGAGTACAAATATACAACGAATATTTTAATGTCCTGCCAAGATGCCGCCACCATGCTTTATCTGTTAAATATATCATGCTTCCTTAATCTCCTTGACAAGTTTAATGAATCTTTTTACAGCTAACGGCACAATAATCAATATTCCCAAAATCAGGAGTACTTTCCATAGGTTTTCTTCCATTAATTGTTTACGGTACAACTGAAAAGCCTTGCTGTAACCTACACGGTAATGTTTTAACTTGTAGTATTTCATCGCTGTTTTGTAATCACCCTGACGAAGCGCAGCCCTTCCGATGCCAATATATGCAAGATCGTAATTCCCGTTCATCTTTAATACATCTTCCCACACCTCTGCGGATGATTCATAACGCCCTGCTTTATATTTATCAAGAGCTTCATTTATTTTTGCGCCGTAGGAAGTCAATTCAAAGCAGGTAAGAGCCGCCGTTCTGGAATCCAAAGCATATAATGAAGAACCCATTCTGTCCAACGCAACAGGCATTGTAAAACAGCCTTCTCTGTTGCCAAGACCGCCGAAGGCATAAAGAAGATTACCCTGAAAATCATACATAAATATACGTCCCCGCGTCCTGTCAAAACAGGCATAGGAATCGTTATCAAATGAAACAACATCAATAAATCTTGAAGGACCCGTGATTCCTCCCGCATTGCCATAAGCCAAATCACCTATGGGTTTTTTATAACCGTTGCGGATTAAAATATCCTGACCCATCGCGTTAAGCCGCCGCACAGGGTCTATATTGGCGGTTGAATTTGTAACATAGATAAAACCGTCTCCGTCAATAGCTAGATTATTGTATTCGGTCGGGACGAAAAGCAGCATACGATCCCTTTGCGCCTGTGTGGATGCCAGTTTCCATATATAATCAACGATCTTGAAATATACTTTATTTGCGCCTATATAGCCGGCAAAATTACCTCGACTGTCAAATTCCATAAGTCCTTTATTGACATTTCTTACTTGTACGAAAATGCGGTTTGCAAAATCCACAATCAGCTTGAGAGGCTGAAATTCAACAAAATCATCAATACTTTCATCGTCAGGCCTTGTTATGGAAAAAATATAATTCCAGTTATTATCAAGTTTTAGCACCCTGTTATTATTAGTATCAGCAATATAAAGAAAACCGTCCCTGCTCTCAAAAATATCCGAGGGAAATTTTAAAGGAGATTCAACGCCGTCAATAAAGACAGAAGAAACCGTTTTAACAAGAACATGATTTCCGTTTTCATCTATTTTAACTAACAATATCCGGTTATTGCCGGAATCGCAGATGTATATGCGGTTTTCTTTTATATAAAGTCCCTGAGGATCACGGAAATTGTCTATACCGAGAGATGTGCCAAGAATATAAGCGTTTACACGATAAGCGTCAGGAGAAGCGACTTGCTCGTCCCAATAATCATAATTGTAGGTGTAGTTTGTCGGTTCGGAAAAAACAGGACCCGCTACAAAAAATAAAAATAAATACCCGATAAAATTAAAATTTTTCATTCTTTTATCCCCGAATTTGCCATCGTCTGCAAAACATTGCTTTGGGCAAATATAAACAATAAAAGCGGAACGATCATGACAAAAAGCCCTATCGCCGCGCCTACGCCCGCGCGGGCAACACCGGCAGTAATAATCTGTGAAAGCGCATACGGCAGTGTTTTTAACTCCTCTGAATAAATAAAGTTGGACGCGCGCGCGTTCCAAAGACTTTGTACAGAGAAAATCATTACTGTAAGCCATGCGGGCTTTATCATCGGTAAGACTATCCACAGGAAAATGACCCATTCTCTCGCGCCGTCCACTGTCGCCGCTTCAAGAAGCGTATCAGGTATAGTGTCTATAAACTGCTTTAACAGGAAGAAACCCATCGGCATTGCAAAGGCGGGAATAATAATAGCAAGATAAGTGTCAATCCAGCCGAGTTTTGCCATTACGAGGTAATTGGGAATTGCCGTTACATAACCGGAAAACATAAGGGTTATGATAACGCCGGAAAAGAAAATCTTTGCGCCGGGAAACTTGTACTTGGAAACAACAAACGCTCCCATCGAAGCTACAATAATAAGTCCGGCTGTTCCAACTGCTGTAACGAATACCGTATTGAAAATATAGCGAGAGAACGTTACCCATGATTTACTCATTATAATGAAAAGATCCTGAAAATTATTGATAGTAGGCCGGCGTACAAAAATATTAGGCGGGAATAAAAAGATTTCATTTAACGGCTTGAATGCGTGGTTAATGGAGAAAACAAGCGGAAATACAAAAAACAACCCAAAGACGGTAAGTAAGGTAATAATGAATGCATCGCCTCCGTAAGAACGGTTAAGCCTTCTCCCGCCTATTAATTTTTTTTGTTTCTTCATCTTTATACCCCTTAAGTTCCTACGCGTTTAAGTAATTTTTGAATAACAGCATTGCAGATAATCATGGTGAAAAACAGTATTGTCGCAATTGCGGAAGCATAACCCATCTCAAAACGGATTGAGCCGTAGTCAATCAGGTGATTAACAACCGTATGTACCGCATAATCCGTGCTTGGGAATCCTGCAAGTACGATAGTAACATCCGCTACGCCGAACGATTGGGTTATCGCCATAACCGCCCCGAACATTAACATGCCTTTCATATTGGGAAGCGTAATATACCAAAGTTCCTGCCAGCGGTTGGTGATTCCGTCTACAAGACCCGCTTCATAAAGGGTGGGGTCAATAGTAGAAAGCCCCGCAATAAAGGCAAGGAAGCCTGCGCCCAAACTCATCCACAGAATAACGACAAGCATTACAGGCATCATATATTTTGGGTCTGTCAGCCAAAAAAGCGGTTGATCCAGTATTCCAATGTTCATCAGAAAACCGTTTATGTAACCGTAAGCGTCGCCTGAAAAGATAAGAGCCCAAATCATGTAAGCGCCGCCTGAAATTGAAGGCGCATAAAAGACGAGGGTAACAAAAGCGCGGATATAACGCGGCAGTTCATTGATAAACCACGCAAACAAAAACGCCGCTATATAACCGATCGGCCCTGTAATTGCCGCCATTATAAATGTGTTTTTCATTGCAATTAAAAACACATCGTCCGCAAGCAGGAGATTAATGTAGTTGCGAAGCCCGATAAATTTCGGCGCCTCCAGAATATTGAAATATGTAAAACTGTAAAAAACGGAAATCACCAGAGGCGCTACAAAAAAAAGAATAAATGCAATTGCGTAAGGCGCCAAAAAAATATAACAAAAGCGATGTTTGTAAATTTCACGCGCTCGTTTCTCATCAACTTCTCTTACTTTATCCAAATATCTCGCAATACTCATTCTTCCCCCTACTCAAGACCGAATTCTTTACGCTTCTTGGTCAATTCATCGTTGATAGTGATTGTATAATCAAGCAATGTTTCACGAGTATCCTGACCTTCGTTTAATATTTTACGCACCGCATTGACGATATGCCGACTGACGAAATAACCGCCGGGTACTTCCGGTATGCCGACTGTCCATGCCCTCTGTTCATCAAGCACTGCCATTTGTTCCGAACCCCATGAAAGCCGTCTAAAAGCTTCATAGTTGGCGGTTGGATAACGCGCGGCGGCGCCCATAATGCTTTCCAGTTCACGCCCAAAATTTAACTGGGTTTCGGAACTGACCCACCATTTCATAAATTCCCATGCAAGGTCAGGACGTTTTGCATTGGAAAGAATCATGGAAGCAAGAGTTCCTGTTGATACAGAGCGGTCTATTGAACCGTCGCTTTTTTTCAAACCGGGCATTCTTACAAAACCCCAAAGCCCGCGAATTTCAGGAGCAAATACTTCCAAAGTGTTAAACCATGTATAATCGTCAAAAGCCAGCGGCATTTCACCGGTACGGAAACGGTTAACAAAATTGAAAACAACGGGCGTTTTATAATGGGTGTAGAATTTCGTATAAAAATCGAAAGCGTCAATCGCTATTTCAGAAGACAGAAGAGTGCGGGAACCATCCTCATTGTAAAGCCGCCCGCCGCGCTGAAACAAATGCGCCAGAAAGTTTGAAAAATCCGGCGCGGCTGAATTTCCGACAGAGGGAATACCCACATTCATGTTGTTTTTTTGAATAATAGGCAATATATCTATTAAGTCATCCCATGTATCGGGAAGTTCAATATTAAGTTCTTCAAGAATATCCTTGCGGTAGTACATTACATGGTAGTACTGGGTTTCAGGAAGGCCGTATATGCCGCCGTTAAAGTAAAACGGAACAATTACGCTTGGACTAAATTCCTTAATAACATCATCGTAACCGGGTAGTTTGGAAATATCTAAAACCGCTTTGCGGACAGCATAGTTGATAACTTCACCCTGCGCCATTGTAAGAACTACATCAGGTCCTATATTGGCAACTACGGCGGGCATTACCGCATCAACCGCAACAAGTTTTACGTTTACTTTAATCCCTGTATTGGGAGTAAACATAGTATCTATCATTCCTTTTAAAATCGTACTTTGATCACGCCCCGAAAGCATCCACACTTCAACTACATCGTCGCCCTTGCTGAACACATCTCCGATACTGTCATAGTCAACGACAAAGGATGAAAGGAATGAACGGATTTCGTGTGAAGCGGCAACAAAGAAATTTTCATTAATAACCGGCAAGGGTCTGCCTTCGGCGCTGATTAATATGTAGTCTATATCAAGCTGTGATTCAGAAAGGGCAAGCAAACTGTCGCCAAGCGAACTGATATTAGCTTTAAAATTGACAAGAGTTCTGGGAATTTTATCCGGGCGTCTGACAAAAAGTTCAAGCTGGCGCGCAAGCGTTAATGTTGCGGCCGCCTGTGCGCTACGCTCGCCTGAATAAGCCGTTAAGTCGTCAACAAGCTTGTAGAGTATCTTGCTCTCAAGTTTCATAGCTTCAATAACTTCAGGATAAACCGCATCAACGCGGTAATCGCGGTATATATCCGGTTCCGGTCCTGTAAGAACAAGTATCTTCCGGTAAATCGCATTAAGGCGGTAAACGCTTTCTTCCATTACATTTAACATCCCGCCCATATCGCCAAGCGTCGCCTGAAGACGGATAGTATTCGCGCCTCTGTTAAGAGGGATTAAAATTTCTCCCTGACTGTCGCTTAGCGTAGTCAGTTTCCATTTGTTGCTATATTTAAACGGAACGGCGGCAAGCTCTTTGCATGGTATTTCACCATTAATAAGAATCGAGCGGTTTGATACAAAGCCGCGGTTATAATTCTGCCGTCCCTTGATTGAAATACGGTACAACCCGCTTTCAGGCACATCGAATTCCCATTCAATCCATTGTCCTGCCACACGCCAACTGTCACCGCCAATCATATTAAGCCGGATTTTAGAAACGCTGGCGGGTTCTGTCGCTCCAGAAGAACGATCATAAATTGCATACAAAGAAGGATCCGAACGGCGCACAGCCCTTTCACCCTGTATCTTCAACTGGAAATTAGCGGGAGCGTTTTTGTACTTACTTTGATCTAATTTTGCCAGAAACTGACGGTAAGCTTGCGTTTCGACAGGCGTTCTCAATGAAAGACCGCGAATTGCCATTGGTTCATTTATTCCGACAAACCTGATTGTATTTTCACCTGCTTTAAAATAAAAAACATAAGGATCGGTTATATAACCCAGCGGATCCCTGAACCATGCGCTTTCCCAGCCGGGCAATTCTACCTGACGCGGACGAATTTCGTTGCCCTGGTTATCAAAGCGGCTTGCGTCGTTGTCGCCCCATACACGCTGAAACGTAAGCCTGTCAGCGCCAAGAAACGGAGTTTCGCCGTTAATCAGTAAAGAACGCTCTATCGGTATCCCTCTGGATGCTATAGGATAATATTCAATGTGAATAAAATAGAGCCCTTCTCTTTCAATATTAACTTTATATTCAACATAACTTGCTTCTTCTGTTATCAGGGCGCGGGAACCGAAAAAATTATCATTTATGGAAACGCCTTTCGCAGAAGCCCATGAAAAAACATCAATACTAATATCCTGCCGCCCTGCCGGAACATTCGCATAACGTTCAACATAACGGGAATAAATATTTGTTCTTCCTGTACTTGCCCCGCTTAAATCTACTCCGGCATATTTTTCAGAAAAATCCGCCTCTTTCCTTCCTGAAACCAGAAAAATCGCCGCCACAACTATTACAACAGCGGCAATAACAACCAAATTAACGCGAAAAATTTTATTCTTCATACCCATTACAGCCTTTATTCATAAAATTTTTTGTACTCATATTTAACAGCATTTATCATTAATCTGATAAGAACTCCGTCATCTTCCGAATTCGGCTGACCTGTCCTTCTGTTAAAAAGACCGAATTTTTCTCCGTTTCCGTTTACGGCTCCGTTATCCCAATAAACCGGAACAAGCCCGTATTTTTTTGCCGTTGCAAACACATAGGGAATATATTCAAACCTGCTTTTGCGCGCCTGTTCTTCCTTTGCAGAGTCATTCGGATATAATTGCAGAACTGCGCCGCATTCACCTATAATTACCGGAATATTTTTATCGATAAAGCGCGGCTTAAACGGAGCAAAATCGTTTTCTATTTTTTGTTTGTCAGCCGGTGATCCCCATTCAAAGCGTGTTCCTTCTATACCGAATTCATTTGGGTCATAATAATGAAAAGTAACAACCTGTTTGTCGGCGGCGCTGTCTTTTGGCAGTATAAATGTAGCTAAAAGCGTCTGCTTGGGGTTTGTACAATATGCCGGAATTACCAGATAACGCTCCGCGTTGTTTCCCCCTGCGGCGCGCACCTTATCCGTAAAGATTTGATTCCAATTGTTTACTATTTCTAATTGCTTGCTTGGGTTTGATCTGAAAGCGCTGCTCCAGCACCAGCCGCCGTCGTGAATCTCATTCATGGATTCGAACATAAGCCAGTCGCCGTAATTTTGAAAATATGCCGCTATTTGCTCCCATACACGGGTAAATTGATCTGTTATCCTTTTATAATCAGCTTCATTTTTGTACGACTTGCCGATTGAGAGCCAGCCGCTCTCCTGCTGCTCGCTGGAAGTAGAACCGTCATGGTGTAAATTGATAATAACCTTTAATCCTGCGTTATGAGCCATCCGCACAACTTCGCCTACTCGGTTCAGGCGTGAAGGCGCTATCCGGTGTTCGGGAGCCTTGCCGATATGCCCCATCCATGTTACCGGAATGCGGATTATGTCAAAACCTGCGGCTTTTACCCCGTTCATCAACTCCTGATTGACAGCAGGATTACCCCAGCCTGTTTCGCTTCCGATATTACCATTAAAAGAATCAAGAGTATTCCCCAAATTCCAGCCTGCAAAAATCTTTTCTTCCTTAAAGTAATCAAATGCTGTTTTTCCGCTTGACTGTTCAAGCTGATAATCATCTACAAGATACGGCTCTTGAGAAATTTGGCTAGAAGACATTGTATTTTCCCGCGCTTCAGTTTTACCCATGCATGCGGTCAGTATTAAAGAGAACATAAAAATTACAGACAGTAATTTTTTTATAAAAATCTCCTTCCGTAACTAGATTAACATTTTTGTTTATTTAACCAGCCGGTTATAAAACCGTAATACAGAAATACATTTTTAGACAGATATTTAAGGTATTATGCCGTAAATATTAAATCATATTAACATTATAACCCGAAAATCGTCAATCTTTTTACAAAAAATAGGCTGGATTGTCTGTCAAAAGTTCCAAAAAACCGGGATATGTTACAGCCGCGCTCTCGGCGCTTGTTATTTCGATGGGAATTTCGCTTCCAAGGGCGGCTGCGGCAAAAGCCATAACAATTCGGTGGTCGCCGTGTCCGTCAATTATCGGGCTTTTAACCGGAAATAACGCTCCTTTTCCATGAATAACAAGACCGTCCGGTCTCTCCGTACAGGAAACTCCCAATTTAGCCAGTTCTTTTGACATTACCGCAATACGGTCTGTCTCCTTGATACGGGCATGAGCAACATTTACAAGAGATGTGTCTCCGTCAGCAAAGGCCGCCGCCGCCGCCGCCGCCGGAAGCAGATCAGGCGTTTCGTTCATGTCAAAAGTCCCGCCAATTAGACGGCCATTCCGTGAAACTGTAACTGTCTGCCCGTTCTCATTATCTTGCCATTGAACTTCGCAGCCCATAGCTTTTAACATATCAAGAAAAAATTTATCACCCTGAGTATCCGCCGGATCAAGACCGAGAAGAGTTACTTCTCCGCCGGAAATAGCGGCGGCGGCGGCAGGAAAAGCCGCTGAGGAAAAGTCGCAGGGAACATGGCTTGAAAACGCTTTCCATGACGAACCGCCGTTAATCTTAAAATAGGAGTAATCCGGCGCTGCTTCAAAGGGGATATTATGCGCTCTTAGATAGGAAAGAGTCATTTCTATATACGGTTTTTCGTTTAAAAGCGGTACTTCGATTTCGGTAACAACGCCATAAGGAGCAAGAGGCGACGCAAGAAGCAGCGCCGACAGATACTGGCTGGTCGGACACGGCAGACTGACTTTACCGCCCGCCCATGGACCCTTTATCGTGATTGGAGCGCACCCGTTATTGCTGCCGCATTGAACGCCAAGACCTGCCAGCGCATCCAGAAGAGGGGCGGCGCTGCGCCTTTTTATCTGTTCATCACCTGTAAATTTAAAAGTTTCCGGCTGAATGGCAGCGACAGCCAGCGCCAGATAGAGAGTTGTTCCCGAGTTACCTACGTCAATTTCAGCGTCTTCCGCAGTTGATTTTTTAAACCCGCCGTTACCCTTCACTTCCCATTTGATCAATTTTTTACCGTCTCCATCCGGCGGATTTGGACATAAAGGATCAACAATCCGGTATTCGGTAATTTCAGCGCCAAAGGCTTTGCAAGCCAGAACACAGGAGCGGGTATCAAGGGAATCAAGCGGGTAAGAAATTTCCGAAACTCCGTCAGCAAGAGAGGCAATTAACAACTGCCTTATTGTATGGGATTTTGAAGCCGGAATTCTTACTACGCCTGAAAAACGATGAGGCTTAATGCAGACATTCATAGTTATTCTGATTTTACAAATTAATATAAGGAGGTCAATACGCCGTATAACCAGCGCTCTCTTTAATGCGTCTTACGTTCCGGTTGTATATGAAGTTTTTCATGTGGTATTTTTTTTATTTCTCGCAAAGGCGCTAAGACGCCAAGGTTGTTGTTCGTGGGATTGTCGTTTTTCTTTCAGAATTCTTATTTTAAATATAAAATATTTTGATAAATCGGACGACTCCGCAAAGCGGAGACGATTGCTCCTTAATTTGTTCCGAACATTGGGATTTTTAAGTCAAGCGTTTGACTTTTTTTACCCAATGCCGGGCTTTTTGACTCAATCGTTGGAGTTCCAAAGCCCGACGTTTGAGTTTTTTTGCCCAACGTTGGGTTTTTTAACTCCAATTTTAGCCGCGTGAGCGGCGGTTTATATCGAACGTATCCGCATTGCGGATACGATAACTCCACTGTTTGAGTTTTGAAGTCCAACGTTTGAGTCGATCAACTCCAACGTTTGACTTTTTAACTCCAAATTTTAGCCGCATGATCGGCGGTTTATATCGAAACTCCAATTTTGGGCCTTTTTTTGCCCGAATAGGCCATTTTGCTCTGTTTTGGCTAAAATTGCCTGACACCGTTGTGCTATGTTCCCTTATTGTTTGGTATAAGTACCATAACCACCATCTAAAGTAAGCGTGTTGCCGCTTACAGAATAAGAGTATGTAGATAGTGCAAAATATGCATTCACAACTCCTTCATCCTTGCCCGCGGCTATTAGCTCGGCTTTTGTATACCATTTTGCGGTAAGAGAGAAACCAGACCCCCCCAAAGATGAGTTGGTGTCAGCGTCATACTACTGCCGCTGGTAGTAAACGTTCCCTTCTCAAAAGGGTAGTCAGGGGCTGGTAAATACTCATAAGTTCCATTATTGAATTTAAATGTATCGCCATCACTACGTTTCCATGTCCCATTAAGCGCAGGGTCTGTTAGTGGGTCGGTGGTGTCGTTTTTACAAGCGGCAAAGCTGAATATGATTGCCGTAGCCAGAACGGCAAGTCCGAATAGTTTGAATTGGTTTTTCATGTTACAACTCCTTTCTTGTTATGTAACGGTGTCAGACACCGTTCCCTTTCCTTGTCTATGATTAAAAAGCCCGGACAGCCCGAACCGAGTATTTATTGCCGTCCTTGCTGCTGCCGTACTGCTCGCCGTCACTGAAATCCTGATCCCATGCGTATGTATTAGTGCTCTGCGACGAGGACCAGTATCTGTTTGTACAATTCGTATTATCCATAATGGTCTTAAACCCTCCCAACCCTTTCTGTGCCAGATTCTTGTACATCAAGTCCAGTTCATCTTTGCTCGGAAGGAACCAGCCTGTTAAACCATTGACGGTATAGTCCTTGCAGGCTTTGGCGGCGGGCGCGTTTGCGTCCGTGGCAAGAATAAGGGCGGTGTTTTTCCTGCCCGTGCCTATCGCCGTCCCTGTGCCGGTAATGCTGGTAGAGGTATGGCTTGATGAAGCCCACAAAAGGGTTGTTGATTGATCAGACGGTGCGGCTTCAAGGTAGTGGCATAATTGATTGTTGTCCGTCATGGTAAAGCCGGTTTTACTTGCATAAAAGACTTTTCCGCCGCCAGGCCCCGCATCGCCGACCTTGTAATCCATACCGTCCCCGGTGTCGGGGTCGTTTTTACAAGCGGCAAAGCTGAATATGATTGCCGTAGCCAGAACGGCAAGTCCGAACAGTTTGAACTGGTTTTTCATGTTACAACTCCTTTCTTGTTTGATGTGTATAAAAAAAGCCGGTGTTTCCGCATACGCAGAAATCCGGCTTTATACCAAAATAATGAGAGATTGAGAGAATATATGTTATTGACGAACGGAGCGAGGCTGTGTCTGACCACTTGATAAGTGGTCAGATTGCACGGGCGGGAAATCTGAGCGCGAGTAGATCGGAGGGCGCAGCCCTCTATTTGGTTATTTAAAGAGCGTGAAAAGTATGGGGGGGGGGGGGGGGTAATGTTTATTGCCGGTCTCGCAAAAAACGCCTTTGGCATTTTTTGGGGAAGGTGTCAAAAGAATAATGTTGGGGGAAATGCCTTTTTTGCGAATTTACAATTGCTTATTATTTTGCTCGGTATACCGTATGATCTCCGTGCGCTCCGATTAACTTTTGGTTTACCGTATCCACCATTAAATCCATGCCTTCAATTGGAAGAACGCCCAGCAAAAATTCAGGCGCGTCTTCTATTACCACTGCTGACATTACAACAGAACGGTTTTCCCAGTTAATCTCCAGCGCTTCGGTCAGTTTGCACGTTTCCGTTGCGTCGTTTGCAAGGCTTATTTCCCGTTCCCCGATAACGTCAAGCCCGAGTTGTTGAAAAAGCTGTTCATTGATGACCAGCGTGGTAGCGCCGGTATCCACCATAACGTCAATTGTTGCTTGACGGATTTTATCTTTCGGCAGGTTTCCTTTTTTGGCTTGTTTTATATCATCAATGTTTCTTAAGGTGATTTGAGTGTTTACATGTCCCATACTGATAACCTCTTTATAGTGCGGTGACTACCGCACAGTTAAATCGAACAGGAAACAAAGTTTCCTGTTTGCTCCTTGCTTATTTGTACAGATATATCACAGTAACAAACGGTTTTCAAGTGTGCGGTTACATTTTCGGAAAACAGGGGTAAGGCAGCTGCCTCTTGGCGGTATTAAGGAGCTCATCACTTACGCATATCCGTACCTGAATTTTGTTTAGTGGCAATAAAAAAATAGTTTGGGGAAAATGGCATTTTACTGTTTGTTATTCATATTCCAATAGGAGAGCAGTTTGCCTAGTACTTCCTCAAAATCAATTGGTTTACCGACATGGCTGTTCATGCCGGCCTCAAGGCATTTTTCAACATCCTCTTTAAACACATTCGCAGTCATTGCAATAATCGTTATAGTTTTTGCCGCCGGAATATCAAGCGCTCTTATACGCCGCGTAGCTTCATAGCCGTCCATTTCCGGCATCTGTATATCCATGAAAATCATGTCGTACTTATACGGGGCGTCTACAAACATACGAACCGCTTCTGCGCCGTTTCCCGCGCAATCTATCTCCAGTTTTGTCGGTTCAAACAGGGTCTGTACAATTTCGCGGTTAATTTCCACATCTTCAGCCAGCAGTATGCGCCGACCGGCAAAAATACCCGCAATTTCCGCAGCCTGCGATTTTTCCGCCTGCCGTTTGTCTACGCCGAGACATTCATTAATGACTTCCGCAATGGTGGAAGGGAACAGGGGCTTGGATAGGAATTTATCAACGCCTGCCGCTTTCGCTTCATCGGCAACCGCGCTCCATTCCGCGGAGGAAATCATTATTACAATTGAATGCTCCGTAACACGCGACTTTATCTCACGGGCAAGCTGTATTCCGTCCATAACCGGCATTCTCCAGTCTATAAAATAGATATGGTAACCGCCATTTTGATCTATAAGTTGAAGCGCTTTTTCCCCGCTTATGGCAACATCGCACATTATGTCGAAGCTTTGCACTATTTCAAGGAAATATGTTAAAATATCCGGGTCATCGTCTACTGTCATAATACGGATATTTCTCAAATTTATATCAGCTGACAAAAGCGTATGTTTTTCTTCAGAACCGCGCTGCAGCTGAATGGTAAACGTAAAAACAGAACCTTTTCCGGGTTCTGATTGTACCCAAATACTGCCGCCCATCATTTCAACTACGCTTTTGGAAATTGCAAGACCCAGCCCCGTACCGCCGTATTTGCGGGTTGTGCTGGATTCGGCCTGTTCAAAAGAGTTGAAAATCTTTTCCTGCTGTTCACGGTTTATACCGATTCCGGTATCGCTGACCGAAACTTGCAGGGTACAGATGTCGTTTCCTTTTCCCGCAAGACGCACGGCAAGGGTAATGGAACCTTTTTCCGGCGTGAATTTGATTGCGTTTCCCAGCAGGTTTGTAATAACCTGCGCTATACGCTGATCGTCCCCTATGAGCATACGGGGAATAGAACCGTCAATATACACTGAGAATTTTTGCTGTTTTTCTTCTACGCGGAAATTGACGACATTTACTACACGCCGGAGCATCTTTTCAAGATCAAATTCCGCAGGAGTAAGTTCAAATTTGTTAGCCTCAATTTTGGACATATCCAGAATATCGTTAATCACGCCAAGCAGATGGTTCGAAGCGTCCTCTATTTTCGAAAGACAGTAATCTTTGCGAACTGGATCAGAAGCGGACTTCCCTATCGTAGTCATGCCTATTATGGCGTTCATCGGCGTACGTATCTCGTGACTCATGTTGGCAAGAAATGCGCTTTTATGCTTGCTTTCTATATCCGATCTGTGTTTTGCGGCGTCAGCGCGAATGAGAATGATAATCAACACTACCGCAAGTGATATACCCAATATACTTAGTTCCAGCGCCATATTGATTACAGGCTGATAATATAATTTTTTTGGAGGGAAAAGACCTAAATACCAACCATTCTCAAGCGTCCTGAAGAAACCGATGACCTCTTCTCCTTTCCAGCTAACCCATTCGACTTCTGAGATTTCTCCCTTTTGTACTAAATCATCAACTAAAGCTGAAAGGGAGATATCCGGATTATCCATTTTCATTCCGACATAATCCGGATTGGGATGACCAAGTATTTCTAAATCCTGACTGACCAATACTCCGTAGTTGTTGCCTTTTAAAGAAGCGGTATTAACAACTCTTTCTCCGATATAAGCTGCCCGTACATCAATAGCCACAACGCCTATACGCTTCCCGCCGCTGTCAAAAATACAATGGGAGTATGAAAAAACGGTTTCGCCTGTTACTGTATCTTTATACGGTAATGTATAAGCAATGTCACGGTCGGTCTTAACGGCGGCTTCGTACCATGGACGTTCCGGCGGCTTCCAATCATCCGACGGCTGCCAGCCAATACCGTTAAAAAAGAACGGACCTTCCGGTGATATTTCTATATAGCCGAATGGGCCGTTAGTGCTGTAAATGCCATTATTTCTTAAAAGTAAATGCTTTGATATATCCGTATTAAAAGCGGTCAATTTTGCGGCATCATCTCCGCGCAGAATTAAACTCTGTATGGATTGCGCAAATTCATCCAGTATCGTACTTGATTCCAGCAAATCAGAGTTTACTTGAGATTCCATATAGTCAAGTACGCTTTCAGCATTGCGCAACAGATTGGCCTGCACTATTTTGCTGGTGATCATGTAGCTTGATATAACCATCAATAAAAACGCAAAAAAGGTAAACAAAATTTGTATATACAGAGGGCGTTTTAAGAAAAATTTCAGTATCATAATATTCATCATCAGCCTTCCTAAAAGTCAATGCCTTGAATATATACTATAGAAGCTAATTCCCGATTTATCAACACGTATTTTATGCCCAATTTCATATTACTTTTTTCAATGGTTATTGAAAAACAAGCGCTTTTTTTGTGTTGAATTCAGGTTATTGATATTGTCTTAGTTTTTGACCTGATAGGCCTTAACTGTTCTTTTGTTACTTTTCTTGGATCGTTTATGCCGATTGGAAGTTCCCTGCCTTCCTCTGCCGGAACATTTTCTTCTTCAAAACTGCCGTCGCTGTCCCAAAGTTCATGCTGAGGCGGATCTTTTCCTTCTTCAATAGATAACTCTTCATTTTCAAGCCGCACGGCGATCAGTTTTGTAACGCCGGATTCTTCCATTGTTACGCCCAAAAGCGTTCCCGCTCCGGTAACGGTTTTTTTGTTATGCGTAATTATAATGAATTGGCTGGAGTCGCTGAATTCCCGCAGAAGATGAACGAACCGCCCGACATTCTGTTCGTCAAGCGCGGCGTCAATTTCGTCCAGCAGACAGAAGGGACTGGGCTTTACCATATACGTTGCAAAGAGAAGGGCGACTGCCGTCATAGAACATTCGCCGCCTGAAAGCAGGCTTAAATGTTCAAGTTTTTTGCCCGGCGGCTGCGCAAATATTTCGATGCCGGATTCCAGCACATGATTTGTATCTGAAAGACGCAGTTCCGCGCGTCCGCCGCCGAAAAGCCGCCGGAACATATTGTGGAAATTCTTTTTTATGCGGTTATAGGTTTCAAGGAATAAGGCGGAAGATTCCTGGCGGATTTCAGATGTCAAGCTTTCCAAATCTTTGCGGGCTTTTTCAAGGTCTGCCATTTGATTAGTCAGGAAATCGTAGCGCTGCTTTGTTTCCGCAAATTCTTCAGGGGCCATGAGATTAACAGACCCCAATTCTCTCATTTGATTTCGGGCGGATGCTAATTTTTCACGTAATTCCGCAGGAGCCGTTGTAATAGAAAAAATACGTTCTTCAAATTCCATTAAATCTCTTGAGTGCGTCTCCCTGAAATTTTCTTGAATGTTTTTAATTTCTGTTTCGGACTGAACCAACTCCAGATGTATCTTCTCCAGCGCTTCCTGTACTTTGGAAAGTTCCGTCATACGTTTGTTAATCACTGCCTTTTTACCCGCTACATTGTCGTTTCTTTTACGGATGTCTTTTTCAAGTTTTCCAAGCTCTTCTGTAGATGCGGCGGTTTTATTTTCCAGTCCCGTAATTTCTTCGTGTAAGGCGTTAATGCGTCCGTCAATTTCTTCCAGTCTTTTCCGGTAAAGCGTAAGTTCGTCCCGGATATTTATTAAAAGACCTTCCTGCCCCGAAAGCTCGCGCCTGATAAGCCTTGCCTGTTCTTCCGCAGACTGCGCGCGGGCATTCATATGAGCGCGGTTAACCTTCATGTTCTCCAGCGTTGCGCGGTACTCGTCAATTTTCGCCATTAGATTGATATTTTCGTTTTGCAGATTTTTTATCCGCTGCCGCCGCTCTTCTATGCTGTCTTTAACATTCCTGATATTTGTGTCCAGCGCGCGTTTTCTTGTAATGATTCCCTGAGGCGCAAGAAATCCGTCAATGAAAGTCGGCGAATACTCCAGGTAATTATGAAAAAGAGACTCGGCTTTTTCCGCTCCGGCTGCGGCTTCTGCCAGTCCTTCAGCAAGCGTTCTTGTTATGCGTTCCAGTTCCGCTGTATCGACGCTGCTGCCGGACGCGGCTGCGTAGGTAAGATCGTGAATTAACGCTTCTTTTCCTGAAAGAACTGTGCGCAGGCGACCGAGCGTTTCATGTAAAGCTGCTTCCGCATTTTTACGTTCAACAGCGGAATACCCCGCCTTTTTTAAGCCGGCATCAAGCTCCGCAACAATATCATCCGTTATTTTTGCAAGATCTTTTTCAAGAGAGGCAAGTTCTTTTCCTATGCTGTGAATTTCCTCATCGGCTTTTAACGTTTCTTTTTCATTTTCGTTTATGCGGGAGGCGGCAAGCTGGATATTTTCTTCAAAAGAACGAATATTTTCCTCTATGTCTTCGCATTGTTTGCGCAGATCACTGACCACTGCATCCTGACCTGCCGCATCATTGTTTAATTCAGTTATTTTTTGGAGAGATTGTTTTTCTCTTTCTTCGTTTTGTCCGATTTTTATTTTGTTTTCGCCGCGCTGCTCGTTGAAAAGACGTATTTCGTTTTCACGCGCATTTTTTTCCAGCGCAAGACCGTATATGTTTTTTTGCAATTCTACAAGGCGCGTTTCCATAGAGTTTACTTCGTCCATGTTCGCTTCCAGAGCCTTGTTTTCCGCTTCCATTTCAGCGCGAATTCTGTCGCGGTCTTCGCTCCTGCGGCGCAAAGTTTCGTTCCGTTCATCTCTTTCGTATCTGAATTGTTTTAACCGCAGAAGCTGAATATCCAACTCAAAATAAAAAATCTTATCGCGCAGAGCCCGGTATTTCAGGGTTTTTTCCGATTGAATTTTCAGGCTGTCGTGAGAACGTTTTACTTCGTTAAGAATTAAATCTACATGGCGTACGTTTTCTTCGGTTTTCGCAAGGTTCCTTTCCGCTTCCGCTCCCCGTTCCTTGAAGCGAGTAATACCGGCTGCCTCTTCAAACAAATACCGCCGTTCTTCGGGCTTTGAAGAAAGTATCTGGTCAATTTTTCCCTGTTCCATTACCGAGTATGCAGTCTTGCCTATGCCTGTATCCCAAAAAAGTTCGCGAATGTCTTTTAAACGCACCTGCGCGCCGTTTATAAAATACTCACTTTCCCCGGAACGGTAGAGCCGCCTTTTAATTTCAATTTCCGGCATATCCATCGGCAGCAGGCCTGTCTCATTTGTGATACTCAATGTTACTTCAGCCATATTCAGGGGTTTACGGGTTTCTGTACCTCCAAAGATAACGTCTTCCATTTTTTCGGCGCGCAGGGATTTAATAGCATGTTCTCCCAGAACCCATTTGACTGCATCAACAACATTTGATTTTCCGCAGCCGTTCGGACCCAGCAGAGCTGTAATACCGTCGCTGAATTCTATCTCCGTACGATCGGCAAATGATTTGAAACCGTGAATAGTAAGGCGTTTGAGAAACATAAGTTCCTTAATATATCATGAAAAACCGGCGCTGGGGAATGCCTTACAATTAAGACTATGCCTGTTTTTCTTTTTTAAAACTTGAAGAAAATTTTTCAATTAAAGTATCGAACTGTGTTTGGCTGTTTATTCCGTAATTTTCCAGCGGCGCAGAATCAAGCTGGTCAAAGGCTGTATTGCCGTTTTCGTATTCACAGAACATATTGGCAATGTATACAGCGTCCACAATGTTTTTTAATTCAGCGGGAGCATCGCCCGGAACATGGTGGTAACGAATTGCTCCTACAAGGATTTCAGGGAAGTTCCATTTTTCCGCAATCATAGCTCCCAGTTCAGCGTGATTCATACCTGCGGAAAGATTTTCAAATGTGGACGCAGGGATATTTTTATCTGTACAGACGCCTTTTATTTTTTCCAGTAATTCCGGATGAACATTTGAAAAAATAATTTTCCCCATATCGTGCAAAATTCCCCCGACATATACGTCGTCCAGAAGGTTAGGATCGTTCTTGAAATTTTTAACCAAATTGTATGCGTAAAATGCCGTCCTGTATGAATGTTCCCAGAGTTTTTTCTTGTCTTCTGTATCGTCGCCCAAAACTTTTACTGTTCCGTATGAATAAAGCAGATTCTTTATACCATTGATACCGATCATGTTAACCGCTTCTGAAATATTATCTACTTTTTTAGACATCATATACTGCGCGGAGTTGACAATTTTTAACAAATCGGCTGTTAATGCCGGATCTGTGGAAATTTGCTTTGCAATTGTAGCCATATTTGTATCAGGATCGGCAATAAGTTTTTCAAGAAACATTATGTTTTCCGGAAACGGAGGCAGATCGTTTATATTTTCTACAATTTCATCTGACAGAACAGAAATGTTCTCCAATGTGGCATGATCAAGAGGTATTGATATTGCGGCGGATGTGTATTTGTCCGTTGTACGGATGTTAAAATATTCATCATCAAGCCCAATTTTTTTCAGCATCAAAACAAGGATAACAATGCCAAGCCCTGCGCCTTCCGAATCATCAAATATTTGGTTCAGGGCGTCTTCCAGAGTTTTGTATTGCCTTGACCTTGCAATCTTATCCTGAATCCTGAGCAGTTCCATTTTCGTTACTTTTACATTATTGCGTATTTCTATGTGGATTGTATTTTTATTTATCTGCAGAATAACTTTTATATAAAGACCTTTTTCTTTTTGCATTTGAAGGTAATGGTCTATATTTCCCATAGTTTCTTTTTTTAACTTTTCCATGCCATATTTATAATCCTCTTCATCATTTATATCCAAACCGCGTTCAATAAAAAAAACGCGTTTGGTATTGGCTTTTTTGGCGTTAATTACAAGTTCCTGCACACAGTAAACAATATAGTCTTTCAGTTTTGTCTGATCCGTATGCCTGAGGAATGCGTCAATAACCTGCTCAATATAAATTTCAATTTCTTTGGGAAGCGTATATGTGGTAATTGTCAGTGGAAGTCCTGACTGTATGGCTTTTTTAATCTTTCCTTCATCTACAGCCAGCTCAGGAGCAGAGGCCATTATAAACCCGCCTTTAAGTCAATTTTCTTAAATTTTATAGTATTATTTATTAACAAGTAAATCAAGAGTTACTATTAATAATTAATTATCCTGTATATACGGTCAAAATGACACAGTTTGCGGGTGAATTTTTTAATCTGTGTCATTTTCTCCTGATAAAATAAAAATGTGTATTACAAAAATAATATACTCTAAAGGTATTTATATTAAAGGTCCATGACGCAGTACGTATCCTTTTTAAGCGTTATAAACAGCAAAGTATTATGTAATCAATACTAATAAACCTGTATTTTTTATATCTGATAAACGTGCTTGGCACAGTTATTGCTATATTAATATGTATAAAAGGTGGGAAAAATGAACAATACAAAGACAAGTAAAAAAGAATTGAGCAGTAACCTTGCAATTTACCTTAGGGAAATAAACAGTATTCCCCTTTTAAACCGCGAGGAAGAAGACGGGATTGCCCGCGCTGCTACGGCTGGTAATATGGCAGCCAGAGAAAAACTTATTAACTCCAATTTACGTTTTGTTGTTAATATTGCCAAAAAATTTCAGGGATTGGGGCTTCCTCTTGAAGACTTAATCAGCGAAGGGAATATCGGGCTTCTAAATGCTGTTGACCGTTTTGATACAAAAAAAGGCTGTCACTTTATATCCTATGCGGTATGGTGGGTACGTCAGGCTATAATGAGCGCTCTTTGTGAAAAAGCCAGAATGATCAGGCTTCCCTCAAACCGTGCAGCCGAACTTGTCAAAATTGAAAAGGCCAAAAAATTTGTCAAAAAGCAATTTACCGCAGAAGGAGAAACTGCTGTAATAGCGGAATTTTTAAACATGGATAAAGATCATGTCAGCGACCTTATCAATATTTCCAAAGATATGCTTTCGCTGGATAATCCCGTTTCCGACGATAAAGAAACTTTTTTAAAAGACTTTATCGAAGACGGCCGTTATGATGCTCCCGAAAAAGACACAGAACAAAAATTGATGGAAGCCGACATTAAAAGCGTTCTTGATACCCTTGATAAAAATGAAGCGGATATTATTCGCTGCCATTACGGGCTTGGGCGTCAGCCTATGTCGCTGAAAGAAATCGGGGTAAAGTACAACCTTAGCAAGGAACGTATCAGGCAGATAGAGGCTAAAGCTCTCTCAAGGCTGCAAAATCCCCTGCGCAAGAAAATGTTACAGGTGTATGTCGCTTAGAATGACGGGCTTTTTCGGGTTATTACAGAGTTATTCGGAAACCGCGTACATAAAGTGCGATGTTTCTGAACAACTTCCTATGATAAATATTTTTTTAATATTGTTATTAATGCATCAAACGCCAAAGGCTTGCCGATGTGATCGTTCATGCCGGCAGCTAGGCAGCGTTCTATGTCTTCCTTGAACACGTTAGCCGTCATCGCAACTATAGGAACGCCGTTCAGCCGGACAGGATGTTCTGCTTCAAATGCGCGAATCAGTTTTGCCGCTTCATAACCGTCAATTCCGGGCATATGTATATCCATGAAAATCAGGTCAAAACTGCCGGGATCGGCGCAGAACAAATTGTAGGCTTTCTTTCCGTCTTCAGCTTCGATTATTTCAATTCCCATAGGTTCCAGCACTGTTATCACAATTTCGCGGTTTATCTCAACATCCTCTGCGAGAAGAATCCGTTTACCATAGTAATCGGGCTGCTTTTCAGAAACGGGCTCACCGGCGGGAATTTTCTCTGAAGAGGCGAATGTTTCGGGTATTTCCGCGCGAACGGTAAAAATAAAGGAAGCCCCCTTGTTTTCTTCGGACTTAATCTGTATCTTGCCCTGCATTAGCTCTACAATTTTTTTGGAAATGGCCAACCCAAGCCCTGTTCCGCCGAATTTGCGGGCTATGCTTGAATCAACCTGAACAAAAGAATTAAAAAGTTTACTTTGCTGTTCAACAGGTATTCCTATTCCTGTGTCGGTAACTGTTATTTCCAGTGTGCAAAATTTATCGTCTTGAGGGAGCGGCTCTTCCAGTCTGCGGACAGAAAGCGTAATATTTCCTCCTTCAGGAGTAAACTTAATAGAATTGCTAATCAAGTTAGTAATAACCTGTGCGAGACGCTGCTCATCTGTGATTAGCGTTGACGGTACAGAAGAATCCTGATATACATCGAGTTTTTGTTTTTTCTCCCCAAGACGGAATTCAAAAATGCTGACAATCTTTTGGATCATAGCGGAAAAATTAAATTCGGTGCATGAAAGCTCAAACTTATCTTCTTCGATTTTGGACATGTCAAGAATATCATTAATTATTCCCAGCAGATGAACAGAAGCGGTTTCCACCTTGTCAAGGCAATAATCTTTTCTTGCAGGGGCTTGGGATTCCTTTGCAATGTGAGTCATTCCGATTATTGCGTTCAGAGGCGTGCGGATTTCATGGCTCATGTTTGCAAGAAAATTTGATTTTGCGCGGCTTGCCTGCTCGGTACGCTCCTTAGCTTCCATTATTTCTGTCATATCGTGAAACAAAATAAAAGCGCCGTGAAAAATATTGTTTTTGTCGGACATGGGGGTAAAATGCATTTCATAATGACGCGGATTTCCGTAGTTGCCAATATCAATAGTCCGCTCAAATGTAATAGGATTCATTTCTTCCCTTGATGTACGGAAAAATGTAATAAGTTCGCTGAGTTGATCAGTATGCATAAAGCGGGAAAAAATATCACTGTAATTTACTTCACGAATTTCATCGAATGTTTTTATGCCGACTTTTTCCAAAAAAAATCTGGCGCAGTAAAGCAAGTGTTCGTCTTTATCAAGAAGCATTATTATGTCCGGACTGTTATCAAAGACCATATTTAGGTATTTATCCTGCTGTACAAGCCAGCGTTCTTTTATGTAACGGACATATTCGTATACTGCTGTAAGGATTAATACCAACAAATAAACGCCGCAGATAAGGAGCGCTTCGGAAGAATTATATTTAAACCTTGTAAAACCACTGTAAAAGGTTCTGAATACCGTAACGAAAAACAAAATCAGCGCAGGTATTAATCCGGCGCGAAGCCCAAGAGTATAAATTGACATTAACGGATAACAGTATATCCATACTGCAGCCAGTCCGCGCAGTTCATGTTTTCCGAAGATTGTAACCGCGCAAAAACTGCCAAAAATTGCAGTAACAATAACGCCGCCGACAATAAAAGGGAATTCAGTACGCAGCAGCAAAAGGTTAACAAATATCATAAAACCGATGATAAGCTGAATAAACCCCATAGTTTTATCCGGTCTCTGCATGTCCGTAACGCCAAGACTGATAATAATTACAGAAGTAATACCATAGGTAATATTAAGAACAATGAGACGGATCATAGAGTCCATGTCCGTATTATCATGAAGAGTTCTGTATTTACCGCCTGTTATGAAAGAAAGGAGAATTTCACCGAATCTTTTCATGAATTGTCCGTCTCCGGCGTATTTTTCCGATCTTTCTCAAGCAGCTTTATTGCGCAGGAAACCGCTACAAGAATTCCCAGAACAAGCAGCAAGACAGCTATGCATAATTGGATGCCGTTTGTCTGAGTAATATCTTCGCCCTTCAGGAGAGGATGGATTTTACTTCTTATGCTTATAACAAGAGAAGTATATGTAACAGTCAGCATGATTATTGTGGGAATAATCAGCATAAAAATGTAGTGTTTGGTTTTTTTGAAAAACAGGGTACAGGCTATCAGAGTCAGCGCGGCAAGCAGCTGATTGGCTGCGCCGAATAACGCCCAAATTGTATCATAACCCATTTTTGCCAAAAGGTATGCAGGAAGCAAAGTAAATATTGAAGCGGTTGCCTTGCTGTTAAATATTCTGATAATGGAGTGATACTTTTTACCTTTACTTTCAACAATGGAAAAAAGTTCCTGAAATGCATATCTGCCAAGACGGGCAACTGTATCCAATGTTGTAAGTACAAAAGAAGATACCGCTAATGATACAATAACAAATGAAGCCTCTTCCGGAAGCCCAAGCTTGCTTAAGAAACCGGAAACTGCTTTTGCAAAAATCTGCGGCGGAGTCCCCTGCGGAAGCTTTCCGTTAACTGCCAGAGAACCTACCGCGATAAGCGCCAGTACCGCAACCATGGTTTCTACAAGCATGGCCCCGTATGAAACCGGCATCATGTACTTTTCGCTGCTTATTTGTTTGGATACAGATCCGGTAGCTACAAGGGAATGAAATCCTGAAATTGCGCCGCAGGCAATTGTAATAAAAAGACCCGGAAAAAGAAAACTGCCGTTTACATTAAACCCCGTAAATGCGGGAATGTTTATTTCCGGAGCGATGAAAATTACGCCGATAAATGCCGCCAGCATCATCGCTATTAAAAGAAATGAACTAAGATAATTCCTTGATTGAGAAAGAACCCAAACCGGAAGCACCGAAGCGATTAATATATACGCAAAGATAAGATACAGCCAGATAGTTTTGCTCAGAGGAATTGGAAAGAACATTCCTATAACTATGCAGATAATAAGCAAATCGACTGCGATTATAGCGCTTGCCAAATCCGAAGCCTTGCGTTTACGGATAAGAAACCCAAGAAGAATTGCCGCCAGAATAAACAAGCTTGACGTAGAAGCAACCGAAGCGTTGATATCTTTTGATAATCCTGCGGTAATACTGCCATCAAAAGTTCCCGCAACAATATCGGCAAAAGCGCCGGCAATAAGGATGGAAAATAGCCATACAAAGATAAGGAATAAACGCTTGCCTGTTTTCCCCACATAACTTTCTATTACAAATCCAATGGATTTTCCCTTGTTTCTAACCGATGTGTAAAGAGCCGCAAAATCGTGAACTGCGCCGAAAAAAATACTTCCGAACAACAGCCACAGAAGCGCGGGAAGCCAGCCGAACATTGCGGCAATAATAGGCCCATTTATGGGTCCTGCGCCGGCAATAGATGCAAATTCATGACCAAATACCACTGCCGGAGTGGTAGGAACATATTCTTTGCCGTCTTCATATTCTACAGCAGGGGGTTTCCTGTTAATATCTATTCCCCATTTACGCGCAAGGTATCTTCCGTAAAGCAAATAGGCAAGAGAAAGCACAACAATCGAAATAATGAGTAACAATAATCCGTTCATTGATATAAATTATAGCTTAAAAGGCATTAATATTACCAGCAACTTTGTTTATCTTTTGATTGACATAATGCAAATCAACCAATAGACTCCATAATATGAACATATCTACATATACAGTTAAACCAAAACTCCCTCCGGTTCTTAAACCGCTGGAAGAAATTGCCAGGAATTTATGGTTGTCATGGAATTATGACGCGGTTCAGCTTTTTATAAGGTTGGATTTTGAATGCTGGCAATCGTCCCATCAAAGCCCGGTACGGACGCTGGGCATGGTAAGCCAGGAAAGGCTTGCACAGGCTGCAAAGGATGATTCTTATCTTGCCGCTCTCAAGGAAGTTTATAACCGTTTCCAGCGTTATAAAAAAGGTGAAACATGGTATCGCGGCAGTCATAAGGATGTAGTAGCATATTTTTCAATGGAATACGGAATGGACGCGTCCTTGCCCATTTATTCAGGCGGTCTTGGGATTCTTTCCGGGGACCACATGAAAACTTCTTCGGACATGGATTTGCCTCTTGTCGGTATCGGACTTTTATACCGGCAGGGTTATTTTCAGCAAATGCTGAATGCCGACGGTTTCCAGCAGGAAAGTTATCCTGAAAACGACTGGTATAATATGCCTGTCGAAAAGAAAATAGGCAAAGACGGTCAGCCGCTGAAAATCTCCGTGGATTTGGCAGGAAGTCAGGCTGTTGCCCAAATATGGGAAGTAAAAGTAGGCCGGTCTTCACTTTACCTTTTGGATACCAACATTGAAGAAAACTCGCAGGATTTACGCAACATTACAGCTACCTTGTACGGCGGAGATAAAGAAACCAGAATGCAGCAGGAAGTTTTGCTTGGTATAGGCGGTATCCGCGCTTTAAGGGCGCTTGGGATCAATCCCGCCGCTACCCACATGAACGAAGGGCATGCGGCATTTCTCGGGCTTGAACGAATCCGCGAAATAATGGTTGAAAAAGGTTTCACTTTTGATGAAGCGAAGGAAGCTGTTTGGCCGACAAATATTTTCACAACCCATACTCCGGTTCCGGCAGGAAATGAACGGTTTGATATTTCCATGATGGAAAAATATTTCCGTAATTGGCCGCAGGTTCTCGGAATTTCCTGGAAGGATTTCATTGGTCTTGGCAGAATTTATCCTACTGATGAACGCGAAACTTTCTGTATGACTGTCCTCGCTTTGAAAATGGCGGCTTATGCCAATGGTGTCGCTAAACTGCACGGCGTTGTCTCACGCGAAATGTGGAAAGGTCTGTGGCCGGGAGTACCCTTGAATGAGATACCAATCGGTCATGTAACCAACGGCGTTCACCCCCGTACATGGATTTCCTCCGGTATGCTCGATCTGGTGGATCGGTATTTTGGCCCTCAATTTGAAGACAGACCGACAGAGCTTTCAGTTTGGGAACGTATGGATCGCATCTCTGACGAAGAACTTTGGCGTACCCACGAGCGCCGCCGTGAACGGCTGGTTGCTTTTGTGCGTGAAAGAATCCTCAATCAATATAAACGTACCGGCGCTGTTGAACGCCGTATCCGTCAGGCGGGAGATGTACTTTCGCCTTATGCGCTTACGCTTTGTTTTGCCCGCCGGTTTGCCACTTATAAACGCGGTAACCTGCTCCTTAGGGACCCTGAACGTCTTCTGCGGCTGGTAAGGGATAACGACCGTCCTATTCAGCTCGTTTTCGCCGGTAAAGCGCATCCTCACGATATGCCGGGCAAGGAATTGATCCGTGAATTAATTCACTTTGCCGATAAATACGATGTTACAAGCCGCATTGTCTTCGTTGAGAATTACGACATAACCGTTGCGAAATATCTTACTTCAGGCGGCGATGTATGGCTTAACACACCGCGCCGGCCAATGGAAGCCTCCGGTACAAGCGGAATGAAAGCCGCCATGAACGGCGTTCTTAACTGTTCTATTTTGGACGGCTGGTGGGACGAAGCATACACTCCTGAAGTAGGGTGGGCAATCGGACAAGGCGAACAGTATCAGGATGAAAGGCTTCAGGATGATATTGAAAGCAAAGCGTTATACGATCTTTTGGAAAGGGATATTATTCCGTTGTTCTATCAAAGAGGACACGACGGTCTGCCGCGCGAGTGGATTAGGCGCATGAAAGACTGTATGAAGCAGATTGGGCAGTCAATGTCGTGCCACCGTATGCTGATGGATTACTCGAATCAATTCTACTTTCCGGCGCTCAAAAATTACCGCAGATTCAGCAAAGACGATTATGCCGAAGCCAAATCTCTTGCGGCATATTTCAGCAAACTGCAGCAGTCATGGGGCAGCCTGAAAATTGTCAAGATTGAATCTAACGCAAAACCGGTAATGCAGCGCGGCGATATGCTTTCTGTTACTGCGTATCTTGATCTTGGCGGTATTTTACCTAATGAACTGAATGTTGAGCTTTATCATGGGACAGTATCGAATCAGAGCAGCGAAATTTCCAATGCGCGCAGAACAGAAATGAAATGGCTCAAGAGCGAAGGTAATCTTAACCTGTATCAGGTTCGCATTGAATGTGTCGATACCGGTATGCAGGGACATACAGTGCGCATAATGCCTAAGCACGACGCTTTAATTCATTCGTATCGCTACGGCTTTATGAAATGGGCTTAAAAAGTTAAGCCTTATGACAACAAAGTCTTTCTCTTTCAAGTATCTTGACGTAATAGCTGCCTTTTTTGTCTCTATACTTGTTATCAGCAATATTGCCTCATCGGCAAAAATTGTTGATATTGGTATTTCTCTCTTTTCAATACCGCTTGTTTTTGACGGCGGCACTTTATTGTTTCCCCTTGTCTATGTGCTGGGTGACGTGTTAACTGAAGTTTACGGATTCAAAACTACGCGGCGCGTTATATGGACAGGTTTTGCAGTAATGGCTCTTGCCGCGCTGGTTTTCTTTCTGCTTGGAGTCTTGCCGCCTGAAAGTTTCTGGGAAGCCGAAACAGGCTCTGCGGCGTATAACGCGGTACTAGGCGGAATGAGTTACGGCGGCATTGTGCTTGCAAGTCTTACGGCGTATCTTGCCGGAGAATTATCCAACGCGGCGATTCTTTCAAAACTGAAAGTAAAAATGAAAGGAAGAAGGCTTTGGGTACGGACTATCGGTTCCACATTGGTCGGCGAATTCCTTGATACGCTGATTTTCGTACTGATAGCGAGCGCCGCAGGAGTTTTTGGGTGGGAAATTTTCTGGTCGCTTGTTATAACAAATTACATACTTAAATGCGGTATTGAAGCCGCAGTAACGCCTTTCACATATTGGGCTTGCGGTTTTTTAAAACGGAAAGAAGGTGTTGATGTTTACGATGAAGGATAAAACATTGAAATTTCCTTTACTATGATATATATTTTAGTATATATCATATTATGGAGGGATAATGGATACTGCAAAAATATTTTTAAGCGGCAGATCGCAGGCAGTAAGACTCCCGAAGAATTACCGGTTCAAGGGAAGCGAGGTATATATAAGAAAGGATAAAGATAAAGTTATCCTTTCGGAAAAACCATATAAAACATGGGCTGAAATATTTAAAGATTTTAATGGTGATCCTGATTTCTCCGTATATAGGGAGATGGTCAAAGACAAACCGCGCAGAGTTAACTTATGAATTACATGCTTGATACCGACACTGTGAGTCTTATAATAAGAAAATATCCTTCCGTCATAGAAAAACTTATAAAACATGAAGATGACGAAATCTGTATAAGTACAATAACTTATGCGGAATTGTGTTATGGGCTGGAAAAGAAAGGTTCGGTCAGGCTGTTTAATGAAATAATGTCTATAATAAGAAAATTTACAATAGTAGATTTTGACAACTCTCAAGCGGAACTATATGGAAAGATTAGGGTGGGTCTTGAAAAATCAGGAACACCACTCGGAAACATGGATATGCTTATTGCCGCATCTGCGCTGGCAGCAGGAGCGATATTAATTACGCATAACACAAAACATTTTTCGAAGATTAATGGTTTAAAAGTTGAAGACTGGTATAAACCATAGACGTATAATTAGTGGTTTTGTAGGTTACTAAGCGCCCAACATCTCATACAGACGCTCAAGGTCTTCCATTGAATAGTAGTCAATATGAATACGGCCTTTGTTAAGGCCTCCTTCTATTACAACTTTTGTCCCCAATTTTTGAATAAATTTTTCCGCCATATCTTCAATTTCCGGCGGTTGTTGTTTGACTTTTTTTACGCTTTTTGCGGGAGACGGCGATGACGATGCCCTCTTTTCAGCTTCCCTGACCGAAACATCGCCTGCAAGTATTTCCCTGAAAAGTTTTTCCCTTTCAGCCGCGTCGGTTACGGAAAGCAACGCCCTCGCGTGTCCTGAGCTGACCTTGCCCTCTTCAATGCTTTTCTGGATTTCTACAGGCAGCTTTAGAAGCCGCAGAGCGTTGGCAACTGTAGAACGGTTTTTCCCTACTCTGGCTGCAAGCTCATCCTGAGAAAGACCGGAAAAATCCATCAGATTTTTGAAAGCAGCCGCTTCTTCAATAGGGTTAAGATCAGCGCGTTGGATATTTTCAATTAAAGAAATTTCCAGCCGCTTTTGATCGGTATAATCGCGGATAATTACAGGGACAGTATCAAGCCCTGCAAGTTTTGCCGCGCGCGTCCTGCGTTCACCTGCGATAATGATATATACGCCGTCTCCGTTATCCGCCGCAATTATGGGCTGAATAATACCGTAAGTCTTTATCGATGCCGCCAGCTCCTGCAATTCTGTTTCGTCAAAATTTTTACGCGGCTGTCCCGGATTGGGAACAAGTTTTTCTACCTGAAGTTTAACAATATCCTGCTTCACGTTTTTCACTGTTGTTACAGGTTCGCTTTCCGTAACAGCCAGAGGAGCCTGAGTTTCAATAGTTGTATATTCCGGATCGTCATTGTTATCCAGCAGAGCTTCAAGTCCCTTTCCCAGTCCTATTTTACGCGGCATTTGTCCCTCCGCGGCGAAGCAGTTCCTGGGCAAGCGCATTATACGCTCTTGCGCCCGGGCACTGCGGATCATAAAGTGAAATCGGCATACCGTAAGACGGCGCTTCGGAAAGGCGTATGTTTCGCGGAATGATTGTATTTAAAACAGTATCCTTGTAAGTTGCGCTTACAAGTTTTATCACATCATTTGCCAGTCTTGTTCTTGGATCGTACATTGTAAAAAAAATCCCGCTTATTTTAAGCGAAGTATTTAAGCCTTCCTGTATTTTTTTTGTAGTATGTAAAAGCTGTTTTAAACCTTCCATAGCAAAGTATTCACACTGCATCGGGATAAGTACGGAATCGGCTGCCGCAAGTCCGTTCATGGTAAGCTGTCCCAAACTTGGAGGGCAGTCTATCATAATATAATCGTATTTGCTCCTGATTGGAGCCAATGCTTTTTTCAGGAAATAGTTTCGTTCTTTTTGGTCGATTAATTCTACCGCCGCGCCGGACAGGTCAAGGCTGGCAGGGATAACTTCAAGGTTTTTTACAGCGGTTTTTCTTGTCGCCTGTTCCGCTGTTGCGGCGCCGGAAATCAATTCATAAATTCCGGGTTTGGGCGGCTTTACGCCCATTCCGCTGGAAAGATTCCCCTGAGCGTCAAAATCCACCAAAAGGACATTTTTTCCGGCTTCAGCAAGGTACGCCCCAATATTAATCGCCGAAGTAGTTTTTCCGACGCCTCCCTTTTGGTTTACAAAAACACAAATTACTCCCATAGCGTTAGTGTAACAAATGAAAACGGAAAATGCTATAGAATATCAGGTTTTCTGCGTTTTGGATTGTTTTTTCAACTATTGAAATATGCGGTTTTCGGGGGTATCCTTTATATTAAGGAGTAAGGGGTGAGCGATTCGGAAAAACCTGACGATGTTCCCATTAATTCCGTAGAAGCTCCGTCTGTAGTACTGGAATTAATTCATCAATTAAAAGTTAAGGATGTAATGACAACTGCGGTTCTTACTGCAACGAAAAATCAAACCTTAAGGCACATACAGGCTTTACTGAGAGAAAATCATGTAACAGGCATTCCTATCGTTGAAGATCAGCATTTAGTCGGAATGATTTCAATTGCGGATATTATCACCGCTTTGGACAAGGGCTATATCGATCTTCCGGTAGAAGAGAGAATGACAAAAGATGTGATTAGTTTGCAGGAAGATATGCCCCTTTCTTTTGCTATTTCATGTTTAAACAAGTACCATTACGGACGTTATCCTGTGCTGGATAAAGAACAGAAACTGGTCGGTATCATAAGTTCCAGCGACGTAATCAGAACGCTGTTGATTGAAATGAACCGCGAAGTTCTTAAACTGGAAAAAAACCAGAAAAGTCAGGAAATTACGGGGCATTCCTCCCACGCCGAAATGGAATTTACCACCGCTCATTACAATTTTGAAGTAGCGGGCAGGGCTTCCACAGAAATAAAGAAAGCGCTTAAGCAGCGTAATTTTGATCCTAAATTGATCCGGCGTGTAGCCATTGCCTGTTATGAACTGGAAATAAATCAGGTTGTTCATTCTGACGGAGGAACCATACATTGTTCCATTCAGCCTGACAAGGTAATCGTTACAGCCGCCGACACCGGTCCCGGAATTGAGGATGTGAGTCTGGCTCTTAAAGAAGGCTGGTCTACCGCTAACGAATATGTGCGTTCTTTAGGCTGGGGAGCGGGAATGGGTCTTGCAAACACAAAACGTGTTTCAGATGAATTTACTATTGAATCTGTAGTGGGTAAGGGTACTACCGTACGTTCTGTGGTATTTGCCGATTCATCCAAAGCTGATTCCTGACAGGAGTTTTTGATGAAAATAAAGGAAGCTGCCGAAGCGCTTGGCGCGGAAATATGCCAAAGTGAATTTGACGATATAGATATTTCCGGCGTGTATACATCAGACCTTCTTTCTGATGTTATGGCTAATGCAAAAGACGGCGGCGCTCTTGTAACAATTCAGGCGCACAAAAATACTGTCGCCGTTGCCGCGCTTGTGAATATCTCCGTTATAATCATTTGCAACTCCCGCCCACTTCCCGAAGACATGCTGGAAGCCGCAAAGGACGAAGGGATCGCGGTTATTCGCACAAAGGAAAATCAATTTACCGTTTCCGGCAAATTATGGGATTTGTTCCATAAAAACTGATAAATTATGCTGGCGGACTTACACAACCATTCCTGCCTCTCTCCGTGCGGCTCTCTTGAGCTTTCGCCGCGTTATTTGCTTGAATTGGGAGCCGCAAGGGGCATTAACTTAATGGCTCTGACAGATCACAATTCAAGCCTTAACTGTCCCGCTTTCGCAAAGCTAAGTCATCAATACGGAATAATTCCGATTTTCGGCATGGAAGCGACAACGACTGAGGAAATCCATGTCCTGTGCCTGTTCACAAATCTTGAAGCGAGCATGGCGTTTAGTGAATATGCCTATTCGATACTGACGCCCTTTCTTAACAACCCCGAAAAAACAGGGGATCAGGTTTATGTAGACGAAGATGACAACATTGAAGGCGAGGTTGAGTACTATCTTGTTAATCCCATTGATTTAAGCATTGATAACATCGGCGCGAAGGTTATTGAATACGGCGGCATTGTAATTCCCGCCCATGTAGACCGTTTCGCCTTTTCAATGACCAGCCAGCTTGGGGTTATTGTGAACGGTCCCTGGTCTGCTCTTGAATGTGTCCGTATTCCGCCTGTTATGAACGAAAGCCCGCTGAATACAATGGGATATCCGCTTACAACATCGTCTGACGCGCATTATCCCGAACATGTAGGCAGGCGTCCCTTTCAGCTTGATGTCAGCGCGGAAGAGCTTCTGTCCGGCGGAAAAGGAGAGGCGGATATGAATGTTTTTAAGGAAGCGCTTGCCAAAAGGCCGAAAATCTTTTAAGTTCCCCAGAACATCTATGTCTTACGGCTCGGGGGGAAAGCCCCTGCGGTGATTCGTGTCGCAGCTTTTGTTTACGGCGGTAAGGTTGGACGCTATTACGGGCATTATTCAATATTAAGAGTTTCATTTACTTACTGCGCGCCAAACATCACCACAAGGGCTTTTCCCTCGCGCCTGCAAGATATACTTGAACCTCAACCGAGCCGCAAAGCGGCGTCGAACCAAAGGTTCGCGGTTCCCCTCTTGACAAAAAACCCGATAAATCGTAATATTACAACATGAGCGCAGCAACCGCTATTTTACAACCAATTCCTTATGTGTGATCGCCAAGACTTGATCTGACATTCAAGGAGTATTGTTAGACTTATCTGTTAGATTTATTATAGAGTCTGTCAAAATTTACTGTCTTTCATCATTTCTTTAAAAATTAACCTATGTAATTCTTTAGCAGGTAAAGAATTACATAGGTATGAAAAAAAACTGTAAAAATCCAACAAATATAGGAAAATCCAATGTAATAAATTCTAACAGCCATCTGACAATTTTTATGCTGTCTGTTAGATCAAATATTGGCGATCACACCTTATGTGAATTCTGATTCTCTCTCTCTCTCTCTCTCTCTCTCTCTCTCTCTCTTATCAAGGAAGAAAAAAATCAATATCCCCCTCTACACTTTTTTTCATGGGATAGATCTGTCCAAAAGAAAACACTCAAATCAAACAAAAAGGAGTATTTAAGATGAAAAAGATTTTATTGTTTACCATTTTTGCGCTCACTTTTGCAGCAACAGCCTTCACGCAAAACGCAAGTGATTTTACGGTGGACGCAAAAGGCGTTATTACAAAGTACACCGGTTTTGACACCGTTGTCGTAATTCCGGCAACCATTGACGGGAAAAAAATAACGGCTATCGGTGATGGAGCGTTCAGAAAAGCCGATCTTACCAGAGTTACCATCCCGGAAGGCGTTACAACAATCGGTAATTCGGCGTTCCTAGACAACAAACTTACCAGCATTACCATTCCTAACAGTGTTACATTAATCGACGAATCGGCATTTAAAAACAATAGACTAACCAGCGTTACCATACCCGGTTCCGTAAAGACTATTAGTCGAGACGCATTCAGAGGCAATACTTCTCTTGCCACCATTGTCATTCCCGAAGGGGTAGAAGAGATTTATTCTGGAGCATTTGCCGATACAAAATGCACGAGTGTCACCCTGCCGTCAACAATCACATTTTTATCCGATACATATACCGGTAACCCATTTGATAACAGCGGCAAACCGTCCTTTACGCTTGCCGCAAATATCAAAGCAGATTTTGATTCTATCCCGGCGTTTTACAGTTATATTGCCAACGACCGCAAAGCGGGAACCTATGCTTCTAATTTGCCTTTAACCAGTAAGAAAGCGGACGATTATGAGTATTACGAAACCCGGTACGGAGCGGTACTAACAGCATACACAGGAAATTCGACCCGTGTACGCATTCCGGCAACGATTGGCGGAGTTGCGGTAAAGGCGCTGTATGGAATGAAAGGTGGATTTGATTTTTATGGAGTTCTTCAAAGTAAAAATCTTGCAGCAGTCCAGATTCCCGAAGGCATCACCTATATCGGTAATAGCGTATTCGCAAAAAATGAACTGGCAAACGTTACAATTCCAGATAGCGTTACGTACATAGGCTCCGAAGCGTTTTCCAATAATCAACTTACCAGCGTTACCATAGGTACTGGAGTTATTTCCATCGACAGTGCTGCGTTCAACAAAAACAAACTAACTAGCATAACCATCCCGAACAACGTAACGTCCATTGGCTACAGTGCTTTCAATGAAAACAAACTTACAAGCGTTACCATCGGCAGTAATGTAACGTTGATGCGTTATGATAGTGAATATAGTGATCGCACTAGATATGATGTATTTGATCATTATACGCGTGGTTATGGTTCTAGCTTAGATGTCTTTTATAACAACAATAAAAAGGCAGCCGGAACATACATTAAAATACCTGGCCTTAGCAAATGGGTAAGCCAGCAATTTCCTTCAAGTTTTTTGGGAAAATGGAAAAGGGATAATTTTAAAAATACGCTAACCATTACCGCAAACACTCTAAAAGATAACAACGACGATGATGATTATTATGGGTGGTATATTCAAGGTATTTCAGGTGATGTATACACAATAATAAATCAAAATAATTATGATACTACAATTACCATCAAACTTGTAAACGGAAACCTTGTAATTAGCGGATATAGTTACGGTTCTGGCGAAAACAATTTAAACGGTACATGGAAGAAACAACAATCAACAACGCAATCAACACAGTCATCTACTACACAGCAATCCACAGTCAGTCTCGAAACACCAGTACTTAATGGTTTTGTGCTAATAAACAGCGGAACCGTTACAGTAGGAAGTCCTGACAATGAGCCGGGGCGTGTACGCGGTGACAGTAATGAAGACCAGCGACAATATAAACTAACCAGTTTCTATATAAGTATTTATGAGGTAACACAGAAGGAATATCAGGAAGTGATGGGGAAAAACCCAAGCAAATTTAAAGGTGATAATTTTCCTGTTGAAAATGTTAGCTGGTTAAACGCAATAGAATACTGTAACAAAAGGAGCCAGAAAGAAGGATTAACCCCGGTATATACAGTAAGTGGTAGTAATGTTACATTGAATGATAGTGCCGATGGATACCGCTTACCGACGCTAGCGCAATGGGAATACGCATGCCGGGCAGGGACAACGACTGCGTTTAACAACGGAAATAATGATTATACCAAAGCTGCTTTGGTTGGAGAGGTGGGTTGGTATAAAGGTAACGCAGGACGAAAAACGCATGAAGTGGGATTGAAACTTGCTAATACATGGGGACTGTATGACATGCACGGGAATGTCTCAGAATGGTGCTGGAACACGACCGAGGACAAATCGGAAGCGGCGTACAAAGGCGGGAGCTGGAACAGTTCTGCTCAAAGTCTGCGTTCTGCATCTTATGGTCTTAAAAGCATAACCGGTACTGACAGTGAAATCGGTTTTCGTATTATTCGTAAGTAGTATTGAAATTAGCGGTACTGTAAATAGTACTTGAAGAAGCAAACATCAACGTAAATAAAAAGTAGTATTTGTCTTTGCGTTGCGGAGACATTCGATTAACAAGTTGTTCTATGGACAGCACGTTGCTCATGCGGCTAAGAAAGGAGTTTTCAAATGAAAAACACGAAGAAAAAATTCGTTAAAATACGAAACATTTTAACAATAATAACAGTTGCCTTGATATATGGAATGACTGTCTCTTCTTGCGAGAGCGGCGGCGTTACAAGCAAAGTTAAAAGTTTTGACTACAGATTGTGGGGAACGTGGGAATCAAACGATAAAACCAGATATACAGGTACTTTGGTGATAAATAATGACCGTATCACTATTACAGGGTATGACGCAAACCAAACGCCAAGGAACGGAAACGACAATGAACGCCCATTCAAGCAGTTTCCAAAAGAAAGAGCCATGAAAGGCTACTCGGAAGAAGGAAAATTCTTTATTGTGAACGGCGATGTAACTGAAAGCATTCCCTATTACTATTGGGAAGACAATCCCCCACCAAGTTACAACCTAGTACAATACTTACGGTTCAATTTCGGCGGCAGAAATGAAGATTTAGACTACAAAGGGCAATAATAAACAAAATCATAAGCGAAACCCCCGAACAGTCCATAGAGTGTTCCCGACCATCGAGGAAACTCCCCGAGCTGTTTGGGTAGAATGACATCGACCTACCTCTGAATATCTCAAGGCGGTAGGGGAAAGTCACTGCGGTGATCTTGGCGTGCATTAAATAAAGGCGAGGCCTCGCAAACGCCGTAGGCGTCTTGCGCAGCCTCCGTAAAAAAAGTTCACGACATTAAGCGCCGCAGGGGCTTTGCCCTGACGCCGTAAGATAATTATGTCGAATCGCTGTAAAGACTTTACGCTGACGCCGTAAGATTGCTATTGCTCTATACTTGGGAAAGGCTTTTCACTTGTGTCATTCCTCTTTAAGACCTAATTCTTCATTGGCGGAACCTCCGGCCTCTTCATGTATTTCATCAGGATTTGCTGCGGCAGGTTCGGGTTTAGGTTTCTTCTTTGGAATTAATTTCTTGATTTTTATCGGCCTGCGGTAACTTGCCGACACATAAAAAACAATTTTCAGAAATAAAAGCATGGCAAGAGTAACCGCGATTACCTGCCACGATGAGATAACATCTTTAATTAACGCAAATAAGCCGCCGGGGTACATTTTTATTATTATCGGCATACAACACTGGCGTCTGACACCTAAATTTGATAAAATCGAAACATGAATTCTTCGATAGAAACGCTGAAGACAAGAGGTTTTTTTCAGCAATGCACCAATGTTGAAGGTCTTTCCGCCATAATGGACGAAGGGCCGGTTGCTTTTTACGAGGGCACTGACCCCACAGGCGGAAGTTTGCATATCGGTCATATCGTTCCTTATTTTGCGTTCCGTCATCTTCGCAATGCCGGTCATACGGGAATTGCGCTGCTTGGCGGAGGAACTGCCGTTTATAATTAAGGGAGTGTTAAGCGTACATGATACTCACAAATGCCTTGACGCGGGCGTACGCGGGATAGTGGTATCTCATCATCACGGTCATATTGATTACGCCGTACCGCCGTTGTACGTTCTCCCCGCTATTGCGGAGATGGTTAAAAAACAGAAAGAAAAGATTCCCATTTTCGTTGACTGCAGTATCAACAGGGGAATGGACGCATTTAAGGCTCTTGCTCTCGGCGCTGACGCTGTATCAGCCGGACGAATCATAATGGAGCCTCTCCGCACTGAAGGAGCCGAGGGGGTGCGGAAAACAATTGCCGGAATGACAGAAGAACTTGCAGGCGCAATGGCAGCTACAAATTCACCTGATATACGCCATATTGATCCTTCTGTGTTATGGCTTCCGTTTAATAAATGGCAAAATGTAATGTGCCCTGATGAAATTTACAGGGACTGAACTTGTAGGAACCGCCCCTGTCGGGAAAGGGTAAAACAGCAGGCACTCCCCTTCACGAGTCTGTTCTGCTTGTGTTGACCATTATTCATGCTGAATGCGGGATAGAATATCCATAACGGTCTCTTTATCTTGCGCTTTTATTATCATTGCAGGCGCATCGGATTTTGCAAGCGTAGAAAGTTGATTTAAGACATACAAATGATTTTCATTTGCCTGTCTTCCGATTATCAGCATAAACACTATATTAACTGCCTTTTGATCCAGCGCGTTATACTCAATACCTGTCTGAGATATTCCGATTGCTCCGGCTATTTTGTTAATTCCTTCGTAAAAAGCGTGAGGAATTGCAATACCGGAACCAATTCCGGTGCTTAGTTTATTTTCACGTTCCCATAATGACGTAAGCATAGAAGAGTAATCATATTCAGAGTGAACATCTGCTATTGCTTTGGCTAGTTCATTAAAAACCTCTTCTTTGGTTTTACCGTCAAGATTTAATATTATGGATTGTGGTCCGAAAATTTCATTTAGGTAAATCCCCATATATAACCTCCTTGCCTTTACACGGCAGTTTTTGTTATTACTGCCTATGTTTCTGAGTAGAAAAAAGCATTAATTAAAAAGTGCAGGATTTAAATTCTGAGTTTTAATTGAATGGTATTTTTGTTATTGTAAAAATAATCGGATTTTGCTGTATGTAAGGAGAAGGCAAAAAGATATTCAGCGGTACTGTATATTTGATCAGGCGTCAGCCCGTTCCGCATTGCGGAAGATGAAGTCTTATTGGCCCTGCCCATAGTAAGCGTATCTTCAGCAAGCCAGTCAACAGTATGGTCAACAGGAGAAAAAATACCGTTTGAGTACGGTTTATTTCCGGCTAATCCGGAAGTATCGGGGATTTCAGTCATTGAAAAAGCAAATGTCCCGCAAATTGTAACAACAAGAATTGACACCACAATAGTATAAAGCCGCTTCTTCTCCGCTGATTTACACATATACTAATTATAACACCGGAAAATATTTGTTACAATAGCGGCTTGTTTTAAATTATACGGCAAGCGTTACTGCCGCCTAATCAATGGACTTGTTCGACAACGCGAACCTTCGGTTCGAGGTTAGTTTCCGAACAACTCTAATATTAAAATTTTATTTCCATGATTCCGCCGCTGCCAATTCCGTAAAATTTTACTTTCAATGGTTCTCCCTGTATACATTCAATAACGGCAAATGTCGCCCCTATTCTGCTGCGCGGTCTTCCGACGCTGCCAGGATTAATAAGCAGTATGCCGCCTTCGTTTTTTAAAAAAGGGACATGAGTGTGTCCAAACATTACAACATCGGCGTTATTACTGCGCCCTGCGGAAACAAGCGTATGATGTCCGCTGTACAAACTATGACGATGACCGTGGCAAATAAAAAATCTGTAATCGGCAAAATCAAAAACTGCGCTGTCCTGTATTGCATGTTCGTAATCGTTGTTTCCGCGCACAACATTCCAGTTACCGTAAAAGCCTGCTGCGTCCGCCGCAGGGCGCAGGTCAGACACTCCGTCTCCAAGGAAGACAGCATCGCAAATTGTATCATTAGGCGGCATACGGTCTTTAGCCCAGTTCATTACTGTTTTTAAAGCAGACAGACTGCCATGTGTATCTGAAAGAACCAACATTTTTTTGCCGTTCATGATTTTTTATTAAAGTTTCCCGGATTTTTTCACGCTTAGATATTTGTTAATAAGCGCCGTAGTTATGTACTGAGGCGAAGTGTCAAGAACAAGAAGTCCTGAATGTTCCCATTTGCGGTATAGGCGGCGGCGGTTGGCAAGATAGGCAAACGCCGAAGCTGTTTCCAGTATCTCTTCATCGGTTTTAATTTTAGAGGAGGCATCGGGGACTTTGGGAAAAGCCATATTTTCCGTTTCATTTTCACGAAAGCTGACCAATAGAAGCAAATGGCGTTTCTTAATACGGGGAAGTATCCATGCGAGGGACTTATCGTCCTCTTCGCGGAAATTACTGATCAAGACAATGAAGCTGCGGCGATGCAGGCGGCCAAGCGTATTTTCAAGCGCAAGAAAGGGCGATGACGGAACAGACTCGCTGTGAAGATCGTAAAGTTTATTCATAAGTCCTGTATATGCGCTCATACCCTTACGCGGCGGTATCCAAAGATCATGGGAACCGTAACTTGCCGCGGCGACTGCATCGCCGTGTTTTAAGGCTACATAGGAAAGCAGCAGCATTGCTTCCAGCGCGCTGTCAAAGTAATGATCAGGCAGGCGGTAACCTGAGTCAATAATCAATAAAATCTGCTGATCCTGTTCTTCCTGATAATTTCTGACAATAAGCTTCAGCCTGCCCATGCGGTAGTTACGGCTTGTCGCGCGCCAGTCTATCAGACGGATTGAATCTCCTTCCTGATAATCGCGCAGGCTCTCAAATTCCAGTCCCTGTCCCCGTTTGCGAATTTGGCGGATTTCGCCTTTTTCAGGCTTGCCCTTAATTTCCGTTCCCTGCGCCATCAGTTTAAAATTGGGATATGTACGTCCGCTGCTCTTAACATTGTGTGTTATGCGCAATTGCCAAAACTGCACGGGAGAGCCAAGCATGAATTCAAGACCTGAGAAAAACCACATACCGCGTTCGTTTGGCAGCAGGCTGTATTCAAAAATAAAAGTGTCATTTTTTCCCAAGTTTTTAATTTTCAGCTTTGCGGGAAATATGTTTGTCCTCATTGTTTCGGGATAAAGATCAAAAAGCCTGATATTGGAAGGCAGAAGCGGCTTCCCGGTGCGGCGGATAAACAGTTTAACTTTTACATATTCACCCAGTGTAACGGAAGAGAGGATTTCCCTTTCCGCGTACAGGCGATCCCCGAGAAGAAGAAGCAGGGATAAATCGATTATTATAAACGGAACAAGCACGGCTCCCGTAAGAACCCAAATCAGGAAAACAGTTTCAAAGAAGAATGCGGCGGCTCCTAAAACCAAATAGAACAGCGATACGATAAACAATGTCCTGCCCGGTATAAGAAGAGACCGGCTTCCGGCTTCATTCATTAGCTGTTATTCCCTTAGGAGCTTCAACTTTTTGAATCAAGGTTTCGATAATATGTTTTGCGCTTACCCCTTCAAGCTCGCTTTCCGCAGAAAGCGTGAGTCGGTGCGCAAGAACTTCGCAGGCTACAGCTTTTACATCATCGGGAAGAACAAAGTCTCTGCCCAAAAGAAGAGCGCGTGCACGGGCGCACCTGATAAGCGCAAGACTTCCCCTTGGGCCGGCTCCGTTTTCAACAGCGGGCGTTTCCCTGGTCGCTGTACTCATGCGGACTGCGTAATCAATTACGAGCGGGTCTACGTGCAAAGAAGCCGCAAGATTTTTTAAAGCCGTAAATGCGCCGGTATCAAGGACTGTATTAACTGCGGCGACTGTCAGTTCAGCGCCTGTATCTCCGTCTAATACTTTAGCGACCATTGTTTTTTCTTCGTCAATTGACGGATACGCCGCGATTATCTTCATTAAAAAGCGATCCTTCTGGGCGTCGGGCAGGGGATAGGTTCCCTCATGCTCAAACGGATTTTGAGTTGCCAGAACCATGAAAGGAGACGGCAGAGGATGGCCTTCACCGTCAAGACTTACCTGAAACTCCTGCATTGCCTCAAAAAGAGCGGCTTGTGTTTTTGCAGGAGCGCGGTTTATTTCATCGGCTATAAGCAGATTTGAGAAAATAGGTCCTTTGCGCGTAACAAATTTGCCGGTTGCGGGATCAAGCATTATGTTGCCTGTTATGTCGCTTGGCATTAAATCCGGCGTAAACTGGATTCGCTTTGAATCGCCTCCTATTGCCTTTGCCAAAGCGCGGACAAGCAGGGTTTTTCCAAGTCCGGGAACTCCTTCTACAAGAAGATGACCCCCTGCAACAAGAGTGATCAGAGCATTGTTTACAAGATAACTTTGGCCTATAAAGGCTTTGGCAATTTCACTCCTTACCTGATCCAGCAATGCTGCCGCTGATTCTGTGTTAAAATCTGTCTTTTCCATTTGTTACGCTCCGTAATTTATTGATTATTTCCCTGTAGTTGTATTTTTCTTTTGCCTCAGAAACACTTGTGAGAATACGCTCATCCGTATATTGATGTTCGCGTTTATATATATCTAAATAATAGTCTAACGCTTTATATTTTTTTAAGAAACTGATTTCAGCCGCAAAACGTTCTTTTATTGGACGGGAATTTTTCTGTCTTTCTTCGAACACAAGGCCGAAGACAGGAATAACCATCCAAAATCCAAGTATTATTACAAGTAACGCTGAAAAAATTACAGGGAGCATATTTCCTCTTTCCATTATTCTTCCGAAAATTGACTTTTCAATATTTCGCATATGAATAAAAAGAATTCCCTCCGGTGTGCGGGCACCTGTTAATTCCCATGCCAAAGCGGCATTAATTTCATTTTTTAAATTATAGTTATACATAAATACAGGAATTCCAGTAATTGTTAATTTTCCTTCTCCCAAAGATACTTCCGCAAGCCTTGCATTACCCTGATTGTCCCTGACGGTAAATATGTCAGCGTCTTCGTCAATCAGAAAACGGAAATACCAGTTGAAATTAGGAATATTTTCCCCACTAAAATCTTCTGAAAACAATGTTGTATCTATATCAATTCCCAAACCGGAAAGAAATTCAAGAAGATTTTCATTAATATCCTCGATATCATAAAAATCCAGGCAAATATAAAGCGAATTACCTTTCTCAATCCATGGTAAAAGAATTTCTTCCGCGCCTTTCCAACCACAGTCTGATGCATGAACAAAAGCCGCCGTTTCAGGGCTTGCCGCGATTTTTTCAGGGTTGCCATAGGTTTCAATGCGGACAGGATGTCCTGTTTCATTAAGCCATTGTTCCATTGCGTAAAACAGGTTATTGTATACTTTGCGCGACGGAGATTTGGGTATTTTTTCAGGGTAAATTTCAAGGTTGTCATACGCAAGAAACGCAAGCACGGCAAATAAAAGAACAATTGCGGCGCAAATATAAATACGTTTATCCATTTGCAGTCCTCAGCAATTTACAGAAAGCGGCGGCTTCTTCAAAATGTCCTGCGGGCGGAAGCTGTCCTGCATAGGCAAAACTTACCCAGTCGTTAATCAAGCTACAAAAAGCGCCGGCTTCATCAGGATTGTCAGCCGTCATTGATTTTACCATACCAGCGCAGTCGCTTTCGGTTGCATTTGGCGGAAAAACAAGTCCTCTGTACAATGACCATGATAAAATAGCAGCCGCTGTGCAATATCCCCATGCCAGACGCAGGTTTTCATGTTCAAAGAAGTACGCCGCTTTTTCAAGGAGATCATCAGGATTGAGTAAGGGGATTCCGCGCAAAACTGACGCGGCGGTTTTTTTTGCCGCATTATTTCTTTCATTAACCAGTTTTCGCGCGTATAAAAATAAAAATACGGCAAATGCCGCAATAAGCATAATCAAGATAAATCTTAAGATAAAAGCGAAAATTATGCGTAATTTCTCCATAATGGGATTAATGTCAAAATTAAAATTATTTTTAGGTTCATGCTCATTTTTAAATCTTATTCCCCATGAATCCTTTTCGCCTCCGAAATCCGGAGAATCAAGAATATCCTGCAGTATCTCCAACGGAACTTCTGTTGTATCATTTTGCAAATCTAAGGCAAATATATTAACAGGAAAAAGAAGACAGACAAGGCATAAAACAACTAACACGCCCGCTGTCTTTTTGCTTTTTAATTTTTCGGCAAAACCGCGGAACATAATTTCCAAATCCCAGCCTTCAACATTAATCCGGCTGCTGATATATAGGCTAAAGCCCATACATACATAAATAGTTTCTATTATTATATAATTTATGCACCATGCGGCAAATATGTATATTTCCGCTTTTTCCCAAAATTCTCCGGTAAATGAAATACCGGCGTTTGTAAATAAATCCGCCATTAACATAAAAAAAATTATTTCACCGAATAAAAGAGTAATTTCAACTGCAATTCCCCACAGAGTAAGGAAAAAACAAAAATTAATGCCTCCGTTTTTTAACAGTTTTCTGCGTTGTGCGTTTTCTTTGCCGGACTTTTTGCGGGGTTCAAGCACACGCACCGGCATCATCGCGGAACGCAGCGGACTAAAACGCCTCCAAAGCAGATCGCCTGCCAATCCACGCAATAAACTTTTGCCAAGCCCATGCAGCAGCCGCTTAATGCCCGCGCTGCTTTCAAAAAAACGTACTGATATTATATGCAGAATAATTCTGTCAAAGAGAGGTCTAAACATCCATAAAATTAACCATGAAAAATACTGCATATTGCCGGGGAGAAATCTAAGGGCAAACGCGCAAATCCAAAAGGGAATTGCAAAAAAAGGAATAAAATTAATAAAATTTTCACGCCAGATCAGCAAGCCTGAATCAGCCACTTCCCGCGCATCTTTTTGTTTTGGTACGGTTTTAAACGGAAGATTCATCGGTTTTTCCTGCGGCGGTCTTTCTGCCCGCGAATAAAAAATACAGAAGCGCCAGAATCCACATACTGATACCGGATGCTATACGAAGCATAAAAGGTAATGTATGTTTTGAAGACCAGAACGCTTCAATACCGGCGGCAATAACAAGCATTATTGTACTGCCTGCAATAATCGGAAATGCATCTCTGCCGGCTTTCTTTATTGACGCTCCGCGCGTTAATCCGTTTGTTACGAAAAACCTGTAACCGAGCAGTAATCCGGCGTATGCGCTGAAAATAATTGCCGTTATTTCGAAAGCGCCGTGTGCAATAACAAACGTGAAAAAAGTTTCCGCAAAACCCGCGTTTATCAAATGACCTGTTACAACTCCCAAATAACCGGCATTAATACAAAGAATCAAAAGGCTTCCGATACCGGCAATCATGCCGCCGGCAAAAGACCTAAAAGCTATTGAAATATTATTGTAAATATAAAAACCGAACATATCGGCATCATTGCTTACGCTGCGTGGTTTCAAAAAATGCGTATTTTCAGGATTATACATTTCAACTAACTCTCCAAGCTGGTACGGAGAAACAAGTTCTTCCGCAATGCCGGGAAAGCGGATGCATAAAAGAGAAAAGAAGATTCCAAGTCCGTAAAAGAGCATAGTAACAGCGAGTATTCCCTTCCACTGGGAACGTACTTTTTGCGGAAATGTCTGCCAAATAAACCTAAGCGGCTCTTTCAGCGTCCAATTACGCTGCGCGTAAAGAATCTGATTACCTTCGTTTATAAGGGCGTTTAACCGTTCAATAATTGCAGGATCAAAACTGCAGGATTTTGCCGTATTTATGTCCTGAGTAATTTCCCTGAATTTCAGGACAAATGAGACCGCTCCTTTTTTTAACTCGCTTCTTTTTCCTGTAATCAGCCTTGCGAATTCATTCCAGACAGGTTCCCGCCGCTGAATGAAAATTTGTTCGGTCATATCGTATCCTTTGGATACGCCGTATCCTTTGGATACGCCGTATCCTTTGGATACGCCGTTTCCTTCGGAAACGCCGTATCCTTCGGAGTATATGCTTTATACAGCGTGTTACCTGATAAATTATGTGCAATTCCCAAAAGATACGCCGCGTCGTCAATATCAGATTCTCCTTTTCTGACATACGGCGCATAAATCCCGGCTATTTCGTTTGCTCTGAATTTTCCGAGCAGATGATAACGGCGGGCAAAATCCAGTATTGCCTGTTTTTCATCATGGGAAAGCGGACTTTGCAGAACTACAGGATTATAATTTGAAAGAAAATTTGTTATATTGCGCGGAGTTCTTGCCGATCTCTGCGAATAGACAACCAGAGTGCCGCCCGCCCAGTCGCCGAGCCGTTTAAATCCTCGGCTTGTAATTATGGAAATCAACGCGATGGGATAAAAGAAAAAGAAAGTATCCGCAAAACGCAGCAGATTCCGCAGAAAAGACGACGAAGGATCAACAGGCGAGCCGTCGTTCCGTATCACCCTAATGCCTGTAATCCGTTTCCCAAGCGTCTGTCCTCGAAAAGCTAATTCGCAGATAATGTTATAAAACCAATCGACGCAAAAATTTAAAATCAGTATGAGCCAAAAACCTGTCGTATAATGTAAAAATATTCCTGCAATAGAAATTGTGGTGAGTATTATCCATTGCGCAATTTTATCTATTCCGTACGCAAGCGTTCTGACGAGAGGGCCGACGGGAGAAAGAACAAATTTCACTCCTTCAGGAGTTAATGTTTCAAGTGAAGGATCAAACCTGTTGTCCTTTTCCATGACATTGCTTAAGGCTTAAAATCCGCTTACTGCAGCTGCAACGCCGCCGATTATTACAATTACGAAAAAGAGAGGAATAAAAGCCAAATAAATTATGCAAATAATACCGTAAAATTTCCACAGGGATTTGTTATTCTTAAAGGCCAGTTCCAGGTCTTCAATCGAATTACTAAAACGGTAATTGCGAATTTTTCTTCCAAAATTAAAGGCAAAATGAGCGGGGAAAAAGAATAACACACCTAAAGGTATATAAATAAGCGCTATTATCCAAAACGGAAAATCGCCCAATTCAAGAAATGACGCGGCGGAAAGACCTACCGCGCCGAATATTCCTCCGACAATTAACAGACCGCTTCCGATATAACCAAGAATGCCGATAAACTGCAGCCATGGCGATGCGTCGTTAAGGTAACCGAGCATTTTTTCAGATAACATAACGCCGGTATTTTGCTGTGTTTCAGGAACGATCGGACTTTCCGGACTTTGATAAGGATTGTAAATTTCAGACATGGTTTTCTCCTTGTATATTAATTACTTTTATTTCGTTTTGAACTGACAAAACGTGCAAAATCGTTGATGTTTTTTACTGTTATACGATCTGAAAATATTTCTACGCGCCGTTGATTTGTAAAATGTCCCAGTATATCCCTGACTTCATTGACACTCATTCCCGCCCAGTGAGCTACGCCTTCAACTGTAGTTTTAAACTCCCGTTTTTCCGTGGTTTTGTCAATATCGGGCTGAGTTTCATCAAGCATAAGGAATACGTCCGCAATTTTTGACTGAGGATCAGGCAATGTAAGGATCATAAAGCGTCTTTTTGAATCGTATATGCGTTTACAGAACATTTTCAGCAATTTTAAGGCAATCTGCGGATTGCCAAGCAGCAATATTTCAAAATTTTGAGAATTAAATTCCAGCACATTTACTTCATCAATCGCAATTGCGGTAGCTGAGCGGGGAGAATTTTCCAAGATTGCCATTTCACCAAACATTTCGGATGGATATAAAATATCCAGCGTTCGTTCAATATCTCCTGCCAGTTTTGCAAGCTGGACTCTGCCTGATTGAATAAGATAAAAAGTATCGCCAAGTTCAAATTCGGAAAATATTATCTCTCCCTGTTTAAATGTACGGGAAAAACGGCCAAATGCAGCCAAATCCATAGCCATTTTACGCTCCCAAGGCGCTTAACGCCCGTTTCGTTTTTACTATTGTACCGTCATCACTGTCGCCGCCCATGCTTAATATCTTTTTATAGAAAGCTCCCGCCTGTTCTTTTCTCCCGATTTTTTCATTACATTGACCCATAATAAACATCGCGTCTTTTAAATCCGGATGTTTCGGAAACTTTGTCAGCATCTTTGTTATATACTTTAAACTATCTTCAAATTTATTCATAAGGAACATACAGCGGCCTATTTCAAAAGATGCTTTAGCCGCTAATTCCGTATCTGCATTTGAATCTACTATTGTTTTGAAAGCCATAAACGCTTCCTGATATTTTCCCTGCGATACAAGACTTACGGCATCGTAATAGACTTTTGACGTTTTTTCTGAATCCTGCGGCGCAGTTTGTACCGGCGGAGGCGGCGCAGCTCCATTGCTTACTGAAACGCCGGGTCCTTTACCGTCTCCGTAACGGGACAGCGCATTTTCCGCAATATCAAGATTTTTTGAAGCTTGAGCCGCATTTTTCCCCGATGGATAAAATGTCAAATAACGGCTGAATACGTGCTTTGCATGCGAAAAACGCTTGTTCTTGAGATAAAATTCCCCTATGTTGTATAAACCGTCTTCAGGCGGCTGTTCTTCCCTTGCCATTAACTTGGATACCTGTTTATGAACGCGCCTCATCTGGTTGGAAAAAACTTTTAGCATTTTAAGGATTATCCTGGAATTTGCCATAGCGACAGCTTCAAATTCCGGAACGGTAAAAACCATTACAGTTGTGTCAGATAACGCAACTGCATTTTCTTCACGGGGATAGTGTCCCAGCGCAGATTTCACTCCGAAAAATTCTCCGGGCTGTACAGGGTCTCTTAAATCCGCTCCGGTTTCAATATCCTGATAAACAAGGCTTACCTTTCCGGTTTGCAGAATATATATCTTCTCCGCAGGATCTCCCTGAAAGTAAATAAGGGAACCCGAGCGGTACTGAAGCGGTTTCGGCATTACTGTCCTTCCTGTTCAGGCTCAAACGGCAGGTAATCAAGATTTTTTTTGAACCCGAGTTTTTCCCTTACTTCGCTGTAAAGACCAGCCGGATCGCCTTTTACAAACATTGCTTTATTTCCCACTTTTATCTGTGTATAGCCGTGAGGAAGTTTTCCGTCAAAAATATCAAGGAAACGCAGTTCCCCGTATAACGGCATCCCTGCCAGAACAAGAAGTTCAATGTCTTCCATACCGGCATTTACAAGGTTTTCGTAAGGATCGCCGTTCTTTGCTTTCAGGACAATAATATCACCTAACTTTCCTTCATCAAGGCTGCCGATTTGATCCTGCATCCGGAACGCTTTTGCGGCGTTAATCGTTGTCATTTCGAACAATTTTTCCGCCGGCAAATCTTCGCCGTAAAGTTTCCGGTACAATTCCCTGTCATATTTTATCTCTGCAAGAAGATTAGCGGAACCTGTCGCGGAAGAATCTGTGCCGATTGTAACGTTTACTCCCGCCTTTAACATTTTGCGGATTTTTGCCGTTACGTTAAACATAAACATATTGGAAAAACCGCACCATGAAACACTGGCTCCCGCTTTGGCTGTACTTTCGATATCTTCATCGCTGAAAGCAATACAATGAATGAACAAACAATGGCTGTCCAGAACTTTCAAACTTTTCAGTTTCTCTATGCTATGCATGGCTTCTTCGTCAAAGCCTTCGCTGAGATGCGTAATAAAAGGCCAGTTGTTTTTTACAGCGCGTTCATGTTCAATTTCTATTCCATCGCCCCATTTTAGGTCGTACGAAGTACATTCATGCGCAATTCCGTACCCCTGAATAGCCCTGATTGGCAGAGTCGGTAATATTTGACTGTTTAAACTATGCAAAAAATGGTCGTTCACTGTCGTTACGCCTGAAAACAGACACTTGTAACCGGAGAGGGCGTAAAGATTTTCCCTGCTTAATTTTGAACGTTCTTCAAATGTTTTAGACGCTTTAAAATCGTTGTCCCACGGCAGCCATGTAAGGTAGAAATTCCCCTCTTTGGGGCCGACGGGCGGACGGTAATTGCCCTGCAAGTGGTCGTGGGTATTTATTAAGGAAGGATAAACGAATGATTTTTCGCTTAGGTCAATTTTTTTCTTGCTTTTCGCAGAGACGATTTTTTCTCCCTTTATTCCCAGACTGCCTTTTCGGACGCTCCTGCCGGGAGAAACAATCATTCCGTTTGTTAAAACATAGTTCAACATTTCACTACCCTTTCTACTATACTATTGATTATTACCCTATTGATCAATCGTGAAATACTACTCGTGATGTATCAGTCATTATAAACTAAGGGTAAGATTTTATTTGAAAAACATTCTAAATACAATTATCGTACATTAATGTATAAATTGGCAAATTTTTGCTACAATAAGCGGAACATGGTGGATTTACATACGCATTCCAATGCCTCAGACGGGGATTTTAGCCCTGAACTGCTTGTAAAAGAAGCGGCGAAACAGGGGCTGAGCGCAATTGCCCTTACCGATCATGATACCATAATGGGACTGGAGACTGCAAAAAACACGGCTCTTGCGGAAAATGTTCATTTTATCCCGGGGATTGAGATAAATATTAACTGGCAGGGCGGAAAATCCGCTAGCGGAGCGCCCGGACTTGGACCAGGAGGGGAATTTCATCTTTTGGGGCTGGGGATAAAATCGCCAAGCGCGGGTTTTATTGCCGCCATTAAAGAATTGTCCCGCCGCAGGGAAGCGAGGAACCGTGAAATCCTTGAAAGAATGCACGAATTGAGCATTGAGGCAACTTGGGAGGAACTTACTGCGCTTTCCGGCGGTCATTCACTGGGACGTCCTCATTTTGCGGCACTGCTTGTCAAATTAAAGATTGTGAAGAACATCGATCAGGCTTTTTCCCGTTATCTGGGAGTCGGAATGCCTCTGTATGTATCAAAAGAAGGTCTCGTTTTTGAAGAAGCTGCCGCATTGATACGCGAATCCGGCGGTATACCTGTTCTGGCGCATCCTATTTCACTCTTTGTCGCATGGGGGCGGCTTCCCGGTCTCATAGAAACGCTGAAAGATATGGGTTTAATGGGTCTTGAGGCGTGGCATCCCACAGCTAAGGGCGGCTCGTGCCGCCGTCTTGAGGCGCTTGCTAAATCGCTTGGTCTCTATGTTACGGAAGGCAGTGATTATCACGGTTCGGCGAGACGGGACAGGAAACTCGGTTGGTCGCACAAGGGCAGGAAAATCAGCGACGCTGTTCTTGAGGCAATTCCCGAGTTGGCGTCAGAGTAAAGTCTTTCCAGTACAGAGCAATAGCAATCTTCTGGCGTCAGCGCAAAGCCCTTACGGCGATTAGCAATCATCTCTTACGGTGCAGAGCAAAGCCCCTGCGGCGCTTAGTGGCGTGACATTATTCTACGCACGCTTTGGCGTGGCTGCATCGGCAATACACGCCAAGATCACCGCAGGGGCTTTGCCCTGCGCCTGCAAGAAATATTTGATTATTGCGGGGTAATTCTTTTCAATGCAGAGTACAAGGTTGAGCGTTTTCAGCGGGAAGCCATAACAGTCATCAGGCGGGCAGCACAAAACACTTACGGCGATGTTCGGTGTGGATTCAATAAATGCCACGCCAAAGCGTGCGTAAATAAAGTCCACAGCCGTTGAATCGCCGTAAGGGGTTTGCGCTGACGCCGGAAGATTGTTGTTGCTTTCGAACATTGATAAGTATTTGCGGGTTAACTATTACGGAATGACAGCGTTTTGTATTTCTGACCACTGACCGATGAGACCGCGTTCGTTTTGCCATGAGAGGGCGACGTAAACTGTGCGTCCGCGTCGTCCTGCTTGATGTGCCCCCAGCGGCTGGGGAGGTTCCCCCAACGGCTGGGGGAGTGTCCCAAATAGACGGGAACATGAACCTAGCCGTGTGTCCCCCGAGCCGCATGGCTATTGTTTGGTATAAGTCTTGGGTGAATCACCGTTCCATGTTAAAGTAAGCGTTTTGCCGCTTATAGAATAGGTTCCTGTTTTTGGCTCTTCATTATGGCCCGCGGCGTTTAAATTATACCAACCTGAACCTTCATAAAATTCAGTTGGTGTTATTGTCACACTACTGCCTGCTGCAGTACACGTTCCCCTTATATGATTAGAACCGTACGACAGTTGATATTCATAAATTCCATCTTTGAAGAATTTATATGCAGAGTTATCTGCAGCTTTCCATGTCCCAATAAGCGTCGGGTCTGTTGTTGCCTCTTTACAGGCAAGCAAGGAGAAGATTAGAGCTAATGTCAGAATAAAGAGGGGTTTTCTTAAATCAAATGGGGGGGGGGGGGGGGGGGTAATAGAAAATTTGTTTGTCATTTTATCACCTTCAATACAAGATTTTGCCCTTTTGGGCGCGCTCACAAGAGCGATTGTTGTTATTTTACGATTGGGTGGCTTTTTTTGTCAAGTAAAAAAGGGAGTGGGGAGTAGAGAGTGGGGGGTGTTGTTCTTAATCTAAGCGTGTTATCATCATGCGCAGCTTACGGACAAAAACCCTACTCCCTACTCCCCATTCCCCACTCCCACTCCCTTTCCCCTGCCGCCGTAAGATATAGTTGACGATTATTCAACAAATGAGCAAATTAAGTCTATCGTTTCGTCAAGTAAATCTCCGGCAACAGATTCTTTGTAAGAAGCGTTTCTGGCAGTAATATCCAAACATTTTACCTGTTCGCACATTATTTCACCTGTTGTTTTTGTCCTGTTATCAAGTAGAATGTGCATAGGGAAACCGCTTGCGGTATTGGTTATAGGGCAGACCATCGCAAGTTTCGTCCGCATATAAAATTGATCATTACTCACAACCAGACAAGGCCGTCTTCCCCTCTGTTCGTGCCCGGCCTGCGGATCAAAATCAATAACAATGATGTCGCCTTGCTTTGGCCGGTATTCTGTCACCAGACCTCCATGCCGGCAGGTTTTCCGGTATCAGCCTCGAAACATCTGTAATCGCCGGAATATCCCTTAAAGCGTTCCTCAAGACTTTTTACGGCACGGCGTTTCCGAGCAGCCTTCCTGATGACTATTGCGCCATTTTCGGTTGTTATATCAATTTGGTCATTTTCCCGCAAAAACAGTTCCTTCATGATTGTTTCAGGCAAACAAACCGCTTCAGTGTCTTCCAATTTCTGAATACTTGCTAACATATAACCCTCTTTCATTATTTTACTCCGATGCGCCGGAATTGTACACACGCCGTATTGCCATAAACATTGCTATGTACCGTAAAAGATAGTTGATGGCTTTATCCTCAGACTGACAAAATCTCCCAAGGGTCTTCTCCAAGACGGCGGTGATAAACAGCTTCGAGGATATGTTCAGCCTCGATGGTTTCCCTGCCCTCAATGTCGGCGATTGTTCTGGCTACCCGCAGAATCCCATGGTATGCCCTGCCGGAAAGCCCCAGCTTCGCAATTGCCTTGTGAAACGCTCCCGCCGCTTTTTCGCTTAACGGGCATAAGTCTGCGGTTTTTCCGGCGGGAAGAAGGGCGTTGCGGCGAATGCCTGTCCCTTTGAAACGGCGGCGCTGAATTTCTACGGCTGCGCTTACACGGGCGGCAATTTCGCCGCTCCTTTCTTCTGCGCCGTTTTTTCCGTCCGTTACGGGAAACTTGTCCGTAACAGACAGCCCCATCTCCTCGATTTTAGGCGGAAGAACGGCGGTGCGGATTTCCACCCTGTCGAGTAACGCTCCGCCGAACTTGCGCCAGTAACGGTTAACTTCTTCCGGCGAGCAGTAACAGGATTGTGTTTCCGTGTCCTTCATGCCCAGCCGTCCGCAGGGGCAGGAGTTTGCCGCCAGCACCAACTGGAATTCCGCAGGAAGACGGACAAGCCCCTCGGCTCTGGATATGCTGATCACTCTGTCTTCCAGCGGCTCCCGCAGGGCTTGCAGCACATTGATTTTGAACTCGGGGGCTTCGTCAAGAAAAAGCACGCCGAAGTGCGCAAGGGTTATTTCACCGGGACGGGGAATTCTGCCGCCGCCGAGAATGCCTTCGGCGCTGGCGGAATGATGCGGAGCGCGGAAGGGCGGGTGTGTTATAAGGCGGTCGATAAAGCCGTTATTTGAAAGCGGTCCCGCAAGGCTGTAAAGGCGCGTTACTTCTACCGCTTCATCGGGAGTAAGGGGAGCCATTATCGAAGGCATCCGCCTTGCGAGCATTGTCTTTCCTGCGCCCGGCGGTCCGAAGACGAGCATATTGTGTCCGCCTGCCGCCGCAATTTCCAGCGCCCGTTTATAAACAGCCTGCCCCTTTACTTCGGAAAAATCTCCCGTGACCGCTGCGTCAATAGCGACGGCGTCCTTATTTGACGTAACGGAAGCGTCAACAGATACGTCCGATTCGGGAAGGGAGCCTTTTTCCTCCCTTATAAACAATGCGTTAACCGCTCCCTGTAAACTTTCGGCAGCCGTAAACCGCGCGCCCTTTCCGCTAGAGTTTTTGTTTGAAGCAAGAATTGCCGCTTCTCCGGCATTTTCAGCGGGAACAATAAATTCGCTGATCCCCTCAGTAAGTCCTGCGGCAATTGCGGCAAGCACTCCCCGCACCGGTCTGATTCTTCCGGAGAGTTCAAGCTCTCCCATTACAAGCAGATTACCTGAAGCGGGCGCAAGTCCTGCGGCTGACATCACGGAGAGGGCAATCGGCAAATCGAGAGCGGCTCCGTCTTTTTTCAAACCTGCCGGAGCGAGATTAATCAATATTCTGTCTGCCGGAAAACTGAAGCCCGAATTCCTGAAAGCGGCGCGCACTCGATCCCGCGCTTCACGGACTGCTCCTTCGGCGAGCCCCGTAATATCAACGCCGGGAATCCCTCTGCGAATATCCGTTTCAACCCGAATAATAATTCCGCCCGCTCCATAGGGCATATAGGCAAAGACGCTCATAAAATCTCCTTGCTAACCTCAATACCGTGCGGCTGACTAGCCGTACAGTAAATCGAAAATGAAACAAAGTTTCATTCCCTTTATATGGCGCAGAGATGTGCGGGCGCTTTATTTGAATTTTTTACTTCCTGTTAGCTAAGATAATCAACACCGCAATATCCCCCTGACGGACGCCAGGTATACGCGCTGCCTGTCCTACATTCAGCGGCTTTACGGCTTGCAGTTTCTCCCTTGCCTCGACAGAGAGCCCGTTTATGACAGAATAATCCGTTTTAGGATCAAGTTTGACAGCGTCCATTTTAGCGGTTTTTGCGGCGAAGCGTTTTTCCTTTTCTATGTAACCTGCGTATTTTATGTCCAAAAGCGCCCTTTCAATCAATTCAGCCGGATAGCCTGATAATTCCGTACAAGCGGCGTTTGCGGCTAACGCATTATCGGTTTCGCCAGATTTTACTTTTGAAGAACGCTGCGCAAGAAGTTCTGCAATTGTGTCCAGTGTCTTTGTCTTTTCAAGAAACTGTTCCCAGCGGCTGTCGTCTACAAGACCGGCATCGCGCCCCCTGGGAGTAAGCCTTGTGTCCGCCGTGTCGTGGCGGAGCATTAAGCGGTGTTCGGCGCGGCTTGTGAACATACGGTACGGCTCTTTTGTTCCTAATGTTGTAAGATCGTCCACCAAAACGCCGATGTAGGCTTCGGCGCGTCCAAGTACCAGCGGCGGACGGTTAAGCATTTTCATCGCGGCATTAATGCCGGCAATTAAACCCTGGGCGGCGGCTTCCTCATAACCGGAACTGCCGTTTGTCTGCCCTGCCGAATAAAAGCCGGATATGCGTTTTGACTCAAGCGAGGAGTAAAGATCAAGCGGATCAATGTAATCGTACTCCACCGCATAGGCAGGGCGGACAATGCGGGCGTCTTCAAGACCGGGAATGGTGCGGATAAATTCACGCTGCACGTCTTCGGGCAGGGAGCTTGAAGCTCCGTTCATGTACATTTCGTTAGTTGAAAGCCCTTCAGGTTCGATAAAAATATGATGCCGTTCCCGCTGAGGAAAACGGACTACCTTGTCTTCAATAGAAGGACAGTACCGCGCTCCTGTTCCTGTAATTTTTCCGCCGTATAACGGAGAACGGTGAATGTTCGCCCTTATAATTTCGTGCGTATTTATATTTGTGTATGTAATCCAGCAGGGCATAGACGGTCTTTGCATTAAAGTTCCGGCGCAGAATGAAAAGGGACGCATTTCCTCTCCGTTCTGTTTTTCCATTACAGAGTAATTTATAGAGTCGTCTGCAATCCGCGCCGGAGTTCCGGTCTTTAACCTGCCCACCGGAAACCCGAGACGGCGCAGGGAAACGCCAAGCCCTAACGCCGCTTCTTCTCCAAGCCGTCCCTGTAAAGCGTCATATTCGCCGATAAATATCTTCCCTTCCATAAAAGTACCCGCAGAGAGAATTACAGTACGCGAAGATATACGATGTCCCCGCCGGGTAATTACTCCGGCAATTTTCATGGAAGAAGCATCGCCTCCGGCGGCGCTGTTTTTTTCAACAATTAAATCAACCACCGTATCCATAAAGATTGAAAGATTTTTTTGCTTTTCTAGAACCGAACGCGCCGCCGCCTGATACGCGTGTTTGTCCGCCTGCGCTCTCGGAGCCTGTACAGCCGGTCCTCTTGAACGGTTAAGCACGCGGTATTGAATCATTACCGCATCTGTCAGCCTTGCCATTTCTCCGCCGAGAGCGTCTACTTCACGGACAAGGTTGCCTTTGGAGAGTCCTCCGATTGCGGGGTTACAGGAAAGTGCGCCTATTTTATCAGGGTTCTGCGTTATAAGAAGAGTCGAAAAACCAAGACGGCTTGCCGCAAGAGACGCTTCAATTCCGGCATGGCCTCCTCCTATAACAATACAGTCATAATCCACGGATTCTACCACGCAAAGACAATAGTGTATTTACTTTTAATCGACGGATTTAATTCCAGTAAAGGTTTAAAAAGCGCTTCAGCGGAATCCCGCGCCTGCTTTATTAATTCTTCATTTGCTTCAACTTGCTTTTCCTGATCAAGTTTTGTATCGCCCAGTAAATCAAGTATTTCCTGCGGTTTTACTGAACGGGGGAGTATTCCTCCTCCGGCAAGTTCATAAGACCTGGCGTGTTCAGGATACTGTTCATGCGCCAGTATTTTAATCGGAGGCATTTTTAATACAAGCTGTGTTCCGTTTTCATTTACAGTTATATCGGTGCAGTTAAATCCCAGTTTGATAGTTCCGTCAAGGACAATAAGCAAATTCCGCGCATTAAGCCAGCTGCCGGGATTATAGGCTCTTTCAGTAATTGACTGATAATTGTAAACCAGGCACACATACTCGGAAGCCGGCAGTATTTCCCTGACTACGGTGCTGATATTGGTTTCTATTAATTGTTTTATTACTAAAGGCTTTCTTGCGGCTGTCCAAATAACGGCGCCGAGCAATACCAGAAATAAAAAGACAGTTATTATTAAAACAGTTATCAGGGCGGTTTTGCCGCCTTTTTCTTTATTACTCACAAAAATCTCCTGATTTTATTTTAACAGCCATTAAAATAATTATGCAACTCTAATACACTTCTACTTTTCAGTTTTTATTTTACTTCCCGACACAAAACTTACTGAACATTTCTTCCAGAATGTCAGCGGTAGAAACCTCTCCTGTAATTTCTCCCAAAGCGTTTACAGCTTCCCGCAGTAACGGCGCAATAAGGTCCAGCGGTTCTTCCTTTTCCGCGAGCGTAAGCGCTTCTTCAAGAGCGCGGCAGGCGTCGTCGACAAGATTCTTCTGCCTGACAGTGCCGACAGAAACAGCCGGTTCTCTGAATATGCCCTCCGATGCATCTTCCGGCGTAACAGCAGAAGTTACAGCCGCGTAAAGATCGTTTAAACCTTCGCCTGTTTTCGCGCTTACGCTGATAATGTTATCTGCAAATTCAACTGGCAGTGTTACTACAGGCGAAATATCGGACTTGTTCCATACAAAAACGCATCTTTTACCGCTCTTCATAAATTCTATATCTTCGGCTGTAATTCCCTGTTCGCCGTCTATCAGATAAAGAACAATATCCGCCTCCTGTAAAATTTTCAGACTCCTCTCCACCCCTATTTTTTCAACAGAATCACCCGAATCGCGCAAGCCCGCCGTATCGACAAGCCGGACAGGAATTCCCTCAATATTTACCCATGCTTCTATCCAGTCGCGTGTAGTTCCCGGAATTTCCGTAACAATTGAACGGTCTTCTTTTAAGATTGAATTAAAAATGCTGGACTTACCCGCATTCGGACGCCCCGCAATTACCACTGTAACTCCCTCCTGATAGATACGTTCAATCTGCCATGAAGCCTGCAATTTTTTCAGCCGCGCCAAAGCTTTAAGCGCAGTTTCTTTATTGGGCAGCCTGCCCGCAATTTCATCCGATGCGCCCGCATCAAAGCCTGCGCTGATTTCATCTTCGGAATAGTCAAGATAAATTTCCGCGCCGGAAAGAACCAAGACAAGCAATTTTTTAACTTCGTCGACTTCAGAATAAAGGGAGCCTGAAAGGCGCGTTATCGCATGACGGCGGCCTGTATCGGTTTTTGCAGATACAAGTTCCATGACAGACTCGCAGCGGGTAAGATCAAGTTTCCCGTTAATAAACGCGCGGAAGGTAAACTCTCCGGGCAATGCGTCGCGGAAACCTGAAGATTTAAGCTCGTTCATTACCGCTTTTCCCGTAACAGCTCCGCCATGACAGCTAATGTCAAGGCTGTCCTCTCCTGTGTAACTTTTCGGAGCGCGAAATACGGACACAAGCGCCTCGTCAATCTTTTCACCGGCGTTTACAATCCAGCCGTGAATGACAGTATTGCCCTGCGTACTTTTCAGTTTTTCAGGCGCAGAAAAAACCGAAGCTGCCATTTCGACAGCGCCTTTTCCCGAACAGCGGATTACAGAAAGAGCGCTGTTTCCCGGAATGGTTGCAAAAGCGATGATTGGAGATTCGTCGCCATACATGGCGCCGCCATACGTGGCGCCGCCATACATGACATCGCTTTTTTTACACATTTTGTTTTTGCTCAGTTCCGGCAAGCCTGAGTCTCACAAAGACCCATGGAGAGGCGGCGGATACCCAAAAACCGCTGAGCGCAGCCAAGACAAAGCCGTAAAGTTTATAATTGGCGGAGTGCTGCGGTAAGAATTTTATGCCTGTAAAAAAGATTAAAGCAAAACCGGCTGTTCCAAAAAGCAGTCTTGCAAAAAGAGCAATATATTTTTTTGTTCCGGTTTTTTCAAACGGCGCATTACTCGAAAAACCAATATACTTTTTATTAATGTAATAACCTGCGCCAAGACCAAGAACGGCTCCGCCGGGCATAAGCAGTTCTTTACTGGGCAGGTAAAGTATCATAAAAAAAGAAAGAGCGGCGCTTGCAATCATTCCGGCGCGAAAACCTCCCTTTTCAAGAAGTTTTTCTATCCTCGCGTATAACAAAAAATAGCCGCAAAGAATAATACCGCCGATAATCCAGCCGGCTATTACATCGGTGGGGAAATGCACTCCAAGGTAAATTCTGGAAAAGCCGATTAAAAAGCAAAGTACGGCTGCGCAGGCATAGACCCAATTTTTTTTTATCCAAGAAGCTAAAATAAAAAAAACAACCAGCGTATTCTGCGCATGTCCAGAAGGCAGCCCTCCCATGCGTTCATAAATCATACCGACCGAAGGATCATAACCTTCAAAAAAAGGACGAGGCTGATCGAGGAAAAACTTTAAAGACATATTAATCCATAATGAAATAATAAGCATCAAACAAAGGCGCATTCCCTTTTTTTCGTTCACACACCAGTACAAGACAGTAAGCGCCGTCAAAAACACAGCCCAGCTTCCTATAGCGGTAATTATTCGCATAACAAAAGTCAAGGCGGGACAGGAAACAGTTTGAACTGCCCTGATAAAATCAAGCCCCCACTGTAATACCGGCTCCATGCTAAAACCTCTCATAAAAATTCTGGCGCATACGGTTAATTGAATCCCGCTGATCACCGGTCGGAGTAACAGCGGAAACGGATTCTGTCATTAAGTCAGAAATTTTTAACTGCATTGCCATTTTATCTATACTGATTAATACAAAAAAATTATATATCTCAGTATATGCCGTTTCAATATCATCATTTTCCTGTCTTACTTTCATTTTAATCCAGTAAGTATCTTCTTTAACAGCCCCTGTATATATTGCGCTATACGCCTTTTTTACCATTGTTTCAAAAAAAAGTCCGTATTCATAATCAGGATACAAATACGCCGCGGAAACCATTCTTCTTTCGATTCTTTCCGCCGCCAATATGGTAAAATCCTTTACGGCGGAAAAATTATCCGCCCATATATTCATCGCTGTAAAATTTATTCCCTCGCTGCTTCCGATAAATACATATTTACCGTAAAAAGCGCTCATTCTTTCAACTTCTTCAATTCCGCCGTTTATATATGCAGACAGCCAGCCGGGCAGGTTTCTGACTGAAGTCCCGTGTTTTGTTTCAATAATATTATCAGGATTGATGTTATTTTTATTTTTCCCCGTTTCAATATTATTATTTTTGGGAACAGGACTGAATACAATTTTTTTTTGACCGGCGCATGAAAATAAATTTATTACGCAGAGAGAAAAAACCAGCGCAAAAAATTTTATTTTCATATTTTAACAATAATTAATTCACGGAAACAATATCAAGTTCAGAATGGTTATATTCTAATGATTTTTTTATGTCCGCCGCAAGAATTTCCATTGGCGGCATATTATAAAGCGCAAACTCGTCCCAAAGCGCGGTTGAGAAAGGCTTATTCCAGTCGGCAGAACTAACAGCCGCAGCATCTTCTCTTTTTAATCCAAGCAATACTTGAAAATTATTTCTTAAATTAGCTTTAATACGGATTGGAGCCGCAGCCAAATCACCCTGTTCAACATATTCTCCCATAATATTGATTTTTGCCGACAATAGACCTGGAAGAATTGAAAAACTAACACCCGCAGTAATGAAGGCTCTCTGTTCGGTAATTTTGATAACTTGAAAAACAGTCTCTGAAGGAGAAGACAATGTTAAAATCAGATTTTGTCCGTCTTTGCTCAAAACAAGGGAAATATCGGGGGAAGATTCAAATAAAACAGAGAAGACTACGCCTTCATTTAGCGGCTTAAAACGGAATAATGTCTGCCACATTCCTCGTCGGATAATAGCTTCAACATTTGAATACGAGGCTTCTGTCTTAATTGCTACTCTTGGCAGCGTAATGCTGTTACTGCCGGTAGCAAGCCCGTAAATTCCGTTTGAAGGCATCCATTGAAGAGCGCCGTTAACGGCAGGCTTTTGGTATTGCTCGGCAGAATTAAGCTTTCTAAAATCATTCAGATTGCCTTCAAAAACATACCACTGTAAAAGCTGAGGAATATCTTTAGAAACAAGATTAAGAGCAGTTGTTTTAGCTGAAACAAGAAGAGAAATTTCTTTTTGATACCCTGCAAGACCGTGATGGTTTTCCACAGGGAACACTTCAGCTCGTATTGAATAAAAACCGCTTTGTTCCGATGCTTTCCATAAAAGATTTCCTGCTCCGTCAGAATACTTTCCTTCGCTAATCCTTCTCTTGCCGTTGTACCATATAATGTACGGATCCGTACGGCTGTTAAAATTCAATTTAGCTTCAAGCATTACTGTCATTTCTTTGGAAATAAGCAAGGGATTTTCATTAACGCCCGGCAAATGCACGTTTATACCTTCAAATGTAAAGAAAGTATTACCCATATATTGGAACGATTTTTCAGTCTTTTGTAAAACATCCCTTCCGCTCATAACCTGTGAAACAAGGGTATAACGGTCAATAGGTAAATTTTCCGGCAACGGAAAAGAAGGCAATGCCTCATCAAGATTTTTAACCTTAACCAGAAGTTCATCCTGCTCGGCTTTATCATAAAGGCTGTATATGACTTTTTGTCCGATAACAACTCCCCTGGAATTCTTAATAAAAACCAAAAGAGAAGTTACATCCGGATCATTAGAAACAGGCTTTTCAAAATACGGATGTATTTTCCCGTCAATATTTACAAAAGAACACTCATCCAGCGGTATATTGTTTACTTGGGCGTTTACCTTGTAGGCATCAGGAGGAAGAATGTTATCCATAGCATCACACCCGATTAAAAAACAGAGAAAAACAAGGACAATCGGCCTTTTTACGGTACTTTTGGCACTCATACCCATTATTAATATATCAATTTATATTCATAATATCAACCTTTTATTGATTTAGTTTTCTGTTATTATATGTGTATGAGAACGAGAGCAATAATTCATCTTGACCGTTTTATCGGGAATATTGAAGCTGTAAAGGCGCGAATCGGGCATGAAAGACGCATTTGCGTACCGGTCAAGGCAGATGCTTACGGACATGGCGTTATGGAAATAGCCAAAATAAGCCTTGAAGCAGGCGTTTATTGTCTCGGCGTAGCAACTGTTGCGGAGGGAATAGAGCTTAGAAACGGAGGGATAACCTCCCCAATCCTGCTGTTCACCCAGCCCCATCCTGCGGAAATACCGGATATTTTAACGGCAGGGCTTATTCCGTTTGTTTCGGATAAATGGTATGCCTGCGCTCTTAATGAGGCCGCAGGCTCTAAAATCAGACTGCCCGTACACTTAAAAATTGACACAGGTATGGGACGGAACGGCTGCTCAACCGAAGAAGCCCTTGCTCTTGCAAAATATATTGACGCTTGCGAGTCTCTTGAATTGGCAGGAACAGCTACTCATTTTGCCGTTTCCGACTCAACTGACGCTAAGGATATTGCTTACACCCAATTGCAGTTATCGCGTTTTAAAGAAACAGTTGACGCTATAAAAAACGCGGGTATCGATCCGGGCATTGTACATACTGCCAATTCCGGCGCAGTAATCCTTCATCCGGATACATGGCTTGATATGGTTAGACCTGGAATTTTTTTGTATGGTTATAAAAATGTGGATGAAAAAGAAATTTCCGGTTTCCCTTTAAAATCGATTCAAGCGCAGCCGGTAATGGAGTTAAGAACAACCGTTGCTATAATAAAAAAAATAAAAAAAGGGGAAACAGTTTCCTACGGCAGAATATGGACAGCCACTCGGGACACAACTGTCGCCGTTCTGCCCGCAGGTTACGCAGACGGCTTTCCGCTCCTAGCAAGCAATAAATGGCAGGTAGTAATCGGCGGTAAAACTTATCCGGTTGCAGGCCGCATCTGCATGGATCAATGCTGTGTGGATTTAGGACAGGAAAGCGATGTACGGCGCTGGGACGAAGCTGTAATTTTCGGCGGCTGCGCTCAGGATGCGGCGGCATTGGCGGCGGCAATAGGAACAATTCCCTATGAGATAACCTGTAATATTAACAAGCGAGTACCGCGCGTGTATAAAAGGTAAACCGTAAGGAACTCACTTGCTTTCAACAGGAATAGTTTATATTATGACTAACGGAGGCTGTAATGAATCCCAATATTTTAAATGACGAAGACGATGATGATAACGATACAACCGAAGAAAAAGAAACAAACTGGCAGGATGTACTGACAGGCAAAATGCTGAAAACCCGTACTATCCTGCTTTCAGGAGAAATACGGAAAGCTCTTGCGGAAAAAACAATTCGCCAGCTTCTTTTAATGGAAGCGATGGGAGATGATCCGGTACGGATTTTCATTGACTCGCCCGGCGGAGACGCGGACGCGGGCTATGCGATTTTTGACATGATCCGTTTTATTAAACCGTCTGTATGGACAATCGGCATGGGTCTTGTCGCAAGCGCCGCCGCAATCATTCAGCTTGCGGCTCCCAAAGAGCGGCGGGTTGGGCTTCCAAACAGCCACTATCTCATTCACCAGCCGCTTTCAGGAATACGCGGCGTCGCTACGGACATTGAAATACACGCCAAAGAACTTGAAAAGCTAAGGGAAAAAATCAACCGCCTGATTGCGGATGAAACAGGCAATCCTTTTGATCAGGTTGAAAAAGACACAGACCGCGATTACTGGATGAATGCGTCCGAAGCGGTTAATTACGGACTAATCAGCAAGATAGTTTCCAAAAGAGAAGAAATATAACGATTATGGGTTTTCGTAACTCTTGTAAAGGAAACGGCGTATCTTCTGCTGCGCGTTCTTTTCAAACGGTTCTTTGCGTACGGTAAAATTGCTGATCTTTTTATATACAGGCAATATACGGTTGACTGCTTCAATTTCCTTCTTTACAAGATCGAAAACGAAGCTATCATCGGTTTCCTTTCCGGAATAATCTTCTTTGATAAATTCATAGTTTGGAAATACTACGGCAAAAATAACTTCGCCGCCGGAAGATTTTTTCCCGACAACGAGAATCTCACTTACTATGCGGGAACCTGAAAAATTTGCCTCAATTTCTTCGGGGTAAATATTCTTGCCGCCTGAACCGACGATAAGGTTTTTCTTGCGTCCCACTATGTAAATGTAACCGTCCTCGTCACGGTAACCAAGATCGCCTGTTAACAGATAGCCGTTTCCGTCAATTACTTCCTTTGTGGCTTCTTCGTTCTCAAAATAACCAAGCATAACCGATGGCGATTTGCACGCAATCTCTCCGATGCCTTCCGGCGTCTGATCCAGTATTTTTACATCGGTATAACTGACAGGAAGCCCGACAGATTCATTGCGCTTATGACGGGGAGTATTTACGCATATAAGAGGAGAGTTCTCGCTCATGCCGTAACCCTGAACAATGTTAAAACCGAATGAATCAAAAAAGTCCGCAGTTTTAACACTTAACGGACCGCCGCCGGCTACCATCATCTTGATAGAATGAAGTCCCGCTTTTTTACGGATAAACCTGAATACTCTTTGTCCGAATTCAAAATTACCTTTTTTAGCCTTGGACAGGGCGATTTTCCGCAAAACATTCAACGGCGCGCGGATAACCGGCGAAAGTTTTTGATACCCAGAGTCAATTGCCGCCATCACTTTATCATAGAGGAGCGGAACCCCGATAAGGTATGTGACGCCTCCGTCCTTTATATCATCAACAACAACTTTACCGACAATTTTATCCGCGATTATCGTAGGAATACCGATTGAAAGCGGCGCAATAAATGAACATGTCGTCGGATACGTATGATGCAGGGGCAGAACATCAATAAACACATCTTTCCCGCTTGGCTCCAGCATACGGATTGCCGCGCTTGTATTGGATATAATATTCTTATGCGAAAGCGTTACGCCTTTGGCAAAACCTGTAGTTCCGGACGTAAATACAATTGAAGCCGGATCGTTAGGTGAAATACTGTCAATCGGGGGCAGCGCATGGCTGCCGGCGTCTTTGCCGAATTTGTAATATTCAGTCTCCTGACCTGCGGGCGTATCTTCCGCCTCGCCGCTTAAGCACACAGAAACGGACAGCGAAATTCCGTTGGATGACAGAGAAGCGGCAAAATCCTTTTTTCTTCCTGAATAGAAAAAAGCCTTTGCTCTCGTTATTTTCATAATATTGAGACATTCCTGCTCTGTAACAAGAAAATCGACAGGCACAATACAAAGACCCGCAACCAAGGTTCCCATCCAGGCAGCCATCCATTCAGGACGGTTTTCAGACCACAACGCTACACGGTCGCCCTTAACAAGCCCTGCGGCAAGCAAGCCGCGGGCTATCCTGCGGCATTCATCGCCCCATCTGGCGTAATTCCAGCGGGTAAATTCCCTTTGTTTGCCGGAACGGTATAAAATAGCATCTTTAGAGGCAAAATCCTTGGATGTAATATCAACCATCTGAGCAAAATTTGCATACTGAAGATCAGGAAGATTTGAAATATAATCTTCAAATTTTAACATAAATACCTCGCTTAAAATCTGAATATTAATTAGTGTCTGTCTATAATGTAGACACATTATAGACAGACTACCATAAAAACAGCATTTTCGCAGCCTGCGTACCATAGGTACGTTGGCGAGAAAATGCAAAGTCTGTCCACAAAGTAACCGACTTTGTGGACAGCACTAATTATATATAAAATTGCAAATAATAGCAAAAAAAATGCTATTTATGTATTCTTCACTTTAACCAGCATATATCTCTTTTTTCCTGCCCGTAAGGTCAGTTCACTTTCAGAATTTAATGAATCCGCGCCGATTAACGCCGACACATCGTTAATTACAGAAAGCCCGCCATCTTTGGTACTGACAAAAGCCCCGCCCTGCTGTACAAGACGCCTGCCTTCGCTCTTGGTAGGGACAAGCCCAGTATCGCAGAAGAGGTCTACAATATTGTAGCCTGCCTCAAAACGTGCCCGTGCAAGTTCTGTTTTCGGCATAGCCGATTTGTCTCCGGCAGCGCTACCAGCGCCGTCGCTTCCAAAAGCGGCTTTCGCTCCTGCCAGCGCTTTGTCAGCATCGTCCTTACTGTGGATTAATGCGGTAACTTCCCACGCTAGACGTTCTTTTGCATCGTTTGGGTTTTTGCCGGAAGCAGTAAGTTTGTCTATTTCTTCCACAGGGAGAAAGGTGAACATTAAAAGGAAGCGGCGTATATCGGCGTCATTCACATTCCGCCAATATTGGAAAAAATCATAGGGACTGACAATCGCCGGGTCCAGAAAAAGCGCGCCTTTCAGCGTCTTGCCCATCTTCTTGCCGTCAGCCGTTGTAACAAGCGGGAATGTCAGGCCGAAAACTTCCGCGCCTTCAATACGGCGGATTAGTTCAACGCCGGCAACAATATTGCCCCATTGATCATCGCCTCCGATTTGCAGACGGCAGCCGTAACGCCTGTACAGTTCAAGAAAATCATAACTCTGCAAAAGCTGATAGTTAAACTCGATAAAGGAAAGCCCTGTTTCCATTCGCATCTTGTAAGCTTCAAAACTGAGCATACGGTTTACGGAAAAGTGGCTGCCTATATCACGTAAGAAATCAATATAATTAAGGTTGGCAAGCCAATCTTTATTGTTGGCGGTGAAGGCGGTCTTGCCGTCAAAGCCGACAAAACGGTCAAGCTGCGCCTTGATAGATTCGGTATTTTGATCTAACTGCTCGTAATTGAGCATTTTTCTTACTTCCGACCTGCCTGAAGGGTCGCCGATTCTGGCAGTGCCTCCTCCAAGCAATGCAATTCCCGTATGACCGGCATTGCGAAGATGACGGAACGCAAAATAGGGAACGATATGACCGATATGCAGACTTCCGCCTGTTGGGTCAGTGCCCTCGTAAAAAGTAACCGTCCCTTCGTCCATTAAGGCGGAAAGACCTTCAACATTGGTGCATTGCTGAAAAAAACCCCTTGTCTTCAGCGTTTCTATCGAAGAATTCATGCTTCGATTTTATCAAATTTAGGTGTCAGACGCCAGTGTTGTATGCCGATAATAATAAAAATGTACCCCGGCGGTTTATATGCGTTAATTAAAGATGTTATCTCATCATGGGAGGTAATAGCCGTTACCTTAGCTATGCTTTTATTCATAAAAATTGTTTTTTATGTGTCATCAAGTTACCGCAAGCCGATAGCAATCAAAAAAATGATTAAAAAGAAAAAACCTAAACCTGAACCTGCTGCCGCTGCAAATCCTGAAGAATCGCAGGGCGGAGATTCTTCCAATAACGAATTAGGACTTGAAGAGGCTTGACGCAAGCGCAAATCACTTACGGCGCTGAGCGATAGCTATCTTTTGGTGGGCAGGGCAAAACTCTTATAGCGATTAGCAATCATCTCTTACGGCGTGGGGATTATTTTTTTGTTTTTGTTCCTTCATCTATTTCCGCTTCCGCCGTTTCCTTAAATGCGCTTCTGCCTGTGTGTACATTGTCTATAACTTTATGCTCACCGCCTGTAATATGAGGGGCTTCGTTTTTTATTACTATTTCGCCGTCCGCTTTTCCATGTACAAGCCGTTTGAAATCCATTTCAAGTTCATGCTCGGTCGGTTCTTCGCCTGAACGCCTTCGGCGGTCAAAAAAGTTCCTTAAGGCTTGGAACAACTGCTCCGCTCCGGGCACTCTTCCTCGTGCCTGTTCACGCAGACTGCCGTATATGCGTAACGCTTCACGATAGCAAAAGTCCGACTGCACCATAAAGGCGTTGGTTGCAAGTTGTTGAAACTGCTGTAACACTAGCATAAGTTGGCGTAATTGCTCAAAACGGCGTTCGTTTTCAAATAATATGTTTATGTCGAAATGCGGAGGCATAAATTCTGGGTTGTCGTGTGCAATGTCAAACGCTTTGTCGATAAAGCCGTTGTTTCTGACCCGTGAGCTGATAAGCCTCTGGCGATCCTTTCCTGTCAAATCGGTATCGACGCCTTCAATGCTGACGAAATCATGCATTTCGCTTTCCAGTCTGCTGATAAGGCTTTCAATTTCATTGACCGGCATTGCCTCTGTTTGCGGTGGTTTGTGTCCGTCTTTTTTGGTTTTTTCGGTACTCATACTTTACCTCTCTTTTAATCGGACGGCTCCGCAAAGCGGAGACGATTGTTCCTTAATTTGTTCCAAACATTGGAATTTTTAAGCCAAGCGTTTGACTTTTTTTACCCAATGTCGGGCTTTTTGACTCAATCGTTGGAGTTCCAAAGCCCGACGTTTGAGTTTTTTTGCCCAACGTTGGGCTTTTTAACTCCAATTTTAGCCGCGTGAGCGGCGGTTTATATCGAACGTATCCGTATTGCGGATACGATAACTCCACTGTTTGAGTTTTGAAGTCAAACGTTTGAGTCGATCAACTCCAACGTTTGACTTTTTAACTCCAAATTTTAGCCGCATGAGCGGCGGTTTATATCGAACGTATCCGCATTGCGGATACGATAACTCCAATTCTGAGCCTTTTTTTGCCCAAATGTTCCCAATTTGCCTAAAATTGTGCCTTATACTGTTGCGCGTTATTGTTTGATGTAAGGCCCCTCATTAGGATTTGGATAACTGGTATAACTGGTATAATCAGAACAATAGAGGGACTGCCTGTCAGCGCTGATATACCAGTATTCCATCGCAAAATCGTTCAGGCTTGGCGCGGCAGAAGTAGAACCTTCTTTACGCGGCAGATCGGGGGGCTCTGCATTAAACGATGTTAGCTTTCCCCTTATAGCGTAGCCCGTTGGGTAGGCGGCGGCGTTTGTTCCGCTGGCGGAACGCTCCGTCCATGTCAGGTCTTCAAGCGTGTAGGTTGCGCTACTGTATTCCCATACCAGCTTATTGGCGCTTATGGTTACAATAGTATGAGTAGTACCTGCTAAATCCCATGTACCAAAGTAGGCCGCTCTGGGGTCGGGGTCGGGGTCGGGGTCGGTGGTGTCGTTTTTACAAGCGGCAAAGCTGAATACGAAGATTAGGGCTAATGTTAGAATAAAGAGGGTTTTCTTAAACCAATTGGGGGGGGGGGGGGGGTGTAATAGAAAATTTGTTTGTCATTTTATCACCTTCAATGCAAGATTTTGCCCTTTTGGGCGCGCTCACAAGAGCGATTGTTGTTATTTTACGATTTTTCAGGTTATTTTGTCAAGTAAAAAAGGGAGTAGGGAATAGGGAGTGGGGGCGTTGTTCATAATCTAAGCGTGTTGTCATCATGCGAAGCTTTCGAACAAAAACCCTACTCCCTACTCCCCATTCCCTACTCCCCTGCGCCGTGAGACATAGATGGCGAATTGTTCTCAGAAAACCGATAAAGCGCCGCAGCACCTCCGCACCCATATAGGACGGAGGTTCAAATGATTTCACCGCTTTATGACTACGTTTTCTCGGAGATATTCGGTAATCAGAAAAACATCGACATAACCAAGAATTTCCTCAAAACCCTGCTTGATATACCCGAAGACGAATACGGCAAGCTTACTGTCGTAAGTCCGATCTTAAGAAGATTGTTCAGGACAGAAAAATCAGGCATTGTAGACCTGAAACTCAGCACCAAATCAGGAAAAATAATCCACATCGAACTGCAAGTGGAAAAAAGAAACAACCTTAGAAGCAGAATACTCTACTATGCTTCACGGCTCATCGGAGATCAGCTTAAATGGGGTGAAGATTACAGTGAACTGCATCAGGTAATAAGTATTGTTATCTGTAATCACAACCTGCTTAGAGAAGAAAACTCATACATTAACATATACGAGCTGCGGAATGAGGGAAACCGTTCCTTTACAAAATTACTGAGAGTAATTATACTTGAATTACCAAAGCTGCCTGAAATTGTTGACAGAACGGTATGGCCGTGGCTTAAGTTTTTTAAGTGTACGGAGAAGGAGGAATATGAAATGTTGGCGTTAAGATACCCCGAACTGGAAAAGCCTGTTTTTTGCGCCAAGAAGATGTCGCTTTTTGAAAAGTGGCGGGACATACAGTTTCACAAGAACCTCTGGAAAGTGGACGAGCGGATGTTATATGAGCAGGCAATGATTGACGGTCATGAAAAAGGTCATGCCGAAGGTATGGCTGAGGGACATGCTGAAGGTCATGAAAAGGGTAAAGCTGAGGGACATACTGAAGGTATGACTGAAGAAAAACTAAGAATAGCCGGAAAGATGAAAAAAGCCGGACGCCCTTTCAATGAAATTGCAGAATTCACAGGGCTTTCATTGGAAACAATTGAACAGCTTAATTAATTAGAAAAATGTCATACGAAACAAACGATCCTCTTACCTGTGCGGTCAAAAAACTGTTCAATCTTGCATACCTTTTCCCGTACCAGAGACTTGTAATAACAAATATTATCGAAGCTGCGTCGGCATCGGGGATTCCGGTTAATTGGCCGGAACAGGAAGCGGAAATATCAAAAACATCGGCAGATGAACCGCCCGAAGAACTTTCTGACCGTGAGTCATTCGGCAGGCAGATAGTGATTCTTCCGACAGGTGCGGGAAAATCACTTTGCTTTCAATTACCGGCAATGTTAATAGACGGTTTGACTCTGGTTATTTATCCAATCCTTTCGCTAATGGCGGATCAGGAACGAAGGCTGCGTGAACGAGGTTTTTCTCCTGTGATAATCAGGGGAGGGCAGACAAAAGAAGAACGTGACCAAATCTGGGAAAAACTTAAAAACAAACAGAGTAAATTCATTATTGCGAATCCTGAAGTTTTGAATACAGCGCAGGTAAAAACACAACTGGAAAAAATCAGAGTAACGCATGCAGTAATTGACGAAGCTCATTGCGTCAGCGAGTGGGGTGAAAGTTTCAGGCCGGGTTATCTGGAAATCGGTTCGATAATTGATTTACTTAAACCGCCCCTTATAACTGCTTTTACCGCAACGGCAAGCCCGCCTGTACTGGAAAAAATAAAAAAATATATTTTTGGCAGCATGGAAGCGCATCAAATTACGGGAAACCCTGATAGGCCGAATATCAGTTATTCCGCAGTCGGCTGTATTAACAGGAATTTGGCCGTACGGGATTTATTGATAAACAATGCCCGACCCGCAATTGTGTTTTGTTCATCGCGTCCGGGTACTGAAAAACTTGCCCGTTATCTGAGAAATGAATTTATTGAAATGGGGTTTTTGTGGCACAGGGAAATAAAGTTTTATCACGCGGGCTTAAGCAGGGAAGAAAAAGCAGAACTGGAAAAATGGTTTATCAAAAATCCGGAGGCTGTGCTTGTATCAACATGCGCTTTCGGAATGGGTGTTGATAAGGCGGATGTACGCACTGTGATACACAGGGACTGCGCTCCCTCTGTGGAAGCGTATTTGCAGGAATCGGGAAGAGCCGGACGCGACGGAGAACAGTCAAAAGCGATTCTCCTATTTGGTCCTGATGATGAAACTGCGCTTGCAAGAACAAAAACTGAAGCTGAGCGTAGCAGGCTCTCTGCACTGTTGAATTACGCAAGAGACACAGGCCGATGCAGAAGACACTCGCTTCTTGCCATGCTTGATTATGACGCAAACGGAGAAATACCTGAAAAACAATGCTGCGATGTTTGTGAAAACAAAGCCTCTTCATTTTTAAGGGAAGAATTATCTATTCATGATTTCTTTCGCAGAAACAAAAGAAGATTTACGGCGGAAAAAGCAGCTTCTGTTTTGGCAGCGTCTGAAACGATCCGCTGGTCGCAGGAAGATGCAGCAAACGTAATTGATTTCATGTTAAAAACAGGAAAATTAAAGAAAGAGAAAAATTTCTTCTGGAAAAATAAAATCACCTGAAGTTTTTTCAAAACTAACCAAGTTTTGAAAACGGCTCCTTTACAAAAACAACATCAGGAAAATTACAGTCATTAGCTAACCTTAACCTTAGCCGACACCGGAGCAGAAGCGCCTCTTTCTGTTGAAACCGGTACGGGAGCGGCATCAGCGGCAATGACATTGTAAAAACCAGGCAGCAGCACATATTCACCTTCGGCATTTACGGTTTCAAAGGCGGATGACTGAAGCTCAAATTCGATTGTCTGCGACTTACCCGCAGGAATTGAAATACGGCGGAAATCCCTAAGCGCAGCAATCGGATCATCCGCTCTGCGCTCGATCTTTGTAATATAAATCTGCACTACTTCTTCGGCCTCATACTTGCCGGTATTGCTTACCGTTACAACTGCCTTTACCAAACCTCCGGCCGCGATTACAGGCACGGACATTTTAATTGAATCAAAACGGAAACTGGTATAGGAAAGACCGAAGCCAAAAGGATACAGCGGTTTTTCTTTCATGTAACGGTAAGTGCGTCCCTTCATGGAATAGTCTTCATACGGGGGAAGCTGTTCTGTAGAAGCGGGGAAAGTAATGGGTAATTTTCCTGACGGAACCACGTCGCCAAAAATAATATCCGCCACAGCCCTGCCCCCCTGTTCGCCGGGATACCATGCAAAAATTACCGCATCGGCAATATCTTCAGGAATGGCGATTGGGCTGCCTCCGGTAAGAACCAGAATAAGCGGCTTGCCTACTTTATCAAGATAATTGCGGATTTTTCTAAGGAAATTAAGCTGCCATGACGGAAGCTCAATAGCAGTTCTGTCGCCGTTGGAGTTTGAAGCAATTGCGTCTCCTTCTTCGCCTTCAATAGCGCCGTCCAGCCCCACCACCGCAATAATGACATCCGTATGACTTGCCTGACCGAACTCAGCGTTTGATTTATCGTTTTCGCTGTACATCAGACAGCCCTGACGGTACTCAAGATTGATACCGAACTTGTCGCTTACCTTTTCACCCAGACCTTCGAGTATGGTAACAAATTGAGAACTTACTCCGTAGTAGTTGCCGAAAAGAGTATGGGCGTTTGCCGCGGCGGGACCGACAACAGTTATTGCCTTCGGACTTGAATCCAGCGGTAAAATGCCTTTGTCATTCTTGAGCAGAACGATGGATTTTTCAGCCGCTTTAAGCGCAAGCTTTTTGTGTTTTTTACAGTTTATCACCTCACGGCCGAGCTTGCCCCAGCGGCTCTTTTTCGGCGGGTCGAACATACCAAGCTTGAAGCGCGTCCGCAGCAAACGTTCAAGAGCGGTATTAATCGCCTCCTCAGTAACAAGCCCTTTTTTATGAGCGACAGTCAGCATCGGATACGTACAGCCGCAGTTAAGATCGCATCCCGCGTTAAGCGCTAGAGCCGCTGATTCTTCAGGTGAAGACGTTATCTTGTGGTTTTCGTGGAAATCACGGACCGCCCAGCAATCCGAAACAACGTGTCCCTTGAAACCCCATTTTCCGCGAAGTATGTCTTTTAAAAGCAATTTGCTTGCACAGCACGCTTCGTCAAGGGTACGGTTGTAAGCGCCCATAACTGATTCTACGCCTGCTTCTACCAGTACTTTGAAAGCAGGCAGATAAGTTTCATACAGGTCCTTTTTGGACACTACTGCATTAAAAGTATGACGATCTTTTTCCGGCCCTGAATGGACGGCGTAATGTTTTGCGCAGGCGGCTGTTTTCATGTTATCAGGATCATTTCCCTGCAAACCTTTTACAAATGCTTTCCCTATTCTGCCTGTCAGGTACGGGTCTTCGCCGTAGGTTTCCTGCCCCCGCCCCCAGCGCGGATCACGGAAAATATTGATATTGGGCGTCCAAAAAGTCAGCCCCCAATACTGACCTCGGTTCCCCTGCTTAACCGCTTCGTTATATTTGGCGCGCGCTTCATCTGAAATGGCAGCCGCTATATGTCCGATTAATTTATCATCAAAGGTTGCCGCAAGCGCAATTGCCTGCGGAAAAACCGTCGCAATACCGGCCCTTGCAACTCCGTGAAGACATTCGTTCCACCAATTGTATTCAGGTATTCCCAGCCGAGGAATCGCCGCGCTTGTATGAAGAAGCTGAGATACTTTTTCTTCCAGTGTCATTTGGGAAATTAACTCTTTAATTTTTGATTCACGATCCATGATTCTCTCCTCATATAGTCAGATTTGAACTGCCGAGCCGTCTGCATGCTTCTTCTATATCAGCGCGATGGCCAAAAGCCGAAAAACGAATATAACTTTGTCCTGCAGGACCGAAGCCCGCGCCAGGAGTAGTAACAATTTGGCATCTGTCAAGAATTGTTGAGAAAATTTCCCAACTGTCCCTGCCGGGGAAATGCGCCCATATATACGGAGAATTATCTCCGCCTATGCAGCTAATTCCAAGCTGCCGCAATGCGTCCCTGATAAGTTCCGCGTTACCAAGATAAAAATCCGTAAGGGCGCGGATCTCTTTGAGTCCTTCGTCGTCCAGCGCGGCAAGTCCTCCCGCCTGCGCAATGTTAGATGCGCCATTGAAAATTGTTCCGGCGATTCTGCTCCAGTCCGCATTGACGCTTTCGCCGCCGTAATATTTAATAGCCTTCGGAACTATCGACCAGCCAAGCCGTACTCCGGTAAATCCGGCGGGTTTGGAGAATGAGTTTACTTCGATGGCGCAAAGATGCGCTTTTTCAATATCATAAATTGTTTTCGGAAGCGATGTATCCCTGATAAATTCGCTGTATGCCGCATCAAAAATAATTTTACATCCTTTGTTTATAGCGGCGTCTACCAACGACGCAAGCTGGGAGCGATTTACCGCCGCACCTGTCGGATTGTTAGGCGAACAAAAATAAATAAGGCTGTTCGGCGGAATAAGATCAAGATTTGGGAAAAAATTATTTTCCGCCGTGCAGGGAAGGTATGAAATACCGGCATAACCGCCGCCTTCCCAGCCTCCGGCGGCTCCTGTAAGCACAGAACCGTCAACATACACAGGGTATGAAGGATCCTGTACCGCTATTTTTGTTCCCGCTCCAAAAAGCAGCTGCAATCTTCCAATGTCGCACTTTGCTCCGTCTGAAATAAAAATCTCGTCAATGGAAAATTTACCGTTATAAAAAACAGAAGAAATTTTTTCCCTAAGCGCGGCAAGTCCCTCATCCTGATAACCGGAATAACCTTCAGCCGTACCAAGCCGCCTTGCACCTTCGATAAGCCCCGCGTTAATGTGGGGCATGATCGGCTCTGTTGTGTTGCCAACCCCCAAGCTGATGATCTTTGCGTCCGGATGAGAAGCTGCGTACTCCCGCCGCCGCCTGGCAACTTCAGGAAAAAGGTATCCGGCTTTTAAGTTTGCAATATAAGGATTACGCTTTATCATATTATCCCTCAAATTTATTATACTACAAAATCTTTTAGTCTTAGAATATCCAATGTGGCAAAATAATCATCGACTGTCTCAGAGCGTCGTATCTGCACAATTGATCCGTCCTTGCGCAGAAGAAGTTCTCCGCAGCGCAGTTTGCCGTTGTAGTTAAAACCCATCGACCTTCCGTGCGCGCCCGCATCGTGAATAACAACAAAGTCTCCCGTTTTTCCGGCGTCTGTATCCGCCACAACGTCTATCTTCGGCAGTTTTCTCTGAACGGCGAACTTGTCATTATTTTCGCACAAGCTGCCCACCACATCGTAGGTTTCAGATAACGGCGCGTTTTCCTTTCCGGGAATTGTTATGTGATGATATGCGCCGTAAAGGGCAGGGCGCATCAGATCAGCCATGCAGGCGTCTAGAGCTATATATTTACGGTAAATTTCTTTTTTATGGACTGCGCGCGTCACAAGCCAGCCGTAGGGACCTGTTACAACTCTGCCCCATTCCGTATGGATTCCTATTGGATCAAGGCCTGACGGTTTGATAATTTCGTTATATGCCGCCTCTATTCCTGCCGCAAGTTTTTCATAATTAATCCCTTCCTGTTCAGGCTTATACGGAATTCCCATACCGCCGCCAAGATTGATAAATTCAAGGCGCACCCCTGTTTTTTCCTTTATTTCAACCGCAAACTCAAATAACATCCGCGCAGTTTCAATATGATATGGTAAGGACAGTTCATTTGAAGCGACCATTGTATGCAGCGCAAATCGTTTTACGCCCTTATCTTTCAGCATGGAATAACCTTTAATCATCTGCTCTCGTGTGAGACCGTACTTTGCCTCTTCAGGCTTGCCTATAATGGCGTTACCTTCCTTGAGAGGACCGGGATTGTAGCGCATTGAAATTAATTCAGGCAGTCCTGCCGTTTTTTCCAAAAACTCAATATGGGTAAAATCATCCAAATTTATTACAGCGCCTATTTTGCGGGCGGCCTTGTATTCCTCTGCGGGTGTTTCATTTGAAGTAAGCATAATATTTTCACCTGCTATACCTGCCATTTCCGCAAGAAGCAGTTCAGGATAACTGGAGCAGTCCGCTCCGAAACCTTCCTCCGCGAGAATTTTTAACATATAGGGGTTGGGCAATGCCTTTACCGCAAAATGATTCTTATAAGAAGGAAAAACAGAAAATGCCGACTTAATCCGGCGGACATTTTCGAGTATTGCCTTTTCATCGTAAATATAAAACGGCGTCGGATACTGCCGCGCTATTTTTTCCAGAGCAGCTTTATCAAGGGGAAAGTACTTTTCGCTCATGCAATAATACTAACAAAGAATCGGAAAGTAATACAAGGCAACGCTATTATTTAACAGTTGTAATTGCCTTGAGTATCTTTTCGGCAAATAACTTCTTATCAATTGGTTTTATTGCAAAGTCATTTGCGCCGCTTTTTATAGACTCAATAACATTTTGTTTATCGCTTTCACCGGTAATCATTATAACAGGCAATTTTTTTAATTTATCAGAACTCCTGATTATTTTTAAAACATCCAATCCTGTCATTGTCGTAGATAAATTCCAGTCAAGCAGAACAAAATCGACATGTCTGGTTTTCAACAGTTTTAACGCATTTTCGCCATCTTCCGCTTCAAGAAAATAGCATGGTTCGCCTATTTTAATCTCAGACACATAATTTTTGATCAGATTACGAGTAGGCCGTGAATCATCAACTACTAAAAATTCCATAAAATCCTTACCCTTCCAATAATAAATATTTTAAAAGAATTCTACACGAATTTCATTAAAATAGTCAAACAAAAAATTACAAAAAAAGAAGTTTTTTCACAACAAAAGTATCTTGAAAAAGCCCAGATGTAAATATTAGCCCAGATAACCCTTGTGTTTCAACAACTCTGCATTTAGAATACCGCCTCCCGCAGCGCCGCGCACAGTATTGTGCGAAACCGCCGTAAAACGGATGTCAAACACATTACAGGGACGAAGCCTGCCGATAACGACTGCCATTGCCTTATCGGTATCGCGGTCTTTGCGCGGCTGGGGCCGGTTGTCTTCTTCGCGGTAGACAATAGGCTGTTTTGGAGCCATTGGTAAATCAGCTTTCTGCGGCAATCCCCTGTACGCAGCCCAAATTTTCCTGATTTCTTCCATTGAGGCGGGTTTTTTCGTTTCAAATTCCAGCGAAACACAGGCCACGTGACCGTCAGTTACCGGTACGCGGTTACAATGAGCGGAAATTTTCGGTGATTCTGCGTTTTTAAACACACCGTTTTCTATAGAACCAAAAATTTTTAGCGGCTCTTTCTCGGATTTTTCTTCTTCTCCGCCAATATAGGGAACAATGTTATCAATTATATCCAGTGAAGGAACGCCGGGATAACCCGCTCCGGAAACTGCCTGAAGCGTGGTAACGATAATCCTCTGCGCGGCATAACCTGCCTTGGCAAGCGCATGAACCGGAGCCATGTAGCTTTGAATTGAACAGTTGGGCTTTACAGCTATAAAACCGCGATCCCAGCCGCGGGCTTTTTTCTGTATCGGAATAATATCAGCGTGATCGGGATTTACTTCGGCAATAAGAACCGGAACATCAGGCGTCCATCGGTGCGCCGAAGCGTTGGAAATTACCGGAATACCAGCCGCCGCGTACTGTTCCTCAAGGGCGCGGGTTTCGTCCTTGCCCATTTCAAGAGCGGAGAATACAAAAGAACAACCGCCTTTTTTAAAAGCGGCAATGGCGCGGCTTACGTCGTTAGCGTCTTCGACGGTTAATCCGCCTACATGGGGAGCGTAGGTTTTTGTAAGATGCCACCTTCCGGCGACCGCTTCATCATATTTTTTGCCGGCGCTGCGCGGCGAGGCTGCCACATAACGTACCTCGAACCATGGATGATCATTGAGAAGGGTAATGTACTGCTGCCCAACCATACCTGTAGCACCCAATATGCCAACCGGAATCTTTCCCATAACTGCTGCTCCTATGGAGTAATTTAAAGATGTTTTTAAAATGTGTCAAGCTTACTTACTTCGATGTCAAATTATAAACGCCGTCCCATTAAGGGGCAAATGGCTTTGCTCCGTAAGAGATAGTTGAAAACAGACTTGAATCAACATTTATCTTCAGATATTCTAAAACCATGAGTACAAATCCTGTTGCGGCTTACCTTGCCGCCGTATCGCCGGATAAAGCAAATACAAACCTGCTGGCTTATCTTTGCAGCTTGTCGGAAATTTCTAAAGTTTATCCTGAAATCGCATCTTCAATAGTGAAAGAGCTGGAGAATCAGCGCAGGCGCATAAAGCTGATCGCAAGCGAAAATTACTGTTCCATAACAGTTCAGCTTGCAATGGGAAATCTCTTAACAGACAAATATGCCGAAGGAACAGCCTACCACCGTTTTTACGGCGGGACCGAAAATGTTGACGTTATCGAAAGTCTTGCGCAGAAGGAAGCCTGCAAACTGTTCGGAGCGGAATACGCCAATGTGCAGCCGCACTGCGGAGCAGACGCAAATTTGCTCGCATACTGGGCTATTCTCAGCACGCGAATCGAAAATCCGGCGCTGGAAAAATTAGGTGAAACCAATCTGTATAAACTTGACGATTCTCAATGGAAGGAGCTTAGGACTTCTCTGGGGAACCAGCGCCTTTTGGGACTGGATTACTATTCCGGCGGACACTTGACACACGGTTACCGTAATAATCTTTCCGGGCGAATGTTTGATATACACAGTTATTCTGTTTCCGAAAAAGACGGACTGCTTGATTACGATCAAATTGAAAAGCAGGCATGTGAATTGCGCCCGCTTATTCTTCTTACGGGTTATTCCGCATACCCCAGAAAAATAAATTTTAAGCGAATGAGGGAAATCGCGGACAAGGCCGGCGCAGTATTCATGGTTGACATGGCGCACTTTGCGGGACTTGTAGCGGGAAAAGTTTTTACAGGCGAATACGACCCTGTGCCGTGGGCGCATGTTGTAACCAGCACTACTCATAAAACCCTGCGCGGTCCCCGTTCGGGAATTGTTCTTTCTACAAGTGAATTTGCCGAAGCTCTGGACAAGGGCTGTCCCCTTACAATGGGCGGCCCCCTGCCCCATGTGATAGCGGCAAAAGCAATCGCTTTACGCGAAGCGGCTTCTCCCGAATTCAAACAGTATGCCCAAAAAATTGTTGATAACTGTCAGGCGCTTGCCGCTTCCTGTGTTAAAAACGGACTTGAAGTGCTGACAGGCGGAACGGACAATCATCTGTTACTGATTAATATTCATAAAGCAGGTCTTACGGGCAGGCAGGCGGAAAGCGCACTACAGGAATGTAATATAACGGTTAACCGCAACAGCCTTCCCCGCGATCCAAACGGCCCTTGGTATACATCGGGATTAAGGCTCGGTACTGCGGCTGTTACCAGTCTAGGTATGGGAGAAGCCGAAATGGCGGAAATAGGCGCATTAGTAGCGGATGTATCAAAAGCGACAACTCAGTCGCCGGACAATAAAGAGCCGTCCAAAAACAGCAAGGCAAAGTACAGCATTGACACAAATGCAAAGGCAAAAATTCAAGAAAGGGTAAAAAGCCTTATGGATCGTTTCCCTGTATATCCCGAACTGGATTTGGAGTTGCTGAAAAAAACTTTTGTATAATTTTTTATCGGAAATTGTTTAAGAATTGAAGTTTCCGAATAACTCTAATTAAGTATTACCTTGTTTTTTGCGGATAAAACCTGTAAACAATTCAAAAAGGATCGGATCAATTTTCAGGCTCTTTGTAATAAATTCTTCACGCATCATTACAATGGCTTCTGCGGAGTCCAATGCTCTGCGGTAAACACGATTAGGGTCAGTAACGCTGTCATAAATATCAACTATTTCCAGAATCTTTGCGGGAAAGTAAGCAAGGGCATGACACTCCAATATGGAATCAAGATCAAAAGTCATGCAATATTCCGGTCTGACCTGCGGGTTGGCTTTTTGGTAATGTTCAAGATGATCGCGGAAATAACCATAGCCTTCAGGATTGCCGTAATACTCGTGATGATAACCTGTAATAATACTTGCTTCCTTTGGATAACTGGTTTTATTGACAACGGAATTGTAGCCAAGTTTGACATGCTCAATTACAATACTGCGTTCATAGGATGCTTCACCCTCGTGGTATTCTACAGTGTCCGCCTTCCCAATATCATGAATTAAAAAACCAACAGCCCACTTAACAAAAAGATCGGGAGGAACGGGCAGCATACCCTTTTGGAAAACCCGTTCCAAAACTATATCATCAGTGGAAATGTACGGGAGCAGATTTTGATAATATTGGCGGTACTTAGCATTTAAAGTTTTCCGCATATTAATAATAGCCACCCTGTTTGAGACAAAATTATTGTAATAAGCAAGAAAGGCAATTCCGTTAAGGTATACCCTGGTCATATGCTGAACTACCGTGCCATTGGATTTTTCTACAAGCCGGTTCATTAATTCATTATCAAAAATATTTCTGGAAACAAGCTGGGCGTATGACTTTACCATTTCATTAGTTGTAAATACAAGCGTCTGCGTTGTTTTTTTTGCTTCCGCATCCCCAAGGTCAAAAACATTTTTCAAAGCCGAATGATTTATCATAACGGCGTCTCTTGTGGTATTTACCATAACTTTGGTAACGGTTGACTTATCCTTTGTTTTTTTGGAAATAAGATCATCCATTTTAACTTTTATATCGCTAAGGTATTTTACTTTTTCTGCGTTCGTCATAGACGCAATAACTTTATAGTCATCTCCGAAGTTCTGAACTGCGGGTTTAGGCTGACTGCCGCCCTCAGTTTTTTTTGCAGCTTTTGATTCCGAAGCAATCGGTTCAATTATGTTTTTTTCTCTTAGTTTATCCAGCGTTTCTTTTGTAAAAAAAAATTCCCAGTTTTTATCCTTCCGCCAAAAATTATTATTAGCTTCATACAAAGTCTTAAAAGGCATAAGCCGGTATCTTTGAGCTATTTTGTGTCTGCAAAAAACAGGTATCTCTTCTTTAAGGATTATTTCTATATTCGTTTTATTAACGCTCTTTCCGTCAGGCATTAAAATCTCTGAAAGAGGCGTATCATAATTATACTCTTTTGACATAGTTTTATAATACCACAATATACAGGTATTGGCAAATCTTCTTTACCGCCCCAAAAGGGACGGCGCAGCATAGTATTTACGAGTTAAGATTTTTGTATAACGGCTTGTCCGGAAATTCCGGAATAATTCTATTTTTGGGCTTTTTGTTTTTCGTGGATAAAATCGACAAATATATCAAAAAGTATTGCGTCGAGTTTACGGCGTTTCTCAATAAATTCTTTACGCATCATATTCAAAGCTTCTTCCGGAGTCATAGCATTGTGATAGACACGGAGAGGATCTGTAACACTGTCATATACATCTATTATTTCCAGAACTTTCGCGGGGAAATAGGCAAGGGCTTTGAAATCTATTATTGGATCAACATCGTATGTAATACAATATTCCTGTTTTGCTCCCGGATTTTGTTTTTTATATTGCTGCAGGTATGCGCGGAAATAACCGTATCCTGAGGTATCTCCGTAATATTCATGGTGATAACCGGTGATAAGACTTGCTTCAATCGGATAATTTGTTTTTGACACAATGGATTTGTAACCCAATTTAACATGCTCAGTTACAATATCACGATTATATGAGGCCTCGCCTTCGTGGTACTCAACAGCCGCCGCTTTTCCTATGTCGTGAACAAGGAAACCTACAGACCATTTATACAACATATCAGGAGGAATAGCTCTCATCCCGCCCATAAATACGCGCTCCAAAATAATGTTATCGGCGGCAAAGCCGGGAAGCAGGGCATGATAAAACTTACGGTACTTTTCAACAAAAGAAATGCGAAGTTTTTGAATGGTGCTTGATGTTGAAACAAGTTTATTGAAATACGAAAGAAAGGCAATCCCGTTAAGAAATACCCTTGTCATATGCTGTACAATTGTACCGTTGGATTTTGATACCAATGTATTCATTAAATCGTCATTAAAAAATTTTTCAGATGATATAAGCTGCACGGACGACTTCACCATTTCATGAGTAGTATCTACAATGTCCTTAGTTAATTTCTTGGCTTCTTCATCCACCACTTGTAAAGCCTCTTTAAAAACTAAATGATTAATTAAAGCGGCATCCTTTGTCGAATCAACAAGAGCTTCTGTGATAACCTTATTGTCGTTGGTTTTGGAATTCAGCATATCCAGATTGGATTTATTAAGCTTCAAATGATTGACTTTGTCTTCAACGGACATATCGGCGAATTTTTGAATTTCGCTTCCGTAGCCTGCGGCTGCCTCTGCTTTCAGTTCCTCAAGCTCTTCGGCGTTTGTTTTTTTTAAGGTATTGCTTGCTTTTTTCGGCCTTTCCAGTTCCCAGTCGCCGGCTTTAACAATGGATTTTTCTTTTAGTTTTTCATAATCTTCCGAAGAAAGAAAATATTTCCAAACTCCGCTTTGCTGCCAAAAATTTCCATTATTATCAAACAATACCTTAAAAGGCATAAGCCTTTTTTTCTTGTTGTCTTTATTAATACATAAAACAGGAATCTCTTCCTGCATAATGATATCAATATAAGTTCTATTGATACCCTTGCCGTCAGGCAGCGGCATAATCGACTCTAACGGAATTTTTTTATCTTTCTCCGACATTATACTATATATTATAATATATAATCATAAGGTATTGGCAAGATTCCAAAAAAAATATCAAAGAAAGCAAATTAATCTAAATTATATGCAGAAACTACTTTTGCTGGTTAATTTTTTCCAGAATATCGCTAATAACCTTGTCAGCTTCATCATGGGCAACCTGACACGTACCAACCTTCCTATGTCCGCCGCCGCCGTAATGCAGCATAAGAGCGCCTACATCCACTGTGGAGGAACGGTTAATAATGCTATGACCAATAGTAATAGCCACATTAGCTTTATTACGGCCATCTACAATCCACATGGAAATGTTTTGTTCGGGATAACATGTATAAATATAGAACCTGTTACCGGCGTAAATGGTATCTACATTGCGCAGATCCACCACCAAAACATCGCCGACAGTTCTGCTATGTTTCTTTACCATCTCGGCAAAGAGGTCTTTCTGCTGATTATACAAATCAAGTCGTTCTTTAACGTCCGGCATGACCAAAATATCGTAAATTGATTTCTCATTGCAAGCTTTAGCCAGAATTGCCATAAGGTCATAGTTACTGATAGTAAAATTCCTGAAACGTCCGAGACCTGTGCGCGGGTCCATTATAAAGCCTAAAAGCACCCAGCCCCTTGGCTCTAATATTTCATCCTTGGTAAGATCGCCGGAATCAACTTTATCAACAAAATGGATCATTTCCGCAAATTTCCCAAGTTTGGCATCTCCGCCGTAGTATTCATAAATCAGCCGCGCGCAGCTTGGAGCCGGTTTTGATATACCTTCAAAATTTGCATTACTGCCCAAACGCTGTGATTCACTGGAATGATGATCAAACCATATCCTGCAGCCCTTAACATACGGAATATTGGCCAATATATCGTTTCCGTTGGCTTCTATCAAACCATCCTGAATATCCTTTGGATGTACAAATTTCCACTCGTCAACCAAGCCAAGATATGATAAAAGCGCCCCGCAAGCTAAACCGTCAAAGTCTGATCTGGTTAATAACCTCATTTTTCAGTACCGTCCTTAAGCGTAAAATCCTATTATAAATGTCGGCAGAATCCGTTTTATTATAAAATAATTGATTAAAAAAGGAAATAGGACTAATTAGTGTCTGTCCACAAAGTCGGTAACTTTGCGGACAGACCTTGCATTTTACTGAAAAACCAAGTCCGCTCTGCCGGAAAACCATTTTAATATCGCTTCTGCCCTGTTGGAAAAAGAATTACTAATTCTTTCCCCCATGCCGGGAATAGAAGCTACCTTTGCCATTGAAGCAACATAAATTAACAGCGCGTCGCCGCAGTCAAAAACCGCTATAACGGTCCTGAGTTTCCCCTTGCCTACAGCCGGAAATAATGCAACTGTCAGAGAAGTTACATTTTCCTGAACAAAAAAGACAACATCACGGTTAATCAAATATTCATAACGGTAAATATTATCTCCGAACGTAAGGTCTTTCTGTCTGGCATAAAGGGTAAGTTGTCCTGGAGGAACGGAATAAACAGGATCGGGAACCGGATTTTTTGTATTTGTCCCGTCTATCACTCTGGAATATTCAAAAAAAGTCCGCATGCTTTTCCTGCTTGCCGAATAATATTGAATCCCTGCCAAAGTGCTTAAAGCCAGTAATTGATTTACTATTCCGATTTTCTGTGTTTCATCCCAGCTTTCCTGATTTGTATGCGAATGTAACGGTTTTTTATACAAGGACAGGGTTTCAACCATCATATTCGGAGCTAATGAATCAATAATCCCGCCGACATACTGCCGCAGTTCATTATTTACAGGCATTAATAACGGTGAAGGAGTTGTTAACTGCATTTCCATGATAAGTCCGCTTTCCGAACGTAATCGGGAAGCATTAGCAGGGATTATTAAATCCTCAAGCGGCGTTGAAAAAACACACGGAACGGCAATAAAGACTGCCAAAAACATAAAATAAGTATTTTTCTTCATAAACTAAAGAAGGTTTACGTTAGCAGGTTTATTTGAGCCCGCGGTAATAAACCCTTACCTGCTTATATAAACCATCTCCTTCGCTTTTTGTTTCAACATCGTTAATATCATTTAATGTAGTATGAATCAGCCATCTGTCGAAAGGATTCATAGGTTCAAGCAGAATCGACCCTTTGCTTTCACATACTTTTTCCGCTACATTATAGGCAAGGCGGACAAGTGATTCTTCGCGCTTTATACGGTAATTTTCGGTATCCAGAATTATCCTTATATCATCCTTGCAAATTCTGCATGCATAAATATTAAGCAATAACTGCAGCGCGTCCAAATTCTTGCCTTTTTTCCCTATAATTATTGAAGAATGTTCAGAATCAATTTTAAGTCCCAGCTTGTGTTTCTCCCTAAATAAAACCGAAACTTTACCCGGATAACCCATACGTTCAATCAGACCGCTTGTGAATTCCGCCATTTTTTCTTCAAATTCACTTCGCGGCTCCGGAGCGCCAAAAACCGCCTTCCCGATATAATTTCCCCTGTGACTGTCTTCCGGTTCTACGGCTTCATTGAAACGACGCTTTTCAGGCGCGGCTTTGTTTACAGTATTTCCTGTATGAACTTTTATACGAACATAACCTTTCCTGAATAAGCCGTTTTTTTGGGTTTCAAGAATCTCTACATCAAAGTTGTCTTTTTCAAGACCAAGTTCTTCAGCCGCTTTGTCAATAGCTTCTTTTTCGGTACGGCCTTCAAATTCAAATTCCATAAATATCTCCTTATCCTGATAAATTGCCAATATCAGGAAATTATTTTCTTTTCTTTTTCTTCGGAGCGATCACGTTCCTTGGAGCAATTACAGACTCCGGTTCGCTCTGTACCTGCGCTTTTTTTGCCATTATATATCTGTTGATAATAACCTGTTGCACCAATGTAAGTATGTTGGAAAAAATCCAGTATATCAGCAATCCGGAAGGCACATTATAAAGAATAAAGAAAAATGCAATCGGCATGACGAATAACATCATCTTCATTTGACTGTTTGACTGCTGGCCAGGCATCTGGGTAACCTTGCCGTAAATCAACTGTGAACCAACATAGATAAACGGCAATGCTCTTATCGCTGTCCAGCCCAATATGGGCAGTCTGAACCCTTCGGGAAAATTCCAGATTGCTTCGGGGAGTGAAAGATCAGGTATCCAGCCGGGAATAAATTCGGCGCCGCGCAGATCAAAATGGTTGTTGAAAAGGTTGTACATTGCAAGAAATATAGGTATCTGCAAAAGCATCGGCAGACATCCTGAAATAGGATTATATCCTTCCTTTTGATAAAACATCGCCATTTCCGCATTCAGTTTTTGGCGGTTATCCTTGTATTTTTCCTGTAATTCCTTGAGCTTAGGCGCAAGAGCCTGCATTCGCAAAGTTGCTTCCGAACCTTTTTTTGTCAAGGGGAAGAAAAGAATTTTTACAAGTAATGTAAGAAATATAATCGCCACTCCGTAGTTGGGTACGATCTTATAAAAAATAAGAAGCAGCCATTTCAGCAATTTTTCCAGCGGGGCGAATATCCCGCGCGTATTTGCAACTTCAACAAGCTTGGTATCTTTCAGGTTAAATTCATTCCTGCCGGTATTGTAAATTGCAAGCGCTTCCTGTGATTTGGGGCCGAGATAAAAACGGTAAGTATCCGCTACTCTGGATGCGCTGACAGCGGGACGGATAATATTAAATCTGGAAGCCGACGGCAGCCCGCTTTCAGGGCTTTCTGAAAAACTGACGCTGTACTGCGCAAGATAGGGAATTGCAATGAAAGCAAAATATTTGCCCGAAATTGCCGCCCATGAAGGACGCGTATCAATTATTTCATTTACCTTTACATTTTTACGTTTGCCGTTGGTGAATGTAACATATTGCCTGTAATCGTAACGGTTGTCGAGCTTTTCAAACTTCGGACCAATCTGCGGACCAAAAGACAGCGTATATGCGTTACCCCCATAATTAATGCTCTGCGCTGAATACTCCGCATCAAGAGTAATAGTCAGCTCAAACATATAATCTCTTGGTTTTAAATCGAAACGCTTAGTCAGACGGAATTTTTCGCCGCTGCCTGAAGCCGCGCCCGGAAATAAAAAATCGCGGTAAAATTCGACTGAATATTCCGACAGGCGGTTAACATAAAACAGCGATGTAACAGGCTTTGCGTCAAGACCGCCAAATGCCACTGTAAAGGCATGCGGCTCGTTGCTGCCTGAAAAAATCATATCGACATTATCATCTTTACCAAGATGTTCTTTATGATCTTTAAGTTTCCATGAAACTATATCGCCGCCTGAATTGGTAAAGACAGCGGTTAATAATTCAGTATCAATTGTTATATTTTCGACTGCCTGCGGACCGGCGTCCATTGATGCATACGTCTGTCCCGAAACGGAATCCTGCGCAAGTTGCGGCGCAGTCTGCGACGCAGTTTGCGACGACCTTTGTTCCGCCTGACCGGGTGTTTCAACTGCTGTTACAGCCGGCGGCTGCTCAACAGAAGGCGTAACCGGCACTGCAGGCTTGAAAAATATTCCCTGTAAAACGTAAAAACCGATTATTACAACAGTTGAAAGCAGTACTGCTAAAATTGTATTTTTTTCCATTTTGCTTCCTTAAAATAAATCTAACCAATCTGACCGTACAAACAACTTATGCTGTCAGATCATGGAACCGGATCATAGCCGCCCGAACGAAACGGATGACAACGGATAATCCGCCTGACAGCCAAAAAGCCGCCGCGTAAAGCCCCGTACTTCATTACCGCCTCGTAAGCATACGACGAACAAGTCGGATAATATCTGCATGCCGGCGGAAAATGAGGAGATACTGCGTATTGATAAAACTTTATAAACGCAAGCGCTATATTTTTCATTTCAATAAACCGGCTTTTATAAAAAGAGATTCAAGCTGCCGGACTCTTTCAGAAGAATCCGTTTTTGATTTACCTGACTGTTCTTTACTCAGAGGGGGGTAAACCAAAAAAACCAAATCATGACCTCCGCAAAGGCGGGGTTTCATCAACCTGAAAGCCTCACGGCCAAGACGCCTCGCATGGTTTCTGACAACGGCATTCCCGAATTTGCGGGAAAAAGTAAAACATATCCGGTTATAGTGCACATTATTTTTCAACACAAAAAGCTTTGCGCCCCGGCAGCTAAACTGTTTACCTTTGCCAAAAACCTCCTGAATCTCTTTCCTTCCCTTTAAATGTTCCTCCCGTTTAAAACGAAAAGAACCTTCTTCCCCATTAACAGGGGTACAATCACAGCTAATAAGGCTTTTTCTCGTTAGAAACTGAAAGTTTTATTCGGCCTTTTGCCCTGCGGCGCTTTAAAACAAGCCTTCCGCCCCTTGTTTTCATACGTGCCCGAAACCCAAATTTACGGTTTCTCTTAACTTTACTTGGCTGATAAGTCCGTTTCATATATTTCTCCTAATAATAAAGGTCCAAAAAACAAAATCAAGGGTTTACAACCTCTTGCAAAACCGAAGTTTTACATAAGGTTCTCTAGTTTAAAATTTATAGAAAAAATGGTCAAGTGTATGTACAAGCCTTACAACGGCATTGTACCATTATTTTCTTAAGTAATGTACCTTAAATATACTGTTTCCGGCCATTTATTTATATCCCCTGAAGATGATTGTCAGTCTATCGTAGATGCCATGCTTGCGACAGGTTATAACGAGGAATTCTGTGTGGCCATAGATTTTAATGCTGAATTTATCGCAAGACTTATGGAAGCCGGTTTTTTGGTGATGTCCGCAGATATTGCCGGTGAAAACGAACAAAAACCGAACTATATTTTGCTTCCGAAACTGCACCTTGAACGTTCTGCGCTTTTTTTTGAAAATTTACATATAAAAAGAACTATCCGCCGTTTCTTAAACCGCTACGAACTCCGTCCGGACGTTGAATTTGACTATATAATTGACCATTGTGTAGAAAAACACGGAGCGGACTGGCTTACCCCTCCGCTGGTTCAAGCCATAAAAAACCTAAGGCGTTCCTCGCCTAAACCTGACGGACTTCTTCCGACAGCCGGCGCATATCCGGCATCATTCGCCGTTTACCGAGACGGTAAATTTGCCGCAGGAGAATTTGGCGTAGTCTGCGGCAGGGTTTATACAAGCTATTCGGGTTTTTATGATGAAGACAATGCCGGTACTGTGCAGCTAATTCTAACTACGCAGTACTTACAGGAACAGGGATTTTCTTTTTTTGATATGGGTATGCCGCTGGATTATAAAACTGCGCTTGGGGCTGTAGATATAAGCCCGGAAGAATTTGTCAAATTATTCCGCGCTTAAAATCATTTTCTATATTTTCTGACAAACAATGGACCAAAATATTTATCTATATCAATTTTCTTTATAAAATATTTTGACGCATAACGATAAACCACAAATGAAACCGCTAAAGAAACCAAAAAGACAATTGTAAAACCCCAGGAATGGTCTGCTTCAGGCGTCAACGGCATTATCAGTTTGACATAAAGGATTGTTAAAATGATAAAACTCAATACGGTGATAATTATATTGAAAACTGTCGCGCCAAGAATAAATAATAAAGTATTAACCCTTTTATTCATTTACTTTTGCCTCTTTACTTTTGCTGTCAGGCAAAAAGACAGTTACAAACAGTAAAATACAGCACACTACAACGGAAGAGTCCGCCAAATTGAATGTCGGCCAGCGTTCCATACCGAATAACCCGAAAATCTTTACGCTGATAAAATCCACTACTCCGTCAGATCGGAAGATTCTATCAATGACATTTCCGATACCGCCGCCGATTATACCGGCTGCCGCCCACCGCTGCAGCCATGTAAATTCACCGGATTTAAGATAATACCACACAAGAAAACCTAAAACCAAAACAGGGATAATAATGAAAACTACAGACTGCGCGGATTCAGGGAAGCTATCTCCCAGACCGAATGCTATTGCCTTGTTTCGCACATGATAAATCAGCAGAAAATCATTGTTAAAAACATCTTTAATCATTTTTGGATGGGCCGGCCAATTTTTTACAATAAACGCTTTTATTATTTGATCCAGCAAAATAATTAGACCTGTCAGCGATAAAGGCAGGATTTTTTCTTTAAAGTATGTCATTATTCACTCCATTTATTTTTTTATAGAAACTGTTTTGGAAACAACTCTGTTACAGTCCCGTAGGGACATCAATAAATTCCGTTTCAATACCAAGCTCCGCGCTGCAATGACGCATAACAGCCTGAACTCCCCAAACTTCCGTACAATAGTGGCCGCCTGCAATCATGTTGAGCTTTCCTTCAAGGCATTCATGGTAAATCTCATGCGAGCTTTCTCCGGTAACAAACAAATCCATTCCGTCCGCAAGAGCGTCCTTTGCGCTTTTGGCAGCACCGCCGCTCATAATGGCTGCGCTTGTTATTTCTTTCCTGCCAAACGGATAAACGCCAAGCGGAGGCCTATTCATAAAACTGATTTTTTTAACTGCTTCTTCAATCGTAACAGCTTTTGGAAAAATGCCCTTGTAACCTATTTTTCTGCTGTGATAATCGCCAAAAGGCTCCACATTTTCAAGTCCAAGTAATTCCGCTATAACGGCATTATTTCCTAGTTTGGGATGTTGATCCAGCGGCAAATGAACCGCATAAAGGCAAATGTTATGATCCAACAGGAACTTGATCCGCCGCCTGAGATTTCCCGACAGTCTGGCAGGAACACCCCAGAACAACCCGTGATGAACAAAAAGCATACCTGCATCAATCGCGGCAGCCTGTTCAAAGGTTTCCATCGCGGCGTCTACGCCGAAGGCAATTTTACGAAAACATGAGCCGTTATTGTCCACCTGTATTCCGTTTAAGGAGTTATCAATCGCAGTAAAACCGTCAATATCTAAAACACTCCTGAAAAACGCGTCAAGTTTGTCAGTTGTCAATTCTACGCTCATGAACCAACTGTACTAAAAAAAGAGAGATTGTTCCAGTAGCGCAAGGAACATTAAAATTGCGGGTAAAAATATCATGTAAATATTTATCAGATAAGGAATTAATCAATTCCTTATCTGATAACCGATTTTAAGACATAAATCTTAGCCGATTTTTTTACTTGCAACCAAAAGAGAACCGAGAACCATGATATGAACTGCCAGCATCTGCAATAAATGCCAGAAATCCTTGAAGCCGCCGGTTACCCAGGAAACAACTTCTATTACTACATACACTGCCCATATAATAGCAATAATAAATATCAAGGTATCCAGGAAAGAAAGTCTAATGTTGAACATTTCCAACAGAATTGCAATACCTGCCACTAACGCTATTACGCTTGCAATTGTTACAAAAAGACTCAAGGTGCTGCCGCCAAAACCTATCCTGTTAAAAATAACCCTGAAATCCCCGCCTGACTGCAATCCCAGAATTCCGTTTGCAATAAGATACAAAGCAACCGAAATCTTCCAAAGAAAAATTCCTACTCCGTCTTTCATAATAACCCTCTCAAAATAAAATTAATGTAGATGAAAAAATGAAATACATTTTATTCACCCCTAAATAACTCAACGAGTTATAAAGAGTAATTTACAGTATATTTATAAAAAAGACAAGTTAAAACATTTTATTATAAAGAATTCCTCCACAAAAAGAGAAAATACGCCATATATTAATAAACTTGTAAAAATCGTACTTATCCCGTACAAACCGGTAAAACGCCGGAATTGTTACGCCGCGCCAATCGCTTTTATTCGTGTTGAGGAGTTTAATACCCTCTGCACGCTTTCGCGCGCGAGCTTCAGGGCGAGGTTGTTGATTTTATCCAACAACAACATTTACAAGTTTATCCGGCACTGTTATAACTTTGGCTATCGTCTGCCCTTCGAGCCATTTTTTTACATTCGGCATTGCCAACGCTGTTTTTTCAAGTTCATCTTTGGCAGTACCCGCTGCGGCGGTAAACTTGTCGCGGATTTTGCCGTTCACCTGAACAACGATATTTACCTCGTCAAAAAGCGTCAGTTTTTCTTCATAGGACGGCCATTTGCAGACAGACACAGATTCTTTATTTCCGAGTTTTTCCCAAAGCTCCTCACCCAAATGCGGAGCGTAAGCGCTCGCCATTATAACAAGAGGCTCCCACATAGCGCGCGGGATTTCCGCTAATCTGGCAAGTTCTCCGGAGTAAACCATCATTTGGCTGATAGCGGTGTTAAAGTTAAGGCTTTCCGTATCCTGAGTAACTTTCTTGACAGTACGGTGCAGAAGTTTTTGCAGTTCAACGCCTCCCGCATCATCGCTTCCCTGTTCGGCATCGCATAACGGTTTTTCTCCGATAGCCCAAAGCCTTTCCAAAAAACGCGACACGCCGACAACACCAGCCATATTCCAGGGTTTGCTGACTTCCAACGGCCCCATAAACATTTCGTAGACACGAAGTGAATCCGCTCCGTATTCTTTTATAATGTCATCGGGGTTTATAACATTTCCCCGGCTCTTGCTCATCTTCTGATTGTCCGCTCCCAGAATCATCCCCTGGTTTATCAAGCACTGGAAAGGTTCAACCGTGTTTACAAGACCTAAGTCGTACAGTACCTTATGCCAGAAGCGGCTGTAAAGCAGATGAAGCACGGCGTGTTCAGCGCCGCCGACATAAAGGTCAACAGGCAGCCAGTAGTCAATTTTTTCTTTTGCCGCAAACGCCTTGTCATTCTTTGGATCGAGGTAGCGAATGTAGTACCAGCAGGAGCCGGCCCACTGGGGCATTGTATTTGTCTCTCGCTTTGCCTTCCCGCCGCATTTGGGGCAGTTAGTATTTACCCACTCATCAATTCCGGCAAGCGGCGATTCACCGGTGCCTGTCGGCGCGTAAGACTTAACATCAGGCAGTTTAAGAGGCAGTGCGCTTTCGGGCAGAGGAACAATTCCGCATTTTTCGCAATGCATAACAGGGATCGGCTCTCCCCAGTAGCGCTGACGGCTGAATACCCAGTCCCTCAGTTTGTAGTTCACCGCTTTTTTACCCGCGCCTTTTTCTTCAAGCCATTCTGTTACTCGCTTTTTTGCTTCCGCTGTTGGAAGGCCGCTGAATGCGCCTGAGTTTACGGAATAGCCTTCGCCGGAGAAAAGGGAGTGGGGAGTGGGGGGTGGGGAATTGGAAGTAGGGAGTGGGGAGTAGGGAGTGGGGAGTGGGGAATTGGGAAGAACTGTTATCTGCTCGACAGTGATTTCCTTAGCGCTGTAAGCAGGCGCCCCACTGTCTGCAATTGTGTCATGAGTTTGTCTGACGTTTCCGTTGTCATATATTGAAGACGTTTCGCTATCAACAAATGAGTTTCCAGTTCTTTCATTGACCCGTTCGCTACCGACAGGAAATACAGGTACTCCTTCCTGTTTTTCCTGCCGTTGCCCTCCGCTATGTTCGCAGGAATCGATACTGCCGCTCGTCTTATTTGATTGGTTAAGCCATACATTTCTTCTTTCGGGAATGTTCTTGTTTCCAGATAAATCATCTCTACCAGGTTCATCGCTTCCTGCCAGGCTGTCAGGTCTTTGAATGTTTCTATCATCACCTACTCCCCCTTCCCTATTCCCTACTCCCCACTCCCCACTCCCTCTTGTGACAACCTCAACAATCGGCAGTTTATACGCTACCGCAAAATCCCAGTCGCGCTCGTCATGGGCGGGAACCGCCATAATAGCGCCTGTTCCGTATGAGATTAAAACATAGTCGGCAATCCAAACAGGAATTTTTTCACCGTTGACAGGATTAATCGCATAAGCGCCGCAGAATACGCCGGTCTTATCTTTGGCAAGGTCGGTGCGTTCAAGGTCGCTCTTGCGGGCGGCGGCTTCTATGTATGCGGTTACCGCCTCTTTTTGTTCCTTAGTGGTAAGTTTTTCAACCAGCGGATGTTCCGGCGAAAGAACCATGTAGGTCGCTCCGAAAAGCGTATCGGGGCGCGTAGTGTAAACCTCAATCGAAAGGTCTTCGTCTTTCAATTTCACTTCAGACGAAGCCGTCAAATTTGATTTATCAACCTTAAAAACAACATTTGCACCTTCGCTCCTGCCAATCCAGTTGCGCTGCATAAGTTTTACAGGTTCAGGCCAGTCAAGACTGTCAAGATCGGCAAGAAGCCGCTCGGCGTATGCTGTGATCTTCAATATCCACTGACGGATGCGTTTGCGCGTAACTTTTTCGCCGCAGCGTTCGCAAAGACCGTCTTTTACTTCTTCATTGGCAAGACCCGTCTTACATGACGGACACCAGTTAATCGGGCTTTCAGCTTCGTAGGCAAGTCCCTTCTCAAAAAGTTTAAGAAAAATCCACTGTGTCCAGCGGTAATATTCAACAGAAGACGTGTCAACTTCACGATCCCAGTCGTAGGAAAACCCCAGCGCTTTTAGCTGCAACCGGAAACACTCTATATTTGCCTTAGTTGTAACAGCGGGATGAGTGCCTGTTTTGATTGCGTAGTTTTCGGCGGGAAGACCGAAGGCGTCAAAGCCCATGGGATGCAGCACATTGTAACCGTTCATGCGCAGATAACGGCAGTAAATGTCTGTGGCGGTATAGCCTTCGGGATGACCAAGATGTATTCCCTGCGAAGAAGGATACGGAAACATATCCAGCACATAGCGCCGTTTGTCTTTGGGAACTGTCCGGTCTTCTGCCGTCTTAAATGTTTTATTTTGCTCCCAGTACTTTTGCCATTTAGGTTCGATTGATTCAAAAGGATACTTTGCCATAATAGGGGATTATATAGAATTTTAAGGGCTATGGAAACCGGCAGCCGGTTCTGTTCAATAATTCTAAATTTAAAGATATAGAAGAATTTTATCCGCAGAGGAAAATACCGCTGAAAATAGCTGTGTACTAATCAAAAGGCCTTTGATAAAATCGGCCGTTAAGATGATCAGTTTTCAACACATTAATAAACGCCCCTTCATCAATTTTCTTTATCGCCGAAATAAGGCTCTTCACCTGAGTTGCGGTTACCACAGAATAAAGAAGCGTCCTGTTCTTTTTTTCATAACTGCCGAACCCCTCAAAACAGGTAGCACCATGATGGGTTTTTTCATTGATAACCGAGAAAATCAAATCGGGCTTGTTGGTGATAATAAGAAGCGTCCTTTGCTGATAATTACGGTAAAGAACCTCCAGCGCCACAGTGGTTGTAAACTGGAAAATGATGGAGTACAAAGCCTTGTCAAGACCGAAAAGGAATCCCGCCACAGCCAGAACAACGCAATTTCCCATAAAAATATAATTCCACGCGTCCTTGTGGTATTTCTCGGAAATAAAAATCGCAATAAAATCGGTGCCGCCTGACGTGGCGTCGGCATAAAGACACAGGGCAATGGACAGCGCGTTAATAGCTCCGCCGAAAACCGCCGAAAGCAGAGTGTCGTGAAGCTGGATAAATTCAATGAACATGGAAGGCATCGAGTCGGCAAGCAAGCCTGTAACAACAATGGCAAGCACGGAATAGAGGGTAAATTTCTTCCCGATAAACTTAAAACAAACCACTGCGGGCACTGCATTTAAAATATATAATGGCACACTAAATGGCAGGTTGAAGTTTCCGAAATGCAGGCATATTCGCTGAAGCAGAATGGAAAGCCCGTTAAATCCGCCGGGGATAAGAGCGCCCGCATGGACAAAGGTTTTTATATTAAACGACATCAGAGCCCCTGCTAAAATTACAAGGAACAAGCGCCAAAGCGTATGCGAAAACTTTTTATTCATGGGAATATTTTAGCTTTTTATTGAAATCTTGACTATTATTTTGGAAAATAAAGTTTTTAACATATTTTATTTTAGAAGCGATTGAAAAAAATATGATACAGGTTTATACTGTCTTTTTATGGAGGATTTTTATGAAGAAATGGGTTTGTTCAGTTTGCGGGTATGTTCATACAGGCGATCAGCCTCCGGCACAATGCCCTACGTGCAAAGCTCCGGCGGAAAAGTTTAAAGAACAGGTTGCGGGCGGCTCTTTCGCTTCCGAACATGTAGTCGGCGTAGCAAAAGGCGTAGATGCGGACATTGTAAAAGATTTGCAGGCGCATTTTAACGGCGAATGTCATGAAGTGGGAATGTATCTGGCAATGGCGCGTGTTGCGGAACGCGAAGGTTATCCTGAAATTTCAGAAGCTTACAAACGCTATGCTTATGAAGAGGCGGATCACGCATCGCTTTTTGCGGAAATGCTCGGCGAAGTTATAACGGACAGCACAAAGAAAAACCTTGAATTACGGATTGAAGCTGAATTCGGAGCCTGCGCCGGAAAAACCGACATAGCCAAAAGAGCAAAGGAAAAAGGGCTGGACGCCATTCACGACTCTGTTCACGAAATGGCGCGTGATGAAGCCCGCCATTGCGCCGGTTTTAAAGGCCTGCTCAAACGGTATTTTTAATTTTTATTTTAATATATCCAGCGCTTTTTGAACGCGCGCTTGCGCGCGTTCTGCGCCGAGTATGCGCAGGGAGCCGAAGAGCGGAGGACTGACGCGGCTGCCGGTTACCGCTACACGGAGGGGCATCATTAAGTCGCCAAGCTTGATGCCTCTCCTTTCAGCCTCCGCTTTAATGAAATTTTCAGCCTGCTCATCGTCCGGCATTCCAGCTAACTGCTTGACAATCTCAAGTCCTTGCCGCAGCAGTTCTATCGTATTTGCAAGGTCTGACTTTTTGGGAATAAATTCTTCCGCCGCAGGAATTTCAGGCTCCTTAAAAAGGTAGGCGATTTTTTCGGGGACTTCGTTCAAAAAAACAAGGCGTTCCTTCACCAGCGGCATGGCGGCTGTGAATACGGCGCGCTGCTGCGGTGTCGGCTCGCTCTCCGCGCCGAAAAGACCCGCTTCTTTTGCAAAAGGCAGGCAGAGGGAAGCAAGCTCATCATCGCTTTTCATTCTTATGTACTGGCCGTTGTACCATTCCAGTTTCTTATAATCAAAAACCGCAGGAGCTTTATTCAGTTTTTCAAGACTGAAACGCGTCGCAAGTTCGTCCAATGTGTAGATGTCTTTTCCTTCTTCGTAAGATGCGCCGAGGAGGGCGACATAGTTAATCAGCGCTTCGGGAAGATACCCCTGCCTGCGGAATTCGTCAATACTTGTCGCGCCGTGCCGTTTTGAAAGTTTTTTCCCGTCCTGCCCCATCACCATCGGAAGGTGGCAGAATTCAGGAGGCGTCCAACCGAAACTTTCGTACATGATCACATGGAGCGGGGTTGAAGAAAGCCACTCTTGGGCGCGAAGCACGTGGCTTATTTCCATTAAATGATCGTCAACTACATTTGCAAGATGATAGGTAGGAAAACCGTCCGATTTTAAAAGCACGGGATCGGGGTTCACATCGTCATTCTTCCATTCAATATCACCGAGCAGGTGATCGAAAAAGCGGGTTGTTTCACCAAGCGGGATTTTCAGTCTGACAGTGCAGGCTTCGCCTGCGGCGGCTCTTTTTGCCGCTTCCTGCGGATCAATTGCGCGGCAACGGCGGTCGTAGCCTGTTTCAGAAGAATGGGCGGCTTCCCGTTCCTGCCTGACTTTTTCTATCCTCTCCGCCGTGCAGAAACAATAATAAGCCTGCCCTTTATCAAGCAGTTCCTGCGCGTATTTTTTGTATAAGCCGCCGCGCTCCGACTGAATATACGGGGCAAATGCGCCTCCGGTATCAGGACCTTCGTCCCACTTTACACCCAGCCATTTAAATGTATCGTAAAGGTTTTGCACATAACAATCTTCGGAGCGGGTACGGTCGGTATCTTCCAGCCGAAGGATAAATTTCCCTCCTTCGGAACGGGCGAAAAGATAATTGAAAAGCGCTGTTCTTATTCCGCCGATATGCTGAAGACCCGTGGGAGAAGGGGCGTAGCGGTCTCGTATATTCATGGATTTTAATATATCCTATGAATAAAAGGAGTACAACATGGCAAAAGAAAAAAGCAAAGGGCAGGAACTGGCGGACAAATTATTTTTCAATCTGAAAAACTGCTGGGAAGATATTGATGAAAAAACTGAAAAGGAAACGGAAGAATTTGCGCAAAGCTACAAAAAATTTTTGGATAGGGGAAAGACCGAGCGTGAATGTGTTGAAGCTGCAGTAGAACTGCTTGAGAATAACGGTTTTATAAATATTGATACTTTAAAAAACAGGAAATTTATGACCGGCATGAAAATTTATCAGAATATACGGGGTAAATCCGTTCTTGCCGCAATTACCGGAAAAAAAAGCTCAGCGGAAGGCTGCAACATACTCGGCGCCCATGTCGATTCGCCGCGACTCGACCTCAAGCAAAACCCGCTTTACGAAGACGCCGATTTTGCGCTGTTTGATACCCATTACTACGGAGGCATAAAAAAGTATCAGTGGACAACCGTTCCGCTTGCCATGCACGGGGTATTTGTAAATGAAGACGGAAAAAAGACAACGATAAAAATCGGCGAGGAGGCGGGCGATCCTGTGTTTGTGATTACAGACCTTTTGCCGCACCTTGCAAAAGAGCAAATGGAAAAAAAAGCGTCTGAAGTTGTCGAAGGTGAAAACCTTGATATTCTTGCGGGTTCCCGTCCTTATAAAGACAAGGATGTAAAGGAAAAAGTAAAACTCGGTATTCTCGAAATATTAAATGAAAAGTACGGCATAACTGAAAAAGATTTTGCCGGCGCGGAGATTGAATTTGTTCCCGCATATAAAGCAAGCGACATCGGTCTTGATCGCAGTATGATCGGCGCTTACGGGCATGACGACCGCTGCTGCGCCTTTCCGGCCATAAAAGCCATTATCGCTCTTGCAAAAGAAAAAACCGCGCCTGAAAAAACAGTGGTGTGTTACCTTTCCGACAAGGAAGAAACAGGTTCTGCCGGAAACACAGGAGCGCGTTCAATGAACTTTGAGAATTTTCTCGCTATGCTTTGCGATAATGAAGCGGAGCTGCGGCTCTGTTTCTCCCGCTCGTCCATGCTTTCCGCCGATGTTAACGCGGCGTTTGATCCCACCTATGCCGGAGTATTTGATAAAAAGAACGCTTCATTCATCGGGAAGGGGCTTGTGCTTACCAAGTACACAGGTTCAGGCGGCAAGTACGGCGCAAGCGACGCCAACGCTGAATTCTGCGCAAAAGTGCAGACAATCATGAGCCGCAATAAAGTTCAATGGCAGTTCGGAGAATTGGGAAAGGTAGACAAGGGCGGCGGCGGAACAATAGCTCTTTATGCCGCCAATTTAGGAATGGACGTTCTTGACTGCGGCGTTCCCGTGCTGTCCATGCACTCGCCGTTTGAGGTGATCAGTAAGATTGACATTTACACAACATACAGGGGATATATTGCGTTTTTAAAGGATGCGTAACATAAACACTTAATAAATCATGTTATGCGATACGCCTTGTTTTACTCTAATCTTCTTTTTGCTAAATCGCAGTATTTTTTTTCAATTTCAATTCCAATAAACGATCTGTTTTTTAAAAACATACAGGCAGCTCCTGTAGTTCCGCTGCCGCAAAACGGATCAAGCACAATGTCATTTTTATCAGTCGATGCAAGTACAATGCGTTTTAAGAGGTCTAACGGTTTTTGCGCCGGATGTTTTCCGAATTCTTTCTCATTATTTTTGGGAGTTGCTATTGACCAAACCGACCTCATCTGCGTATTTTCCTTTTTTAATTTATCCTCGGGGAAAAATCCGTTCTTCATTTCTTTATAATTAAACGTATGTCTTGCTTTTTTATCTTTACGCGCCCATATAAGCGTTTCATGCGATGCTGTAAAAAAACGACAACTTAAATTTGGCGAAGCGTTAGGTTTAAACCAAGTAATGTCATTTAAAATATGAAAATTATTTTTCTGCAGAAGATAACCGCATTGATAAATGCTGTGGTATGTGCCTGAAATCCAGATTGTACCTTCGGGTTTTAGAATGCGGCGGCAGGCGGAAATCCATTTATCGTGAAAAACTGTGTCTGCTTCAAAACCATTACTTTTATCCCATTTCCCTTTATTAACATTAGCCATTTTACCACTTTTGCATGTAAATCCATCATTTGATAACATATACGGCGGATCGGCAAAAATCATATCTATTGAATTTTCAGGAAAAAACAAAAGTATTTCCAAACAATTTCCGTTAAAAATGACAGTATTTTTTGACTGAAAAAACGGAGGAAATTCTTTAAAATTAAGCCATTTAAGTGTTTTTGCTCCGCCTTTTCTGTCTTTTGCCATAAATTTCTCTTGAAATTGTTCAAGTTAGTATAAATTTTATTAGAAAAATAGGTCAGACATACACAGCGAGAATCAATTGGCAACATATTCGTTTATGTGCGATTAGGTATGCGGCAACGATAAAAGCATTTGATTCGTCGGCACGGATGCTGAGGATGAAAAGGGCGTTTATTGAGGCGGGGATACACAACTCTGATATAGATAAATTGTATAAATACTTTTCTCGTCATAGTATCGTTTTATCAGCTCAAGTCCCAAGGTATCGCTATTTGAAATTTCTGCTCTAGAAAGAATATATACCCCCCCCCCCCCCTCAAAACCATTCTTGAAAACTTCCATATCTATATTAAGGTTTACCGGCGAAGTATATTTATTCCTTGTCGGCTCATAGCTCAATTCAGAATTATACAAGTACATCCTACCCCCCCAACTATCGTAATACCGTCTGGCCTCTTGATTGATTTCAAGCTCGGGCGCGATTAAGGTTCTGAACCGCCGCATATAACTAAGGGGATACGAGCTGTTATATCCGTCAATACAGTTAAACCCGTTATACATTAACACAGAAGGATGATAACCAAAAGCAGCAACTTTTTCATCAGAATAGGAAATATCTTTCTTGATTTTTTCGAACAAATCTTCCGCGAAAAATTCCTTATAAGAAATATACGACTCAATGTTTCTAATGCCGGTTTTAATTACTATTTCATTAAACCATGTATTTATTTGATCATTATACATTACAGGATTTAATGAAATATTCAATAATTGATAACATATAAGAATACCGGCGCATAAGCGGGGAATAAACGGGCACGATTTTATTTTCCAGAAAAAATCACTTATATTAATTTTTAAGATAAAAGACAAATCAATTTCCAGAACAAACTGCAAACAAAGCGCAAAGATCACATACCATAAAACTCTGTTAAAAATCCATACCCTGCCATAATTAAACCTGATTAAGACTGGTATATATTTTTTAAAAAAACTGGCCAATAAACCAGAAGCATACAATGCGGGAATCACAGAAAAAATAAAAACTGTAAATTCAAGAATAAACAACAGTTTTTCATGGATACTGCTTCCCGCTACAGCTACTTTTATTCTCGCGATAATTGTCCCTGATTGGCTTTTTATTCTGCGGATCAGTATTATCAAATAAAACACTGACACAAAGAACGCGAGAGGTATAATAATTTTTCTCTGGAATGAAGCCGCGTGGTAATATCCATGTAAACAATATTCTTTCAGAGTACGCAGGAATACCTTAAATTGCGCAATAATACCGACTGGATATATATCAAAAACACTGCGATTGAGCGGTGTTTTTAATATGAACATTATATAAAAAAGCTTTAAATCAACAATTACATAACCGATACAAAGCAGAACAAAGCCAAAAAGAAGATTAATATTGATTTTTTTGTTTTTAATCCAGAGTATAAAAATACCAAGCAGCCAAAAACCTAATATGAAAATACCGGTTATTACAAATGAAGAAAAAAACGGATAAAGCAAAATCAGCAATATTTTCCATGAAAATTTATTATTTTTGATAAAATGAAAGAAAACTACGATTATCAACGGCAGTGCGCTAACGCAAATACCAAGATTAGGAGCTACAGGCAATATGGCATAACATAATGAAACTAAAATAGTTATTAATGCATCTATCTTCCCTATCTTTTTCAGCAAAAGATACATTGAAAAGAACCCTAAAAAAATGTAAATATAAGTGTTTATGGTATATGCGGCAAAATCACCAAATATGCAGTAAAGTAACGCAAAAAAAGAATAATTACCATAATACAAAGTTGACATTTCGCTTAAACCTTTTGTAGGGACATCGAATTTTAAAAACAGACCGTTGTCATGGTACATTTTTAACCACGGTACAACAGAATCCAGATTATCATGAATTGTAATAACAGAATTTGTTCCAAACAACAAGAAAGGCAGTAAAAAGAATACGGCTAAAAGGAAAATTATAACATATAATATTTTTTGTTCAGTATTCCATTTCTTGTTCGTCATTACAATGTTCTCTATTTTAAAGTAAACCATTTGAGCAAATTAATCTTTTTGCCCTCGCAGTTCATTAATAATTTTCCACGGCGGTATTAGCAATTGCCTAATTCTTTTTCTTTTTTCCAACCAGAGAGCTTCCATTGGTTCTTCATTACTTTTTATTGATTTTATATTAAAGTAACTTGCGATGCCGGTATTAGGCCAATTATTCTCGTCAGAGTATATATCAGATAATTCATACAACGCGATATGCCTATCTGTGGCTATAATAGGACTTACCTCAATCTCCAAATTGCCTTATTCTTTTTCCGCGAGGATATATTCGACGCGATCGTACCACCGCAAATATACTCCTAATATTTTCTTACTTGTATTAAGAAATGATACAGGCAAACATATTACTACTAAAGCGGCAAAAATAATTGTATTCCTTTTGACAATGTCGGAGATTTCTATTTGCCTTAGTATGTTTCCCAGAATAATACCTAATAATACAACTATAAACCAAAAGGCGTGATCAGGAAAACCGGGAGAGAAAAATATATAATATAAGCTTATAAAAGCAGTCAGTGTATATGAATATTTAAATATTTGCAATTTTTGTTTTTGGTGATATAACATGGTAAATTGCCTTAATATATTTCCCAAAGTTATAACTGAAAATACGGTTACAATCAAAAAAGCTCTATCGGGAAAGGTGGGAGAAAGTACCATAGAGTATGTACCTGCCAAAGCCGCTAAAAAATAAAAATATGAAAATACAGGCAATTTACACTTTAATTTATATACCAGCTCAAAGCCAAAAAAGCCGGAAATTAACATAAATAATAACCCATGATTCCTTATAAACAGTAGTGTGATATCAATAAATCTCCTTATGAGCATTAACAACAACGGATCGTTCATATGACCCCAGCCATTTTGCTTGATTATTTCAGCTCTGACATAATTTCCGGGCGCAGCAATTAAAAAAGAGAAACTTATTATAAACCCGAAAGCTCCAAGAATCTCAAAAAGTGTAAATCTGTCTTTTTTAATAATTTTGGTTACAAAGTATACAATCAGCAGAATCAGTACCGCAGCGCCGGAATTTGCAGTCGCCCCCCCAGCAAATATACCGGCAAATAAGAATAAAACAGATAGAGGCATATTCATTTTATAATAGGGATTATCATACCTTTTCCTGAAAGGTACAAGAAAAAACAAAACAGAAACAGTTGGCCAAATGTAAGCAATACTGCCGATGAACCATAAAAAATCCTGTCCCCATACCGGCACGAAAAACCAGAAAAAAATATTTAGCGCTAAAAAGAGCGCCGGATTCTGTTTTACTTGTTTTCCCGTTATATGAAACTGCACCAGGAAAATAAAGGCGCAATAAAAAATCGTATTGGCTATATTAAAAAACGGTTTCCCAATGAGTAACCAAAATAGCTGCGAAAACCCCCATAGAACTCCTCCACCCCAGCCAATGTAACCATTGTATAGTTTATTAGGAATATCACCGACAGAATATATTCCAAGAGACATAGAAAAATCATCAGCAATTAAAGGCGTATAAATATTAAGTATTAAGAATAATAATATTACGCAGACAGAACCGGCTATTAAAAGCCTATTGAGGTTTTGTGTTGTAATTTTCATAATGATTTCTTTCATTTTACTACTCCTCTAAGTAATATTCTCTTATTTTATCACAAATATATTTCACACTATTTTCATTCAGTTCATAAAATAACGGCAGCCGCAGCAAACAGTCTGTAAATCTATCACAATTATTTAACTCTCGTCCGTCATGTTTATCCTTATAATATTCGCTTTTATGCAAACTAAGATAGTGAAAAACAGCCCAAATATTATTCTCTTTTAAATGTTTGATTAGTTTTGTTCTATCTTCAAAAGATTTACAGACAATAAAAAACATATGCGCATTATTAGTTGTGTAATCAGGAATTTCAGGCAGATTAAAGAAGCCTTTGTCTGCCAATGGTTTTAATTTTTCAAAATAAGCATTCCAAATTTGTTTTCGTTTTGCCTGAATATTGTCCAAACACTCAATTTGAGCCCAAAGGAAAGCGGCAATAATTTCCGAAGGCAGGAACGAACTGCCGGTATCTACCCATCCGTATTTATTAACTTCACCACGAAAGAATTCAGCGCGATTGGTTCCTTTTTCCCAAATAATCTCCGCTCTCCGAACAAACCGCTCGTCATTAATTACTAACATTCCGCCTTCGCCTGAAATAATGTTCTTTGTTTCATGAAATGAAAAAGCGGATAAATGACCAATACTACCTAATGGCTTCTCTCCCTCATTTATATAAAATGAATCTATTGCTTGAGCGGCATCCTCAATGACCAATAAATTATATTTATCAGCAATTTGCATAATTCGTTTCATATCACATGCCATACCTGCATAATGTACAGGTACTATTACTTTTGTTTTGGGAGTAATCAATGCCTCAATAGCGTCTGCATCAATATTGGGGTGGTTTACCTGACTATCAGCAAAAACAATTTTTGCTCCCTGTCTTACAAACGCCAATGCCGTAGAAACAAATGTATAACTTGGCACAATCACTTCATCGCCCGATTGAATATCCGCTAAAATAGCGCACATTTCAAGAGCGTCTGTACATGAGGTAGTGAGCAAGCATTTTTTGAAACTATATTTTTGTTCAAAAAAAGTTTGGCATTTTTTTGTAAATTCTCCGTTACCGGAAATTTTTCCTGAACGAACTGCTTGTTCGATATATTGAGTTTCTTTTCCTGTTAAATATGGTTTATTGAATGGTATCATTTTCTTTCTCCTCAAGAAAAACAAATCCACTTGCAATATTTTTTGCTTTCGGATTTTGAAACTAAATTGGAATTAGATTGCTCATATTTATTTTTTAATAAACTTTATTAATGAATAGTTATCGGTTTCAGTGGTTATTAATATATCAGTTTCACAGTTATAATTTTCAATTAAAACATTTTGAATTAATGGAATAATTTCAGGAATATAATTATTAGCTATAAAGAGATGAATATTTTTTTCCGGAAGCGACAAATATGAATCAAAATAACCTTTGTTGTACGGAATATTCGTAAACCAACCGCTACCAACTAAGGGAATATCGTTAAAGTACTCATAAACCTGAAAAGGGTCACATATTAATTCAATTCGTAAACTTGCTCCAAACGATACTGTTTTTAATTTATCACTTTTTACTTTTTCTAACATTAACATCTGTTCATTTATTGTAGTACTATAGTCAATTTTTTTTGTATTATAAATATTATATAAAAAAGTAAAAATAAATGATATCAATATAAATACATAAATGTTTATTAAATTTTTTTCGCGAGGATATATCGAAGAATTTCCGTATAAGAAGAATATTATGGGAAAAAACATAGCTATAAATACTCTGTGGCTTATTATACCATCTGATGAAATTATCAAGAATATAATTAATAAAAATACTGCATAAGATAATATAAATATTTTATTTTTTTTATCCACTGAAGAAAATAATACAGCAAAAGATATTGCAATTAAATATAGTATAAATGAAAAATTATTGATAAAGGGGAAAATATTTTTATATTTTGCTGGTTGCGGGATATTTTTCACCAAATGTTTTAATTCATTTATTTTTTTTAAATCAATATATTTCCCATCTATGAAGTGAGTTAAAAAAAGTCTATATTGGTTTATAGATATATCGCTTGGTAAATCATTAATTATTTTATATTTATTTGGGTTACCTAATAAATACCCTCTTACGGCATTATATTCATTATAGTAAGACCATTCTTTAACTTTATATGCTTGCTTATCAATTAGTTGAAATATAAAAGCTATACAAATACAAATAGCAACAGAAATAATAATCCTTATATTTTTTTCTTTTAGAAAATATTCATAAAAAAAACATGGTAACATCAGCAACATAACCAGCATCCCTGAATGAAATCGGATTAATGTGCCAATTAAAAATAAAATAATGCCAATAATAATATAAATATTTTTCTTTTTAAATAAAAGTATTGTTCCTGCTAAAGCGGCAATAGCCGCTGTAGTTGTAAATTGAAGATTTTGAATTATTGTAAATTCCAATACATAAAGTAAAATAACAGAAACCTTTTTAATTAATATTGATTTTTTTGTTCTAAGAAAAGTATATACAATTATACTTAACGATACAATATGTATTATACTAAAAAAAACAGTGTACCATTCAATTCCACTAAAAATCTTATAAAAGAAAGACAAAACAATTCCATAAATAATATTTATAAAAATTAAACGGGTTTCCGGAGTACCGGTAGAGGCTCCGGAAGCTATTTGGCACATTGCAACATCATCATTAGTTTGAAATTTAATTGGCAGAAAATAGACTGAGAAAACAAAAAATATCAGGGATATTAAAAATATTATACTGGCTCCGTAACGTAATTCTTTTTCTTCAATTATATATAATAGCGTTTTTTGGAATAAAAATATTAACAAACAAATAAAAAAGAAGATTACAAATATCAAATACCTAAATAGCTCTTTCATCCATTTGTCGTGATCTCTTAATTCTCTGCCAATAATATTTTCTCCAATTCCAATAATTAAATTCCGTATTGGTGGAAGCATCAATATGAAGCAGCACACAATCGCAAAGATTGATATATACTTGAGTATTTTTTCAATATTTTCTTTTTCTATAAAAAATATTTTAATTTCTTCTTCCTTTTTTTTTAAGAATATGTTCCTTTTATCATATATCTTAATAAATATAATATACCAAATATAACATGAAAAATATATAAAACAAGAGAAATCTTTAATATTATTTGTGAACGATGATGATAATGGTAGCGGTGAATCTTTTTCATTTTAAGCCAATCAGATAATGTAATATAAAAACAAAGCCAAGTGCAAATAATAATTTGCCAGCCAAAATTTCCATGGCTTTCTCTCCTACCTGTTTCGGAAAATAACATAAAAATAACTATTGAAACAAAAAGACCTGATTGAGCAAATAGAAATACTGTATTTTTACACAATCGTTTGAAATTTAAAACGAAATATAAAATTGGATATAGTAATGAAAACAAAAAATTAAACGGCATCATTTTTAGAGAAGCAAAATTAGCGTAAACCTTAAAAGGTTTAATAATTACACCGGAACTGTCATCAGTAATAAAATAAATATAATAATATTGTATAAAAAGTAAAACTATGCCTACAATTACAGGAATCATATATGATAAAAATTTTTTAGTTAAGCCATACCTGCAAATAACAAAAAGAGGATAAATACATACCCATACAAAGAAATAACTAGGTTTTATAAATATATTTAAAAAAATAAATATCAATATATATATATTCCGTCTTCTACTATACTCTTCTATTTGTTTTATAGATATATCAAAAAGTATTATAGCAAATGGAAATAAAAGAATAGTAGTAGAATTATGCCAGACATTTGGCATATAATTTCCTAAATACCAGTAACCGGTTGTAAAAAGACTTGGAATAGGAATCGCAGCAACAAAAAGCAAACTTAAAGCTGCTATAAAGCATTTCTTTTTAACTCCGCATTCTATGTGGTTATATATTAAGCAGAATTTATATGTAGTAGCCATAGCTAATAAGATGCACAGACTTAATTTGTATATAGCATTAGAACTTATAAATAATGAAAAAATACTTGAAAGACAAAATGAAAATATATTTATAAGTCCATATAAAATAAAATTACCTGCATATAATATTTTACCCTCAGACATTTCTTTTGCAAAAAAAGCATGTCCTTTCATATCATTTGAATTATCGCTTGTATGGATAATAATAAATATATATATAAAAAACAGACAAATAAAAATTAAAAATACCTGGGCAAAATATATTTTATTTGGATATTTTTGTATCATTGTTTCAACCTACCTTTCAGCGTTAAGCTGATATACAATATAATGATCGACTTGGGCAACCATGTGATAAAATATGTCTATATTATCAAAAAGCGTGTTCTCATCAGTAACTATATAGCGAACCCCTAAAGAAGCCATTTTGGGGGCTGTAAATGTATTAAACGCTCCTATAACTCCTAGACCTGCGTCAATGTCATAAAAATCAGCATTAATATTTGTAACAATTGTATTACCATATCTAGTGGTTGCATTGGGATCATAATGCATATAATTTGCAAATTCATTATGGTAAAATTCTCCAAAATGCGTTTCTATAACCTTTACGGTAATAGGGGAAAATATCCAAAAAGATAAACACAAAACTATTCCTATACAGGCAGCAGTAAAAAACTTTTCATAATTAATTAAAACATAAATGATAATACTCAAAAACACAGGTGCCATTATCCGAAAATCTCTCCAGTCAAAAATATCATAAAACATAATATTTAGAAGCGCTATGATTAAAAGTATTAACGATAAAAAACATAACTCAATATCGAAACGCTTTACCAGAAATAATAACAAAGCAAAACCAACAACGAAATAACGTAAAAAAGAAAATATTTTTTCATTATTAAGTTTTATATACAACTCTATAGAATCGCGAAAATGTTTAGTAAACATATGAAATGTTTTACCCCCCCCCCCCCCCCCCCCAATTATTAATTTGTCTAAGCTCAAAGGAAAATCTTGAGACAAAAGAAGAAGGATACGGTGCGCTAAGCCGAATATTTACTAAATACAAAATTAACACGCAAGCAACTGTAAAAAGACCCATCATTAATTTTAGTTTTTTATGTAAACAATTTTTATCTATAATAAGAATGAAGTAAGGAATAATATAAACAATATTGGTAATACGCGCGGTGGAGGCAAATAATACACAGACTAAAAGTCCAATATGATTAATTTTACTAGGATGGTTTATATAGGCATAAATCAACGCCATTAGTACAATACCCCATGCATACATTTGAATTTCCATCATAGTAGTAGGAAAATATATGAGAAAAGGTATAAAAGTAAATGTGACTATCTGCGATATAAATGCTTTTTTAAAACTTCTCGTGCTAAAGTAAACAAACAAAAAGGCTATTGTTAGCAAAATCATATGAATGATTAATGGAGTGATTCCGTTCCATCCTATCACCTTAGCCGTAAAAACATACGGTAGCAAAATAAACAATCCATGCGCACCATAAAAAAGATTATCCGCTATTGATAAAATGTCAGGATGCCATATATAGCCATTATAACCTGCATTATGGGAAAATATACCTTTTTTAACAGCCGCATTAATTTCAATATAGTAATCTGCCATATCCGAATATCCAGGCAGAAATTTTGAAAGAGAGAACCCTGTTATTTGGTTTACGGAAACTGCAAAAGCGGCGAAGAATATCATGGATATTATACATATAAGAAAAAAATTAACTCCATGTTCTATACTTGCTATATAACGTATATCTGTATTTTTAATTATTTGCATAAGTGTTTTTTGGAATAAAAATATTAACAAACAAATAAAAAAGAAGATTACAAATATCAAATACCTAAATAGCTCTTTCATCCATTTGTCGTGATCTTTTAATTCTCTGCCAATAATATTTTCACCAATTCCAATAATTAAATTCCGTATTTGTGGAAGCATCAATATGCAGCAGCACACAATCGCAAAAATTGATATATATTTGAGTATTTTTTCAAGTTTTTCTTTTTCTGTATTGAAATATTCATTTTCTATTTTCCAATTATCACTTGTTCGATATATCGTATTTTTGTGTTAATCATGGTTTCTTTATATAGTAAAATTTTTAAATACCTTCAGCAATCTTTTTTTATGCTCTAAATATCTTTCTTTCGTTAGAGAATAACGCTGTTTTTCTTTGTCCCCTTGACCATCATCGATCAAATAACCTAATGCCTTATTAAAACGAATAGCTCTTTTATTATTAGCCATTATATGGCTGGAAAGGTATTCAATATTTAAGTTTTCAAATGCAAAATCTAAATGGCATAAGGCCATCAGAACACCAATACCTGTATTTAAGTATTTATCTTCGTAAATAAACATTCCCGGTTCTCCGCATTTTTTGGTATAATCAATATCTTTTATATTTACTAATCCTATATTTTCATTTTTGTAAACTGCTATAAAATAATAATTATTTTCATTATTAATTTTATAAACCAGTTTAATTGCATTTCAGGAGATATGTATTCTTTAAAATCCATATACTGAGAAATTTTCGGATCATTCCTCCAATTTCTGACAAGCTCTATCTTATCAAGAGTCAGGCGTTCCAGGATAATATCATATCTTTTAAAAGTTTCCAATTATTTTCCTCGAAAGCTGACGTATCAAATCATATCCGTCCCAGGTTAATGTAAAATCCATAGACTTACCCATTGGTACTGTGCGGTCTATTCCTTTTGGTCTGTATTCCGCAATGAATTCTGTTAATTTTTCTTTGCTCAGACCATAATATATAAGCGTCTGTAAACGTTCACCGCAAATAGGCAGAATGTCTTTCAACTCATTAATGTCTTGCTCAAAATAAAAACCACTGTTGTATTTGAAACGCATAAGTCCTTCATCGGCGTTGTTTACATTGATACGAGTCACATAGCAATCTTCAGTATCCATAAATGAAACAGGCATATTCGCCGCGGTCTTATAAAACATGGCGAGTTTTCCCACTGCCTGAACCGGAGCGAGATCGTACTTCTCTTTCGCCAAAACACGCACGCTTTCCCAAAAGGCTTTTTTAGCCTCTTTTTTACAGTCTCCGATCCAAAAAATAATCCTTGGCGATGTGCAGGCGTTTTGATCTGAAAAATATGTGTCGTTGTAAAAATCCTGCGCTATCTTTGGTTTATCCGAGGCTTTAATATATTCGTCCGCGTTTATTACCGCTATCGAATATCTGTCAGCGAATGTCAATTCCACAGCTCTCGGTTTCAGCGGTGATTGGCGCAATTCATTTATAGTACCGTCTCCGCCCCAGATTACGCGCACATCGCAAACAGATGAAAATCTGTCGTGGAGTTCCTTGTCAGGCGGATATTTCACAAAGCAAAGATACGGCGAAAGATCCGCGTATTTACCGGCAAAAAGCTCGTTTATTGCATCGATAATTATTGTAACCTGCTCAAAGTCTTTACCCGGCAAGCGTACTATATTGGCGTTACCCGCAAGCAATCCAGCCGCAAAGCTAAAGGCGAAGTTTACGGGAACATTAGACGGCGTTGAATGAAAAACAACGCCTTTACCTAGCCGCCATTTCAAATCGTCATAGTTTTCTTTTTCTTTCAACAGCGCAGCTTTTCGGCACCAAAATCCGAACGTTGCGACATCTGAATATTCACGTACCCTCACCAGCCGTTTGGATAAATCATTGAAAAACTCCAACACTTTATCGTCAAATGGCGCAAGCGGTACAGCGTTTACCGCAGCTTCCCAATTACCTGCCAACTGCGTAAGTATCACTGCATCCCCGTATTTCAGCCATCTTAAGCCTTCCATTTATATGAAAATATTTCCCCTTGCGTCCGCAGGGACAAACATCTTCACCAATGATAACGCCCTCGTCCTCCGTTAACAGCGAATGTCCCGGATAAGACTCAGGCAGTACGGAAACAACCTGCACAATGCCCGGCTCGCCTGAGACGCAGGGCGAAAAATCGGTATGGCGGCGTGTGATTATGTCAGAAAACACGCTTGCGTGCATATATCCGTATTCACATTCCATATATACACAGCCTGTTTGTTCTACCATTCCGTAATAATCGTGAATATTGCTTAGTCCGCACACATCCGTCAGCCGCTGTTTAAATTCATCTTTTGAAACGGCTTCGGTTGTCAATTTCTTCCATCCACCGCCATGGATCAGCACACCATTTTGTAAATCAAGTTTATTGCCAAGTTTAAGTAATTCTTTATAAAAATGCAGCCAAACCATAAAGGTGAATCCAAAAAGCAGCACTTTCTTGCCCTTGTGCTTTTCAAGGAATGCATCCATAGCCGGAATATCTATCTCCATATCATCGTTAAGGGCATAAACTCTATCCGAGCCGAATATGGAAAAACCCAATATTCCGGCGCCTCTGGCCGAAAACGAATCGCGGTTTTTTATTACCGAAGGGCTGTCAATAATCAGCATAGGCATACGTTCAGAACCAGTAAACGTCGAAACAATCTTAACCAATACTTTTTGCTGGGCGCTTGCCGTTGCCTTGTCCAGATAAATCTTTGAAACCGCTTGTCCTGTTGTACCTGAAGAAGTTATTACCTTAAAAATATCTTCTTGCCGGATGCTTTTCAATTCAAGTTCCTTAAAAAGACTTACCGGTAAAAAAGGTATATTATAATAGCTTTCGCACTTACCGGCGTCAAAACCTATTCCTCGCATCATGGCGGCATATTCCGGGCAATTTGCAATGTGCCGTTTCGTAAGCTCCAAAAGCCGTCCTGTCAACATTTTTCCCTTTTCAGCTTTATCAAGTGAAAAGGGCGGTATTTGATAGACTTCATCTATGGTCAATCTTGTTCAACTCACTATATAAAATTTTCCCCGCTTCGCTGCGCGGTATTTTATCAATTACAGCAATTTTAAACGCGACATGATTAATTTTTGTCTTTTCAGTCAGGAACTTAATTACCTTATCAGAAGCGGCAGCGTCGCTTATAAAGACAGTCATCTTATCATCAATGCCGCCGCATGCGCAGTCCAAACCCTCAAACGCGCCGTTAAGCAACTGCTCAGTTTCATCAAGATTTACGCGGCTGCCGAAGATTTTAAGAAAGCGCTTTTTTCGTCCGACGATATAATAAAATCCGTCCTCATCGCGCTTTGCCATATCGCCGGTTACCAAAACGCCGCCGCGTTCATCGCTTTTTATCAAATCCGCGCCGCTTTCCGCGTAACCAAGAGTAACATTCGCGCCCTTATAAACGAGTTCGCCTACAACTTCCGGCTCGGTGATCACGTTTCCGTCAACGTCTATCAAACTAAACTCGCCGCCCGGAATGGCAATTCCCATACTGCCGTATTTTTCAAGCGACTTTTCAGCGGGCAAATAGGACATTCGCGCTGTGGCTTCAGTCTGACCGTACATAACAACAAATTTCTTGCCGTTCGCCTGCGCGTACTCGGCGAATTTTTTGTGCAATTCCGGCGAAAGCTTCCCGCCCGCCTGCGTCATGGTGCGTAACACAGGTAAGTCCATCCGAAAAAAACGGAGTTTTTCCAGCATTTCATAAATGTATGGCACACCCCCGAAGGAAGTCGCGCCGTAGTCTTTAAACTGCTGCCAAAATTCCTTTTGCATGAGGGTCTTTTGAGTAAAAATAATGGACGCGCCCGCCCATAAATGGCTGTTGATAATCGAAAGCCCGTAGGTATAACTCATAGGCAGGGTAGTTACCGGGCGTTCGGATGCGTCAAGTCTCAGATACTCAACTATCGATTCTGTGTTCGCCTGTATATTGGCATAGCTTTGCCTTACGAATTTTGGACTGCCGGTAGAACCGGAAGTTGTCAAAAGCAATGCAAGTTCTTTGTAAAGGGGAAAAACCCTGTTGTAAGCCGTTTTAAGCAAGGTATAGCCCCAGACAGAGCATAGCTCTGAACATCCGGAAAACTCACCTGACATATTCTGCGGCAGCCATAAATAATCCGGTTTATAATTTTCGATAAGCGAGGAAACAAGACCTCTATCAAGCGCAGCGTCAAGCATAACAGGAACAATTCCGCCATTAATAAAGGCAACATAGCCCAGCAGGGAACCTTTCTCATTTATGCAAAAGTTGAAAGCAACCGATCGGCCGCATGTCTTTGAAACGAGCGCTTCGCAAGCGGTTTGCAGTTCAGCATAAGTAATCTTTTCGCCGCTTTCCTCTATGATAGCAATATTAGCGTTGAACTTGCTAAAAATCCACATGGTATTTCTTCAATATTTCCTTGCCTTTTTGAAAGCTGCTGAAGTCGATAATATCATCGGTATCAAGCATAATATCAAAAGTTTCCTCAAGAGCCGCCATGAGCGCCATGTGCCCCACAGAGTCCCATTCGTCGATATCTTGGTATTTAAGCTCAGCAAGTTCATTGCTATCCACGTCAAAAGTACCAGTGAACGCTTTTTCATACTTCTCCTGATTTGTCATTGCTCTTCTCCTATCTTTATATTATTGTAGTACCGTCTATAAAGTAATTATCTAGTTAATTTAAGGGTAATTGCATCCGCTATCTGTCGCGGTAAAAGATCGTTTTGTTCAAGCAAATATTTGTACCCACCAGCCTTTTTATATCCTTGCGAAACGCCAAGTTTCAACATAACAGGCGTATTTTGTTTTTCAGAAAGGTATTCCGCAACTGCGCTGCCCAATCCGCCTATGATATTATGTTCTTCAACGGTAACAATCAGTTTTTTATTAAACAATTCATCAAGTACATCTGTGTCAAGCGGTTTTATCGTATGCATATTGACAACTGAACAGCTTATTCCGGATTCTTCCAGTATTTTTGAAGCTTCCAGCGCGTTGGCCACCATGCTGCCAGCAGCAATCAAGGCTATATCTCTGCCTTCTTTTAGCGTAATTGATTTTTCTATTTGAAAATCATAATCGTTTTTATAAACCACCGGCATATTAGCTGTACCGGTGAGCCTTAAATATGCGGGACCGCCAAAATCGACAAGCGCGGTTATAGCCTTAACTGTTTCAAGCCCATCGGCAGGTGATATGATTGTTAAATTTGAAATTGCCCTTAATGCAGATATATCTTCAAGACCGTAGTGAGTGTTACCGAAAAATTCCATAGCAAAACCCGCCGCAAAGCCAATCAAATTGACCGGTGAACGCATATAGCCCATAAAGTGACGAACAAACTCGCAAGCCCTTAAAGCGGCAAAATTAGCAAATGTTGCAGCAAAAACGCTATAACCACTGTCAGCCAACCCTGCCGCTACGCCTATTAAATTTTGTTCGGCAATTCCTACATTTACAAATCTATCGGGATAATTCGCAGCGAATCTGTCAAGCCCTGACGTATTCCTCAAATCTGCTGAAAGGGCAAAAATCCTGTCGTTTTCCGTGGCCAATTTATCCAATGTAACACCGAATACTCCGCGTTGTCCGAGCATTGAGAACATTCGTATTTCAGAAGATTTATATTCCAACGCAATCAACCTCCCTCAGTGCATTTTGATATTGTTCGTCGTTTAACCGGTTATGATGCCAAATATTATTTTTTTCCATAAATGACACCCCTTTGCCTTTAATTGTCTTTGCTAAAATAACATTGGGCACCTCACCTTCGGAGAGTTCAAAAGCCGCCGTCAATTCGTCTATGGAATGTCCGTCGCAAATCCGCGTTTGCCAACCAAAAGCTTTAAATATGCTTTCCAGGTCCAAGTCCAGTATTTCTTTAGACGCGCCATCCGACTGCATACCGTTATAATCAACAATAGCAACAATGTTACCGAGTTTCTGTTGTTTTGCAAGCATTACCGCTTCCCAGTTGGAACCTTCGTTTAGTTCGCCGTCCCCAAGCAGAACATATATTTTCTTGCTATTACATTGTTTTTTAGCCGCTAACGCAAGCCCGCAGGCATAAGACAAGCCCAACCCCAGACTCCCGCTTGAAAATACAATGCCGTTTTCTATTCTTTTTGAAGGTTGTCCGGGAAAGTCACTGCCGTCAATTTCAAATGAGTCAAGCTGTTCGCCTGTGATAATTCCCGCTTCTCTTAGCGCGGTATAATAAGCAAGTCCGCCATGACCCTTACTTAACACAAACACATCTTGCAGGCGTATTACTTTGATAAACAAGACCGCCAAAATTTCAACCATGGAGAGCGACGGCGCAATGTGCGCCCCTTTGCCTTCGGCGCCCGCTCTGGCTACGAGTCTTAGAATATTCAACCGCATGGATTTAGCGGCGGCGTTCAATTTGTTTATCATTCTATATGCCTCCGCCGCCGTCTACCTTCAAAACCTGCCCGGTTATAAACGACGCATCATCTGACGACAAAAAATAAATAGTTTTTGCCACTTCCTCAGGTTTAGCCAGCCTGCTAATTAATGCGCGGCTCAGTGTTATCGCCTGCAATTTATCTTCCATTTCCTGAGCCATGTCCGTTTCAGTCAACCCCGGCGCGACAGCGTTCACGCGCACTTTGTCATGCAATTCTACACTCAACACCTTTGTCCATGCAATCATCGCCGCCTTTGAAACGCCATACGCAGAATTGCCTGCCCTAAAATCAACACCAGCCACAGAGGCAATATTCACAATAGACGCGTTATTTTTCGCCATTATTTTCAATACGAACTGCGTCAATTCCATATGCGCGAAAAGATTTATGTTGAAAACATCCTTAATTGCTGAAACCGGCGTCATTTGGAACAAACTGCCGTGCGATATACCCGCATTATTCACCAACACATCGACTGTTACATTATCCTTTTTTAATTCCTTAACACATTCTTTCATCAATGACGAATCAAGCATATCAAAATAAACAGGTTTTATAGATATCTTGTTTAGCAAAGCAATTTCCGACAGATGGTTTTCAAATTCCTCTGTATGTTTTCGGGCATGGGCTATTAAGTTCCACCCGTTCTCGGCAAAGACTTTAACCGTCGCTCTGCCAATCCCCCGTGAGGTACCGGTTATAAACGCTGTTTTGTTTTGTGGCAACATTTAAAATGCTCCATATTAACTATCACATATCGCATAAATAACAAAATCATAAGTTCCATATACATGTGCCCGAAAAAATAATTTATATTCCGCCACGAGTGACTTGATATATTGCGGAATTGTTATTAAATCTTTTGCTCTGTGATAGGCGCAAATGGCAAGTTTAGGTCTGTATTTCCGTATAGTCTGTTCCGCACCCTTCAATGCGTTGAGTTCTGCGCCCTCTATGTCCATTTTAATAAATGTTATCCCCCCCCCCCCCCAATGATGTTATCAATTGTATCAACTTCAATTACAGTGTCGCCGTAATCAGAAATGGAACTGAGCACTTTTTTTCCAGAATTAAACCGTAATGTAGTTTGTTCGCTCCATACGCCTTTTTTAATACAGCACAAATTCTGAATTTCTTGGGATAACTTTAACAATTCTGAATAATTAGCCTCATCAGGCTCAAAAGCGTAAATGCGCTTATAGTCCTGAATAGATCGATCTTTCAGATTTTTAACAAAATCTTTAATTGTATCTCCTGTAAACGCGCCGCAATCAACAAAAATTTCATCCGGCGTTAATTTCACAATATCGTCACAAAAATAAAAGTTTTCACAAATGTATGGAATCATAGCTTCATATGACCTACTTATTTTTGCGTTCAAACATACCACATAACTCTGTTTTGATAATTCATCCGATAATTGGTTATATGTCCATTCAAATAAATCAATATTTTTAACGATGAAACCATAATCAATGGATTCGATCTTGAACACTGATTCAAAATCCAGGGAATATATTTCGTTAATGTTTTTCACGTTGTTTTTCAACGCGGACATAGTTCTATATCCGTTTAAATGCCCGACAAAGACATTAAATGACTGGTATTTTCTGCATACTTCTTCTAAGTCTAAAACCGACATTCCATGAAACGTTCGATTTGAAATAACGATATTAACAAAAACTCCGGATAACCTAATACCGTTTTCTCCACAAAAACCATATACGCGTTCCGCTAATTCGCCGCAACCCCAAAGAAACAGAGGATGACTGTCATTTTTTAACGCATCCAATGTCCGATTCTCACACGGTATTATTTTATCAAGAAAACTCATTTGCATTACTCCTTCTCGAAATTTTGGTCAATTTAGCCTACTCATTGCGTCATATCAATAAACTCGCTGTCTTGCTTATAAAATAAATCCGCCGTCCACGCCAATTACTTGCGCCGTAATGTAATTTGAAACATCCGAAGCGAAAAACAGGACGGCGTTGGCAACATCCTGCGCCGTGCCTACACGGTGCATACCTATGGAATTATTAACGTAGTCGTCAACAACTTTTTCCGTTAATGCTTCTTCAAGCATAGGCGTTTGTATAACCCCCGGAGCTATCGCATTAACGCGAATTAAATATTCAGATAGTTCTTTTGCGGATGATTTTGTTATGCCTATAGTTGCCGCCTTTGATCCTGAATATGCGATTTGCCCGCGATTGCCGTTTATTCCTGCTATTGAGCTTATATTGATGATTGAACCACGGGAATTGTTTATAATTTCATTGCGTTTCATTAACTTTATCGCAAGTTGCGTCATTTCAATGACCGCCACCGCGTTTACGGCAAAGTTACGTTCCACATCTGTTTTTGAGTTCATCTCAATCAACGCGGATAATGCAAGCCCGGCGTTATTTACAAGGATGTCAAGCCTCCCGCGCTCTTTCCATATACGCTGGAAAGCGTTTTTCTGTTCTTTTGTGTCGGTTACGTCGAATATGAGCGGTATAATTTCAGCGTGGAATTTACCTGCAATTTCTTTTACTGTTTCATTAAGCAATTCTCCACGAAGGTCATTTGCATAAACAACCGCGCCGTTTTGCGCAAATAACTCAGTTACCGCTTTGCCGATGCCTCTTGCTGCGCCCGTCACAAGCGCGATCTTTCCTTCTAGCATAAAAAACATGTCCTCCCATTTGAAAATACACCCATCATCTATCTAGATATTCCAACGGCAGTAAGATTAACTGTTCTTATCTGCAAGGTATTTAGTCCATTCTTCAATAAGATCCTGTCTCGTCTGCAAGTTCGGCGTTTCCTTCAGCAACTGAACTCCTCCATTGTATGTTTCATGCAAATCTAAAATGCATGAAGCAACCGACAATCCGGAACCAAATGTCACAAACATCACATTTGCAGGAGTGGAATCTTTCAATCTGTCGCAAACATTGACTAACACCGAAGTACCGCCGCAGTTGCCGTATTTTGTGAAGGTTTCGGACGATGCTTTTTCTTTGGGTATTCGCGCATGATTGATAACCGAGCGGACAATCTGCCCATTAGCCTGATGAATACCAAAAAAATCTATGTCATCGCGGGTCATTTTGGCAAAATCAAGCAGTTTTTGAACGCTTTCCGGAGCCTGCTCCACGGCAAATTTGAAAACTTCCATGCCATTCATTACAAAGTCCCATAAATGAACAGTGCCGCCTTCAGAGTCTGCTACTGTTAAATCGATAATATCTTTCCGGATTGGTAATTTAAAGCCGCCGGCAGGTACTACAATATTTTTCCAGCCGCGGCCAATACTTTTCAAGTTAAAAAAAGCTGTTATTGGCTCATGTGTTCTTTCCAATAATATAGCAGCAGCCGCATCGCCAAACAGTACGGAATGAGCGTTAGTGTTACCTACAACAACTGAACTGACACCGCCCTCTAAAAAAAGGCATTTTTTTGAGGCATTGCTTTGGATCAAAGAATGTGCCAGCCATAAACCATAAACAACACCTGTACAACCTAAACCGCTGGTATCAAAACAGGCGACTTCCTCAGATAATCCTAAATTACCGTGAACTATACAGGAGCTTGGGTTACAATTATAGTCATGATTCTGTGAAGCAAAAATTATTGTATCTATTTCATCCGGAGCGGTATTTGTCTGTTCTATTAGCAGACGGGCGGCTTCCTCGCACATGCTGATAACAGTCATCCCCTCAGGAACGATATGCCTTGTACCTAAACCGAGGGGTTTTTTATAGCGTTCAAGCTTTTTTTTATCACCGCCGAAAAAATCAAGTTTGTCATCTATATTGATCTGTTGTTCGGGAACAACAGTAAGAAATCCTGATATTCTTACATTTTCAAATTTTGATAGAGACATAGGGAATCCTCCTAAAAATTAAAGAAGTATTTGAATATATCTATTTCTCTGTTTGTAATAATTTTCTTTTGTTAAGGTTGCCAATATTGAATCTCCGTCCTCCGAAGCTTTTATTTCGTAGCCTAAGGCTTTATTGAATTGAACCGCACGCTTATTTCCAGCTACTATTCGTGCATATTTATAATCAAGTTTAAGTTCTTCAAAATCAAAATCTGAACCACAGAAAGATACACGAAAGGGTATGTCTGAATTTAAATATTCATCTTCATAAATAAATATCCCTCCTTCTCCGCATTTTTTCTCTTTGTCAATATCTTTTGTATTAGCCAAACCAATTTCTTGCTTATTATATTCTATTATAAAATAATAGTTTGAATCATTATTTATTCTATTGAACCATTCCAACTGCATTTCAGGTGTTATATAATCCTTAAAAAACATATATTGGGAAATTTTTGGATCATTTCTCCAGTTTCTAACAAGCTCAAGCTTATCTGGCGTTAAACGATGCAATGTTATACCGTAACGTTCCCATTTCATAATGAACCCTTTATCCAATCAAGGCTGTAATTTCCTTTTATAAAAGCGTAAAACCGCCATCTATGATTAAATTAGCGCCTGTTGTCCATGCACTTACATCAGAAAGAAAATAAATGGCGGCATAGGCTATTTCTTCCGGCTTACCGAATCTCTTTAGCGGATATAATTTCATATGATCGTCTAATTGTTCTTGAGTAATTTCTCCAGCATGTATAAGTGGCGTTTCGATCATTCCGGGTAAAATGCAATTCACCCTGACCTTTTTTGGTGCTAAATCTACAGCCATGCTTTTAGCCATTGCTGTAACTGCCCCTTTAGAAGCTGAATACATGGAATTTCCTGTAACCGCCGTAATAGGTCCACTTATAGATGAAATAAATACAATTGAAGCCCCTTTTGTTATTTTTTTTCCTTTTACTAATAAATGTGATAATAATATAGGCGCAAAAAAATTAATATCAAATATTTTTTTTATTTCCTTTGAAGAAACAAATTGAAAAGGCAAATTTTTTACAATACCGGCAGCATGTACGATTCCATTCAAACTTGATAAGTGCTCCGAAAGCTCGTTAATACTTTCCTCTGAAAATAAATCACAAACTATCTTATTATGATTACTGCCTTCCAACAATTCAAATGTTTGATTTAACCGCTCCTCGTTCCTACCTGTAATGATAACAGAAGCTCCCATTTTAGAACATTCTATTGCGATAGCTTTACCTATTCCCGAAGAGGCGCCTGTTACCAGTATTGTTTTTCCTGTCAAAGAAAATGGGTTATACATCTTTAATCTCTACTAATGGAGGACAGACTATATGATCTGTAGTAAAATACATACTGCCCCAAGAAAGCCCAACACCAAAACCGCAAGCAATATGCTGCAATTTCTTTCCTTGCAATTCTTTGTGTAATTGAGTAGACATAGTAAGCGGAATGGAAGCGCTGCTGGTATTTCCGAAATCTTTCAATGAATAAGGAACTTTTTCTACGGGCAGCTTAAGTTTTTTCCGTATTTGCTCATTCATATAAAGATTAGCTTGATGAAAGATAAAGTAATCTATTTCATCTTTTTTAAGACCGCATGTCTCTATTAACCTATTAACTGATTTAGGCGCCTCACTTATTCCAAATGAGAATACCTCCATACCATCCAAAACCGTATGTAAATTATTTGCAACAATACCATCCCCCCTTACTACCATATCCAATGACGAAGGTGTAAAGGGATTCCTGAATCCGTATCCTCCATCATTTATTATTATAGATTTATATCCGCTGCCGTCAGAATTCATTCCAAAAAACATGGGTTTCGTGTCTTTCGCATATTCTAAGGCAGTTGCTGTTCCGGCGTCGCTAAAGAGGGGATACGTAGTTTTATCTTTAATTGAGTTAGCCCTTGATGTTTCGCCTGTCAACAGAAGGGCTTTTCCACCCCCTATTAACCTTGTTAGCAATCCTGCAACAACACTTATTCCGTAAACCCAGCCGCTACACCCCAAAGAAATATCCAGAGTATAGCAGTCTTTATTTAAACCCAGCCTATGTTGGATGATAGGCGAAGTAGCAGGTAAAATGTAATCCGGAGTCTGTGTAACAAGTACTAATATAGAGATATCTTCTTTATTCCACTGTAAAGCTGAAATTAATGCTTCTGCTGCAGAAACGCACATATCCGATGTACAAGTGTTGTTATCTGCTTTTCTTCTTCTTTCTACTCCGGTAGTGGAAATAAACTTTTTTGCTTCTTCTTCATTAAAGAGCGGATACGCCGTATTCTCTTCAACTAGCTTCGGAGCACAGGCAGAAACGCCACTTATCTTTACGTTCTCTATCCTGAAAAAAGCCATTAAGATCCATATCCCTTCACAATATTAAACAAATCCTCAATTGTTGTAGATTTTCTGATATCATCACCTTTAATGATAATATCGTACTCATCATTTATCATCGCAATAATTGATAAAGCGGTCATGGAAGTCCACTCAGCTAATTTTCTGAATTCCGTATCTGCCTTGAACTCACTCATGTCAGTTTCATCAAACTGCTCCGCAAATTTCCCGATAAAATCCTGCAAGTCCATAAAATAGCCTCCTATAGTGCTGTTTGTGCTCTTTTTTTAGTATTAATACTAACTTCCGTTTTCAAAATAATCAATAGTTATCCCTTTTAAAAAATTCAAAATTTGATAAGTATCTACGGAATATATCCAGATCTACACAATATTTGCTAGAAAAAATGAACATATATCTATATCAGTTTTTCTTGTACAAAATTCATATTAAACTGAACCTCTCGAGCAATCGAATCATCAAAATATTCAAATTTGAATTCTTTTACAAGGTTATAGTGTTTAAAATATTTCCAATATTCTGTATATTCATCATAGGATTAGTTTCGTGATCAAACTTTGTATATAATTCATATACAAAAGCAGAAATATCACCATCTTGAGTTTGAATATTTATACATCGAGAATCTTTTAATAAAAGAAATAATATAGATATTGATTTCATATCTTTACACCCTGTGGAACGGATTGTTTTCCCGTCGAATGATATGGTGAAGCCTTCGGCTCCACCAGACCTTAGTGATTGTGCCCTTTATTAATTAATGACGTTTATTTCTTCTTTTACGATAAATAACTGCCGTCCTTTAACCTGAGTAAAAATTCGTTCGATATATAAGCCTACTATTCCCAATACAAAAAGTATTATCCCCCCCACAAACCATATAGAAAAAATAGTTGTGGTAAAACCAACAACCTGAATAATTCCTGTTAATTTAGCAATTATATTATACAAAGCTAACAAAAACGAGAGTACTGAAACAAATAAACCGAATTTAATGGTTAGTTTCAACGGCTTGTCACTGCTGGAAAGAATTATATCTGCCGCTAACCTTATCAATTTTGTTAAAGAATAAGAGCTTTTCCCTTCAAAACGTTTACCATGTATCACATTAATTTCGCATGAATTAAATCCCAAATATTGAATAATGGTACCAAACGATCTGGCATATTCTTTCATTTTGTTGTATTCGGCGATTACTCTTGAATGATAAATACCAAAATTTCCATTATTAGATGTCTTTATACCGCTTAAATACATAAAAACAGCATAAAATAACTTTGAAAACAATCTTTTCGTAAACTTATCCTGCCGTTCTGTCCTTCGCGCATAAACAATGTCCCAGCCTTCCTGAGCTTTCCGGTAAAGATTGGGAATTTCATCGGGCCTGTCCTGTAAATCGCAATCCATAACCACAACCCAATCGCCTTTTGCATAGTGCAAGCCCGCGGTTATTGCGTAATGCTGTCCGAAATTCCGGCTTAAATTAATGCCTTTTACGCGGCTGTCTTTTGTACATTCAACTACAACCGCCTCCCATGAATTATCCGTTGAAGCGTCATTTACAAGTATAATCTCGTAATTGTCTGTAATAGCAGCCAAATTCTCATGCAACTGGCGAACTAATTCCGTAATTATCTTTTCCGCTTGATAAACAGGAGAAACTACGGATATATGCGGCTTGTTTTCCATAATTTTTACAATTTAACCGTTGCAATCGCCCCTAAAATAATCAACACAAGCCCTATTACTTTTCCAATAGTGAATGTTTCTTTAAGAAAAAACACACCTAATAAAAAAACTATCGCAGGTGAAATACTCATAAAAGGATAAGCTTTAGTTATCTCAAATTTTGACATTGCCATTGTCCAGCAAATTGAGGCAATAAACGCGGACAAGAAGCCGGATAAAATAAACGGATCGAAGAGCAATTTTAAATAACAAATTATTCTTTCAACCAGAGTACCATCTATCATTGACCAATTTAATTTTATGATTCTCCATTTGAGGATCATTTGACCGTAAACAGTGAATAATATTGTAGCTGGTATATATAAAAATTTCATTTTTCGAGCAATCTTCCGTTAGGTATCCAATTCTTTTTGTAATATCTTATAAACTTCCCGCCAATCCTTTTTATAATGATCATGTCTTATATCCGTAATATCAGCAAATGTTTTTGAAGAAAAAAATATATCGGAAGCCAAATCAACATCAATATTTTTATCTTGAACTATTTTAGTTAATATGTTTTCACTTATTTGTTCTATACAAATAGTTAAATCTCTGTCAATAAATTTTAACGTCTGAAAAGAAGCAATAGTACAAAAACAAATTTGATGTGTTTCTTCATGATATGTTAATTCTTTAAGAAAATCATTTTTTGATATTTTTCCGGTTAAATAATATTGTAATTTATTCTGAACTTTATCATTGGCAACCGGACCTTCTATAATATCAAAATCGTGAGCTTGTTCAACAGAATCCACATTTCTGTTACTAGCTATAAAATCAAGCCATTCTTCTGTATATCCGTTAAAATATTTTTTTTTACAAATATAATCTACAAATGAACTATCAATATAATTAAAAACAGTAACGCATCCATCAGTTTTGAACCGTTCTCCGGATTTTTTTGCCCAATTTTCGGCATGATGTTTATATTTTGTTACGTAAAAACCTTTACCAAAATCTGTATAAGGTCTGCATTTTTCGAGATCAATCTCATCTATCAAAGTATAACTGCCATGATATACAAGCATTATCTTGGTCCCCCATTATTTCGGCAAACCTCGTAAATATCTCTTACTGCCCAAATAATATTCTCAGTATGCAAAGCCCACCATCTATTTAACAAATATTTTAAGCCGCCATATTTTTTTAAAAAATTATACGCATTAGGAATAGACATTTTGTACGAGTCTGCAAACTCAGGAATTATACAGGAAATAAAACTTATTTTGTCAGATATGTCACTCATAAAACTTACCGTTTCCCATAATTTTTTTCTATCCAGCTCTGATATTCTCCGCTGCGTATGCTATCTATCCATTCCCTGTTTGCTAAATACCAATCCACTGTCCGTTCAAGCCCCTCTTTAAAACTCACTGTCTGTTTCCACCCAAGCTCATTCTTTATTTTGGAACAATCAATGGCATAACGGCGATCATGACCGGGTCGATCTTTAATATAGGTAATGGTCGACCGAATTTTTTCCGCATTTTCGTTTGTCTTTTTTGCCGTTATGTCAATAAGTACATTAAGAAGTTTTATATTTTCCCATTCATTATCTCCGCCTATGTTATATTTTTCTCCGGCTCTGCCGTTTTGCATTATTGTCCAAACAGCATTGTTGTGATCTTCAACATAAAGCCAATCCCGAATATTTTTTCCGTCTCCGTAAACAGGAAGAGGTTTGTATTCCAGCATATTTAGTATCATCAGGGGGATAAGTTTTTCAGGAAACTGGTAGTGACCGTAGTTGTTGGAACAGTTAGAAAGAGTAACAGGCAAGCCGTAGGTGTGGTTGTAGGCCATCGCAAGATGATCGCTTGCCGCTTTGCTTGCGGAATAGGGAGAGCGGGGATCGTAAGCGGTATTTTCGGTAAAGTATCCCGTTTCTCCAAGAGAGCCATAAACTTCATCGGTGCTTATATGATGAAACAAAACATTCGGTTGATCTTTCCAAACATTCCTTGCAACATCCAAAAGCGTGAAGGTTCCCAATACATTGGTTTTTATAAACGCATCCGGAATCAAAATAGAACGGTCAACATGGCTTTCAGCGGCAAAATGTACTACCGTATCTATTTCATATTTTTTAAAAATTTCCTCAACAAAAGAGCGGTTACTGATGTCTCCATGTTCAAAAAAATACCGCGTCCCTTTAAATTTTTCATCTATTTCCTTTAGACTTACAGCGTTCCCCGCATAGGTAAGGGCGTCCAGATTGATAATTCTCCCACTGAACTCAGGCGTTTTGCCGCCTTCACCGAGAAGAAACCGAATAAAATTAACCCCTATAAATCCTGCTCCGCCTGTAACAAGTATATTAGTTAATTTACGCATTTTGAATTAATAATTTTCCGCAATATACCGTAAATACTCGCCATATTCGGTCTTATAGCCGGCGGCAAGATGCAGAAGTTCTTCCTTTTTTATCCAGCCTTTATTGTAAGCTATCTCCTCTATGCAGGAAACATACATACCCTGACGTTTCTGGATAGTCTCTATAAAATTGGCTGCTTCTAAAAGATCATCATGAGTACCGGTATCAAGCCAGGCCATACCGCGTCCCAGAGGTTCCACAGAAAGCCTGCCCTGCTCAAGATAGACATTGTTAACTGCGGTAATCTCAATCTCTCCTCTGGCTGACGGCTGTACTTTTTTTGCGATATCAACTACATCATTGTCATAAAAATAAAGCCCTGGAACAGCATAGTGGCTTTTGGGTAAGACAGGTTTTTCTTCAATCGAAATGGCATTTCCCTTTTCATCAAATTCTACTACACCATATCCTCTGGGGTCTTTAACATAATAACCAAAAACCGCTCCGCCCCTGTTTTTTTCGATATGCTTTCTTGTCTCCTCAAGCGTATGACTAAAACCTCTTCCGTAAAAAATATTATCGCCCAGTACTAAAGCACAGCTATCACTTCCGATAAAATCCGCCCCCAATATAAAAGCATCCGCTAACCCTCTGGGGGTTTTTTGAACCTTATAATTAAAGCTCATGCCGAGCCAATCGCCTTCACCAAATAGTTCCATAAAAAACGGAATATCTCTTGGAGTAGAGATGATCAGTATTTCTTGAATTCCTGTAAGCATAAGCACTGAAAGGGGATAGTAAATCATCGGTTTGTCATAAAGAGGCAATATTTGCTTTGATATAGCTTTAGTAATTGGATAAAGTCTTGTACCGGACCCTCCGGCAAGAATAATGCCTTTCATAATTTATTCCTTAAGGTATGGAAATAGTATAAAACCACATAACAAAACATCCGGACAAAAATCCGGATTCTTAAACTATGTATTTTGACCTCAGTCAAATACACAAGAATAACCAAGCCGCCGCCGAAACAGGCTTGCAGGGTTTGTTCCGTTATCTTTCAGACAACAGTCTCTTTATAAAATATATCTAAGTGTTAATTTACTGTTTTTTTAGTTTTTTGTCACTAGGGAAAGACCCTAACGTTTTTATCAAATTAAATAAGATGTAAATCAGCCGGTTGATAAAGAACATCTTCCCCGTTATACTGAAAAAAAGGAGTGAAGTATGCAAAAAATAACAAGTTTTCAGGTTGATCATATACGTTTAAAGCCCGGCGTTTTTGTTTCGCGGAAGGACAAATACGGAGACGTAATACTTACTACTTTTGATCTTCGTTATAAGGCTCCTAACAGGGAACCAGTTATAGATCAACCGGCGTTGCATACTATTGAGCATCTTGGCGCTACGTTCCTGCGTTCCCACAACGAATGGAGTAAAAAGGTTGTGTACTTCGGTCCAATGGGCTGCCGCACAGGTTTTTACATGATTTTGGAAGGCGATTATAAATCTGAAGATGTTCTTCCCCTTCTGCTTGAAATGTACGGATGGGTAGATAAATTTGAAGGCGACATTCCGGGAGCTACTCCCGCCGAATGCGGCAACTGGCGTGAACAAAACATTGATATGGCAAAATGGGAATGTAAAAGGCACGCTGATATTTTGCGGAATCCTTCAAGAGGAAACCTTGAATATCCAAACGATACAGTATAACTCTGTCCGTAATGCAGCGGACAGACGCTCTATTCCCCAATTTGAAGAATTGATATAAAATTACCGCATGTCAGAATTACAAGAAGATTGTTCTGCTTCGCAGTACAAGGGAAAAGCTACAATGGAAAAAATCACATCGCTTGCAAAGCGGCGTGGTTTTGTTTTTCAATCATCGGAAATCTACGGAGGTCAGAACGGCGCGTGGGATTACGGGCCGCTCGGCATTGAGTTAAAGAACCGGATCGCAAATGCATGGTGGAAGGAAATGACCCAGCTCCACGATGACATTGTCGGTCTTGACGCGGCAATTTTGATGCATCCCCGAACATGGGAAGCTTCGGGGCACGTTGAAAATTTTACCGATCCGCTGGTTGATTGTAAAAAGTGCAAATCGCGTTTTCGGGCGGATCAAATTCCGGAAGAAAATCTTGCTGCAAAAAAATGCCCCGACTGCGGCGGCGAGTTGACCGATACTCGCAAATTCAACCTGATGTTCAAGACCCACATCGGCCCTGCTGAGGACACTGCCAGCATTATCTACCTGCGTCCAGAAACCGCCCAGGGAATTTATGTTAATTACAGGAATATTATTCAGTCAAACCGGATGAAAATCCCGTTTGGCATTGCGCAAATCGGCAAGGCATTCCGCAACGAAATCGTTACAAAGAACTTTATTTTCCGTACCTGCGAATTTGAACAGATGGAAATGCAGTACTTTGTAAAGCCGGGTACGGATGTGGTATGGTTCGATGAATGGCGTAAAAGACGCTGGGCGTATTATGAAAAACTCGGCGTAAAAATGGATCATTTACGCTGGCATCAGCACGGACCGAATGAGCTTGCGCATTACGCGAAGGACGCATACGACATTGAGTATCTTTTCCCGATGGGCTGGCGCGAGCTTGAAGGCGTGCATAACCGTACCGATTATGATTTAGGGCGGCACACTCAGTTCTCCGGCAAAGATTTACAGTACATCGATCAGGATAACAACAACGAGAGGTATATTCCCTACATTATCGAAACTTCCGCAGGGCTTACACGAAACCTGTTAATGATTCTCTGCGACGCTTACGATGAAGAGCAGGTTGCTTCCGATAAAAATTCGGGCAGTTCCGAAGGAACTGCAAGCGGAACCGCAGGTTCCGCAGATGACTGGCGTACTGTCCTGCGTTTTCATCCCAATCTTGCTCCTGTTACTGTCGCTGTTCTGCCGCTTATGAAAAAAGACGGTCTTGCGGAACTTGCGCAGGACATTCGCGCTGAATTAAAAGAAGACTACGCAACTGATTACGACCAGGCAGGCGCGATTGGCCGCCGTTACCGCAGGCAGGATGAAGCGGGGACTCCCTTCTGCATTACTGTTGATTATCAGTCCAAAGAAGACGGTACTGTTACTCTGCGCTTCCGTGATTCTATGGAGCAGATTCGCGTGCCTCGCGCGGAACTTGCATCTCGTCTTCGTCAGGAGATAAAAACGTATAAACGGGTCAAGTGAAGCGGCATGTCGTTTTTGACTGTTTGTCTTAATCCTACTTTACAAAAAACCCTGAGTTACTCTTCAATAACACCCGGAACCGTTAACCGTACCGAAGCGCATTATCTTGACGCAAGCGGCAAGGGAATCAATGTAACGCGCGTTTTAACGCAACTCGGTAAAAGCGCGGTGCATCTTACCCAGCTTGGCGGCGAATTGCGACCTCTGTTTTTATCGCTTTGCAAAAAAGACGGGCTTTCTGTGGAATGGGCGGAGAGTAAAAGTCGAATCCGTTTTTGTTATACGATACTCACCGGCTCTGACGGCAGCGCGATAAATAGCGGCGTTGAAAACAGAGTTACAGAACTTATTGAAGAATCAGAACCTGTCGCCGCCGGTACTGAACAACGGCTGCTGGAAAAATTCGGCGCTTTGTTGAACAACCGGAATTTTTCCTGTCTGATTGTTTCAGGCACAAAGGCAGCCGGATTTTCGGATTATGTGATTCCTTCTATGGTACAAAAAGCAAAAGAAAAAGGGTTAAGAATAATTCTTGATATAAAAGGGAAGGATTTGACGGAAAGCCTGCAGTACAGCCCTGATATAATAAAGCCGAATCTGTTTGAATTTACCGGAACTTTTATGCCGGAACTGATTGAAGATAATAGTTTCGATGAATCTGAAACTGCGATGACACAAATAAAATCCATAATGCCGGAATTGTGCAAAAAATACGGCTGCCGTATCATTCTGACAAATGGCAGCCGAAAAATCATTGCCGCAGACGGCAAAACTTTTTTTGATTTACAAATTAATCCCGTAAAAGCGGTAAATACTACAGGCTGCGGAGATACATTTACCGCAGGACTTGCTTCCGCTATTGAAGACGGAGCCGGCTTCCGCGAAGCGATTGACGAAGGATGCAGATGCGGCGCGCTGAACGCCGCTCTTGTCAGACCGGGAGTTGTAAGCAAGTAACAGAGAGCATAAACAGGCGTCTCTATTTAACAAAATTTTCTCCTGTGATACCATATCAGCATGACAAACTCATTGGACTCTATTTTTGTTTCTCTCAAACAGGCGCAGGCAAAACTTGCGGAACAAAACCGCGCTTCAAAAGACAAAGCTCTTGCCGCCGCCGCCGCGGCAATCGACCGCGATCGCGCAGTCATACTTGAAGCCAACGCCCGCGATGTTGAACAGGCGCGCAATGGCGGCATGAAGGAAAGCCTTGTTGACCGCCTGCTTCTCAACGATAAACGGATAGATAATATAATCGAAGGTATTGAAATAGTAATCAGACAGGAAGACCCCATCGGCAAGGTGCAGGCGGGCTGGACGCTGCCCAACGGCCTGCAGATTGAAAAAGTAACCGTCCCTATTGGAGTTGCGGCTATTATTTATGAATCGCGTCCTAATGTTACCGCTGATTGTGCCGCCATTGCTTACAAGGCGGGCTGTTCAATACTGCTAAGGGGTTCTTCTTCAGCTCTGGAATCAAATAAAGCGCTGGTTCGTTCCATTAAAGCAGGATTGGCGGACGGCGGCGTTGCGGACGCTGTCGCCCTTGCAGAATCAGGCAGCAGAGACGAAGTTGATGTAATCCTCAACGCGCGCGGTTTTATTGATGTAGTTCTTCCCAGAGGAGGAAAAGAATTGATCCGCCGCGTAGTAGAAAACGCGCGCATTCCTGTAATTGAAACAGGAGAAGGTAATTGCCACATTTATGTTGAACCCGGCGCGGACGCTGATCAGTCGGTGAAATTAATTCTCAATGCGAAACTGCAAAAACCGGGCGCATGCAATGCGGTGGAAACTCTGCTTGTACACAAGGACGCGCTTCCTGCGCTCATGCCCCTACTTGCGTCCGCTATTGCAGGCAAGGCGGAACTGCGCTGTGATAACGCGGCAAAAGCCGCTATCGGCGCGCCGCCTGCCGCCCTTGTTTTTAAGGACGCTGTTGAGGAAGACTGGGAAACGGAATTCCTTGATTACATTCTCGCTGTAAAAACAGTCGCTTCCTGCGACGAGGCAATTGCGCATATCAACCGCTACGGAACAAAACATTCGGAAGCGATACTTACGAATGACTTAAAGTCGGCACAAAAATTTAAAGCGCAGGTGGACGCGGCATGCGTTTATGTAAATGCATCGACACGATTTACAGACGGCGGAGAGTTTGGCTTCGGCGCTGAACTTGGGATCAGTACGCAGAAATTCCATGCGAGAGGGCCTATGGGACCGGAAGCGCTGACTACGATAAAATATCTTATAAGCGGCTCAGGGCAGATACGGAGCTAGAAAGTGATTTCACAGCTTATTGCAAATGCGCGAAAAATAATAGTCAAGTTTGGTTCAAATACCCTTGCAAACAACGAGGGGAAAATAAATACCGAATTACTTTTTGAATTTGCACAGCAGACGGCGGCGCTTGTACACAGCGGTAAACAAATTGTATTTGTTTCTTCAGGCGCGCAGGTAGCGGGGCTTTCTACTATGGACAAGTGGGCGCGAAAAAAGGACATTCACTACAGGCAGGCGTTATGCGCAGTCGGTCAGGTAGAATTGATGGGCGCATGGCGGCACGCGTTTGACCAGCACGGCCTTCACATTGCGCAGATTCTTTTAACTCGGGAAGACTTCAACGATTCTCACAGAAACTTGAACATGAGGAACACTATTTTCACTCTGGTGGACGAAGGGATTATCCCAATCATTAACGAAAATGACACTGTTTCCGTTGAAGAAATTAAAATCGGCGATAATGATACGCTGGCAGCCCGCTCTGCAATCCTATGGAGCGCAGACCTTTTGATTCTGTTCAGCGATATTGACGGAGTGTATGACAAGAACCCAAAAGAATTTCCCGATTCAAAACTTATTGAAGAAGTTCGTAATATTGACATTCTCAGGGAAAGTATCAGTATCGGTTCAACAAATAACTTTGGTACGGGAGGAATTGCAACCAAACTGGATGCCGCTCAACTGGCGCTGTCTTACGGTATTCCTACAATTCTTGCCCACGGCGGCAAAAGCCGCGCCATTGAAGCGCTTGCGGCAGGCAAACAGAAAGGAACAGCTTTTTTTGTTTAGTCTTTCTTTTCAGCAGCTTCTTTTTTTGCTTCAGCGCGATCTTTTATGTCGGCAATGCCGATAAAAACAGCGATAATACCAACTAAAATTGCAAAAACCGGAATTCCGCCCTTGAGAAAATCCACTACATTTGCTTTCCAGCCAAGTCCAAAACCGGCAATCTCAGGCGGCACGATCATAAAAACCGCAGCAGCCATGATTAATAATCCGATAATTAATGATTTCATTTTTTATTCTCCATAACAATACCGAATAGGCTCTTTTATTCATCAAATGTTTTTACCATATTTCTCTTTCCCATTAAATATGATTCTTTAATAAACATTTCAATGACTTCTTTTACATCATCGCTGCACTTACCAAAAACATTTTTTGATAAAATAATTAATTCTTCTACAACTTTAGTAGAATCAATTTTCTCTTTTAATTTCTCCAAATTCATACTTACTCCTTATTTAAAAATATTTTATTAACATAGATATATTCTACAAAATATAGTAATGTCCATCAAGTGCTCACAGTGTTAAGCGGTAAGGCTCGATTGAGGTTTCTTGTCGACTTTATACCTTGAACCGGTTATAATTGGGTTATGGAAAGTTTTACCGGCAGTTCATTTACGAAAGTTCACATCCCGCGTCTCGACAGGGGCGAGTACCTTTTGGAAAACAGGGTTACTTTGCGGACGGGCTTTAATTACGGAGAGATTTTATGGACAGAAAAGAAATTCTTGAAATGAAACGGTTGATACTTCGGCGTTGTAACAAAAAAACATAAAACATAGCGTATATTTGACATATTTAATCATTTTTACTATAATAAAATATAGAGGTATAATTTATGGATAATTTTATTACAAATATAATCGGAAATTTGGTAAATATTAATATTGAAGATGATATGTTTCGAATAATTCTTATATTGATTATCTCAATCTTTTTTGGAATTAAAGCCTACGGTTTCAAAAAGAATTATTCATTTAAATTAAAAACAAAAAAATATGAATACATCAGAAAAATGTTTTTTGATTATAAGAATGACAAACGGTCCTTTTTCTTTTCGGTGCAGGAGTACCTTGGTATTGCGTTAGAAGAAAAAGAGGTAGATTATTTAACAAAGAATAATTTTTACTTCTTCTCAAGACATTTAAGGCGAGCTTATAACAAAATTATTTTCAAAAACGACAGATATCAACTAAAACATCCGTTTATCGGAGCTTTATGGGCGATAATATTTTACATCCTGACCTTTGTTCCAACGGTGTTTTATCTTTTTCATATCACGGATATCAGAAAAAACCTATCTCACGATTCGTTTGTAGCGTTAAATATTATGATACTGCCGATATTTATAATTCTCAGTATTATCAGTTTTTACAATTTGAATATTTTCGGCTCCGCAATTAGTATTTGCGATTATAAAAAAAAATTAACGGCGCATAACAGAATACCGCCTGTACCGGCAAATTTAACAATGGCCCGGAGTTCTCCGCAGAGATAGGCCTGTTTAAAAGCCGTATGCTTTTTTGTTTGGAAGTTAACAAACGATTCTGTCTTATAGTTAAAGGGGAGATTTACAATGAAACAACCGGAAGCAAGTATTGCAATTCAAGTGCTGCCAAAAACCGCAAGCGGAGAAGAAGTGCTCCGCATTGTAGATAAGGTGATTGCATATTTAAAAAGTACAGGGTTAAAAGTTTTTGTAGGACCTTTTGAAAGTACAATAGAAGGCGATTTTGACCGCCTTTGGGATATCGCTAAAGAATGTCAGCTAATCTGTATCCGCGAGGGAGCGGATAGTGTTTCCGCATACATCAAGACTGCCTATAATCCCAGCGAAGGAGTCTGGGGTATTGAAATGAAAACCGCTAAACACCGGGATTAAAACGGACCAAAACCTGTTTTTACCGCAAAGGCAAGAAAAGCAAGGGTGATAACCAAAATTATCGCCTGAAGTTTCCATGTCCAGCGTACCCATTTTGTATAACTTACCACAGTGAATGACAATGCAATAAGAAGCAGCGCATTGGTCGGGAATAACACATTGGAAAAACCGTCTCCGAAGTTAAACGCAAGGACTGCGGTCTGTCTTGTGATACCGGATAAATCCGCAAGCGGGGTTAACAACGGCATCATAAGGAAAGCTTTTGCGCTTGCTGCGCCGATAAAAAAATTCATTACAAGCGTAGCGCCGTACATTAAATAAGAAGCGATTAACGGCGGCGAACGGCTTATCAATTCCGCCGCCTGATAAAGAATTGTATCCATTATCATTCCGGTAGAAATAATATGCTTAACGCTGTATGCCATTAATACAAGTATGATACCGGGAAGAAAACTTAAAACGCCTTTCCCGAAAGCCTTGCCCGCCTCTCTTAATTTAAGCCCTGCAAACATACCGCCGCCAATTCCTCCGGTTAAAAACAAAACTATCATTAATGGAAATGTAAGATCAGAAAGAGCGGGCAGCCTTGTTAAACTGAGTACCAGTATCAAAGAAAGGACAATACATGAGCCAAACCATATCAACGCCTTCCATTGACCCTTACCGATGTTCTTTATCGAATTATCCTGCTCATTGCCGCTTATTGCCAGTTTTTGGCGAAGAGCTTCGTCTTCCTTATAACAAATAGAACTTTGCGGGTTCTTTTCAATTTTTTTTGCGTATCGCATAACAAAGAAACAAACTAGAGAAAGTATCACAAGAAAGAAAACAAGCCTTAAAAGAGCGCCGGAAAAAAGAGGCAGTCCTGCGATTTTTTGCGCTACGGCAATAGTAAAAGGATTGGTAATTGCAGAAGCAAACCCAAAAGCTACAGGCAGCAGACTCATTCCAAGCCCTGTAAGTGAATCCCAGCCCAGTGATATTGCGACAGGAATGATAAAGATGATCAGCGGAACCAACTCCTCAAACATTCCCACAAGGCTGGAAACAGCCATAAAAAAGAAGATCATCACCGCTATTAATAAATATTTCTTTTTGGCAAAACGGAAAACAAGGAAGTTAATCAATGTTTTCATTACTCCCGCGCTATCTAAAATTGAAATAGAGCCGCCGACACAGACAATAAATATTATAAGTATAACCGGCGTTAGGTTATCGGGTCCGAAAAGAACTTCAAGCGGAGCCGTGAACCAGCGCCAAAAAGGATAATCAGGACGGCTGATTTCATGGTAACTTCCGTTCACTACAAGGACTCTTCCTTCCGAAGCAATACGTTCAAATGTTCCCGAAGGCAGAACTTTGGTAAGAATGCCTGAAAAAATCATAAGTATTAAAATGATTGACGCAGAAAGTAAAAACGCCCTCCCTCCGATCTTTGCGCTGCTGTCAGTCTGATTCACAATAACCTCATCAATGCGGTATAAAACATCAATCCGCGGCGGAGATTTTCTTCTGAGATGCGCTCATCGTGTCCGTGTATTCCGCTTAACTCTTTTGAATCCAGTTTGTACGGAATAAAGCGGAACGTACTATTACATAATTTTTGATAATGACGTGAATCCGTAATCGCTGTCATTATAAACGGTATCATGGGAATCCCCGGATACACTTTTTCCAGAGCGGCCTTTACCTGCGCCCAACCGTGCTGTTCATAATTGTTACCCGCCATAACAGGATTTGAAGCCGTTCCATGAATACTGATACTTACCCTCTCGTCATTAATTGCCTTCTTGATAAAATTGCTGGCCGTTTCCGTTGTCCATGGATACAACAGCCTGAGATTGATAATAGCATCAACCTGCGACGGCATTACATTGTCGGCGGCGCTCCCTTTAAGCTGGGTAATTGCCGTTGTGGTACGCAGCATAGACGCCGCTTCAGGACTGGACGCGGCGGCTTTTAAAAAAAGCGAACCAAACGCTCTCGCATGACGCATAACAAATCCCTGAATACCCGGAACCATCGGCGCAATTTGCCTGAAAAACGCTTCAGTTGTTGTGCCTAACCTGAAAGGGAATGGTTTCTCGGCAATTTTACACAAGGCGCGCCCAAGCACTGCCGCCGCCTGAACTTTAGGCGGTCTTGAAGAATGACCCGGTTCCTGAGACACAGAAAGCTTTAGGCTTAAATATCCCTTTTCTTCTATACTGACCAACGCTAATGGGGAAGCAATATCTTTAATTTGATTTTCCGCAACAGGAGTGCCTTCGTCTATTATAAAGTCAAACCGCTGTCCTCGTTTTTCAAACCACTGTGCAGTTACTCCCGCTCCAAGAATACCTGTCCGCTCCTCATCTCCGCTGAATACAAACCATATATCCCGTTTTGGTTTTTGGTTTTCTCTGCAAAGAGTCTCCGCCGCTTCCGCGACGCTGATCAGCACACTTTTCATGTCAAGGCTTCCGCGTCCGTAAATAAAACCGTCTTTCATTTCCGAGCCAAAAGGATCGCTGGTCCATTTGTCTTTTTCCACAGGGACTACATCGTAATGCGCCAGAAACAACACCGCCTCATCGCTGCTGCCTGAGCCTTGCAAACGGTATACAACCGAATACGGACTTAATACCCAGCGTTCGGCAGTTTTGTTAAACGCCGGAAAGTTTTCCGAAAGAAAATTCTGAAAACGAACCAAGGGCTCTTCTGCTGTTTTATCGCCTTCCTGTTTGTCGGACGGCCACCATGTGGGAATTTTTAACGCTTCCCGGAATTTTTCTATAAATTCCATAAGCTATTATGGCGTATATTTATTATTAATAATAGTATTGTCCGTAAACTGCAATATTAGGCTGCCGACACAAGCAGTTATAAAACAACTCTATCTAATGCCTGACCAGATTATATTATGTACATTGTATAACGCCCGCGAGAACCAGCCTTCTTTAGCAAACGGCACAATCCAAGCCGCGACAAGTTCTTCTTTAGGATCAACGTACAGCGAACACGCACCTGAGCCCTCATGCATGAAAGTGCCCTGAGAAAATGTAAAGGCGGGGCCGTTTCGCATATCAAAACCTATGCCGTAGTAACGTTCTTTTTCCTTCGCGTTCCATGTAAAGTTAGGAAGGGCGCTGGAAATCGTCGTCATTCTTTCAACGGCTTTTCTGCCCAACACTCGAGCGCCTTCAAAAGTTCCGCCGAATAACATCATATTACCAAAACGGCTGATGTCGTAAACTGTCGACTCCAAACCGCCCCCTGTTGAGGGGATATTCAATTTTTCTCCGATCCAATGAGGTTTATAAGTTCCGTTTATTATATCATTTACAACTTTTTCAGATTCCTCATCCGTAACAATATACCGTTTTGCCATTTCCGCCGTTACGTCAAAAGATGTGTCCTTCATACCCAACGGTTTGCAGATATTATCTTCAATATATTTATGGGCGGACATGCCTGTTATTTTTTCGATAACAGCGCCGAGAATAACAAAACCAAAACTGCAATAAGCCCACTCGGTATCGGGCTTGACACGGAAGCCGTTTCCTATTGTGCCTAACGCTGCGGCTAACCAGTCAAATTCATTTTTTTTGTCAGGGTCGCAAAGTTTGTAGGCGTCATCAATTAATTTCCAGTAAGCGGACTGGTATTTGTTTTCAAAACATCCGTCATCCGCATGCATTCCCGAAGTGTGCGTTAAAAGCTGAAACGGCGTAACGCCGTTATACGGCGGCGTGTTGAACTGCGGCAGGATTTCGCCCACCGGCACATCCAGCCGCATAAAGCCGTCTTCTACCAGTTTCATTATCGCCACTGCGGTAAATACCTTGGTAATTGAAGCTATATACCTGACAGAATCCGGCTGAACCGGAGTATTGTCATCCTTACGAAACGATTTTTTCCCTACCGCACCGTGCGCGAAAACTTTGCCTTTGCGGGATATACAGTAGGTTGCACATTGAATTTCGCCGTCATCAATGACACGCTGCAAGTGGTTTTTCAGCACGTCAAGCCGTTGTTCATCATAGCCAACCTCGCTTGGCTTACAATCCGTTTTTCCCTGTGTGTATAACATTTTAACCTCAATTTTGACCGCGTGAGCGGTTGTTTAATCGAAACTCCTTAACAAGAGTTTACCAAATTTTTAAAAAGAAAATTAACATTTTTAATCATATTAAAGGAATTAACTTAATCCGCCGCCATATATTATGATCGGTTCCCTTAATGATTGGCAGCCGTCCATATCTTGAAAGCAGGAATGACTGCTCTATAATTCTAAAAATATAGTATACTCAATAATAAGACGAAAGCCTTTAAAGCAGGTTTTAAGAAAAGAAGGGGTTAACAATGAGCCGGAAAGGAAAACAGACTCAGGAAAGCGCAAGTTCAACCAGGACTGAACGCGCCCGAAAGCGCCTCCTCAAGGCGGCAAACAGGGAGGGCGATACCCTGCTTATTCAATACGATACCTGTATTGAAGGTTTTGACGAAGACGATGTAGAAGAATCAAGAGAAGAACACGGCATAAACCGCATAACGCACCATTCCACCGATTCTAATTTAACGCGGTTTGTATCCGCCTTTATCAACCCCTTTACTATCGTACTCTTTGCGTTGGCGATCGTTTCCGTTTTTACCGATATAATTTTCGTCGCGCCGGGGGAAGCCGACTATACCGCCGTTGTTATAATAATGATAATGGTTATCATTTCCGGCGCTTTACGTTTCATTCAGGAATTGCGCAGCAATAACGCCGCAAAGCGCTTATCCGAAATGGTAGAAAATACAATCGCCGTATCAAGAACATATAAGGACAAGGAAAGCGGCGAAATCAAATCGAAAGCTTTAGAAATCCCTATGGATGAAATTGTCGTAGGCGATGTGGTGCGCCTTGCCGCAGGAGACATGGTTCCGGCGGATGTGCGGATAATTCAGGCAAAAGACCTGTTCATCAGCCAGTCAGCCCTTACCGGAGAAAGCGAGCCGATAGAAAAGTTTGCGCGTATTGCCCCTGAAACCGCAGCCAATCCCCTTGAACTGAATAACCTCGCGTTTATGGGAACAAACGTAATATCCGGCTCCGCCGCCGCGTTGGTAATCACCGTAGGCGACGACACAATACTCGGCTCCATCGCCGAACAGTTACAGGTAAAGCCGCAGCCCACCAGTTTTGAAAAAGGAGTCAGCTCGGTTTCATGGGTGTTAATTCGTTTCATGCTCGTAATGGTTCCCGTAGTGCTGCTCATAAACGGCTTTACCAAAGACAGTTGGCTGGAGGCTTTCCTTTTCGCCCTTTCCGTAGCGGTCGGCTTAACTCCTGAAATGCTGCCGATGATCGTTTCCGCCAACCTCGCTAAAGGCGCTGTTTCCATGTCAAAGAAACGGGTCATCGTTAAAAATCTCAACTCAATACAAAACTTCGGAGCGATGGACGTACTTTGCACCGACAAAACCGGAACCATCACGCAGGACAAAGTTATACTTCAATACCACATGGATATTGATGGCAATGAAAACAACGGCGTACTCTTTAAGGCTTTCCTTAACAGTTATTATCAAACAGGTCTTAAAAACCTTATGGACGTTTCCATTATTGAACGCGCCAAAGAAGGAAATATTGCTGAATCTCATATAGAGTATAAAAAGTTTGATGAAATTCCTTTCGATTTCAACCGTCGCCGCATGAGCGTTGCCGTGAAAAGCGTATTGGGGGAAGACATAGAACTTATCACAAAGGGCGCTATTGAGGAAATGCTGGCAATTTCCGTTTACGCTGATTACAACGGCAAAACAGAACCTATGAGCGGCGAACTGCGGGATAAAATAATTGACAACTGCCGCAAACTCAACCAAAAAGGAATGCGGACGCTTGGGCTGGCAAAAAAGCCGGTAAGCAATACGGCAACGGCGCTTTCACCCGCTGATGAAAACGATATGACTTTTATCGGCTATCTTGCCTTCCTTGATCCTCCCAAAGAAAGCGCGCAAGAGGCAATCACGGCGTTAGGTGAATACGGCGTAAAGGTAAAGGTGCTGACCGGGGATAACGACAGCGTTTCCAGAACAGTATGTAAATCGGTCGGTCTTGACGTGGGGCATATACTGTTAGGTTCTGAAATTGAAACCATGAATGACGAGGCGTTGAAAAAGGCTGTCGAAGAAACTGATGTTTTTGCCAAACTTTCTCCAAGCCAGAAAGCCCGCATAGTAACAGCCCTGCGTAATGACGGACATACTGTCGGGTTTATGGGGGACGGCATTAACGACGCCGCCGCGATGAGAGCCGCTGATGTCGGCATTTCGGTTGACACCGCAGTTGACATCGCCAAAGAATCGGCGAATATTATTCTGCTGGAAAAAGATTTAATGGTGCTGGAAGAAGGAGTCGTTGAAGGGAGAAAAACTTACGCCAACACGATCAAGTATATAAAGATGACCGCAAGTTCCAACTTCGGCAATATGTTCTCGGTATTGGCGGCTTCGGCATTCCTGCCCTTCCTGCCCATGATGCCTATTCAGATTTTGGTATTGAACCTTATTTATGATATTTCATGTATTGCCATTCCGTGGGATAACGTAGATATTGATTTCCTCCGCAAGCCGCGAAAATGGGACTCTACAAGCATCAGCAAATTTATGCTTTGGATAGGACCGACCAGTTCTGTATTTGACATAACGACATATATCCTTATGTTCTTCTATATTTGCCCCCTTGTTGTCGGAGGCGCTTGGGCAAGCCTGACTCCTGATAAGCAAGTATTGTTTATGGCTCTTTTCCATTCCGGCTGGTTTGTAGAATCCCTGTGGTCTCAAACACTGGTTATTCACATGATCCGCACCCCGAAGATACCTTTTATTCAAAGCCGAGCTTCGGGACAGGTTGCGCTGCTTACGACTCTTGGAATAGCCGCCGGAACAATCATTCCCTATACCTGGCTTGGGAAACAGTTAGATATGACGCACTTGCCGCCAGTGTACTTCGCGTGGCTGGTTGCTACAATCTTTGCTTACATGATTCTCGCAACAATAATGAAAAAAATCTTTGTGTGGAAATACGGAGAACTGTTATAAGAGTAACAGAACATTATATCTTCATGATATGGGTCATAAGGAACAACTCTAATACTGTTTACAATTAATGTAAAATAGACTTGTTCGACAACTTGGTTAGTTGTCTCACAAGTCTTGCATTTTTTCGGGCTAAAGTAAACTTTAACCCTGCAAAAATGCTTTTTTATATGGAAGTTGTTAAGAAACTGAAGTTTCCGAACAACTCTAATCAATGAAGGAGCCGAAAAAATGGACATGGCGAAATATGATGATTTTCAAAAGTTGAATATCCGTGTTGGAAAAATTGTCGAAGCGGAAGATTTTCCGGAAGCGCATAAACCGTCTTATAAATTAAAGATTGATTTCGGCGAAGAAATAGGCATAAAAAAATCTTGCGCACAATTACCGCAAAATTATAAAATTGATGACTTATTAGGAAAACAAGTGCTGTGTGTGGTCAATTTTACCCCAAGACAAATCGGCCCCGCAATTTCCGAAGTTTTAACATTGGGTGTTCCTGATGATAAAAATGAATGCGTTTTAATAGCGCCCGATACAATTGTCCCGCTTGGCGGACGATTGTATTAATAAAAACAATAACAAGAGATTTCTCTGAAATTCTGTAAAATACGGAAAATCCCGAAAAAAGCAGATGACAAATAAGGATAAAAGATATAATATTTAAATATAAGTGATCCTGACACCGAGACTAAAAGCGTTTTTAACGCGTTTACTCAAGGTAAAAGGCGCCGTGTTTCATGTCATGGGATAATGCGCTTTTTCAGGCGCATTTTTTTACGGAGGTATGACATGGAAAGCAGGGCGGCAATAATAGCGATAATCGTTGAAAACACGGAAAGCGTTGAAAGCCTTAACGGAATACTGCATGAATACTCGCAGTACTTATTAGGACGAATGGGCATTCCCTATCACAAAAAAAATATAAACATCATCAGCGTCGCCATTGACGCGCCTCAAGATACAATCAGCGCGCTTTCGGGAAAAATCGGCAGGCTTGACGGAGTGAGCGCACAAGTAGTGTATTCAAAATAAAAGGATTGATATGTACAACGCCGCTTCGATGAACGCGGGTGAATTTATTTGCCATGAAGAAATTAAGGCTGCCATTGACTGGGTAGAGGAAAACAAACACAACAAAAATCTGATTCGTCAGCTAATGCAAAAAGCGTCTGAATACAAGGGATTAAACCACCGCGAAGCGGCTCTTATTTTGGAAGCGGGAGATAAAGACGAAATTTTCCGGCTTGCAAGGCGTATAAAAGAGGCGTTTTACGGAAACAGAATTGTTCTTTTCGCGCCGCTTTATCTTTCCAATTATTGCGTAAACGGCTGTTTGTACTGTCCTTATCATGCGCAAAGCAAAACGATGGCGCGGAAAAAACTTTCACAGGACGAAATCCGCAGGGAAGCAATCGCGTTACAGGATATGGGGCATAAGCGTCTTGCGATAGAGTCGGGCGAAGATCCTGATAATAACCCCATTGAATACATCACAGAATCTATGGAAACAATATACAGCATAAAACATAAAAACGGCGCGATACGCCGCATGAATGTGAATATTGCCGCCACAACCGTAGATGATTATAAAAGGCTTAAGGACGCCGGTATCGGAACATATATTCTTTTTCAGGAAACATATAACAGGGAAAGGTACAAAGAACTGCATCCGTCCGGTCCGAAGTCAAACTATGACTGGCACACCGAAGCTATGGACAGAGCCATGCAGGGCGGTATAGACGACGTGGGGTTAGGCGTACTGTTCGGGCTTGGTCAGTATCTTTACGAATTTATAGCGATACTAATGCACGCCGAACACCTTGAAGCGGCGCACGGCGTAGGCCCTCACACCATAAGCGTTCCGCGCATACGCGCCGCCGAGGGAATAAATCCCGGCTCATTTAAAAACGGCATAGATGATGATACATTTGCAAGGATTGCCGCCTGCCTGCGAATCAGCGTCCCCTATACCGGAATTATTGTCTCCACAAGGGAAAGCGAAGAATGCAGAAAAAAAGTTCTGGAACTTGGAGTTTCCCAAATCAGCGGCGGTTCCCGTACCAGCGTCGGCGGTTACGAAAAAGAGGAAGAGGAAAACACAAAACAGTTTAACGTCATCGACAACCGCACGCTTGATGAAATTGTAAGCTGGCTTATAAAAGATAAATTTATTCCCAGTTTTTGTACTGCGTGCTACCGCGAGGGGCGCACAGGCGACCGCTTTATGTCGCTGTGCAAATCCGGACAGATACAAAACTGCTGCCTGCCCAACGCGCTTATGACATTGCAGGAATACCTGATTGATTACGCGGCAGGCGGCACAAGAGCTGACGGGGAAGAATTAATAAAGAGTGAAATTAAAAATATACCGAATGAAAAAATGCGCTCGCTTGTCATTAAACATTTGGAAGAAATTAAACAGGGAAACAGGGATTTCAGAGTATGAGTTCAAGGAAAGAAGGTTTACAATTAATAACCGCCTCAGAAAAAGGCGATATTGAAACCGTAAAATCATTGCTTAAGAAAGACGTTTATATCCATGCGCAAGACAGAGAGGGCAGATGCGCACTTGTGGCTGCCGCATATAGGAACAATCTTGAAATTGTAGATTTGCTGATTGCCGCAGGCGCAGATGTCAATATGAAAGACAATACCCTGCAAAGCGCCTATTTGATTTCAACCTCCGATGGATATACAGAATTACTGAAGAAAACTCTCAAAGCCGGAGCGGATGTCCACTGTACGGACAGCTACAATGGAACCGGGCTGATCCGCGCCGCCGACCGAGGACATGTTGAAATAATAAGAGAACTTTTAAAAACAGATATCCGCGTTAATCATATTAACAAGATTGGGTGGACTGCGTTACTTGAGGCAATCATATTGGGAGACGGAGGAAAGCGGCACACTGAGGTTGTGCGTCTGTTGGTTGATTCCGGCGCGGATGTTAACTTGCCGGATAAAGACGGCGTTACACCATTGGCGCACGCTAAAAGCAAAAGTTATACCGGCATTATCAAGATATTGGAAGACGCAGGGGCAAAGAGCTAAGATTTGGGATTAGTTTTATCTTAGTTTTCTTTGTTAATTGTTCACCGTTTCTTGAAAATAATACTTGATTTTTCATATTGTTTGTATATACAATATTGTAGGGCATCGAATGGGAAAAACGATTATAAGCGCAGATGGGAATTTTGAATGGGATGAAGACAAAAGCAGAATCAACAAAGAACTACACGGACTTTATTTTGATGAAATTCTACCTGCTTTTGATGATCCTTTTCTCCTTGAAATGTACGATGAAACCCATTCAACCTTAACAGAAGCCCGTTTTAGAGGTTTAGCGGAGTTACAGGATTTTATAATTCTGTATCTGTCATATACTGAACCGGCAAGCGGACGGACAAGGATAATTTCCGCCCGGTCTGCCGAACCTATTGAAGAGAGGGAATACTATGAATGGCGGAAAAAATTTATCACCTGAAAGAATTGCCGAAATAAAAGCTTTCAAGAATACTGATTTTTCGGACTGTCCAATACTTTCAAAAGAAGAACTAAAAAAACTACGCCCGCGACATCCAGAATACTTTAAACCTAAAAAACAAGCCGTGCAAATTCGTCTTGATGCCGATGTACTTGCATGGTTCAAAGGTTACGGAAAAGGTTATCAAAGCCGGATAAACTCAGTGCTTCGTGAAGTTATGCTACATAGTGAGCAAGACTGAAATAGTGAACGATAACGATTTATTTAACATTGATGATACTCAAGTATTGACGATATTCGATACTAAATACAACAAAAGAGAAAACATATCTAAACATGATTTATTCGACGGCTATAAAACATTGCATGGTATGACCTTTTCATGTGATATAGGATTTCTTGCGAGTATTTTACCTTATTTTGAATATGCGGAAATAATATTGGGAAGCGAAAGAGTATTAGGAAATGAAATAATAAATATATTTGCTGTTGAGAAATTTACGATTGAAATGTTAAAACCATATTTAACAAAAAAAGAAGATATTGTATACAAAAGGTTTTATGATAAGACACTAAAACTATTTGTAAGCCAGAAATTAAGTCATGGAAAATTATTTATATGTGAAGGAGATAATAAAAGCAGGGTAATTTGCGGTTCGTCTAATATGACAGTAAAAGGTTTTTCCGGTCAGCAAAATGAAATTAACTTTAAAATAGATAA
>Ga0268262_10000023_pt1 | contig 169550 bp, 167 predicted proteins | sample TergutNc150P3_FD_190354 | JGI IMG/M metagenome (GOLD analysis project Ga0268262, IMG submission 190354) | Nasutitermes corniger P3 segment gut microbial community from laboratory colony in Florida, USA - Nc150 P3 (SPAdes) (version 2) | ecosystem: Host-associated > Arthropoda: Insects >...
CTCGGTTCGTCAACAGCCGACTTAGAGCTATTTTTTTATGAATTTCGTGAAGAGCCAACGACACAGGATTACCCCTAGCATAAGAACCAAACAAAATAACCTTAAGGGGCTTTAATTCTTTAAGCCTCTCAGTCATTTCATCTATAAGATGCTGATTGTGCATTGGAGTAAAGATAGAAATTTCTATCTTCTTCCCTATGAGCAGAAATCAGATAATTGCTACGTGGACGGCTTTTGTTTTAACCGCAATGCAAAGCAAATATGGGCTTTTTGGTGATGTTTTTGCTGGAATCATCAAAAAATACAAGATAATTCCTTTTCTCATAAATAATTATGAACTTCTGCATTATTACGATAATGATTACGTTACAGACGATTTGGCAAAATATATAGCTGAACAAGGTGGGAGTTTAGATGTTGTATAACGAATTATCTGGCTTATTGTATCACGGTTCAAATGCAAAAGTCTCTGATATTGATTTGAGTAAAGGCTCTTTGAAAAAAGATTTTGGAAATGGCTTTTATACAACAAGCTCTAAAGAACAATCAGAGAAATTTGCACAAATAAAAGCAAAAAGATATTCGGCGAGTATTGGTTATGTGAGTATTTTTGAATTTTGCAATAATGTAGATTTGAAAGCAATGCGATTTGAAACAGCAAATTTGGATTGGTTGAATTTTGTTTTATTTAATAGAGGTTTTATAAAAGAAAATGTTTTGAATAATGACTATGATATAATAATCGGTCCTGTTGCCAATGATACTGTTGGGCTTGTGTTGAATCAGCTTATTATAGGAACTTATGGAGAGCCTCTGTCTTTGAGCGCAAAAGAAATGGCTATAAGATTGCTTGAACCAGAAAAATTGTATAACCAAGTTTTATTCAAAACAGAAAAGAGCGTTGAAAGTTTGCATTTCAAGGAGGTTTATTCAGTTGCAGTTAACGGATGAGTTGATTACTGGCACGATAAACAGCATTAGCGGTTTTATAGTTGCTAAATATGCGGAGCAATATAACACTTCGCTTGAATTGGCTATGGAAACTTTTTTTAATTCAAATGCTTATAAACTTTTAAGCGACAAGGAAACAGGTTATTATTTTGATAGCATTCCAGAGTTTTTTGATATGTTTGTGGACGAGGCTAACGGTCGTTGATGCCCCAAATATACATAAAACTCCACAAGCCTTTTGGCTACGAATGTAGCCACGCGCCCACAAGCCACGAATCGGTATTCGCCTTGTTTCCGCGCGAACTTGTGAAACAAGGCTTGCAATGCGCAGGCAGGTTGGACTACGATACAACAGGCTTGCTTTTACTTTCAAACGATGGGCAGTTCATACACAAAATAGAGCATCCTAAAAAAGGATTTGCAAAAACTTATGTGGCAACACTTGCCGAGCCTTTGACCGAAGAAATGCAAAAAAAACTTTTGGAAGGAGTTGAACTCAGAGGGGAAAAAAAAACTTGTTCAGCAGTTGAATTAAAACTCATAGCGGAGAATACGGCAGAAATAACGATAAAAGGCGGGCTTTATCACCAAGTTAAGAGAATGTTTGCCGCTGTTGGGAACAAGGTTGTAGCTCTGCATAGAAGCAAAATAGGGGAGTATGAGTTAGGCGAACTCAAAGCAGGGGAGTGGAGTTATGTAGATAATGATTAACTTAATGTTTGGGATAAGGGGCATGGGATAAGGGATATGAGTATGCAAAAAATGGCTTTTTAAGCTGTTTTGTAGAAAAAAATCATGTCCCTTGTCCCATATCCCAGAGCACTTGAGTATGAGTTAATCTGTATTTACTATTTTTATTATCGTGGATAGATTTATTTGTTTAGAAGGCATAGATGGTTGCGGAAAAAGTACGCAGGTTGCTGCTTTGGGCGATTTTTTGGAGAAAGAGGGATTTAAGGTTTTGCGAATAAGAGAGCCGGGCGGAACAGAGATTTCCGAGGCTATTCGGCAAGTGATATTGAATCCAGAGTATAAAGACAAAATGAACGATGTGGCCGAATTGTTTTTATATAGTGCTGCGCGAGCGCAGTTGATACACGAAGTAGTTAAGCCAGCTCTCAGAAAAGGCTATGTGGTTTTGGCAGACCGTTTTGCTTACAGTACTCTTGCATATCAAGGTTTTGGCAGAGGATTGGATATAGAAATGGTAAAAAATTTGCTTCGCATGACTTGCGGAGTTTTTTTCCCGAACAAAACATTTATTTTTGATATACCAGTTTCTTTAAGCAAAGAAAGGCTTTCAAAAAATGCTTTCAATAAAGACCGCATTGAACAAGAACAAGATGATTTTTTTGAGCGGGTTCGTCAAGGGTACTTAACAATAGCAAAGGAAAATCCAGAAACTTGCGTTTTAATAAACGCCGCCAGGTCTAAAGAAGATATTTTCGAATTCCTTGTTTCTAACCTCAAGGACTGAATCAAATCCAAAAAAGGCTATGCCAGGTGTTTTGATTTTGGTGGTTTTCAAAAATTCTGATAATGGCTGTTCTATAGTTTTTCCTTTTAATTGAGAGGCGTGGCGGAACATCAAGCCCTTCTTTTTGCTGCTTCCAACTGCAAAACCAACGTGAGCGGCATCAAGGCCTGGCAAATCGCTCAGAATGGCAAGACCAAAAATAGTGTCTCTCTCAAATTTTGCTGTGTCTGCATAAATAATGGCTTTGGCTTTTGGCAAGTGCATAATGCTCACTTTTTGATTATCCGCACTTGGGTCTGAAAAGAATTTCTTTTTGTCAATTTCCTTTTCAAAAACTTCCTCTAACCCAAGCCCCCACCCCCCGAATCCAGAAACATATCCATTATTTACAAGCCAATCTGCAACCAAAAAATGATTTCTTGTTTTGTAGTTTATAACTCCATTTTTATAACGGATATTTTGCAAAATATCAAAAAAGTCATTGTAGTTTTTTGAGTATGCCAAAGCCAGAGAGTGCTCCATATATGTGACGCAATCCATTTCGCTAAAGTTCACCCTTGGTTTATAGCTCGGATAAATTGAAAGTCCTTCCCCCATTGGCCCCAAATAATACGGTTTGCCTTTTAGCTTGTTTGAAAAATAATTTATGCGCTCGTTTAAGTTTTTTATTTCTGCTGCACCCTGCCATATAATTTTTCCATATTCCAAATGCACAGCTTCGCTGTTGTGGTACCTCGCTATGCGGCCTGCCAAAGAGTCTAAGAGACTGCGGGCCAAATCTTCTTTTACTTTCTCTGCTTTGTTCAAATAAAGTGCAAAAGCCAGGGTATCGTTATCTGCGGCTATGTAGCCGGCAAGCCCGTGCACACCTTCTATAAAACCTGTTTTGAATCTTATTTTATCTTTGAACTCAACGTGCAATCGCTTGCCTCCACCGGAAATCCCCGGAATTGCGAGTGAAGCAAAATATATATCGCCTTTTTCTTGCTTTTTCATATAGGTTAAAAGACGGGTTAGAGAATTTGGTTTTAATGCGTTTTGAGTTGAAAGACCGCTACCGTCAACCATTTTGAAATCTGCTACCGGAAGTCCTGCTTGGTTCAAAAATTGCTTTTCGCTTAAAATTCCGCTTGCTGTGCTTCCCTCGTGCCTTTCGTATTGCCCCAAATCGCGTAGCAGCATTTCTGCGTGCAGGTTTTGGCTTCTTTGGTTTATTTCATCTAGCAGGCTTTTTAGCGGAGGTCCTGAATAAGTAATGCTGTCTATTGCTTTGCCTTTGTACACCGCTTTGTCTTCTACATAAACAATGCCGGAATTTTCAAGACTTTTCAAAAAAGCCATTTTAAAATAAACTGGAGGATTGCGAATAGGCAGCACAACCGTGGTAGCGGAAACTTTTGAACCTATGGTTCCAGTAAAGGAAATTTCGGGATTCACGGGATCCATTGCGTATTTATATCTCGCTCCCTTGCCTGCGGTTTTTATTCCATTTTTTACTTTAACATAGCCAATATCTGGAATAACGGTTATTTGTGCAGGTTCTCCGTCTTTTGCTCCCGGCCTTATTTCAAATAGTGCGCAGTTGTCGTTAAAAGATAGTGGGGAAATTTCGGCTCCATACCAGGAATCAAAAAACTTTTTGCGCCATTCCTCTGGTTTTCTTGGACCTTTGAAAAAAGAAGTATCTAAATCCAAAATTCCGTGTAAAGTGTCTATGCCTTTGCTTTTTAGAGAATCTGCTAAATTGTCAAGAACATAGAGAGCTTCTGGATAGTATCTCGCGGATATATTCGGGTCGCCTCTGCCTTCTATTCTAATAACACCGGAAAAAACATTTTGCTTTTTAATTCCTTCTAAGTGAATTACTGTTTTAGGTGCGTAGTTCAAAGGGAGTTTTTGCAGAGCAGCGGCAGTTACAAGGAGTTTCATTGTGGAAGCAGGCACAAACCATTCGTTTCCGTTGTAGTTGTAAACAAGAGAATCTGTTTTAACAGAACGAACAGCAATGCCGAGTTTTGCGTTTGGTGCAATGGTCTGCGTGTATGCAACCAAGGAATCCAAAAAAGGATTGGCTGCAAAAGAAATAGTTGCAAGCAGCAAAAATAAAAGCATTAACACTTGCTGTATCCACAACCTGTGCATTTTACGCATCCTTCAATAAAAGACAGAACCCTATTACATTCGGGGCATTTTGCCTTGTAAAGATTGGAATCTGTTGTTGCCGCTTCAACCAGAGGTTTAGACTGAACTCCTGTATTCAGTGTAATGGAACCATCTTGTTGTTCCAAATCTTTTAATGCTGGCAATTCGTCAAAGTTTATTTTGCCTGTTAAAATATTGGTTAGCCCATAAGTGCGTTTTGCTAGATTATAGCGGCGCAGGCTTTTTCCAAGCGCATCGGCAAGGCTTATAACTTTGCCGTCTTTTGATGGAATTGCCATGTGGCTTCCAATGCCTTCTAACTGTTCAATTATATCTTCTAATGAACCGCCAATGCGCAAATATAGGCTCACCATGCGGCTTATTGCCTCTAAATCAGAAGAAGCAACATCTCCAGCTTTGCCGAGTTGCGCAAAAATTTCCATTTCTTTTCCAGTGATAGGGTCAACCGTAACTGCTATATGCATGTGCCCAAAAGGTGTTGTTTGCCGCATACGCACTGCGGGCAGCATGGTTGGAGTTTTAATTGGCTTGCGAATTTTATATTCGCTTGGGTCGCGCCGTTTTTCTACAACTTTTTCTGTTTGGCTGGATTCTGTTTTTGAAAGTGCCATTGGCTGATTTTCGCGGCAGCCATCTCTATAAACCGTAACGCCTTTGCATTTCAGGGTCCAAGCAAGTATATAAATATTTTCAACGTCTTCTGGGGTGGCATCGTGAGGTAAATTTATTGTTTTTGAAATTGAGCTATCGCAATTTTTTTGGAATGCGGCTTGCATTTTAACGTGCCATTCCGGTGCAATATCGTGGGAACAGACAAACACCTTGCGAACATCTTCGGGAATATCATCAATATGCGTCAAAGTTCCGTTTTCTGCTATTTTTTCCAGCAATTCTTGGCTGTGAAAATTTTTACTCTTTGCAACTTCTTCAAACACAGGATTTATTTCAACAAGCCGCTCTCCGTCTAAAACATTGCGGAAAAACGCAAGGCTGAACATAGGCTCAATTCCGCCGGAGCAGTTCGCTATAATAGAGACCGTTCCAGTTGGCGCAACGGTTGTGGTTGCCGAATTTCGCATTGGGCGTTTTTGAACTGTATCCCAAACAGAGCCTGCCCAATTTGGGAATTTACCGCGCTCGCTTGCAAGTATTTCAGATGCGTTGTGAGATTCCTCGTTAATCACCTGCATAAGTCGCTCGCCAAGGGAAATTCCTTGCTCGCTGTTGTATGGAAGTTCCTGTTTGTAAAGGGTATCTGCAAAACCCATTATTCCAAGCCCAATTTTGCGATTGCCTTTGCACATGGTGTCAATTTCTTGTATGGGGTATTTATTCACATCTATTATGTTGTCTAAAAAACGTGTTGCCAAGTGAATTGTTTCAACAAGAGCCTCGCGCAGAATTTCAATCTTGCCATCTTCGTCTTTATATATAAAGGCGGATACGTTTATAGAACCTAGGTTGCAAGCCTCATAAGGCAAAAGCGGCTGTTCGCCGCAGGGATTGGTTGCCTCTATTTCGCCGATGTTTGGTGTTGGATTTGCTCTATTTATGGCATCTATAAAAATAAGTCCAGGTTCGCCCGTTTGCCAAGCGCAATTCACTATAACCCTGAAAACTTCACGCTTTGTCCAAACTTCGGGGCGTTCTATTTCTGGCAGGGCATTGTAATCTTCCAATTTAAATAATTTTGAAATATCGTATTTGCCGGGTATAAGCTGCTTTGGAATTACATATCCATTTTTGTTGCGGGGGTTATAAACCTCGTGCGCTCCGTCTGAGTTTTCTTTGTATGCTTGCATCCACGAATCCGGCATTTTCACAGATATGTTGAAATTCGTAAAGGCTTTCAAATCTTGCTTTGCGAAAATGAAGGTTATTATATCTGGATGTGTTATGCTCATCATGCCCATATTTGCACCGCGCCGGAATGCACCTTGCTGAATGGCATTTGTGGCTTCGGAAAGCACTCTCCAAAAGCTAATTGGCCCGCTGGTTGTTCCTCCGCTGGATTTTATGTAATCACCCGTGGGTCTTAGCCTGTCAAAAGAAAATCCTGTGCCGCCTCCTGCCTTTTGAATCATTGCGGTGGCTTTCACGGTGCTGAAAATACCGTCTATGGAATCTTCTATGGGCAAAACAAAGCAGGCGGAGAGCATCCCGTCTCCACCGCGACCTGCGCTCATAAGGGTGGGGCTATTTGGCAAAAAACGCCCGCTTGCCATTAAATCATAGAACTTTTCAGTATATTCCTCGACTATTCCTGGTGTATTGCTGTAAAGAGCTTCGGCTGAGGCTACGGCTTTTGCGACTCTTAAAAACAGATCTTCGGGCGTTTCGGTGCATTTGCCTTTTTCATCTTTATGCAAATAGCGGCTTTCCAGCACCTTAACAGCATTGGGGGTTAAATTAAGTGGTAACATCTTTACTCCTACTAGATATTGGGTCTAACTTAAAACAATACACAATATATAGAAAATTTTGAGCCTCCAGTTGAGGGTTGAGAAAAAAATTAGAGCCTCTGGGTGAGGCTCACTCAAAATACTCCATCCATTTGCTTTTTATGCTCGTAAAACCGGAGAAACTTACCACCAAATGGTCTAACACAGGGATTTGCAGTATGTTACCTGCTTTGCACAATTTTTGGGTTAAAATGAGGTCTTCCATGCTAGGTTCATGATTGCCAGAGGGATGGTTATGGGCAAAAACCACTGCCACAGCCCTATCTTCTATCGCAGGGGCAAAAGCCTCCCTTGGGTGTATAGGAGCTGAATTTGCCGTTCCAACGGTTATTTTATGGATTTTAATCACCTTGTTGCCTCCGTTCAAGGTTATCAAAACCATATTTTCCTGATTTGAATGTTTTAAAAACGAAAGCAGGGGCATAAGCTCTGCGGGGCTCTCTATGGCTTCATCATGCGTTCCAAGCATAAAACGCCCAGAAAGCTCCAAACAAGCCAGTATTTGGGCAGATTTTGCAAGCCCAAGCCCCTTAACCTGCAAAAGCTCTTCCATTGACGGCATCCTGGACTTTTTCTCCAATAGCCCTGCTATTTCCTTTGAAAGCTCAAAAACACTCTTTTTGGCGGTTCCCCTGCCCAAAATAACGCAAATTAGCTCTTCTACGTTCAATTTTGCCAGTTCTCCGGCAAAAATTCTCTCTCTCGGCAATAATTTTTTCTCTTCCATACTTATTAGACGTAAAAAATGGGAAAAAAAGTACTGGAAATGAAATTTTTTTTTGTTTTTTTTACTTTTCTCCAAAAAAATATCTACTTTTAGCCTTATGGAAACTTTGAGCAAAACAGAATTAGAGCGTTTTAAAGAGCTTATCACAGAAAAATATAATACTCTTTTAGAGGAGCTTCGCTATCGCGAGGAATCTTCCATTATGGAAAATCAAAGGGAAACAGGCTCGGAATTGTCTTCTTATGCAAATCACCCCGCAGAAGCAGCCTCAGATTATGCCAATTTAACCATGAATCTCAATCTTGCAGAGAGAGATAGCAAATATTTGGTGCAATTAGAAGATGCCCTTGACCGCATAAATAAAGGAACTTATGGTATATGCACGGTTTGCAAAAAACTTATACCTATGGTTCGATTGGAAGCGGTTCCAACCACCACAAAATGCGTGGAATGTAAAAATGAGGTGAAAAAGCGCGAACATCACGAAGAAGCCAAACATAATGCAATAGTCTGAAAATTCTGCTCAAAAAGCCGAACTCGAATCAAGAAGGTCTCGTTTCTACTTTTATGAAAAGATAACCTAGCCTTCGTTGAGGTTTTTCAAAGGAACAAGCCTAAGCATAAATCTCAAAAAAGAGCATCGGATGAAACAAACATGTTAGAACGGCCTTTATTGACCGAGTCGGCATTACTAAATATATATTATTTTTTTGAAAGCGGTAAAAAATTAATGATAAATAGTTGGTATAACTGCCATTAAATTTATGAAGAAATCTTTGAACAGAGCGAGCATTGTTGGCAAGAAAAACATGAGCACAAGTAGAACTGTCAAAATTTTTGGTATAAATGTCATTGTCATTTCATTAATGTGCGTTGCTGCTTGAAAAATAGCGATTGCAAGACCCACTATTAGGGCACATATAAGCATAGGACCGCACATATAGAGCATTAAAAGCATGGCTTTTCGCCCAATATCCACAACAAAAAGATCTGTTACCATTTTTTTCCTCGCTAATGAAAAGACAGCAAAAGTTGCTGTATTATTAAATTCCAGCCGTCCACCATAACAAATAATATTAACTTAAAAGGCATAGATACCATCATAGGCGGAAGCATCATCATACCCATAGACATTAAAATTGAAGCAATTGACATATCTATGACCAAAAAAGGAACATATACGAGAAAACCTATTATAAATGCTGTTTTAAGCTCCGAGATTATGAATGCAGGAATTATAGTCCACATTCCCAAATCTTCAATGGAATTTGGGTTTGGCAGTCTTGCTGCTCTTATAAACAGAGCTAAATCGTGTTCGGATGTTTGCCTCAGCATAAATTCGCGAATGGGCTTAATAGCTTTGTCTAGCCCCTCTTTGTAGTCTATTTCGTGGGCTAAATATGGCTGTATGGCTTCTTCGTTTACCCTATTGAAGGTTGGGGCCATAACAAAAAAAGTTAGGAATAAACTTAGTCCCATAACAATTTGATTAGGCGGTGCGTTTTGCGTTCCAAGAGCCTGCTTAACAAAATTCAAAACTATTGCTATTCTTGTGAAACTCGTGAGCATTATAACAATAGATGGGGCAAGGGAGAGTATGGTTAAAAGAGCTACAAGCTCCAAAGTTACCGAAACATCTTCTACGCTTTGTGCCTTGTCCACTCCAAAAGTGACTTTTGGCAAAGGCATTTCTTGGGCAAATGTCTGAACCCCGATGCCCCCGATTAACAGGATGAACAGGATTTTTAAGCCACTGGGCATTAAGTACCCTCCCTTTTGAATCTTCTGAGCAAATGGTCAACGGTTGCGGAGAATTGTGCGGAATTTACGGGTTTTGAGTGGTACATCTCCAAAATATATCTAGCTTCTTCACCTTGTATTTCAGATAGTGTACGCATATTTTCAGATGCTGCTCCAACCACCAAAACTCTTTCTGCTCCAGCTTTTATTAAGAGTATAGTTCTGCCTGAGCCCAAAAATTTGGAATCCAAAAGCTGAATTGCAGATTGATTGTCATTTGCCGCTGGACTTTCCACATTGCGGATTTTTTTTGAAAGAATATAGAGTACATATAATAGTATGAGTATCACAATAAGCCCAAGGCTCATGCGAATGGCTACTTTGCTCAAATCTGGCGGTTGGTAGTTATCTGACACAGGTGCTATGGGGCGGTAGTCCCCGCCTAAGGCTTGTTTCAATGCTTCCATTTTATAGGCGGCAGCTATGGAATCGGTTTTTGCCGCAACAGAGAGAGAGTCTTTGGGATTAATTGTATCTTGCGAAAATGTCTGAACCCCGCTCCCCCCAACTAGGAGGATAAACAGGATTTTTGATATAATGTTAAAACGCATAGCTGGAATATAGAAATTACCTCACAGCGATTTTTTTAATCGAATGTCCTTGCTTAACTATATAAACACCTGCTTTTTGCGGTTTTGCATTGCCAAGAGGTTCGCCTTTTAGGGAATAGTAAGTGGGGGAGTGGCTAGTGGCTAGTGGGGAATGGATGGTTATTGGAGTGGCGTCGCCGTCAGAGCTGGAAGAACTGCTTGAGGGTGTTGTGGTGCTGCTGGATGATGGCGTGATGCTACTGGATGATGGCGTTGGTGGCGGAATTACATTATCCCAGCCCGGCATGCTCTCAAGTGTGATAGTATAACTATCGTTCATTATCGTATTCCAAGCGGCGGCAGGGGTAGAGGTCGTTACAAAATTACCATACCACGGCATAAAATAAGACCAGCCAGCCCCGTCAGCTTTCATATTTGAAGGATAAGGCACAGAGCCGTTTTCTGAAAGGGTAATTATCTTTTTTGTTCCGAATAAATTTTTCAGTTTCTCAAATTCACCTATTAAAGACGCATGATTTACCACATCATTCTGACTATAATAAAAATCACGCCCTATAATATCTGCGTATTCATTTCCGGGATACCAAGGATAATCTGCACCTTCGGAAGTCCAAACCCATATAAGGTTGTTCAATTTGTGCTCATTTGTGAATTTATCATAAATGAGCTTATACAAGAGTTTTAAAGGTGCTGCTCCTTTGCCACCCCACCAGAACCAGCCTCCAGAAGCCTCGTGAACAGGCCGCCACAAAACGGCAACGCCTGCATCTTGGAGTTCTTTTAAATAACCTGCTACTATATCTAAATCTTCCACTATGCCTTTATACTCGGCAGAACTTGTGTTCCATGCAGTACAATTAGCGTTTGTGCAGGCTTTGGTTAAGTCAAAATCCGTTTTATCGCCACCACTGCTGCTGGGGCTATAAAATCCTTCAGTAGTTTTAAGCGGGTCTCTCCAATGCCAGCAAAATGCTGGTATTCCGCCTCTTCCATAAAGTTCTTTTGCAAGTGATATGGTCGCAGCGGTATAGCTTTTGTTCCAAGTATTGCCACCTTTGAATTCTTTTCCTGTGCCGTGCATAAAATCAAAGCCAACAAGCGCAGGGGTTTTATTGCCGGAACTTTGACGGATATGTGCAACTTCCTTTTGAGTGTTGATTGTTGCAGCGGTATTGCCAATCAAAACATCGCCTGTCATAACTCCGCTAATAACTTTCTTTTGGAAATTTTCCTGCAAAAAAGCATACATCTTTTTCGCGGCTGCATTTGCATTTGGATTTACCAAAGGGTCTAAATTAAACGAGGCGGCTTCGTGAGGAACCACATCTATGTATTTAATATCCACCCAACCCCAGCTATTGATTATGGCAATCTTATTGCTTCCTGAATTCAAACGTGCCACAGCAACGATATTTGTCCATTCGGTGATTTTCGGAAATGCTACTTCGCCAACCTCTGCTCCATTTACAACTAGCTTTTGCTTTTTTATTTCGTCATAATCTTGCTTATAGTTAATGCGAATATCATACATTCCAGCTGTGGAAACATTGACGGAATTGAAAGTGAGGTCGCCCCCTTTCATTTGCACATAATCTCCGCTTATAACTGCATCACCCCCAAGGGTTGCATCTTTAGCCTGATATTGCACGGCAAAAGCGTAAGTTGAAGAAATTAACACGAGAAACAAAAATAGATGTTTCATTTTACCTCACTACGATTTTTTTAACCGAATATCCCTGTTTAACTATATAAATTCCTGCTTTTTGCGGTTTTGCATTGCCAAGAGGTTCGCCTTTTAGAGAGTAGTATGTTGAGGAGTGGCTAGTGGCAAGCGGCGAGTGGTTAGCTATGGGTGTTGTGTCTTCGCTGGAAGATGATAGTATGCCAGAATTGATTTGGTCACTGCTGCTAGATGTTGGCACTGTGCTGGAACTGCTTGCCGTGCTATTGCTACTCGCTCTGCTAGAACTGCTCGCTACGCTTGCCACACTTGAACTGCTCCTAGCACTACTGCTGCTCGCTCTGCTAGAACTGCTTGCCACGCTAGAACTACTCGCTACACTTGAACTGCTAGCACGAGAACTACTACTAGAAGAAGAAACCGTGCTGGAACTACTCTGACCACCCGATACAGGTACTCCGTCAATTGCTGTTTTATACTTTGAATACAGATTTTCTAATGCGGGTTTGGTTGTGGTGAAACTTCCGAATTTTTGTTTATCGCCCTCGGTAATAGACCAGCTCATTAATCCGCAATAGCCGTTGTTGTAGGCATATTCATAAGCAGCGGTAATGGTCATAGCTGTGCCTGACTGTATATTGCTATATCCTGTTCCGGGTCCCCAGCTTTGAGCGGGGAATTCACCGATAAGGATTGGTCTATCCATGTTCCAAAAGCTTGCCTTGTTGTGGAACGGAGAACCTGAAGTTCCTATGTATTCGGGGTAATAGTGAGCCATGTAAAAATCTAAGTAAGCAAGTGCATCGTTGGTGCCAGAAGCTGCTTTAAGTTTAGCGTCTGAATAGTATTGTTTCATCTTACCGAATTCGTGAATTCCAGTAGAAGCCATCTTTTTTGTGCTACGATGTACCTCTGCGGCTATCTTTGCCGTAAACCTCAAAACATGTTCCATTTTTGTTTTTCTAGTGGACCAACCGCCCGCATCGGAGGTCATTCCTTCTGGCTCGTTGAATACCTCCCAGCACATAATGGCTGGATGGTTGCCAACCGCCGCTAATATAGGTTTCAGTCCTTTTTCTATGTAGCTATCAAGGTTCGCGGGTACGCTAAGGAATTTTTCGTTGGCATCCATTGGCGCATTGTTATTGTTGAGCAAGTCAAAAGAGAAAAGAGTTAATGAAACTACAATTCCATAACTATAAGCGAGGTCTAGTACCCGCTGTATATTTTTTATAGTCTTTGAGCCTATACCTGTTACCTTACCGCTAGCATCAAGTTTTGGACATTTTTCATTGTCGGTGTGTAGCCACCACCTAACGGCATTGCCGCCCGCATTTTTAATCTGTTGGAATTGGGTTTCAAACGGAGTGAGATTTACATCATTATCTCCGACATCGCAGGCAAAACAATTCCAAGCTATGTTCATACCTGAAATAAACCTAGCCTTGCCATTAATTACAAGCCTATTGCCATCAGCGTAATCCTGAGTTGTTTGCATTGGTTGCACAGGAGCATCCGCAAAAGCGAAAGAAATTAACATAAGAAACAAAAATAGATGTTTCATCACTGCCTCACTACGATTTTTTTAACTGAATATCCTTGTTTAATTATATAAATACCCGATTTTTGCGGCTTTGCACTCCCAAGAGGCTCGCCTTTTAGGGAATAGTAAGTGATTAATTGAGAACCTTGATTTGAAAGTCCAGAAACCAAAATTGGAGTTATATCTTCCTCAGAACTTGAACTCTCTGGAGTTGTTTCGCTACTAGAACTGCTCGCCAAGCTACTGCTACTTGCTATGCTGCTGCTACTCGGTTTGGAACTAGACGAAGCTACTGCACTAGAACTACTCGGTTTGGAACTAGACGAAGCTACTGCGCTTGAACTACTCGGTTTGGAACTAGACGAAGCTACTGCGCTTGAACTACTCGGTTTGGAACTAGATGAAGCTACTGCGCTTGAACTGCTGGGCTTGGAACTAGATGAAACTGCAACACTTGAACTGCTTGTCACGCTACTGTTGGAACCAGGCTTGCCCCAGTCGGATTCAGGAATTAGCTTTACAAGTTCGTTGTATGCGGCTTTTTTAGCACCAGAAGCATTAAAGAGCAAGGGTTTTCTGCTGCTACGCCAGGATTGATTGTCTTGGATACCCCAAACTACAACGGCTGTAACTGCACTGCCGCCCTTGGTGAGAATTTGGTTCATTATATCTTTATAGTATGTTGCCTGAGCGGTGAAGTAGCTTTCATTGCCGTTCTCAACAGTTGCATCCAATTCAGATACATGAATTTCAACACCTAAATTCTTATAGATTGTGATGGCCGCTCCGTAATCAGCTGCGCTCGGATAAGGAGTTCCGGTTCTAACATCAAGGTGGGACTGCATTCCCATTCCATCCAAAAGCCCTTTTTGTTTGAGAGGTTTTACGATTGAATTAGCAATATAATCCCTTTTTGCTTGAATATATTCGTTGTAGTCGTTATAGAACAGTTTAGTGGTTGCTGGAGCGTATTTGCGAGCAAAAGTGAAAGCCTTTTCTATAAAGGAATTATCTTTATATACCTGAACCCACATGGATTGACCATTTCCAGAACCTGCTGCTCTAGGACCGCCGCTTTCGCTTGCGGCTTCGTTCACAACATCGTAGGCGTAAAGGTTCAAGTTTGGATAGCTACTTTTAATTAGGGCAAACATATTTTTTATATAACTTTCCATGCGTTTATCCATAACAGCCGCGCTCACCACCGAGCCGTTGTCGGTAAAACCTGTTTTGAAAAACCAAGTTGGGGTTTGGCTGTGCCACACAAGGGTGTGACCACGCATCGGAATTTTGTTATCTTGGCAGAATTGCAAAATAGCTTTTGCTCCATTGTTCAACTGAACCTTTACGTTGTCATCTGTGGAACCGCTTGCAACAATGGTAGCATCTGGCTTTAACTCGTTTTCTGGGGTTATGCTGTTGAATTCTCTAAGTACTATGGTTTTCATAGCGGCGTTATTCACCGTGGTTCCGTTCAGTATATTGCCGAACTTGAATTTGCTTGAATATACGTCTTTAAGTCCAACAGTTGTTTGGGCAATAGAGGTTGCAGAGGCAACCGCGATTAAAACCATCATTTTAATTTTCATGGCGAACCTCAGTTTTTACCTTACCACAATTTTTTTAACCGAATGCCCTTGTTTAACTATATAAATGCCCGCTTTTTGCGGTTTTGCATTGCCAAGAGGTTCGCCTTTTAGGGAATAATATGTTGTAGGATGCTTAGTGGCAAGTGGCAAGTGATTAACTATGGGTGTAGCCTCATCGCTGGAACTGCTGGAGATGGATGAACTGTTGCTACTTGTTTGTGAGTTTGAGCTATTTGCACGAGAACTGGAGCTGCTCGCAAGTGAACTGGAACTGCTCGCACGTGAGCTGGAACTATTCGCAACAACAGAACTGCTGGAAGTTCCTCCAGATGACTCAGCTACATAATTGAGTTTTACATTGCTTAGAGTTACTTTTCCAGTTGCTTGACCTAAGTTAAACCCAAAGCGACCATTTTCATCGCTTGCCGACTCCATTGTGAATTCATACGTAAATGGCTTTGACGTAGTGGTCAAGCTGACCTCTTCTTCAAAATAAGTTGTCCAAGGACTACTTGCCATTTGTATCATCACGACTATTTTTCGTGCTTTGTCAGCAGAAGCCTCAAAACTTAAACTATATTTCATTCCCTCAACAAGGGTGATGCCATTTTGAACAAGTTGCGGATTCCACGGGTCTGCGCCAATGTTCGTTATATCTATGTTGGCTTTACCGCCTGATACGCTGAAAGTACCTTCGGAATTGCCATAGTCTTTACCTTTGTTGAAAGTCCAACTGTCTGTATTTGTGAAAGTACCGTTTGTGACAAGGTTTTTATTTGCGTCAATAACGGGGGTAAATTTTGCTGTGATTACTTTGTTTTTGTTCATAGTGACTGTAAGGGGATTATCACTACCACTGGCATCTCCGTCCCAACTTGAAAATTTCCAGCCCGATGCTGGAGTAGCAGTAACTTTTACGGTTGAACCAGAAGAGTAATAAGATGCGCTGGGACTTTTGCTCACAGTGCCACCATTAGACGGGGTTAACGCTAAATCAAGGGTGTAGCTGCCAGCAGGAACAACAATGCCGCAATTACCTGTTCTGGAAAATTTTAAGAAAGAGGCTTCAAACGAACCTGTGCCGCCTTGTGCCTCAGCTAAAAATTTGGATTCGTAGGTTTTATCGTAAATATATTTAGCTGCGCCCGGCATTTTCACCCATTCGTCAAAATGCTTTTTGATAGAGATTGTTCCGCATTTACTAGTGTTGCTTGTCATGCCTTGGCGTATGCTAAAAACTTGCCCAAAAGCTTGATTGTTGCAACTTACACAGCCGGAACCTTGTGGTCTTACACACGTAATAACTGCATACTTTTTGTTATCTACCGTAATTAAACCAAGAGAATCGCAATTATTGCCTAAATTAGTCTTTCCCTGTTGACCAGTCCCAAACCAATCTTCAACTATATAGTATTCAGCAGAGTTGCTACTGCCTATTGTCCAGCCATAAATTCCTAAATAAGAATATGAACCTCCGGTGCCATTGGCAGACCTTGTGTAGTTGTAATCAACGCAAAGGTCTCCTAAAGCGTTCCATTTTTTGCCGTTGTTGCCCCACTGATAACCAAGGCGACCTAAATAATCCGTGGAATTTGTCCATTCTGCTCTAAAAGCGGAACCACCGCCCTGACTTTGCCCAAACCAAGTCAATTTGGTTTTGTCTCCGCCTGCTTCTGTCCAAGCTTCTACTCCAATAGCATCGTCACCTGAACCGTATAAGACAGTAGCACCTTTAGTGCCGTTAAAAGTTTGCACTCCAGAAGCGGAAGCGTTTAATTTTTTGGAATTGGCTTCCGAACAAGGGTCGTCTGCAAAGGCAAAAGCGATTGCAAAACATATAGCGATTGTGAGTTTTTTCAAGTGAACCTCCGTTTATTTCAACACAAATCTAATGCTTTTCATTCCGTGAACTTTGGCAAAATACACTCCGTTTGGCGAAGATAAGCTAACTGTTTGCAAAGTGCTGGAAACTTCAAATTTTTCCACTTTTTTCCCTTTCAGGTCAAAAATTTCCACAACCGTAGGCGAACTTATTTCTATGCGCAGAGTTTTGCCGCTTTGGGGTTGAATGGAGAAATAAGTTATGGGAGCGCGGTTTTTCAAAATAGGCGTTAGGTCTTCTTCGCTGGAACTAGAAGAAACTACAACTGCAATAGAGCTACTACTTGCGCTACTTGTACCACTTGTACCAGAACTAGATAAAGCAACTGCACTAGAACTGCTATTTGCTTTGCTGGAACTACTTGCTGTGCTGCTACTACTTGGTTTAGAACTAGAAGAAGAAGCTACACTAGAACTGCTCGGTTTGGAACTAGATGAAGCTGCTACACTAGAGCTACTTGGTTTGCTTGAACTGCTTGCCACGCTGGAACTAGAGGTTGCGGGGCAGGTAACTTCTTGATACCAGTAACCGTTTTCAAGGTTGGATGCTATTTGAGTACCGTCCCACACCCAGCCTGAAGCGCAAGTATTTACATTCCCTTCAAATTCGCCTTCGCTTGATACTTTGCATACATAGCATTTGTTGTTTGTGTATTTAAAGCAAGCGGTGTATGGGTCTGAGGGAACTGTGCTTGTTGGGTATGTTATTAGAGGTGTTTTGCAGGTAGTTGCTTGAGTTTTTGCAACACTTGAGCTGCTGTTGGCTTTAGAACTGCTGGAAGTTCCGCCGCCTGTGGAATTGCTTGAAGTTGTAGATGTGCCGCCGCAAGCACCAGTTACCTGCGACATTTTTCCGTATCTGTAATCTATGGTTCCTGTGCCGCCGCCAGCCTCAACTGTGATGCTCGCTTCGTACATATTGCCCATATTCATGTTTAATGAAGCCCATTTTTTAAAGTGTTCTGTAACGGAAATTGTTCCGCATGTACGGCGACTTGTGCGAACGCTAAAGTATTGCTGGAATGTTTCGTTTCCGTTTATTGATGCTGCATTATTCCTCTGATTTTGATAAACATTGTAAGTTCCTCCATCTACCTCAAAGGAACCTTTTTTACTAAAATTACTTCCACCGCCTTTTATTTGCCCTTCGATATCCCCAATACCTCTGTTATCCCCCCACCAATCATCAACAATGTAATATTCTATAGTTGGGTTTTTTGTCCAGCCATAAACGCCTATATAGTTGTAACCACCTGCAGTTCCTGTTTTTACATAGTTATAATCTGCGCATATATTGTTGTATGAGGTGAATTTATTGCCACTGCCCCAATAATAACCCACACGAGCTAAAAAGTCTCCGGCATTGCCCCAGTTAGCTTTAAATGCAGAACCACCACCAGGATCCCCATAAGCGGTCATACTCATAGTTCCTTTACCATCTGCCCAAAGTTCGGCAGAAAAACTACCCACGGATTGCCGTCCATTGGAATTCAATGATTTCGAGTTAGTACCTGTGCTTAGTTGGGTATTTGGATGCGGACAGCTTTGCCCGAAAACCGGCACGGCAAATGTTATTGCAAAACATAGAGCGATTGTGAGTTTTTTCAAAATGAACCTCCGTTTTATTTCAACACAAATTTAATGCTTTTCATTCCTTGCACTTTGGCGAAATATAACCCGTTTGGCGAGGATAATTTAACCGTTTGCTGCGTACTGGAAACATTAAACTTTTCCACTTTATTTCCTTTCAAGTCAAAAATTTCCACAACAGCAGGAGAACTTATTTCTATGCGCAAAGCTTTGTCGCTTTGCGGTTGAATGGAGAAATAAGTTATTGGAGCGCGGTTTTTCAAAATAGGAGTTGGGTCTGCTTCACTGGAACTGCTAGATGCTACTGCGCTGGAACTGCTTTGAGCATTGCTGGAAGACGATAAGCAGTTTCCTCCTGGCGGGCACAATGGGGAAACCGAACTGCTAGATGGAACTGGAACTGGAACAACAGCTATGCTGGAACTGCTCGGTCTGGAGCTAGAAGAAGCCGCCACGCTCGAACTGCTTGCTCTGGAACTAGAAGAAACTGCTGCGCTGGAACTGCTCGCTCTGGAACTAGAAGAAACTGCTATGCTTGAACTGCTGGGTTTGGAACTAGAACTCGGAGTTGCTGTACCGCCGCAAGCACCTGTTCTGGAAAATTTCATATAAGAGGCTTCAAACCAACCTGTGCCGCCAGCAGCCTCTACTAAAAATTTGGATTCATATGTTTTATCGTAAATGTATTGAGATGCACCAGATATTTTAGACCATTCTTCAAAATGCTTTTTAATGGAAATTACTCCGCATTTACTGGAGTTGTTTGCCATGCCTTGGCGTATGCTGAAAACTTGCCCAAAAGCTTGATTGTTGCAACTCACGCAGCCAGAACCTGCTGGTCTTATGCACGTGACGACTTGATATTGTTTGCCATCCACAGTAATATTGCCACGAGTTTGGCAATTATTGCCTAAATTATTTGCAGCTTGCTGGCCATTCCCGAACCAGTCTTCAACTATATAGTATTCAGCAGAATTGTTGCCTCCTATTGTCCATCCATAAACTCCTATATAAGAATATGAACCTCCTGTGCCATTGGCGGACCTTGTGTAGTTGTAAGCAACGCAAAGGTCTCCTAAATTGCTCCATTTTTTGCCGTTGCTGCCCCAAAAATAACCGAAGCGTCCTAAATAATCTCTGGAATTTGTCCATTCTGCTCTAAAAGCATAGCCACCACCCTGATTTGGTCCGAACCAGGTCAATTTAGTAGCATTACCGCCCGATTCTGTCCACGCTTCAACTCCATAAGCATCGTCACCTGAGCCACCTACGGTTGTGGCGCCTTTAGTGCCATTCCAAGTTTGTACTCCAGAAGCGGTGGTGCTTAACTTGGTAGATTGCGAACATGGATCTTGCGCAAAAACTGGCACAGCAAAGGTTATTGCGAGGCATAAAGTAATGGCGAGCTTTTTCATAGCGATCCCCTAATTGGAACTATTCCAACATATAATATACATTTTTTTTACAAAAAAAGGACAAAAATTTAAACAAATAAGCCTTTTTTACTATATTATCACTTAAATATGACAGCGAAACCATTAAATGGCGCTCAAGTTCTAATAGAGTGCCTAAAGAGAGAGGAGGTAGATACCATTTTTGGCTACCCAGGCGGGAATGTTATCCCTATTTTTGATGCAATTTTGGATTCAGACATAAAGCTGATTTTAACTCGCCACGAGCAAGGCGCAACACACGCCGCAGACGGATATGCCAGAGTAACTGGGAAAACTGGGGTGGTTTTGGTGACCAGTGGGCCTGGCGCAACAAATACATTGACAGGCGTATATACCGCCTATATGGATTCCATACCTCTTGTTGTGATAACAGGGCAAACCATCTGCCCTGTGCTTGGAACAGATGCCTTTCAAGAAAGCGATATCAGCGGAATGAGCTTTGCCACAGTTAAACATTCTTATTTGGTGAAAAATCCAAACGATTTGCCACGAATAGTTAAAGAGGCTTTTTACATTGCACATTCCGGTAGGCAAGGGCCTGTTTTAATTGATTTGCCAAAAGATATAAGCGCGGGAGCCTGCGTTGCGAATTTTGTTGATAGCGTTGATTTGCCAGGATATAAAGTACCCAGCAGGGCAGAGCAAGGTTTTATTGAGCAAGCTGCCATCACAATAAAAAAATCCAAAAAACCGCTGATTTTAGCGGGGCACGGAGCGGCCATAAGCGGAGCGGGCAGGGCAGTGAAGGAACTTGCAGAAAAACTTGGTTCGCCCGTTAGTTCAACATTGCTGGGACTCGGCACTTTTCCCGCAAGCCACGAACTTTCGCTTGGAATGACCGGTATGCACGGAACGGTTGCGGCAAACAAGGCCATTCACGAATGTGATTTGCTCATAAGCATAGGTGCGCGTTTTGACGATCGCATAACCGCAAAACTCTCCGAGTTTGCAAAGCAATGCGAGGTTATACATATAGACATAGACCAAGCGGAATACGGAAAAATAATAACTCCGAGGCATTTTTTGCACGGAGATGCAAAAATTATTTTGGAACAGTTACTCCCTTTAGTTGAAAAACTGGATTCTGCGGAGTGGCTAAAAACAATCAATTCTTGGAAAAACAAATATCCTTTGCACTACCCAAAACACGGGGGTTTAAGGGTTCAGCACGTTGTCCAAATGCTTTACGAAGTTACAAACGGAAAAGCGATAATTGTAACCGATGTGGGGCAGCACCAGCTTTGGACTGCGCAATTTTTCAAGTGCGATTATCTAGGCCAGTTTTTAACCTCTGGCGGAGCTGGCACAATGGGCTTTGGGTTTCCAGCATCCATTGGAGCAGCTCTTGGCAATAAAACGGGATTCCCTGTTTGCGCGGTTTTGGGTGATGGTGGTTTTCAAATGACGCTTTGCGAACTTGCAACAGCTTATGTAAACAAATTGCCCATTAAAATTTTTGTTATGGACAATCGCTTTTTAGGAATGGTTCGCCAATGGCAAGATATGTTCTGGAGCAAACGTTATTCTGGTGTTTCTCTGGAAGGCAATCCAGATTTTGTAAAGCTCGCAAAAGCCTACGGCATAGAAGCTTTTTGCATTAGCCGCAATGCAGATACCAAACGGATAATAGAAAAGGCAATGGAATATAATGAAGGGCCGGTTTTGATTCATTGCGAGTGCGAACAAGAAGATAATGTGTTCCCCATGATTCCGCCTGGGGCATCTGTTGATGATATTTTAATAGAAGCTCCAAAAGAAGTTTTGGAAAAACCAACAGGAGGCACTTGATATGTTCCCAGCGCACTCCATAAGCATTTTAGTTTCCAACAAGCCCGGAGCTTTGGTTCGCATTGCTCTTGTGTTTTCTAGGCGTGGCTACAATATAGACAGCCTTGTTGTTTCGCCAACAATAGATACTTCGGTTAGCCGTATGAACATAGTGGCGCACGGCAATCCAGAAATTTTGGCTCAAATAATTCAGCAGCTTGAAAAATTGGTTGATGTTATACAGGCAAAAGATCACACTAGGCAAAATGTGGTTGCAAAAGAGCTTGTTCTTTTGAAGATACGTTGCAAAGCAGAAGAGAGAGCGGAATTGCTACAAATTTGCGACCATTTTAAAGCCCATACCGTGGATATGACCGAAGTTTCCATTATAGTTCAATTAACAGGAAGTTCCGAAAAAATAGATTCTATGGTTTCTCTATGCAAAAAATTTGAGATAGTGGAGTTTGTTCGCACGGGCAAAATAATAATGATGCGTGGAGAGAACAAAACCTAATGCTAATTCAATACCTTTTTGTTTTAACCTCAAATCCTATTTTTGACAGCCGTTTTTTTAGAGCTGGGCTAGCGGCAATACTTGCCGCATTGCTAGTGTTTTTGGCAATGCCATACTATATGGCTTTTTTAAAAAAAATAGGCGCAACGGCAGATTTCAAAGAAAATGCTCCGCCCATTATGGGAGGCTTGCTACTCGTTATCATAGTTGTTGTTGTGTCTTGCATAACGGCTATCTTCAATGGCTATACAGTAGCTGCGTTATCTATTTTGGTGCTTTATTCGGTGGTAGGTGCAATAGATGATATTGCAAAAATACGCACAAAAAGGCTTGTAGATTCCGGCAAAATTTCAAAAAAAGATTACGAGGAAAAAGCCAATGGCATTAGCTCAACGCTCAGAATATGCCTCTATTTTCTGTTCAGTTTTATTATAGCTATATTTTGCTATAAATTTATACCAGATTTAACAGGCGAATTGTATGTGCCTTTTATAAATCCAAAAAGTTGGTATCCTCATTTACCGAATTGGTTGTTCATTTTATTCATAACATTTGTTGTGGCTTCTAGCGCAAACGGAGCCAATTTCACAGATGGCATAGACAGCCTTGTGAGCGTTCCGCTGATAACTGGAATGTTCTTTGTGGGCGTAGTGGCTTATGTAAGCGGAAATGCAATTTTCAGCGACTATCTGCACATTCCATATTTGAAGGGTTGCGATGAATTATTCCCCATAGCAATGGCTTCTATAGGTGCTTTGCTCGCCTATCTTTGGTATAACAGCCCACCTGCCGAAATTTATATGGGCGATGCTGGTTCAATAGGTTTTGGAGCTTTGCTCGGCATAATGTTCATACTTGTGCAGGCAGCTTTATTTTTGCCCATTGTTGGCGTGATAATTTTGGTGGAAGCCTTGTCTGTGGCTATGCAAATAGGGCATTTTAAGCTGAACAAAAAAATGCGCGGTTGGGACTATGCAGATAAACACAGATTGTTTTTGCGCGCTCCCATACACCATCATTTTCAGTTGAAATGGAAGGGACGTTTTGGTGATTCCAAGCCGCTTGTAAATGCCAAAATTGCCTGGCGAATGCATCTCATATCTTTCTTTGCCCTTATACTTGGTTTAATAGTGTTTTTTGGGCTTAGGTAGCAAATGAAACTGGCAGTTGCTCTAAAGCACGAGCTTGGTAAACCAGATGCTCCCAGAGTAGTAGCTTCTGGCAGAGGCTCTTTTGCGGAGCGCATAATAGAAAAAGCTACTGAAAACGAAGTTCCCATACACAAAGACGATAATTTGGCAGGATTGCTTTCAAAGGTATCTGTTCCTTCTTTTATACCAGAAGAACTTTTTGAAGCTGTAGCAAGAGTTTTGGCATTTGTGTATAGAATAAATGATAAAATATCTGGCTAACGATTATTTACGGATTAACTCATATTCTAGTGCTTGGGACAAGGGATAAGGGACAGTGGACATGATTTTTCTTATAAAACAGTTTAGAAAGCCATTTTTTGCATATTCATATCCCTTATCCCATGTCCCTTGTCCCAAAGAGAATTAGTAAGCGTTCATTATTACTATATTACTGCGTAATGCCCTCGTCTGAAAATAATTTCCTTATTGAATTTCCCGCAGATAGGGAATATATTCCTCTTGTTCAGGATTTTTTCAGAGATTATCTAAAAAGCCATAGTTTTAGCAAGGAATTTTCAGAACATACAGCAGTAGAATCTTCATCTTGGTTCGATTCCGTTGTTTCAAAAGAAAATTTTTTGCAGACTTTGCCAGTAATTTCTTTTAACTGTAGAGTTTCAGAAAATTTTATTTCTGTGGAAATATTAACAACTGATAAAAAAGAATTCATAACATCTTTAAGTCCGCAAAAATTGGAGGCCTAAAAAATGACCCTCTCAAATACTGCGGATTTTTTATTAGAAGGTTTAACCGTTTGTTCTATGGAATCTGGAATTACCATTATAAGCGTTACTAGTTCTTTGGATATTCCTGCCATTGTTCCTTTCAAAGCCGCGGTTGACAAATGTATAGACAACGGCAATATGTTCATAGTGGTCAATTTGGAGAATGTAAATTTTATAGATTCTCCATTCGTGGGTACCCTTATGGGTTGCCGCAAAATGCTTCAGCAAAGAGGGGGCGATTTGGCTATATGTTCCGTATCACAATTTTTGCAAGACAGGCTTTCCATAATGGGTTTAGACAGAGTATTCCATTTTTATTCAACTCCAGGAGCTGCATCCTCTGATTTTCATTTTTTGAATTCACGGGAATTATTTTCGTTTAACCTCCCTTTAGAAAGAACTTGCGTTACCATTTTGAGAAGGTTTATTTGCGCAGTGCTTGCAAAAAAAGGTTTTAAACCAAAATTGATTTTCCACATAGAAACCATAATTGACGAACTATCCAACAATGCAGTTGATTATTCTGATTTGGATAGCAAAAATTTTTCACTCAGCATTTCCATAAGCCGCAAAAAAATTGTTCTGATAGTTAAAAATTCACATGGCAAATTGAGCAAAGTAGAGATGGATACACTTTCTAGCAAATATCAAAATCCTTCAATAGATGCAGATTCCGCAAGAGGCAGAGGGATACCCTTGATAAAAATGCTTTCCAACTCAGTTAGTTTAGATTTTAGTCAAACAGAAATAATTGTCCAAGTAACAAAAATCGTTGAGGTATAAAATGCTTGAAGACACAATCCAAATAAATTCTTCACCCATCGCAGAGAAACCAAACTGTTTCTTATTAACGTTGGAAGGAGATTTAGATAGCTCAAATGCGCAAGACATAATAAAATATGTGCAGGGATTATCTAAAAATGGTTTGGTGCATTTAGTGGCAGATTTTTCAAAATTGCGCTACATAAACAGCACTGGGCTTGGCGCAATACTGAGAATATCAAAAATGCTGGTATCAAGGGAAGGTTCTTTTAGAATAGCAAGCCCAAATGAAAGTGTTTTTGAGATTATTGAAATTGTTGGAGCCAACAAATTGCTCAATGTTTATCAAACTATGGAAGAGGCTTTAGAATCATTAAAGAACTAGGAGGTTTTTATGCGTAGTATTTCTAAAATTTTTGTTGTCGTTGTTTCACTCTTTGCCTTGTTTGGTTGCAGTTCAGCACCGCAAGATAAAACTATAGCTAAAATAGGTAACACGGCACTGTTTACCTCTGATGCTGAGTTTTTAGCTTCTATAAAACCAGAAGCTTATCGCGATAAAAAATCCATAAACACAGATTTGCAACAAACGGCAGAAACAAGGAGAACGGCAGAGGTTGCGCGTCTTATGTTTGCAGCAGAGAAAAATTCCATTCAAAAAAATTTAGCCGATGCAGAAAATGAACGGCTTGCCCAAATATATTCCTATTTCTATTTGCAGGCAAATTTGGGGCATACAAACAAAGCGTTGTTGGATTTTTATAAAAAGAACAAAAGCCGCTATCCAGATTCTTCCTTGCTTTCTGCTGATATGCCGCTTGCAAGCTTTCGCGAAAAACTGGCCGAAGATTTGTTGTTAGCAGAAACACCCGCGCTCGCGGCTATGGTTAACGATTCAAACAAAGCCGCTGTTATAGACAGTTGCCGCCGTGCAATAGCAACCTCAGAATTGGATAGACTCAAAAAAACATACAAAGTTGAGCTTGTGAAAATAGAACCACCAGGCGCAGAAGATTACTACAAAGCTCACCCAGATGAATTCCAAACAAAAACAGGGTACAAATTGTTGGTGTTTTCTGATCCAGATTCTTCTGCTTTGGCAAGCAAAATGAAAGGAATTTCCACAAGGGATGAATTTGCGAAAATTGCCACTGAGTTGCCGCTCACTAAACAGGGACACGCCATTATAGGCATTGGAATGTTGCCAGCCCTTGACGCAGAAATCTCAAATTTAGGAACAAAGAAATTCACCAGCATTTTACGTGCGCCAGATACTCAGGCCTATTATGTGTTTTACATAGATTCCGTTATTCCACCTCAATTAAAACCTTGGGACAGGGCTAAAGCTCTCACAAAATCCATATTGGAAAGCAAGGGTGATTTTCCATTGGATTCTTCGGTGGTGCTCGCTACCATTGGTGGCAAGCCTTTTGTAACCGAAAAGGAAGTTTTAGAATTGCAAGAAAAGATTCCACCTCAAAGACGTGCATATTTCCGCAGAGAAGTAGCTCTTAACAACTTGCTGGAAAAAAACATCTATGCCAAAGCAGCCAAAGAAAAGGGACTTGATAAATCTTATGAATACATTGCGTGGACTAGGCAATTAACCGACCAAGCTTATGTTAGAGTTTTAATGGATTCCCTTTTAACCAACACGCTGGGCGTTTCAGAAGATTCGCTAAAAGCAGCTTATGAAGCAGAAAAAGATTCATTGTTTTTGCCAAAAAGCTATGAAGATTCCAAGCTGGATATAGCGGTTTGGCTCCGTATTCCCGATATATCTTACAAAAGAGAATTTGTGCTAAACAAACAGTATTATCCACAAGCCGATAAATGGGAGAGCATTAAAAGAACGCTCTATAAAAACATAAGGTACAGGGAATTTTCTGGTATTCAAGAAAGGGAATTGGCTAGTTTGCATAAATCTGTTCCTGTTGCCATTGTAGATACCACTTGGGGTTTGGAATTTTTTGCAAGCGATTATGCAGAACTCGTGACACAAGCAAAAGCTCAATACGATGCTCGCGATTTGCAAAAGGCAAAAACCCTTTGGGAAAAAGTGAGGATTTTGTTCCCACAAAATGATTCTGCGCAAAAAACAGCCTCTTTTGAGCTTGCCAATATTTACCAAGAACTTGGTTCTTACTCTGCATCTGTAAACGAATATAAGGCTATAACAGAGCTTTGGGCAAATGATCCAGAAGTTTACAAGGCTTATTTTATGCAGGGTTTTGTGTTAAGCGAATACGAGAAAAAAGATTCCCTCGCTTTGATCGCCTTTGAAGAATTGCTAAAAAAATTCCCGAACAGCGAGCTTTCTGGCGATGCTAAAATAATGGTAGAAAACATAAAAAGTGGTGGTAAGGTTTTTGAAGATTTGATAAAAAAAATTGAAAATTCACCAGAAGAATAAATGCGGCAAATAACTTTTCCCAATTGGCTTGTTTGGATAGACAAAAACTTTAGAGATTTGTCTATACCCAAGCTACCGCTTATTTTAACAATAATACAGTTTGTTGGTTTTTTATTAGCTATGGGAAAACCAGAATTTATCAGTAAACTATATCTAACTCCAAAGCTTATTTTAGATCAAGGGGAGATTTGGAGAATTTTCACATTCATAGCTATTCCGTTTCCAAACAATTTACTTGTGATTTTGGTTCTTTGGTTTTTTTATGATTTTATGGTTTTGCTTGAAGAGTCTTGGGGTTCAATGTTTTTAACGGTTTATTTTTTGATTGCCTGGTTAAGCACGGTTTTTGCGGCTTTTTTGACTGGGGTTTCCGTTGAAACATTTGCCTATATGGAATGTTCTTTTGTTTTTGCGCTTGCAACTCTTAATCCAAATAAAGAACTGCATCTGTTTTTTATATTGCCCATAGCCTTCAAATGGATAGCGCTTTTTATTGCGGGAATTTTGCTCATTGTTCCATTGTTCCTCGATTTTTCCAACGGGCAGCTTTACGTTGTTTTGGTATTTATAAATTACCTGCTCTTTTTCGGAAAAGATTATTGGCTACGATTTAAAAAAGAATTGGATAAAAGAAAAAGCAAACATTGATAAATTCAAAATCGGTGCTTATTATTTGCCGAGTACTATCAACCCAAGACTCATAGGTTCGCCTTTGATGTTTAAATAACTTTCCAAGAAAAGTTTTGAAGAGAGGGGAGTTATACGCAAATCCAGCATTGAGCCGCCGCTGTGAATACTCTTTTTGCCATAAGCAAAGAACAAGAATTTTTTTCTTTCATATTCAAGGCGGTTATCGGAAATATTCCAGTTCCAAAATGTTTTGCCGTCTGAGCTTTGGTTATATTCGCACACATTGCTTGAATTGCACTCAAATGTGGCAGTTTCGCTGTATTTTTTGTTCCATTCTCTGTTAAAAGCGCAGCTTTGCAAGTTTTTTTTGTAAAGGGCTTCGCCTATGGTTGATATATCCATTTCAATTCCTTTAACTTGTTGCCAAACATCTAAAAGAATTAAATAAGCTTCTATGTCGCTTGGGCACTGGCCATCTTTTTCAACGCCCTTGTGAGCCTTTAGCAATTTCATTTGAAAATCAGGAGAAATTATATCTGGAATATTGCTCCTTTCAATTTCCTGAAGAATTTTTTTAGGAGGAATAACAATGGTTTTTCCCAGCGAATCGCTTATTGCATAACCAATGCTATCTCTAATGAGTTCTATGCACTGTTGAACGTGTATGCCGGCTGTGTTTGAACTGCCAGACACAAAGTCCACACCTATGTTTACGTTCCAGTTTTCTGCGCTTGTTGTTTTTGAAAAATCGCAATATGATTCTTCTCTTATGCCATCTATGTAAATTATATTCACTTTCAATTTTGTGCTGATATTTTTTTCTTTGCGCAAATTCTCTATGCTCCATAAATTTGGATTTGAGGCAAGAAGCTCTGTCAAAGCAATATCGCCATTAAGAGGTGGCAAAAGAGAATCTGCTCTTGAGTTTTTTTCAAGCATTAGAGGCGAATAGCTTGTTTTAATATCTGGATTATTGAATATAATTCTTTTGCTCATATCGCGGCTAATGGTTTGCGGAGAAGCCGCAAACAAAAACGAAGCCAATACAAGAAGCAAACGAAACATACAAAAGAATTTAGTAAAGTGGGTAGTGGTTTTCTATATTTCTATTATGCGCTATATAATTCTACTTCTCGCTCTTGCATCATTTTCTTTTGCACAGCCTTTAACCTTGGGTAAACCTAACAACGAAGAAACGGTACATTCAACCTGGGCTAATATGGGTTGGGGTATTGGAATATTAGGTCCAACAACTACCAAATTCAAAAAGCAAAGCCGCGCTTTTGTAAATCCTTCTTTCTTAGTGGGTATTCAGTTTGCAGAGCTATCGGCTCTAACCCTTGAACTTGATTTCACTGTTCCAAGAGGCGGAGCAGGTGCCTGGTTTGGTTTTGAGCAACAATTTATTCAAAGAGAAATAACTCCTTTTGTTGAAGCTCAAATAGGAGCTAGAAGCCCTAGCGAAGAAAGCGATGTTGGAGTGGCTGGCAGCTTGAACGGCGGTATTATATTTTTCCGCGAAAGCCAGTTCCGCGTACGCTTAAAAGGTGGTTATGAGTGCATATTCAATAAAACCAAAGATATGGCTTGGAATGTGGAAGGCGCTGTTCTCTTTGCCATTGGCAGGGCAGGACTACAAACCATAAGAACAGATTAAATAATTTTCTAGTTTTGGAGAGCCACGGAATGTAGCTCAGCCTGGTAGAGTACTTGAATGGGGTTCAAGTGGTCGGTGGTTCGAATCCACTCATTCCGATGTAAGCACCCTCTATATTATATACCTTTCTTCTGTTTCTTTAAGAATTTCCATAAATTGTGCTGGAGATTCAACATTGTTCAGCTCAGAGCTTAATTTTGCTTTTTTGCTGACCAAATGGCTTATAGCAGAAAGTATGTTCAAGTGCGGACCAACAGTAAAATCTGGACTTATGATTAAGAAAAATAAATTCACAGGTTTGCCATCCAAGGCTTTGTACTCTATGCCGTTTTCTGAAGTTGCCGCAGCACAATACAATTGCTTCACTAAAGCAGTTCTTGCGTGAGGAATGGCAATACCGTGACCAATACCAGTACTTCTCACCTTTTCACGTGCAAAAACCTCGTTCAAAATCTCTTCGCAAACGTCTGGGCTAAATTCGTCTGAGAGCATTTGCATCATTTCACGCAAAATACCCTCTGCACTTGTGCTTGACGAGTGGACGATTATATGTTTTTCAGAAAGCTGTTCCGATAAACGAATAATGTTATACATAGCTTAAAAATAGATAATTAAAATGTTATTTGAAGGCATTTAACACCATTTGTGCTTTTTTTGCCTCTGAACTTTGAGGTGAAGTAGATATAACTTTTTGTAGTTGTTCCCTGCCTTGTTTCTCACCTATTTTGTTCTTTAAACGCAAACTGCCGCTTAAAAGCAATGCCGAAGTGGAGAGCTTGGAGCCGAGGCTTCCTTCTATGGCTTGATCTAAATAACTTATAGCCTGCACAGGTTCGTTTTTTGCACATTCCGCAGCTTTTCGGAGCAATGCCACCTGTACCTTTATGGGTTTTGCCTGCCAAGCAGTTGATTGCCTAGTTGATGTTGACCTAAAAGATGGTTCTATTTTTATTTTGTAGGGCTTTTTAGATTTTCTTTCACCACCCAAAAGGCTAACAAACAAAAAGGTAAAAAGCAAAAGCACTCCAGATGCGGCAGCGAGAGAAATTAAGCCACCGGTGTTAAAGTCTGGAACGTGCTGCGCATCTAGATCCTTTAAGAAAATATAACTCTTAAATTCTGGGCTTTCTGCTTTGCGCTCTTTGTACGCTTTCATTTGAGAACGCCATTCTGAGAATTGTTCAGAATAAACAAGGCAAGGCTCAAGATTTTCATTGCAGTTATTCTGTTGCAACCAGCTTGAATAAATAGCTTCTGCCCTAGGCTCTACTTCATTTAAGGCATTATATTTGCGCTCTGTTTCAAAAAATAGATAGAAAGATGCGCCAATAGCGGCAACAACTATCATAACAAGAATAGTGCGAATAAACTTCACAATTTTAGAATATAGTAAATAACTAAAGTCCCATTCCAAAAATCCTTATTTCTGAAATTGCCAAATCATCGTTTTTGGAATCGTTTTGCAAGCTTTTAAGTTCAAACATAAGCTCGGTGACTTCCACAGGAATCCAAGGCACATATTGAACTCCGAGTTTATCTTCCAAAGATATTTTTCGCACGGAAGATTGCTCATTTACCTTGTGCTCCTTAACCGTGGAATTGGCATAGCGAATCCAAATCTCCTTTGGCTTATTGTATTTTTGAAAATTGTCCCAATCGCTTTGGTCGCCTATTGCTATGCCTAAATTGCTTATAAAAATAGGTTTTGCAAATCTTATGGTAACCAAAATTCCGCTGTTTGCCTTTAATGCCGAATTTTTTTGAACTATCCAGGCAGTGCCCAAATCTCCGTCAAAAAGGGTATTTATTGGAATTTCCGAAGGAACGCTTTGCAGCATCCAATATTGGTTTGGCTTTAAACAATTGATTGCGGGCAAAATTTCCGGTGTTTTTTTGAAAGACAAAATGAGTACCATCAAAGCCAGCAACAACGGCAAAACAATGCATAAAATCAAAAACATCACACGTTCTGGTTTTGAAAGCCTGTCCATAAGAGATTTTGGCTCTTTCTGCATGGTTATCACAGGCCCAATAAATCTCAACTCCTCATCAATTTGAGCAAATCTTTTATAACGGTGCTCTGGTTTTTTCTCAAGGCATTTGGAGATTATTCTCTCCAACTCTTCTGGAACTTCCTCATTTTTTTTGCTTATAGGTTCTGGAATTTCTTGCAAATGCCTGTTTAAAATGGAAAGCGATGAGCCGCCCACAAAAGGAGGGTCGCCTGCTAACATTTCGTAAAGAACTATTCCAAAACTGTAAATATCGCTTTGATTTGTTACATTTTTGTTTTGGCATTGCTCAGGAGACATATATTCCGGCGTTCCCATTGTCATGCCGGGGTTTGTTAATCTTTGCGAGGTTGTTGTTATTGAAATTCCAAAATCTATTATGCAAACATCTTTGTTTTTCATTATCATTATATTTGAAGGCTTTATGTCTCTGTGTATAACGCCTTTTTGATGAGCATATTCCAAGCCTTTTGCTATATGCCAGGCCATGTAATCAGCATCTCTCACCGGTATTTTTTTATCTCTTTTTAGAATATCAGCAAGAGACTCTCCCTCTACAAATGTCATTGCTATGAATATTTTATCGCCTTGCTTTCCAAAGTCATAAACCGTTGCCAAATTCTGATGATTTAATTCCTTCATCGCCTGGGCTTCGCTGTAAAATCGTTTTTCTGCCTCTTTTTCCTCTTCGCTATCTCCTTCTATATGCAAAACTTTTAAAGCGACAATCCTGTTCAATTTAATTTGCCGTGCTTTATAAACGCTTCCCATGCCACCCTTTCCGAGGATACCGAGAAGTTCATAATCTGCATTAAAAGGTCTAGGGAAAATTTCGCTGCTCATTGGTTGTAATATAGTAATTTAGCCTACGTTAAAGCTTTGGTTATCTTGTAGCGGAGGCTGGTGTTGTTTTCCAAGAAAAAGAATGTGAGGGCAACTTGCGACACAGACAACTTGCCTTCTTTTTGAGCGCAAATAAATTGTTTCAAAATTTCCTCTTTGTAGCTTGTTTTCTCGCGGTTGCTCTTATCAAAGCTTATCAGCTCAGGTTCCACAATCCCTTTCTCGTCTATATATTTTCTGAAACTCTCGTCTATTTTACTATCAAATACAATAAAAGTCTCCAATATGCCGCAGGCTATGTTAAAAGCTGTTTCGTGGGTTATGCTTGCTTCTGCATCGCTTAATTTTTCGTTGAAGCTGCCAAAAACATTGAAGGAATGTCCATCGGTGTTATCGACAAAGGCAACATAAAACAGAGCCGCCACTATATGCCTATCCAATCTATAATCATCTTTTATGCCGAGGCATTTTCTATATCTTCTTCTTTCGTTCTCGTACCTGCTATACACAGTTTCTTTAAAGCCCCTGTTGCTTTCTTTAGCTTCCACTCTGTGCAAGCCAAGGCAGAAATCTAGCGGTTTTTTTATTTCTTTTTCTGCAGTAGATTCCCATAGTTTGTAAAAAACTTCTCTTTCCATAAAAAACTACCAAGAGCTTTTGCGTTCGCGCCATTCGATATTTTTTATATCTGTTTCATGCCCCGCAGGTTTTAGCAATTCCTTTACCTGCGACTCTTTAGCTTCGTCAAAATTATCTGGATTATCGCCGACTATTTCAATGACTTTCAGAGAAAGTGTTTTTGCTGACATTTTAAATACTCCTTTGGGTTGTGGATGTCTAGGGATAATATAGAAAATTTGCTAGCCGCATGCAAGCGGTGCAAGCCTAGGCTGATTTTTTGAATTTCCAGAATAAAGCCAATAAAAGTGGTTAATTCTGGTTCTGACTATATAATCTCTGCAAAACACTCACTGCATCGTTGTTTTTCACAGGTGACAAAAGACATTCAAATTTTGGATGATACAATTTTATTTTAGCCATTTTATCGTTTTTTTCGTGGAATATCAATATAACTTTTGTAAACTGTTCAGAGATTTTTTTTATTTGAGCATCTGAAAGCGCATCTGCTTCGGCTATTAGCAAATCTCGATTGCCAAAGTTGAAAATGGAATTCATATCCGAGGTTTCTTCTGAAGTTCCTTCAACAGCATCTACACATTCTTTGATAAAAGAAAGCACCTGCTTATCTTGGTTGTAAACTAAAACTTTCTGATGTTTTTCATTTAGGAATTTTTTATAGAATTCTTTTTCTTTTGTTTTGAGAGACAAATTAAAATAAAACCGACTGCCTCTTTTATCGCTTTGAACTTCCAAATTGGAATTCATAGCTTGCAAAATGTTTTGAGATATTGTGAGACCAAGTCCTGAACCTCCGTATTTTCTGGTATGTCCAGAGTCAATTTGCACAAATGGTTCAAATATTTTTTTAATTTTTTCTTTTGGAATTCCAATGCCCGTATCAATTACTTCAAAATGAATTTTGCTTTCACCTTCTTTTGCTTCTAGGTTGCAGTCTTTTGTTTCTGGATTGACTAATAATTTTACCGAGCCTTCATTTGTGAATTTCATTGCATTGCTAATCAAATTTACCAAAACCTGTTTTAATCTTACGGGGTCTATTTTTATGAATTTTGGCATGTAAATAGATGGCAAAACATAAAATTTAATTGGTTTATAAATCAAGTAGTGGCTGCAAACGCTTATCAAATCGTCGCATAGCGAGAATATATCAATCCATTCATCTTCTATTTTAAGATTTCCTGCTTCAATTTTTGAAAAATCAAGTATGTTGTTAAATGTGTCGCGCAAATGGTAAGAAGATATCTCTATGTTATTGCACCATTCCCTTTGCTCATCGCTTAAGTTTGTGCTTTTAGTCAAAAGCAAGTCTGAAAATCCAAGCATTGAATTAAGGGGATTTCTTATTTCGTGGCTCATATTGGCCATAAACAAGCTCTTTGCCTTGCTCGCTTTTTCAACAGCATTTTTTTCTTGCAACAATTTTTTGTTTGAGTATTTGAAATATGAATAAAAAGAAAATCCCAGTAGCAATATAATAACAAGTTCTGCAATAATGGCATTTTTCATATTATATACAAACTGCTGATACTTGCTTATTATCAAAGATTCCTCCTTGTTAAGCCTAATTGTTTCTGGAGGAAGTTTATATAGTTTCAATTTTCTACTTGCAGCTGCGTGGTCGTCAACTATAGGTATATTTGAGCTTCTTCTAAATCCAGGATTGTAAGCATCATTGCCTGCGAGAATTGCCTCGGCAATTAATCCTATGTTTTTTCCTGTTAAAGACGCGAGAATTATATTTCCACCTATAATGCCGTTTTGTATTCCAATGTCCCAAAATGAATATACGGGAGCTGTGCTATTGCTGTCCACATATTTTGTCATATCTTGCCATAATTTTTGCGGATTTTTATTGGAACCATTTAGCTCCACACCTACCAATACAACAGCATCTTGGCTTGGGTTCAAATTACTGAGTGAGTCTGCGAGGCTTTTCAGTGATGGTTTATTCCATTCTTCCAAATTTATGTCTTTTTGCATAGATATGACGGAGTTCAATTGCTCACTCACTTCTTTGCTGGCATTTGTGTTGTCGGTTATAAATATAATTCTTTTTACATTGCCTTGTATGCGTTGTATAAAATCTATTTGAGCAGGTAAATCGTAAAATTCATAAATGCCAGACCATAAGGATCTTTTTGTTGTGGCTGAGTCTAATGATTCTGATGCTATCTCTGTGAGTTCAGAATCCGAAGGTTCAATAAATTCTGTTGCCATAGGGTCAGATACAGACTCGGCTTGTTGCTTGCTTATTCCGCAAGCTACTATAGGAACATTTTCCCACAATATATTTTCATGGTTTTTCACATAATTAAACGCAGTTTCGTCAACTGTTATAATCACGTCAAATTTCATGTTTATATCTATATATTTTTGCAACATGGAGTTAATTAGCTCTTCGCGCATATCCATATCTTCTATATGAATATTCATATTACTTTTTCTTAGAACATCTTGAATAGCTCTAGTGATATCATTTGTTTTTCCAAATCCTTGGTTATAGGAATTGAGCACAAGCACATTTTGGTACGCAAAAACAGCCGTCACCCAAACAAGAGCAAAAACCGCCGATTTTTTTAATATGCTGCAAACAGCCATAGGGGTAATGTAGAAAACGATTGGAGTTTTACTATATTTTTGGCATGGATATTAAACCTTTTATTCGTGATATTCCGGATTTTCCGCAAACTATGGTAATTTTCAGAGATATTACACCGCTTATGGCTAATGGTGAAGCTCTCAAGTTTGCCGTTCAACAAATGGCAGAGCCGTTTAAAGGCACTGGGATTCAGAGTGTTGCCGCTATAGAGTCAAGGGGATTCTTTTTTGGACCTTGCATAGCTCTTGAGCTGGGTTGCGGATTTACGCCTATTCGCAAAAAAGGCAAGCTACCGTGGCAAACAGATTCTGAAGAATATTCTTTGGAATATGGCACAGCAACAATAGAAGTTCACAAAGATGCTTTTAGCAAGGGTGAGAAAGTTTTGTTGCTAGACGATGTTTTAGCAACAGGAGGTACCATTTCTGCTGCTGCACGCTTAGTGGAAAAGCAAGGAGCTTTGGTAAGTGGAATGGTATTTTTGATAGAGATCGATTTTTTGCAAGGTCGTAAAAACATAAAAGTGAATTGTCCTGTACATTCCATAGTGCATTATTAGAAATTTTCTAATTTTGTAGTATGTTTCGTTTTTTTATTCTCATATTAATCAGTGCTCTCTTTACCTTTGCAAACCCAGAAACCGAAGGCAAAACAGCCGCTTGGATAATCCTTGAAGGCGATGTGGACTCTGGCATGAACGACTACGTACGCCGCGCCATAGCGCAAGCGGTTTCTAGAAAACCAGATTTAATAGTTTTTGAAGTAAATACCTTTGGAGGCCGTTTGGATGCTGCTTTTGATATTGTGGACACAATAACAGCCTTGAAAATTCCAACCATCGCTCTGGTGCAAAAAAAAGCCATAAGTGCAGGAGCCTTAATTGCCCTTTCCAGCGATAAACTCTATATGCTTCCCAGCACAACCATTGGTGATTGCGCCCCCATAGTGCAAAATTCCGATGGACAGCCTCAAATTGTGGGCGAAAAGATACAATCACCGCTAAGGGCAAAATTCCGCAATTTGGCAGAGAGAAACGGGCACCCGCGCCTGCTTTCAGAAGCCTTTGTTAGCCCCGACTTGGGCGTTATGGAACTCTCCAACAAAGACACAACCATTTATGTGAATGTTGCTGAATATAGCGATATGCCCGAAGATGAACAAAAAAAATGGACAAGCAAAAAAACTCTGGTGAGAGCAGGGGAGCTTTTGACAATGACAAATGAAGAGGCACAGCGTTTAAAATTTTCAAAAGGAACTCCGGAAAACATAGAGGCTTTTAAAAAAGAAATAGGCATAACAAAAACCGAGATTATTGAAATATCTTGGGCAGAAAAGTTGACGAGATTCATAGGAGCAATATCTGGGATTTTAATGATACTGGGCTTTGGCGCTCTTTATATGGAATTTAAAACACCAGGCTTTGGCATTTTCGGTGTAATAGGCATTGTGCTTTTGGCAACCGTGTTTTTGGGGCAATATGCGAGCAGCCTACACGATAAACTACCTCTTGTTCTGCTTTGCCTAGGCGTTGTATTTATGCTTTTGGAAATTCTTGTTTTGCCAGGTGCCATGATTTGCGGTGCGCTTGGCATAGTATGCTTTGTAGCGGCTCTCGCTTTGTCTTTTGATGGTTCAAATTTGCCAGATTTTGTGCCTCAGGTAGGTTCTCTCTCAAATTGGCAATACGGTTTGATGTATATAATGATATGCGCGGTGCTGGCCTTGTCTTTGCCCATTGTAGCTTCAAAATATTTAATCCCAATGCTCCCAGATTCTTTAACTCCAATAAACAAAACAGATTTGTCCAAAGCACATTCCCCCGTTGAAGAATTTGTTGAGGAAATAAAAAAAGGCGATAAAGGCGTAGCCTTAACGGATTTGCGCCCTTGCGGTCATGCTAAATTTGGGGATAAGATGTTTGACGCTCAGTCTAGGAGCGATTTTATAGTTGCAGGTTCTGCGGTTAAAGTTGATTTTGTGGAAGCGGGCAAAGTGTGGGTGGTGAAGGAGGGGTGAGCAATGCTTTCAAAGGCGATTTTCAAAAAATTGGACGAGTATCTAAAAAAACACGAAGGACCCTGGCTAACAGAAAACTTTGAAGAAAGAGACGATTCCGCTATTTTGCTAAGGGGTCACCCTACCTTAAAAGCAGGGCAAGGAGAAAAGGGCAATGGAAGCCTAGAGCTTGACGCATTTTTGAAAAATAAAAAAATATTCTTCCATGTTCTTGCAGATTTAAAAGAAACTTCGGAAGGAAAGAAAGATAAAAAATTTCCTGAAATTTATAGAAAAGCCTTTGTTTCAAAGCAAATTTTTCACAATATTTTTGATGGAGATTTTGTTCCATCAAAAGACACTATATTTAAATTTGCCTTTGCACTTGATGCTACCGTCGAAGAAGCAAAAACTTTGCTAGGTTATGCTGGCTATGCTTTTGGAGATTGCATAAAAAGAGACTTGATTCTGAAATTCTGTTTTGAGAATAAAATAACAGATTTTTTGGAGATTAACGATATTTTAAAGCGGAAAAATCAGAAGGTGTTGGTGAAAGAGACGAAGAAGCACGAGGGGCGGAATCTTGTGGTTTTGGAGTAGGGTGGGTTAAACTTTAGAGGTTTGGATTTTCTTGAAGCTATTAAATATGCTGCTTGGAGAATGCAATTCATTTTCTCATTCTCTTAAATCTATCTTCTAATGTTTCTTCATCGCCTTTTCGCTTAAAGACACTTATGCCTCGAATTGAGCTATAATTTCCCAATTCTTTAGCCAAACCAGATAATTTCCATTCTGCATTTTTGTATGAAACTGTTCTATCGTCTTTACTTTCTATAACTATACATTCCATAACTGTACATTTTTTTTTTGGAACTCCCGTAAATTCCAATTTCGTACCTGGGTAGATTTCTACCTTGCTAAAAGTAAATCGTTTTTCTTCATCAGGATTTCTATCTATAAATTTTTCAGTTCTAGCAGATGAATTTTTTGGTAAAATTTGAATTTCAATTTCATTGCTTATTTTATTGGCTATTTGTTCGTTATATTCCTTTTTCAAGAACTCAATAAACAAATCTTTAACTTTATTGTTAAAAGAACCTTCGTGAATTTCGGTTTTCAATTTTTCGACTCGTTCTTCATTTTTACAAAAATCTAACATTTTATCTTCATCAAAAGGTTTTGCAATTAGGGATATGAATTCTATTGCTTCTTCTTTATTTTCACTAAAATTTGTTTCAAAAACTCGTACTAGATCACCATTATCATAATAATAAAATTGTAAATTTTCCCCAATAAATATCCCAAATTTTGGTTTTGGCTCATACCCACACATATAGTAAAGCAATTGTGATCTTGCACTTTTACCAGCTATGGTACTATTTTTAATTTCAATTACTATAATTGCCTTACCATTGTTTTTAATAGTGATGTCTGTCTTTGTAGAGGTGGAGCCTTTTTGAATTTTATCTTGAGATTTTATTTCCCCAGCAGCAACCGACCAATTTAATCTTCCAAAAAAATCTTCAACTATTGGTTGAATAGTCTTTTCTGGATGATTTTTAGCTTTGTTTATCTTAAAGCAAAAGTCATTCCAAATAGTTTTAAAGTCATTCCAAATAGTTTTATTCTCCATCTTTCAATTCTCCTGTTCTATTTATTTTTATCCCAGCCAACCTTTGGGGATAGACTTGGCAAGATTCGCATTGTGCAATATAGTAAATTTTAAATTAATATTTTTAAAATATTTTGACATTTCATCTCTAGTCATCTTTGCAAGTTTTGCATATATCTTATCTTTAATAACCCGCGTTTCAACGCAGTTGCAGCGAAATTCATTATTGCTCATAATGTGTCCACATACTAAGAATGCGTATATACTTTGTTTCCACAGTTACTTCGTAAACCAATCTATGCTGTTTATTTATTCGCCTTGAATAAACATTATTTCTATGGGGTTGTAACTTTTCATACTTCGGCGGATTTTGAAAAGGATTATTAGCTATAATGGAAAGCAGTTTACGAACCTTATTAAAACAAGGGCTGTTTTTTACAGTATCCCTATCTTTTTTCGCCGTATTCGTAAATTCAATAGTCCACACTAGAATCAGTTCCAAAAATTCTTCTCATCATAAATCTGTCCACTACCAATATGTTCAGCAGATGCCTTGTCCAGCTTTTCTAAAAATCCTGGAATCTGTTCAAAATACTTTTGGTCACTTTCAAAAGAATCGCCATCCAAAGATACCTCATTTTTCGCGGTATTTATTTTTTTTATGCTTATAATCCCCAAATCCGCAAGTGCCTGTAAAATGCCCATTGCTCCGTTTTTTAAAACGCTAACAGCCAACACCTGCGGCTCTGCCGAATACGCTATAGTAGCGGAATCTTTTACCAGCATAAAATACCTCTATTATATAATATACAAAATTTTAATTAATTAGAAATGAAAGCACTAAGTCAATCCCAACTTTACCCCATTAGCAATATTTTTTTCTAACTTACCACAAAATCACCAACAAAGGAGCGCACTATGCCTAAAAAACCACAACCAAAAAAAGTACCAGTACAAGAAAACTTCGCTGAGGCTTGGGAAGAGATAAAAAATGATCCCGATATATATTGCGTTGATGTTGAAATTGACAAAGATGATGTTATTTGTGCCTATAAAATTTTAAAAAATGGCAAATTGATGGGGTGGAGGCTTAGGAGAGAAGATGAGTTTCTTAAAGATTTGCCTGCGAATTACGATATGGCGCAGCTTGGGGAGCCTTTCTATCTAGAGACTGGTAGCTTTAAGAAAATTGCTAAGGAATGGGAAAGGGTTAAAAAAGATTCTGAGGCGTATTTTATCGCTATTACTGAGGAAGGGGGGCTTTTTCTTGACACTTATATCCATAAAATTTTAAAAAATGGAAAATTGACAGGGTGGCGAGTGAGAGAGAAGGGCAAGCCCGTTTATGATTTGCCTGCAAATCACGATATGTCGCAATTCGGGTTCCCAGGCGAAGCCCTGCCTATAACTGATGAAAATTTGGGCTTTGACGTTTTCTTTGGAATGAAAAGTTGGATAACTCCGCCTCTAACCGACAAGGATATAGAGAACCTTGCAAAAAATCCAGATTTTATAAAAAGCGTTAGGCTTTGGGAAAGAGAGGTTTTGCGCGAGAGCAAAGATTGGCTTAACGGCGAGGGTTAATCCTCCTCTGTTCTCCAGCCAGCCTTCTTATCCGCAACCAGATCCGCCATTGCACTTGCCGGCAACTCATAGAGCAGCGTACAGGTCTTTACATTCTCAAACCCTGCTCTCTTCAAAGCCCTAGCGCAAGAAGCCGTTGTTGCTCCTGTTGTGTAAACATCATCAACAACCACTATTTGCGGCGAAATTTTCAAATTTTGGGCTTTTTTTGCCTCAAATGCTCCCGCAACATTCAAAGAGCGGGCACCGCTACCCAGCGATGTTTGAGAGGGCTTGTAAATTCGCCTTTTTAGGACATTTGTCTGCAATTTCCCTCCGCAATGGAGCGAAAGCTCAAGGGCAGCCTGCTCGCATTGGTTGTAGCCTCTCTCCCGCTTTCGCGCGCTGTGCACAGGTACAGGGACAAAGCTCATGTTTTGTCCCCAGCTCTCCAAAATTTGGAGAGCTTCCCCTTTGCGGCCAACAGAGGAGTTAGCCACCAAATATGAGGCTATTTTTTTCATTCCCTTGTATTTCATAGCCAAAATTAGGCTTCGGGTTAGGGAATTCATGGGGAAAAGGCTTATGGCATCCTCTTTGCCGGGCCATATAGGATGCTCTCCGCAAGCAATTAGCTCTTCCTTGCAGTTATGGCAAAGCCAGGGGTCTATTTTTTGGGAGTTCCCGCAAGCTAGGCAGGAGTCGCCAAAAAAGAAAAACGAAATGGATTCTCTCATGTTCATACTTATTAGACGTAACTTTTGGCAAAAAAAATCCTGAAATGTGAATTTTTTTTAAAATAAATGCTGATTTATCCTCTTTGGTATAAGGGATATGGGATAAGGGACATGAATATGTGATAATCATCATATCCCCTGTCCCTAGTCCCTTGTCCCTGAGCTAATTAGTTTTCATTAACTCCATCGCATGAGCCAAAACTGCGGGGGAATTTTCGTCTCCTAACATCCTAGCTATCTCGGAAATCCGCGCTTTTTCGCTCAAAGGCTCCACAGTTGTGTAGGTGCGTTCCTTTGTTTCTATCTTTTTTACGCAAAATTGACCGCTTGCCTGTGCAGCGACTTGGTGCAGGTGCGTTATTGTGAGTACTTGGTGATATTTGCCAAGCTCCCGCAAACATTCTCCCACTTTATGCGCCGTTTCGCCGCTAATTCCGCTATCCACCTCGTCAAAAACCAAAAGGGGGATTTTGTCCCTTTCTGCCATTGCGCATTTAAAGGAGAGCAAAACGCGGGATAGCTCGCCGCCGCTGGCGGCTTGCTTCAATGGCTTGGAACCCTCGCCCTTGTTTGGGGCAAGCCAAAATTCCCCCTGCTCTGCACCAGAGGCGTTCAAATTTTCTACCTGTGTAAAGCGTGTGGAGAATATGGCGGTTGGCATTGCTAAGGTGTGCAAAACATCTTCAACCTCTGAATCCAGCTTTTTTGCGCCCGAAATCCTCTTTTTTGAGAGTTCAGCGGCGTTTTTCTCAAATTCAAGCCTGAGTTTGGCGGAATTTTTTTGCAATTCAGCTATATCGGAATCTGAGTTTTCCAAACTTTCCAGTTCCTGTTTTCTCTTTTCACGTAAATCTATTAAGCCGTTTAAATCTGTGTGGTATTTGCGTTTAAATTTTTGTATCAGAGCTATTCTAGCATTTGCGTTTTCTAATTGTGCTGGGCTGTAATGCTCTGGCTTACTCGCTTTTTTAAGTTCTTGGCTCAAAGTTCTGAGGCTTTCTTCTGCTGTCATTGCCGCATCTGGTTTGGGGGCATCATTGCATTTGCCTTCAAATTTTTGCAGTCTATATACCAGTTCGCTCAAACGTTCTAAAATGCCGCCTTCGCTCATGAGTAAATCCAAACATTCATTTGAGATTTTTCTTTTGAACTCGGAGCTTGCGGAACTTTGCACAATATTTTCACATTCTTCTTCTTCGTTTGGTTTTAAGTTTGCGCTTGTGAGTTCTTTTAACTGAAATTGCAAAAAGTCCTTTTGCTGTGCAATGGATTCCGCATTTTTTTTACATTCCTCTATTTTTTTATTCACCTCGTTCCACTTTTCAAAAGAGTCCTTGCATTTTTGCAAAAGTTCTTCGTTTCCGCAATAGGCATCTATGAATTTTTGCTGTGCTCTAATGTCTTTTAACAAAGTTTGCTCGCTTTGCCCGTGCATTTGCACAAGTTTTTCTCCGAGTTCTTGCAAATCGCGGGTGCTTGAAATAACGCCATTTATGCGGGCTTTGCTCTTTCCGTTTGAAAAAATTTCACGCTGAATTTCAAGTTCTCCATCTTCAAAATCTATTTCCCTCTCTTGCAAAAATTCTTTTACATCGCTTAATTTTTCGATATTGAAAATCCCTTTTAAAACTGCGCATTCCTCACCATTTCTAATTTGCTCTGAACTTGCTTTTGCACCGCATAAAAGTTTTAAGGCACTTAAAAATACGGATTTTCCCGCGCCCGTTTCGCCTGTTATAGCCCAAAATCCATTTGAAAAGGAAATTTCTGCGTTTGCTATTAAGGCTAAATTTTTAATGTTAATCTGTTTTAGCATACCAAAGCCTTAGTTTTGCCTTGCTTCCTTCAAAAGCTGTGCTAAAATCATAGCTTGCATAAGCTGGTCTGCTATAAAAATTGGAGGAGTTATAAAAAGAAAAAGATTTTGGATTTAGCATTGGGTTTCCAAGCCTTAGCACTAAGCTAAGAGCAGTATCTGGCATACGGCGCAGATTTTTAGTTACTTGGAGTTTTAAGGTATCTCCTTCCCAAAATAGGAGATTTGGATGTCCGTTGTCTTTTACAAAAGCTGTATCTACTCTGTAATCTTCCAAATTGCCATCGCTATACACATATACTGGCACAGGCTTCCCAAGCTCGCTTCCAGTTGTATCACTTGATTTGGGTAAAACCAATTGTGCAAAGACAATTGCTTTGTTTTCTTTTATTTTATTTTTTTCAATTTCAAAAACAACATCAAGGGATTCTCTAACTCCGGCGTGCAAACACAAATCCCCACAATTCCCAACCTGTGTTTTTTGTGCAACGCGCAATAAGCCATGTATATTTGAAGTATCTGGTGGGGCAATGCGCAAAACCGCATTATTTGTGAGCAATTTTATACCTACCAGCAACCTAAGGGTATCTGTTTTAGCAATTTTAAGTTCTAAAAAATCTTTTGGCAAAGAAATGCTAAATGAGTCAATGCTTATTTCTGCTGAATCTGAGAAGGGTTTTCGAAATTTAAGCCAAGTGGTATCGTGTTCGGTTTCTTTTTCTTTTAACCAATAAAATTTAGCCTTTATATTTTTATGTTCCTCTGGAACCTCGCCATCATAATAATTCGCATAAAAAATGCTATCTATTTTCAACTTCCAAACAGAATCTAGCTTGTTGCCCGTAACTTTCAAACCAAAATAAAGCTTATGCTCCACATTATTCGCATTGCCAAGTGCGGCAAAAGAGCTAACCATAAAAGCAGAACTATCGTGCCCTAAAACCGAACCATCCTTCATCAACGAAATTTCAATTTCATCGTAATCTTTGCCATAAGAGGTTGCAATCTTTTGATCATCAAACCATTCTTTCAAGGCAGTAGAATCATCAGAGGAACATGCCGCAAAAAGCGCACACAAGAGCAGAATTAAAAAAAAGCGAAGCATCGTTTGGGAAATATAGAAAATTGGTAGGTTGGCATTTGCCCAATATAAAACCCATCGTTTTATTCATCACTTCATTCCCTCAACAAACTCCTTGAATTTGGGCACTGCCACGCTTATGGTTGGGAGCGAAGCGGTAAAGGAAAATCTAACATAAGAATCGTGGCCAAATCCAATGCCAGGGACTAAAACCAAACCTTGCTCGTCTAACAAGGCCTTGCAAAATTCTACTGAATTCGAGATAAGAGTTCCAGCTTCTGTTTTTTTGCCATAGTGCGAACCAACATCCACAAACAGATAAAATGCACCATCGGGTTTAATAAAGTCAATGCCCGGAATGGACTCAAATATCTCGCTCATTCTATTCATTCTCTCAAAAAATTCCTGCCGCATTACAAGCACAGAATCAAAGGGACCGTTTAAAGCCGCTATTGCTCCATATTGCGAAACATTTGAAGGATGATGAGTTGTTTGCCCCTGCACTTTTGCTATTCCTTTTGCAAGTTCCTTGGGTGCGGCAAGGTAGCCTATTCTCCAACCTGTCATGCAATAGGCTTTTGAAAAGCCGTTTACTATTATGGTTCTCTCTTGCATCTCTGGGAGAGTCGCTATTGAAACGTAAGGTTTTTTAGTGTAAATTAAATGTTCGTAAATTTCGTCTGATATGCAATATAAATCGTTCTCTACAATCACTTTCGTAAAAGACTCCAACTCTTCTTTGCCATATACAACTCCAGTTGGATTGCAGGGGTTATTTATTATTATGGCTTTGGTTTTGGGTGTTATAGCTTTTGAAATTTGTTCTGCCTTTAACCTCAGCTTATTTTCTTTGGTACATTCCAAAAATACAGGTTTGCCTTTGCAATATTTTACGAGTGCCGAATAAGTATTCCAATGGGGAGTTGGTATAAGCACCTCGTCGCCTTCGTCCACTATAGCAGCTATAGCATTATAAACTGCGTGCTTTGCACCAGATGTAGCAATAATTTGTTCTGGCGCATAAACAAGTTTATTTTCCTTTAAAAGTTTCTCGCTCACAGCATCCTTGAATGATCTCATTCCACTAGGTGTAGTATAGCGAGTTAAACCCTTGTTTATGGATCTTATAGCCGCTTCTTTTACATGAACGGGTGTGTCAAAATTAGGTTCTCCTACCCCAAGGTTCCAAATAGACCTACCCTCAGTGGATAAACGTTTAGCAAGCGAGTCTATTTCAACCGTCATGGAAAAGTGAATTTCGTCCATTCTTTTTGCAAAAGGCTTCATAAATGCCTCCAGTACTCTCTCATAGGTAAAAATTAGTAAAATGCTGATTAACTCGCTAGGTAATACCATACCCTATACCCTATACCCTATACCCAAATAAATTAACATTTAAATCAGATAAACTTTGTAATTTATAGTTAGATGATAGCTTTGCATATACTAGCCCTGTTTATAATGATTTTGGCAAATGCCCTATTTGTTTTAATAGAGATAGCCGTTGTTTCTGCAAGACCCTCTCTTTTGAGGCAAATGCAACAGGAAAATAAATGGGGAGCCTCTCAGGCTCTGGCTATAATAGAAGACCCCAATGTATTTTTATCAACAGCGCAAATAGGCATAACTTTGGTTGGGGTTTTGTCTGGTGCTTATGGTGGTGCAACTTTAGAAAAACCTCTTGAGCTTTTTTTATCAACCTTGCCGTTTGTAAGTGAATATGCAAATATTATAGCCTTGCCATTTATAGTTATAACTGTTTCTTATTTTTCACTAATTGTTGGCGAGCTTGTACCTAAGAGGCTGGCTCTGCAATTTGCAGAAAAAATATCCTGCATTTCTGCGCCTCCAATGAATATGCTTGCCATAATATTAAAACCCCTAGTTTGGTTTTTTGATTTTTCTGGAGATATAATACTTCGCCCCTTTAGTCTGCACAAAAAAATAAAACGTCCGGTTACAGCGGCAGAGCTTCAGCAGATGGCAGCACAAGGGCACCAAGAAGGTGGCATAGAGAAAGACGAACTCAATATGGTAAAAAGAGTTTTCAATTTATCCGATAGAACACTTGCCTCTGTTATGGTGCCAAGGATAATGGTAGAGTGGTTAAAGGTTGATATGGACAAAGATGAATTGCGCGGAATAGTTATGCTCAGTCAGTTTTCGCGCTTTCCGGTTGCAAAGGATAGTCTGGAAAGCCCAATAGGAACCGTGGACTCTCGCGACTTGCTTTGCCAGCTTGCCGCAGGTGGCGAATTGAATATGCAGGCTATGCTAAGGCAGCCGCTATTCCTTCCCGAATCCATAAATGCTTTAGACGCTCTGCACAAAATGCAAAATATGGAAGACCCTATGGTGCTTGTTATAGATCAATACGGGGTTTGCAGCGGCATAGCCACCATAGAAGACATCACTTCCGTGCTAGTTGAAGAAACCAAGCTCACCGAGTTGCCTGTTGACAATTTGAAAATGCAGAATAATGCCTGGGTAGCAAATGGACTCACGGATATTCATTCAATAATGGAAATGTTTTCTTTTACGGAATTGCCTGGAGAAAACCCCGATTCTTACAACACTCTTGGCGGAATGGCAATGTGCGTTTTAAACAAAGTTCCACAGCAGGGCGATGTTTTTGAATGGAAAAATATGCAGTTTGAAATTTTGAGTATGAACGGTCAAAGAGTGGATAAAGTTAAGATAAGTAAAATTGCATAGCGAAAAATGAATTCCTTTATACCAAAAAAACTTCTCACATTCACAATTATCTGCGAAAGTCTCTCGCGTGTAGCTTTGCTCTTTGCTCTTTTTCAAATATCAAATTTGACGAAAATCGGATATGAATTTTTCATAGCGATTTTTCTCTTTGCCCTGCTTCATTTTTTTGCGCAAAAATTATCCCTTAATTTGGGCGGATCTGCAAAAAAAAAATTAAGGGCATATTTTCAAAATAAATTCTTGAACACATTGCCAATTCAAGACCGTACTCAAAAAGGGATGCCGCTCCAAGAACTCTCCCTCCACTATATGAAAACCGCAGATTTAATGGAGCCTTGGTATGGTCGCTTTTTGCCGAGTGCTTATATTGCCGCAGTTGTTCCCTGCATAATTTTATTTGCGATGTTTTTTATAGATAAAATAACATTTATAATTCTTTTTTTCACAGGCTTATTGCTCCCTCTTTTTTTATTTTTGATAGGTAAAATAGCAAAGCAAAAATCAGAAGAGCAGTGGCAGAGTTTTTCAAGGCTGAGAGCATTTTTTTTGGAAAGCCTGCAAGGTTATAAAACCATAAAAATATTCAAAAAAGTAAAAGAACGTGAGAGAGATTTGGAAATTGCAGAAAACGAATTCAGCAAAAAAACCTTGGCAGTTTTAAAAACCGCCTTTCTCTCGGCACTTGTGCAGGAATGGGCAGGTTCGTTAAGTATAGCATTAGTTGCCGTTGGCTTGGCTTTGCGTTTGCTAAACGGTAGCACTGGGTTTAGCACCGCATTTTTAGCCTTATTGCTAACTCCAGAATTTTACCGCCCAATAAGACAATTTGGCACGGCATTCCACACGGCGATAAATGCAAAAACGGCTTGGGAGAAAATAAATGACTATTAAATTACCTTTGCAAAAATCTTTAATTTATATATCTGGCCCGTCAGGTTGCGGAAAAACGCGAATGGTTTTGGAAATGCTTGGGCATATTGAGCCGCAGAATACCGATACAAAGTTGATTTACGAGGGAGATAAAAACGATATTGCTTGGATGCCGCAAAATCCAGTTTGGTTCAAGGGAACTCTTTGGGAAAATCTTTGCCCAGTGGATATGCGGGATTTTTCTGAGGTTGAGGCGGCTTTGGAGAGTGTGAATTTGGGGCATTTTACCAGCAGGTTAAATGAGCAGGTTTTGGAATACGCAAATAATTTCAGCGGTGGCGAAAAACGGCGACTTGCCCTTGCGAGGATAATTCTGCTAAATCGCCCTGTTTGGATTTTAGACGAGCCTTTTGCAGGTTTGGATAGGGAAAATGTCCAAAAAATTGAGAAATTACTGGAAAAAGAGAGCAAGAGCAGGAGCATTTTGTGTATTAGCCATCATAATTTTACTCACCCTGCCAAATTCCATTTTTTTCTTCCTAATTACTTAGACGTAAAAAACGGGAAAAAAATCCTAAAAAGTGAAAAAAAATGAAAAAAAGTCAATATTAACAATTTGGCACGTTTTTTGCACCTAGTTTAAGTATGGCTAGAATTACGTTTACAACTATGTATGATACCAGTATGCGCAACTTGCAGCATAACTTGGGTAAGCTTAACACGCTTGATGAGCAAATTGCGAGCACAAAAAAGATAAATCGCCCTTCCGATAACCCTATTGGCTTTACAAACGGCTTAAAATACACTAATATTCTCAGCGCCCTTGGGCAGCAACAATTAACTATGAAAGACGGTGAAGTTTATATGACCGTCTTGGAAAATACCCATAACAGCATGAACAAGGCTTTTGGCCGTTGCCACGACCTTGCGGTACAAGCAGCAAACGACACAGTAAATCACGAACAAAGGATGTTCACAAATCTCGAAGTAAGGCAGCTTTTGGAGCAAATTGTAGCTAATGCCCAAACCAAGCACAAAGATGGCTTTATATTCAGCGGCAAATGGACAAACCAGCCTCCTTATGAAATTAAAAAGGCCGAGGCGATTTATTACGATGGTTACAAAAGTTTAAGTACGCCACCGCAGCCACCACCCTTTGCAAATCCAAATCTATCAAATCTAATTACAGACCCTGACTATGACCCTACCCGTCCTATTTTTGACCCAGACCAAACAATCACAATTCAGCTTTACGATGCCAAATACGAAGACCCAAACCTAATGGAGATACCTAATAATCCTTTAGTTCAGCGAATTATACCAGGTTCTGTTAGTGGGCTTACAGGGTTGCAAGAAAAAAGCCACGTGGTTCCACCTGATGACCCTAGTGTTGTGGCCGACTATGAAATAGATTACATAAACGGCAAAATCATCCTTTTAAGCGAAGATGCAAAAAGGGCTTTTTTCGATGACGACCCCACCTCAGCGACTTTCGGCGAATTAAAACCAACGGATAGACCTAATATGGAATTTGAATATATTTACCGCAATTCGTTAGATATGACTGGGGAAATTTATCGTGAAATAGATACCGGCATAACGCTGAAAATAAATTCCAATCGGGATGCGCTCTTTGGCAAAGGCGGTGAGGGCGATACAGATTCTTTTAAGGAAGTGATAAGCCTTATGCAAGGGCTTTGGTATAATGACCAGCCGCAAATTTCTAAAAGCATAGATACTGTTGATGTAGCTCGCAAAAGAAATTTAGCAGAACAGGCAGTTGAAGGTGCGAGGCTTAACAGAATAGCTTTAACTTTTGACCGCAACGAAGATTTAACGATTACCAATACTGATGGGCGTAGCACTATAGAAGATGTGGATTTTGCAGAGGCACTTTCGCAATTCTCGCTCGCAGAAGCGGTTTACAATGCAAGTTTATTTGCTACATCCAAATTAATGCAGCAGTCCTTGATGAATTTCTTATAGGGGGGTTAATATGTCTTCTAGTACACTGTTCAACGTTTCGTCTATGGTGCATCAAAGCAAACTCCGTTTGCACAACAATGATTTTTCTCGCGCAATGGAAAGGTTAGCCACAGGAGCGCGCATAAATAAGGCAAAGGACGACCCTTTCAGGAATTATGAGATAAAAAATGTTAATAGCGAAATTAGCAGAATAGATAAAGCAAAGCAAAATACAACCGATGGTGCTTCTCTTTTGCAAATAGCAGATGGAACCTGCAATGAAGTGCACAATATTTTGCAACGTGTGAGAGAACTTGCCGTTCAAAGCGCAAATGATACATTATCTAGCACGGAACGTTTCTATCTTGACCAAGAAGCAGAAGGACTATTAAACGAAATTGATCGTATAGCGATGAGTTCAATATTTAATTCTAAACAGATTTTCGGAAGTCATTGGGATTCTTTTTCAGACGAACAAAGGGACTTAAAAGATTGGAAACCTTTTACCTCCGTAGATAAAAGTGGAAACGCAACTCGCGCTGGTGTTTTGCACATCGGCTATGCCGCAGAAAAAGCCGATGAGGTGAAAATTTCTCTTCCAGAAATTTCAGCAAAAAGTTTAGGTTTAGATACCGGCAAACATACTTATGTTGATGGTGTAGATATACATACTTATGCTTTTAGTTTAGCTACACAGCGTGGTGCAACCAGAGCCATAGACGATATTGATTTTGCCCTTAGCTCTGTTACAACCGTCCGCACTTATATGGGAGCTATAATTAGCAGGCTGGATATACACAATGACAATTTGCAAGATAAAGATATTACTTTAAGCAAATATTCCAGTGAAATTATGGATGCAGACATTGCAAAAGAAAGTACCGAGCTTGCTTCTTCGCAAATAAAGATGCAAGCTGCAATTTCCGTACTCACTCAATGCAATGCAAGAGTTGGCAAAGTTTTGGAGATGCTGGGGCACTAATGTCTAAACCTATATCATTAACTGGAATTAAACCAACAGGTACTCCGCATTTGGGGAATTATCTCGGAGCCATACGCCCCGCTTTGGAACTTGCAAAAAAATACAGCACCGTTTATTTTATGGCAGATTATCACGCCCTCACAACAGTGCACAATAGGGAAGAGATGCGAAGCAACACATACAAAGTTGCGGCAACTTGGCTCGCTCTTGGGCTTAACCCCGAAGAGGGTTTGTTTTACAAGCAAAGCGATATTCCAGAAATTTTTGAACTTTCTTGGCTGCTAAGTTGCTTTACGCCAAAAGGCTTTATGAACCGTGCCCACGCCTATAAAGACAAGGTCGCAAAAAATCAAGCTGTGGGCGCAGATAGCGATGATGGCGTTAATATGGGGCTTTATTGCTACCCCTGTCTTATGGATGCGGATATTTTGATGTTTAAGTCTAATGTTGTTCCGGTTGGCAAAGACCAAAAACAGCACGTTGAATTTAGCCGCGATGTTGCAGAACGTTTTAACAAACAGTATGGCAAAGATATTTTTGTTTTGCCCGAACCTCTTATTCAAGCAGAAACAGATATAATACCTGGATTAGATGGCCGCAAGATGAGCAAATCTTATGGCAATACCATAGAGATTTTTTTGGAACCAAAGGAACTAAAGGCAAAAATCGGAAAAATAGTGACCAATAGCCAACCGATAGAAGAGCCAAAAGATCCTGATAAATGCAATGTCTTTGCCCTGTATAAACTTTTTGCAAGCGAAGAACAAAGCACGGCTTTGGCGGCTCGCTACCGTGCAGGCGGAATGGGTTGGGGACACGCAAAAGAAGCCTTGCGCGAACTTTTGGAAGAACACCTTGCTGTGCCAAGGGAAAAATATAAATCTCTGCTAGCAAATACTGCGGAGATAGATAAAATTTTGGCTTATGGCGCAGAAAAAGCAAGAACGGTTTCAAAGCCATTTATGGAAGAGATTAGAGCAACTGTCGGGATAGGGTAGAGTAACGGCTCAACACAAAAAAGTAATCCGATAACCTATTTATATAAGCCATAATAAAATCGTCTATGGTAATTTTATTCTCTTTTGCCTTAACTAAAATTCTCTCTGCTCTGCGGCAAACGGTGCGGCAAATATGAGCTTCTGCATTTATTTCGTTTTCGCCCGGAACGGTGAACTCTTTTAAGGGTTCTAGCTTAGAGTTCATTTTGTCTATTTCGGTTTCCAATTCTTTGATATGCGTTTCGTTTATGCTTGGCATACCTTTCCATTTTTTGCCCTCTGGCGTTGCAAGAATACCCTCAATATTAGAAAGCATTTTTTGAATATTGTTCAAATTGTCACCTATTGCCCTCAAGGTCTTATTTTTGCTCGCCTTGCAGAGAAATTTCAATTTGCCTGTGAAAGCGTTTAGTTCGTCAATAGTCCCATAGCACTCCAAACGCAGGTGCGATTTTGGCACTCGCTCGCCGCCAATAAGAGATGTGGAGCCTTTATCTCCAGTGCGTGTGTAAATTTTTGTTAGCCGCATTTTGATTAATTTACTAAATTCTAACTATGCTTAAACCAATTTGGTCTAAACATTACGTATTTGAGCAGCTTGCCGACGAGCTTTCGGCAAACGATTTGGAAACAATGAAGACATCAGCTATAGATTTTTTTCTGAAAGATATTGAAGCATTAAAGAATTTCATAAAAAAAATGGAAATGGATTTTTCTCAAGACAATTTTGTGTTCGTACTTAAAATGTTTGTGATAAGCAATAATAAAATTTTCAATATGGCAGAATATATGAAAAAACAAAGTGAGCTGGCTGAAAAATCTATACAGTCAAAACATAAAATTTTGAACACCGAGGAACGCCGAGTGGCTTTGAATAAATGGATAGAAAAAAACGCCGAAGCATACAGAAAATATACCATAACCAAACAAATTTATTGCATAGAAAAAATGTCTGCTAAAATTGTTTCGGTAGTGAAACAGGCTATTGAAGTATGAGAGAGCTTCACCAACGCTTGCTCAAAATGCACGGAAAACCTTATGGCGTGTACAAGAGCTTGCAGGGGCAGTATTTTAATTTTGGCGACTTCACCATAAAATTCACCCATATTCAAGGCGACCCTCATGCACAGCCTTCCAAAGCAATGCTCAGTGCAAAAATGAATTCGTTGGACTTTCCAGAAGATTTGTATAACACAAAAGAAAAAGAAATTGCCCTTGCAGATTTTTTGCTACGGCAATTTGATAAAACCGCCGAGAATATAAGCGTTGTTAGGGCACATTCTCAAATTATGCAGAGAAATTCCCTGTTCATTGAAAATGGAATTGTCCGCATTTTAGTCAGCTTTAATCTGCCCGGAGATGGTAGAAGAATAGAGGGCGAAAAAGCCTCTGAGCTTTTGATTGGAACTCTGTCTGATTGGATAACAACTGCGATGTATTGGAATAATTTGAATAAAGAAGCCTGCAACGCACACATTGAATATTTCATAAACAGAAATTTTTTGCTCTCACAATTAGCAGAAAAAAAACTTGCAGCCTTTGTTCCAAACGGAGCAATTCTGCCGAGAGAATCTGGTTTTTCAGAAGCACCAATGCAAACCGCCGTTCCTTTTGCCTCACCACCAGAATTGCTTGTTGAGTTGAATTTGCCAAATGGAGAGCAAGTGGCTGGTATGGGAATTCCAAAAGGGATAACCGTTATTGCAGGCGGTGGTTTTCACGGAAAATCAACGCTACTCCACGCACTTGAAGAAGCAGTTTATCCGCATATTTTAGGAGACGGCAGGGAATACATTGTTATAGACGAGAGCGCAACCCCAATTAAAACCGAAGAGGGCAGGGTGGTGAACGGAACGGATATTTCTTCGCTTGTACGTGAACTTCCGTTAAAAGGCAGCACAAAAAATTTTTGCACAAAAAATGCCTCTGGTGCAACAAGCCAAGCGGCAAATTTGCTAGAAGCATTGGAGCTTGGGGCAAGCACAATTTTAATAGACGAAGATGCCTCTGCTGTGAATTTTTTAATTTGCGATGAGAGAATGAGAAAACTCATAAATGCAGAGAGCGAACCTTTAATCCCGCTCACGGACAGGATTAAAGACTTTGCAAAAAAGGGAATAAACTTTATTATAGTGGCTGGAGCCTGCGGAGATTATTTATCACTTGCAGACACGGTAATAGCATTTACCGAATATAAAGCGCGGTGTTTAACCGAGAGGGCTAAGGAAATTGGTAAGGGGAAATTGATAGTTGATAATGGGGAAGTGAAAATTGAGGGTAGGGGAGTGGATACTGAGATTTTTCAGGGTGGGTTAAAGCCAGGTTCTGCTTTGGAGAAAAGCGTGAAAGTAAAAGCGGCCGCTGGGCAAATATCCATAGGTATGCTGAGAACCGATTTGCGCAAATTCCCAACATTTTGCCACCAAGAATTGCAAAGAGGCATTGCAGAAATTTTGCATAATTTTATTAAAGAAAACTCAGGTGGTAATTTAAAAGATGCTTTAAAATCCGTTTGCGAGAAATTGCCAGAAAATGAAACCAATGATTTGGCTTTGCCGCGTGTTATGGAATTAGGTGCGGCATTTTTGAGAATTAATTTTCATTGCTGAGTTTTACGAAATTTTTTAGCTGCGCAAGGGCTTTTCCGCTATCTATGCTTTCTGTGGCAACCTTAATGGATTCTTCAATTGAGAGATTTGGTTTTGCTATGTGAATGGCAGCAGCGGAATTTAAAAGCACCGTGTCAAATTTAGGACCTCTAACTCCAGAGAGAATATCCGTTGTTATTTTTGCATTTTCTTCGGGAGTTCCACCGACGAGGTCTTCTTTTTTGCAACGCTTAAAACCGAACTGCTCAGGGGTCATTTCATAATTTTTTAACCAACCATCTCTGAATTCGCAAACGCTTGTGGGTGCGCTCATTGAGATTTCGTCTAAGCCGTCTTGCCCAAAAACCACCATTCCGCTTTTAACGCCCAAATTCAAAAGCACTTGTGCCATAGGTTCCAAGAGTTCTTTTTCGTAAACTCCTAATAGCTGCATAGAGGCGCCCGCAGGGTTTACCAAGGGTCCCAAAATGTTGAATATGGTTCTTATGCCGAGTTCTTTGCGAACTGGTCCAACATATTTCATTGAGAGGTGGTAGTTTTGCGCGAATAAAAAGCACAAATTTATGTTTTGCAAAATTTTAAGGCTGTGTTCAGGTGATATATCTAGTTTAACGCCGAGCGAATTTAAAACATCTGCCGAGCCGGAACGGCTGCTGGCAGCACGGTTGCCGTGTTTTGCAACAGGGATGCCGCAAGACGATGTTACAATCGCCGTTGTTGTGGATATATTGAATGTATTTGATTTATCGCCGCCTGTGCCAACAATTTCCAGGCACTCCATATTGTGCAAAAGCCTAACGCAATGCTTTCTCATGCCTATTGCGCAGGCGGTTATTTCTTCTATGGTTTCGCCTTTAACCGACATTGCGGTTAAAAAGGCGGCTAATTGAATATCTGTAGCTTTGCCGCCCATAATCTCGTCCATAACGGCTTCGGCAACCTCGCTGGACAAGTTTTTTTTAGCAGCAGCTTGAACAATGGCTTCTTTTATCACGTTGGGGAATATAGAAAATTACTTCACGAGGCAATAGAATTTGGGTTATAAAATCAAGCTAGCTGGCATAACCCGACGAATAACTACTGTGTCAGAGGCGGCATATCAAGCTCTGCTCTACCTTCATTTAACTTATTTTTAAAATCTTCACCAAAAGCATCAACAAGTTTATAACCTATGCGATCAAAAACCTCTTCTACGGTATAAGCATCCTTGGCAACATTGCAAGTAATATTTTTTGGCTTTTTTTGCACAGTAGTTAACATTTTAATCTCCTATGAGAAATATAGAAAACTCAAAGCCTGCTTAGCCTCTCATATTCCACCCTATCCGTCAAATCAATGCTCTGCGGACTAAGCGAGGCGTAGCCTTGACTTAGCCACCAGTCGTCTGTGCCTTCTCTCAAATCTGGTACCTTATTGCCCATTAAATTATAGGCTTTGAGTTCACCGTTAGCAGCACCCAATTTTCCACTCGCTGCGGAATCCTCATTCACCAAATATGCGGTTTCTTTTCCCAAATAATTTTTGGACTTCTCCGCTTCCACATAATAATCGTTAAACATACTTGTGCTTGTGGTGGAGACCTTAACGCCTTTGCAAGGGTTTTCCTTGCTGCAAGGAGGAACGTTGAAATTCCAAAGAGTTTGTTTGGGCATATCTTTGAACAAACCTTCTCTTAAAGTTTTTTGCACCCATTTTAAAGCATAATCAAGAGCATCATCGCTTTGCCTTTGCAAGCTAACCGCAATGGAAGGCAATTTCCACAAAGCAGCCTCTCTTGCCGCACCAACTGTTCCGCTGTAAAAAGAAGCAACACCTGCGTTATCGCCGTTGTTCACACCGGAGATAACCAAGTCAAAATTTAAATCTTTGTAAATGTGCTTCAGGGCAAACTTCATGCAGTCGGCTGGGGTGCCGTCAACCCAAAAAGCTTCGCAGGGGAAGTTTTCTGCGGGGGCGTAATGCAGGGAGCGGTAAAAAGAAAAGCTATGGCCAACACCGCTTTGCTCTTGCTTGGGCGCAACCACACGCACATTGGCACATTCCATTGCTGCCTTTGCAAGGGCGTGTAAATTTGCCGCTTCAATGCCATCATCATTTGTCACTAAAATGTTCATTTGTTTATTTTTCCAAAGGTAATGTAGAAAATACTATATTAGGCTTGAGGCTAAAAATGAACATAAATCAGAATTTCTTAAAACTGCAAAATAGCTATTTGTTTTCTGGCATAGCTAAAAAGGTAAAGGAATATACAGCTGCAAATCCAGATAAGCGAGTTATTAGGCTTGGCATTGGAGATGTTACCTTGCCGCTTGTGCCAGCTGTTATAGATGCTATGCAAAAAGCTGTTTTGGAAATGGGCAAGGCAGAAACTTTTCGCGGCTATGGCGATGAGCAGGGTTATTCTTTTTTGAGGCAGGCGATTTGCAGGTATTATGCAAAAAAAGGCGTTACCCTCGGCGAAGATGAAATTTTTGTAAGCGATGGGGCAAAAAGCGACCTCGGCAACATTCTCGATATTTTCTCTTCAAAAAACAAAGTGCTGATACCAGACCCTGTTTATCCCGTTTATGCAGACACAAACATTATGGCAGGCAGAAAGCTATCTTATATGAACGGAAATGCAAACAACGATTTTCTGCCTTTGCCAGATAAAAAAACAACAGCAGACATTATATATTTGTGTTCGCCAAATAATCCGACTGGAGCGGTTTATAACAAGGAACAGCTTAAACTATGGGTTAAATACGCCTTGAAAAATAAAGCCGTGATTCTCTTTGACAGTGCTTATGAAATTTTTGTTCAAGACGGAACCTTGCCCACAAGCATTTACCAAATAGAAGGAGCAGAAAAATGTGCCATTGAATTTTGCTCCCTTTCCAAAACAGCCGGATTCACAGGCACTAGGTGCGGCTACACAATTATCCCGCACAAACTAATCCGCGAGCGTACGGCTTTGAACAAGCTATGGCTGCGTAGGCAAACAACCAAATTCAACGGTGTTCCCTATGTTGTGCAACGCGGTGCGGAGGCAGTTTTCACCGATGAGGGATTAGCTCAGGTGAAGAGCAATATAAGTTATTATCTTCAAAATGCAGAGATAATAACAAGCACTCTTAAATCTCTTGATATTTGGTTTGTGGGCGGCAAAAATTCGCCCTATATTTGGCTCAAATGCCCCAAAGGTTTATCGTCTTGGCAGTTTTTCGATTTTCTGCTTGAAAAAGCCAGCGTTGTAGGCACTCCGGGTGCAGGCTTTGGAAAAAACGGCGAGGGTTTTTTTCGTTTAACTGCTTTCAACAATAAAGAGAATGTCAGCGAGGCTATGGAGAGGGTTAAAAATTTCTATATTTCTTCTCGTTAGTTTTGGAGAATATATGCTATTAGAAGGTCAAACAAGAATACCGTCTGGTTGTGCCATATCTGGGGTTATAAGCAAGTCCAGAAAGCGCATGAGCGGTGAGGCTATTATAAAATCCATTTCTGTTATGCACGACCGCTCAAATGGTTTGGGTGGCGGGTTTGCAGCTTATGGTATTTATCCAGAATACAAAAACTATTATGCTTTGCATATATTCTACGATTCCATTCACGCAAAGAGGGAATGTGAGGAATTTTTGGAAAGGCATTTTGATATTATCAACCTCTCAAAGATACCAACCAGAAAAATTAAAGCTATTACCGATGAACCGCTTATTTGGCGTTATTTTGTTGCACCCCTGCACACCAAACTTGAAAGCAGCCAACTTGATGAACGCGAATTTACCAGCAAATGCGTATTTCGCATCAATACAAGAATAAATGGTGCTTATGTGTTTTCAAGCGGCAAAAATATGGGCGTGTTCAAAGCGGTTGGCTTTCCAGAAGATGTGGGTCGTTTTTATCGCTTGGAAGAATACAATGGCTGGTGTTTCACAGCGCACGGGCGTTATCCAACCAATACCCCAGGCTGGTGGGGCGGCGCGCATCCATTTACATTGTTGGATTATTCTGTGGTGCACAATGGCGAAATATCCTCTTACGATGCAAACCGCCGAGCCATTGAAATGTATGGCTACAAATGCACGCTCCAAACAGATACCGAGGTTATCACATATATAATAGATTATTTGCACAGAAAAAAAGGACTTTCACTTAACGAAATAGCCTCTGTTATAGCAGCTCCCTTTTGGCAAACCATAGATAGAATGACTCCCGAAGAAAAAGAAACGCATGAATATTTGCGCATAAAATTTTCTTCACAGCTTGTCAATGGTCCTTTTTCAATTCTCGTGGGTTTTGAAAATGGGATAATGGCATTGAACGACAGGCTAAAACTTAGAAGCATGGTGGTTGGTGAAAAAGACGACACTGTTTACGTTGCAAGTGAAGAAGCCGCTATTCGCGTTATGGAACCCAACTTAGACAAGGTGTGGGCACCTAGAGGCGGGCAGGCTGTGATTGTTTATTTAAATGAAGAGGAAGCATAATGGCAATAAATTATTTGTATCCCGATTATGAGGTTAAAAGAGATTTTGACAAGTGCATTCATTGCCGTGTTTGCGAGAGGCAATGCGCCAACGATGTACACGAGTACGTTGCCGATTTAGATAAAATGACCTGCGATAGCGCAAAATGCGTAAATTGCCATCGTTGCGTATCGCTGTGCCCCACACGAGCGCTTAAGATTGTCAAATGCGATAACACTTACAAAGAAAATGTGAACTGGAGCAATAGAATCATAAACGAGCTTTTTAAGCAAGCCGAAACTGGTGGCGTGTTGCTTTCGGGTATGGGTAATCCAGAGAATTATCCCGTTTATTTTGACAAAATTTTGATAAATGCTTCACAGGTAACCAATCCTTCAATAGACCCATTGCGCGAACCTATGGAAACAAAGGTTTTTCTCGGCACAAAATCAAAAGAGGTTGAGCGTGATAAAAATGGACGCATTATCAATAACCTGCCACCACAGCTTTTGCTTTCAATGCCGGTTATGTTCTCTGCAATGAGTTATGGCTCCATAAGCTACAACGCTCACGAGAGTCTTGCTCGCGCAGCAGAGGAATTAGGCATTTTATACAACACAGGCGAAGGTGGCTTGCACGAAGATTTTTACCGTTGGGGAAAGAATACCATAGTTCAGGTGGCATCTGGGCGTTTTGGTGTTCATCCTCAATATTTGAACAGCGGAGCGGCGATAGAAATAAAGATAGGGCAGGGAGCAAAGCCTGGTATTGGAGGGCATTTGCCTGGGACAAAAATTGTGGGTGATATTTCACGCACAAGAATGATTCCCGAAGGCACCGATGCCATATCGCCCGCTCCGCACCACGATATTTATTCCATTGAAGATTTGCGGCAATTGGTTTTCTCGCTAAAAGAAGCCACCGATTACAAAAAACCAGTGATAGTGAAAATAGCAGCCGTTCACAATGTTGTTGCCATAGCAAGCGGTATTGCCAGAAGCGGAGCAGACATAATAGCCATAGACGGTTTTCGTGGCGGAACAGGAGCAGCTCCCACACGCATACGCGACCACGTTGGAATTCCAATAGAACTCGCACTCGCAGGCGTTGATAAGCGTTTGCGCGATGAGGGTATTCGCGACAATGTATCTATAGTTGTGGGCGGCAGTATTCGCTCCAGCGCAGATATTGTGAAAGCTGTGGCACTTGGCGCAGACAGCGTTTATATTGGAACGGCGGCTCTTTTAGCTCTTGGTTGCCACTTGTGCAGAAGCTGCCACGGCGGCAAATGCAACTGGGGAATTGCAACCCAAGTGCCAGAACTTGTTAAAAGGCTAAATCCAAACATAGGCTACAAACGTTTGGTGAATTTGCTAAAAGCTTGGCAGCACGAAATTATGGAGATGATGGGCGGTATGGGGATAAATTCCATTGAAAGCCTGAGGGGAAATCGACTTATGCTGAGAGGAGTTGGCTTAAACGAAAAAGAACTTGAAATTTTAGGCATTAAACACGCCGGGGAGTAAATGTGAAAAGAGTTTATGCAAATGAAAAATGGTGTTTGGCTTGCCACTTGTGCGAATATTGCTGTGCCTTTGCCGGAACAAACGAAAAAGATATGGCAAAAGCGCTGAAAAATGTAAAAATCAATCCAAAAATCAGAGTGGAAAAACGCGGCGAAATTAGTTTTGCTGTTTCTTGCCGCCATTGCGAGGAACCCTTATGCGTTAGGGGTTGCATAACAGGAGCTTTGAGCGTAAAAGACGGAGTTATCACAATAAACAAAGATAAATGCGTGAGTTGCTACACCTGCATTCTGCTTTGCCCTTATGGTTCAGTTTCTCCATCAGATGACGGAGCTGTTCAAAAATGCGAGCTGTGCGTAAAAACAAAAGCCGGAACTCCGGCTTGCGTTAAAGGCTGCCCAAATGGAGCACTTGTTTTTGAGGATAGGGGGTAAATATGAAATATGTTATTATAGGTAATTCTGCGGCTGGAGTTGGAACAGTAGAAGGCATAAGGCAAATAGACAAACAAGGTGAAATAACCATTATCACCGATGAAAACTATCACACCTATTCCCGCCCTCTTATATCTTATCTTTTGCTAGGCAAAACAGACGAAGAAAGGATGAAATACCGCGACAATGATTTTTATACAAAGAACAATGTTAAAATGCTCCACGCAACTGCAAAACAAATAGATGCAAAATCAAAGCAAGTAGTTTTATCCAGCGGAGAAAAAATACCTTACGATAAACTCCTTGTAGGAACAGGTTCTTCGGCATTTGTTCCTCCATTTGAAGGGCTTGATTCGGTAAAAGAAAAAACTACATTTATGAGCCTAGACGATGCAAAGAAATTGGAAAAATCTCTTGCTCAAGACGACAAACGTGTTTTGATTATAGGTGCGGGGCTTATAGGCCTTAAATGTGCGGAAGGTATTTTGAAAAGAGTTAATCATATCACAGTGCTAGACCTCGCTCCGAGAATTTTATCCAGTATTTTAGACGAAGAAGGAGCAAAGATAGTTCAAAGCCATCTTGAAAGCAAAAATATAGAATTCAAACTTTCTGCAAGCGTTAAAAAATTTGAGCAGAACACAGCCATTTTGGAAAGCGGAGAGAAAATATCCTTTGATGTTCTTGTTTTGGCTGTGGGAGTTCGCCCAAACACTGCTCTGTTAAAAGGCATTGCAAAAATAGACAAAGGCATTGAGGTAAATTCAAAATCCGAAACCTCCGCCCCAGATATTTACGCAGCCGGAGACTGCACCCAAACCACCGACATATCTTGCGGTCAAAACAAAATTATGGCACTCTTACCAAATGCTTATATGCAGGGCGAGTGTGCTGGCATCAATATGGCAGGTGGCGAAAAGAAATTTGATAATGCAATACCTATGAACGCCATCGGCTTCTTTGGTCTTCACATGGTTACTGCGGGCAATTATTCCGGCGATGTATATGCTAAGACTGAAAAGGAAAATTATAAGCGTTTGTTTTATGGCAATAACAAGCTAAACGGGTATATCTTAATCGGTGGCGTTGAGAGAGCGGGCATTTACACAAGCCTAATCCGCGAAAGCAAACCGCTAGATACAATAGATTTCAAGCAGGTGTGCGAAAAACCTGAGCTTATTGCGTTTGTAAGATAGCTAAATATTTGCGTATTGGCAAATGCTGAGGGCAATGCTCTTCACAGTTGCCGCAAGAAATACAATCAGAAGCCTTGCCGCCTTTGGGTGGACTTTGGCGGGTGCCTGATTTTTTGAATTCGTTGTAAATGGAAAATAACTCCGGAATTGGTATTTTTTCGGAGCAGCCATCTATGCAATAGCGGCAAGCGGTGCAGGGGATTGCAATGCCGGTTTTGATTATTTGGGTTACGCTGTTTATAATCCCAAATTCTTTTTTTGAAAGTGGCTCAAAATCCAGCATATAATTCATATTGTCTGCGAGTTGGGCATCACTCCCCATTCCGCTTAGTACCATTATCACGTTATTGAGCGAGGCTGCGTAGCGAATAGCCCAAGAAGCAACGGACATGTTTGGATTATGCGCTTTGAAAATTTCTTCTGCTTCTTTTGGAACATTTGCGAGCGTACCGCCTTTTACGGGTTCCATTACTATAATCGGCTTTTTGTGTTTGGTGGCAACCTCAAAGCATTTGCGAGATTCAATTCCTGAGTCTTCCCAGTCAAGATAATTTATTTGAAGCTGCACAAATTCCATTTCGGGATGCCTTGTTAAAATTTCGTCTAGCACATTTGCTTTGTCGTGAAAAGAAAAACCCATTTTTTTTATTTTGCCCTCTGCTTTTTTCTTTGCTATAAATTCAAATGCACCTATTTTTTCGGATATGCGAAAAGTATCTTTGCCAAGGGCGTGCAGCAAAAAATAATCAAAATATTCCACACCGCAACGATTCAATTCCTCGTTAAAAATGGGGAGCATTTGCTTTGCTTCTGTTATGGAAAACATGGGCAGTTTGTCTGCAATTAGGTATGCTTCTCGTGGGTGTCGCTTTGCAACGGCCTCTTTGAAAGCATTTTCGCTTTTGCCATTGTGGTAAACATAGGAGGTGTCAAAATATGTAAAGCCTTTTTCAAGAAAAGCATCTGCCAAGCGGCAAAGAGCCTTTATATCCACGCTCCCCGCATCCCCCGCGTTTGTCTGCGGCAAACGCATTAATCCAAAACCTAGGTTTTTCATATTTCCAAGCGTTATGGAATTACTCCCTATAATACAAATCCAAATTGTTCACAACAGTTGCGCTGGCTTCTAAATTGCGCATATATTCATCAAATATGCCAAAAGAACCGTATTGCCAATTAAGTGAAAGCTCGTCTGCTACAGACGTGTTTACGGCTTCTCCGTTTGGCACGTTCTTTTTGAGAACCTTTATTAGTACCGCGTTTTGCGCACTTGTGTATGGGCCGCTCCAAGTGCCTTGTTTTGCCGTTGAAAGAGCTTTGTAAACTTCGGGATTTGCGTAGCCAAGTCCTGGCAAATAACCTTCAAAAGAAACAGTGAGAGAATCTATAGATGCCTTTTCTAAAATTTGTTTTGATTCGGGATCCAAAACAGTGATTTGAGAAAGTTTGTCTTTGTTCGCATTTAAGTAGTTTGCTATAGCCGCTACTTTGGCTTTTGATTTTAAACTTTGCTCAATTTTTGTTTTTGCATAATCCGCGTTCCTTGAGCCTGCGGCTAAATTGCCGGATTTTTCAAATAGAGCCACCCATTTTGGGTTTTGCAAAACTTCAGAGATTTTAGAATCATCTTTTGGTCGCAAGGGATTAAAAAAGGCATAAGAAGACAAACCTGATATATGCCCAAGCTCTGAAATTTCGCCGCCTCTTTTGAACCAATTGGAATTCTGCGGTGTGAGGTTTTTGGCTTTTGCAGCTTCTTCAAAACTTTTGCCACCATCAACAGCTGTTTTTATTTCGTTCAAAATTGCCTCTAAGCTGTCTATGGTTTCTGAAGTAGCATTGATAACAAGAAGTATGTGCCTTGCTTTCACTTGCTCTTCATCGTTTTCAATTCTCTTCCCAAGGCTTTGAATTATATGGTAGCCAAACTGTGAGCGCACAGGCTCGCTTATTGCTCCAGAATCCAAGGCAAATGCTACGTTATCAAATTCTGCCACCCATCTTCCGTGCGGAGTGTAATCCCCAAGCTCGCCACCTTTAATAGCGGAACCTGGGTCTTCGGAACTGTTGCGGGCAATTTCTGCAAAATCTGCTCCGTCCTTTATTTGGGCAAGCAGCATTTTAGCATATTCAAAAGTGCTTTCCACATCGCTTTCGCTTGGAGCAATGGGAAGAGCAACATAATTTACCTTAGCCAAATCTTCTGCCACAAAAAAACTATCTGGCTCTGCTTTGAAAAGGGAATCCATTGAGCTTTGTGAAATGGAAACATCTTCAAAAGAACTCGGTTTGCCTTGCGCGTTTAAAAGCTCAAAATTTGTTTCTCTGTTCAGCACTCTGTATTTAGCCTCCAAGGTTGAGGGATGCACACCTGCACTGATAAAAACGCGAAGTTGCTTTTCTGGAATTTTTGCTGTTTTAAGCATATTCTCGTATTCTAGCATAAAGGGAATATTGTAGGTCTCTGGGTTAGATAGCCAAGCTTCATATTTAGCAAAATCAAAAATGCTATCTGTTTGAAATGAAGGTTCTCTATCTATGCCTTTTGGAGGATCGTTGCGCAAGTCTCTGGACATTTCATAAATAGATGCCTTTATTTTTGCGTTGTCAATTAGCTTTTGCATTAAATGCTGTTGAACAAAAGATTTAAACAACTCTTCTCTGAGCTGAAAAGCCTGTTCGTTAGAGAGCCCGGTTTGCTGGCTCTGTATTTGGCGCAGACGCATATCGAATAAATCGTTTGAAAGTTTTTCACCGTTGACTGTACCAACTGGAGGTCTTTTGTCTATTTGCAAAGAAGACATATCCATAAACAACAAACCAGCGGCTATTCCAGCGATTGTTATATAAATTACCCATTTGGCATTTTCACTTATCCAAGTTAACATATTTATTTCTCCTTATAGTGTTGCGAGCAACTTTGAAGCATCTGCGGCTTTGGGTGAATCTCCATAAATTTTCAAAAGTTTTTGGGCGGTTTGCTTTGCCTTATCTATATCTTTTGTTTCCATATAGCAAAGGGTTAATTTCCACAGAGCGTCTGGCACGGTTGGAACCATATCCACAGGCTCGGTTTTTGCGTATCTCTTTGCCAAATCTCCAGTGCGCTTGCCATATTTATTCACAAAATTGTTCAAAAGCGAAATTGCGTCTGAGTAGTTTTGCTTTTCCATAGCCACCACAGCAAGCCCGTGTTCGGCGGCGGAGGCTATTAACTCAACACCAGAGGCATTAGCTACAGCTTGCTTGTAAAGAATTTCGGCACTGTCTAGCCTGCTGTTTTGCAGATAAATGTTGCCGCTTAAAAGAGCTGCCTTTGCAAGGGGGAGTCCTTTAATGGATCCGCTTTGTATTGCGCTTTCAAAAGCCGCTAGTGCAGAATCATTTTTGCCGATATATATGTAATCCAAGCCTTTTCCGAGGTCTTCTGCCATAGCAGACTCTTTTTTAAGGGAGTCGCTTAAATGCTGGGCAATGGCAAAAATAGCCACAGCCACAAGCACAAGAGCAATTATGACTTTTGTTCCGTGGCGGGGCCAAAAATCAGTTTTTATGAATTCAAACCAAGACTCGGCCGAGTTTGGCGCAGCTTTATTGCCTGAATTTGGCATTTTTTCGTTCATGTTATTCTCTGGGTTCTCTAAATTGTTATTTATGTGAGAAAAGAATATAGAAAATTTTATGTCCCTTGTCCCTTATCCCATGTCCCAAAAAACGAAGTAAGCATTTTACTATATTAAACTCGAATGACCACATCTGAATCAACAAATGAGAATGTTTCTGATTTAACAGATACGCTTAAAAAACAGGTGCAGGCATATTTTACTTCCAACGAAATTGGGAAAATAACAACACAGTCGCAAAATATGGAGGAATTGTTCAACGGCCTGTGCCTTGGTTTTAGAGAATTGGCTGGTTACGATAGGGTTATGGTACTCGGCATAGATTCTGAAAATTTTTGCCTAAAACCTTTGCACAGCGTTGGCTTTGACAAAGAAAAACTTAAATCTTTTCGCCCTGAAATAAATTTTATGGCTGGCGAATATACCGATGCTATTTTTTTGAACAAACATATTTTCGTAAATACTGTTTCTGAAACAGATCCATTTTTCTTGCTTGGGTGCAAAGCCTACATCACCTTCCCTCTGCTTAAAAGAGCCTTGAACGAGTGCTGGAAAGTGAAAAAATGCCAAAAAACAAATTGCCCCAGTTTCAATTCAAAAAATCAGTTTTGCTGGACAAATATAAATTCCGGTCTTGCCATAAATGCCCCCACAGAAGATATTAGACGCAGCACCTGTGTGAAATGCAAGCAGTTCAAATGCGAAGGCTTGCTTTTTCTAGACTTAACAGGCCATGCTGCAATAACAGGCGAAGATACGGCAATGATTTATGCGACTGTTACACAAGTTGGGCTTCTAATAGAATCTTTTAGAATTCACGACGATTTGGTAAAAGTGAATGAAAAATTAAACGAAACTCACGCAGAACTCCAAAAAGCACATCAAAGCCTAAAAGCAGATTTGCAAGCAGCGAGCCTTATTCAGCAGCAACTGCTCCCCACAAGTTTCCCAAAAGGGCTTTCAGATGTGTTTGCAACATACAAGGCCAATTTGTATGTGAGCGGTGATTACTACGATTGCTATGAATTGAATAACAATGTTATAGCCTTTGTTGTTGCCGATGTATCTGGGCATGGTTCTGCTGCTGCAATGCTTATGAGTATGTTCAAAATAATGCTGAAATCTTCGCCATACAACGGAATAAGCCCTGCTCAAACTCTAAAGGCAATAAACGAAACCTTGGTAACCGAAGTGGACAGCGGAAAGTTCATAACGGTTTTTTATGCAATATGGTTAAAGAACACAAATGAATTCATATACACTAGTGCGGGGCATAATCCTATGCCAATTATGAATAAACAAACAGGCGAAATAGAATTATTAAAATCATCTGGTTTTTTTATCGGCATGATGCCAGACATAAAGGTACAAGACAGAGTTCTGAAACTGAATGGGGAGTACCGAATAAGTCTTTACACAGATGGAATAAACGAAGCGACTAATTCTGCAAAGGAGCAATTTGGCCACGACCGTATTTTGAAACTTATGAAAGAAACCGCAACTAAAAGCAGCAAGGAATTTGTTGACGCACTTTTGCAAGACGTAGATAACTTTTGCGGGCGCGAAGAACTCACAGACGATGCCACTATTTTGGTGTGTGATTTATAGCATTTATATAGAGCCGCTCATATAAGCAAAAGCTTGGATAAAACAAAACCGCCAATGAGTATGGATGTCATGCTGAATACCACGGTTGCTTTTGTGCTTTTGCCAACACCTTCTGCACCGTTGGTTGTATAATATCCAAAATAGCAGGCATAGCTGGATATAAAAAATCCAAAAAGCGCAGATTTCATTAAACCAACAGCAAAATCCCAGTCTTTATAACTCAACCTAACTCCAGAAAAGAACATGTGAAAACTCACTTCTTTATATAGATAAGCAACCACAAAACCGCCCAAAAGCCCCACGAAAATGCTGAGTATTGTTAAAACAGGAAGCATTATCACCGCAGAGGAAATGCGAGGAACAATCAAAAACTTGTAGGGATTTAGTCCCAAAACATTAAAGGCATCTAATTGCTCGGTTACAGCCATTGTGCCAAGCTCGGAACACATGGAGGCACCAACGCGCCCAGCCAAAACCATAGCCGTTAAAATAGGGGCTAGTTCTGTCATAACGGATTTTCCAACAGCCATTCCAACATAGGTGAGGGGAATCATATCTGTGAATTGGTATGTGAGCTGCCAACTCATTATGCTGCCTGTGAAAATAGAGGTTGTTGCCACAAGTGGAATACTTGTTATACCTATACGGTGCATTTGCTCAACGGTTAAATGGTGGCATTGTATTGCTGCAAAAATATTCCTGAAAGTCTCCAAAAGGAACATAACATAATGCAATGCGCCACTTAATCCGCGCCGAACAAAACTACCAAGCGGAACCACTATGATTGAATTCATTTTTTTGGCTTTGCTTTTGCATTTTTTTGCTGCGTTTTTGGCGGAGCTTTCATTTTGTTTTTGTAAAGCTGATCATTGCGCAAATATTTCAAAGCTTCTGCAAGCTGTGTATCGTCTCGGAGCATCCAAGCTATGCGAGCTTCTTCGCCTTGAGCCGCACTTATAAGCTCTCTTTTAATGGCATTCAAGCTATAGTTTTTTGTTTCAAGAGCCTGCGCTTCGTTTTGTTTTGCAAGGGCGGTGCGCAAATCTGCTATTTTTGCCGCAATCATAGTATCTTTCAAAACTTTGGAAGAATCTCCGTGAATAATATTTTGCTCTTTTAGGAGAGCCTCTTCCATAGCTTCTGCTATTGTTTGGGCATTGCTCTTTATCTTTGCAAAATTTGTGTCTGCCGAGCAGAAAGCTCGGAATGCGCTGAATAAGGTGTCTGGGGCTTTCCAACCGGAATCTATTTTTGCAGCCGTCTCTCCAAGCTGGGAACGGTATTTAACAGCAAAGCGAAAATAAAGCGACATTCTCTCTTGAATTTGGGCAATCCACGGAATTGGTTTTTGCTCAATATCAACATCGGGAGTTATGCCGCCTCCGCCATACATTTTTCTGCCACCAGCCGTGTAAAAAACCTGTGCCTCTTGTGCGGTATCTTTTGACAAAGTATCTGCTGGAGAAGAGATTAAATCATCGGAATCTTCTGAGCTGGCTGAACTCCGCAATCCGTGCCCTTTTATGCCGTTTTCGGGTTTATTTACGCACCTGCCAAATGGCAAATAATAAAAGGCCGTGGTGAGCTTTAGCGCACGACCATCGTAATCAAGCGGGAAAATGGTTTGAACGCTGCCTTTGCCAAAAGTGGTTTTGCCCACCACTATTGCCCTGTCCCAGTCTTGCAAAGCACCAGAAACTATTTCCGCAGCAGATGCAGTTCCTTGATTTACGAGTATGGCTATTTGAGTATCTTCGCCTATTATGCCATTTCTTGTTGCTTTATTCTCTGAATTAACAACACGTCCCTTTGTGCTAACAATTCGGTTGCCGCCTTTTAAAAATAATTCGCTCACTTCTATAGCTTGGTTCAAAAGCCCGCCTGGGTTGTAGCGCAAATCCAGCACCATTTTTTTCATGCCTTGTTTCTTTAGCTTGTTTATAGCCTCTTCCAATTCGCTGGCGGTTTTAACGTTAAAGGTGGCTAGTTGTATGTAGCCTATATCTTTATCCAGCATACCTGCATAAGGAACTGCGTGAAGCACAATCTTTGCTCTTGTGATGGTTATGTCAAAGGGTGCGGGTACTCCTTCGCGAGCTATGGTCACTTTGACATCGGTTCCAACCTTGCCGCGCAATTTGTCAACAGATTCGTCTTGAGTTAAATCTTTGGTTGGTTTGCCGTCTATATGGGTTATTCTGTCTCCTGCCATTATGCCTAGTTTATATGCCGGAGTGCCTGCCATAGGAGAAATTACGGTTAATTGGTTATCCCTTATGCCTATGGTTATACCTATGCCGCCAAATTCGCCGTCTGTTGCGAGTTTTAGGTTATCGCTTGCTTTTGGGTCAAGAACTGCGGTGTTTGGGTCTAGCACGTTTCGTATTCCGCTTATGGCGGCTTCTGTTATTTCGTTAGGGTCAACATCTTCCACATATTTCAAATTTATCTCTGAAATAACCTTGTTGAGGCGGGAAAGTTCTTCGTAAAAATCACCAGAAGCCTTAGCCTCTGCGGAAGGCTTTCCGCAAGCCGTGAAAAAGGCAAAGAGAATGAACAAGGACAAGAGCGAAAGTTTAACAGATTTCATAGAACTGTAATGTAGAAATTTTCAGTGCCTAAAATGCCTAGTTCCCGTAAATGCCATTGCAATGCCAAATTTGTTGCAGGCTTCTATAACTTCATCGTCCCTTTTTGAGCCACCGGGCTGCACAATATACTTTATGCCCGCAGAATTAGAGGCATCTATATTGTCTGCAAAAGGGAAATACGCATCGGAGGCCATTACCAAATTTCCCCAAACGCTTTTTGGCAAATTCATTCGTTTAATATTATCCGCTACTCTTGGTTGGCACAAACGCAAATTTGAATCTATGCGGTTTGGCTGCCCAGGCCCAAGCCCGAGTATCATAAAAAATCCAGCTTTATATTCATGGCACATAACTATTGCATTGGATTTGGTGTGTTTGCAAACAAGCCAAGAGAATTTTGCCAGAGCCTCTTTTTCTTTTGGAAATTTTGGTATTGTTGGGCACTCAAATTTTTCCCAACATTCAATATCCCTATCTTGAACGAGCATTCCGCCTATCACGTGCTTATATACCTTGCAAGCCACAGGCGGTTTTATTTCTCCAACCTTCAACAGACGAATATCTTTTGATTTATTTTTCAAAAATTCCAAGGCATCTGCATCAAAATCTGGTGCAAGCAAAATTTCAACAAAACGTCCCTTCAAGAGTTCCGCAGTTTTCAAATCCACTTTTCTGCTAGAAGCAATAACAGAGCCGTATGCACTAATAGGGTCTCCTTCCCAAGCATAGTTAAATGCTTCAGAGAGAGTTTCGCCAGTTGCAAGCCCGCAAGGGTTAAGGTGCTTGATTATTGCAACTGTGTTTGAGTCCGAAAACTCCCTAATCATTTCCAAAGCGGCATCTGCATCCACAATATTATTGTAAGAGAGTTCCTTGCCGTGAAGCTGCTCGGCAGTAGCGAGGCTAGCTTCTGTGCAATTAGGGTCTTTGTAAAACACCGCATTTTGATGTGAATTTTCACCATACCTAAGCGGCGTGCCATTTGCGAAATTTAACGTGAGATTTTGCATTGGGGTAAGGTAGAAAACAAGTGTATCCATATTTTACTATATTCTAAGACCACCAAAAAGGTAAAAAGGATAGGAAAATGACAAAAAAAGGTTTTGGTCTCCGTGAATGGATAATTCTGGCTGTTGTGTTGCTCTCAGGCTACAGCCTGTGGCCCTCAATTCAATATCATAAAAATCAAGGCGCCGATAAGGTGAAATTCGCCAAAGAAAACCCGAAGATTGTGGAAAAATCCGTGAATTTCGGTTTGGATTTAGCTGGTGGCACAAGCATAATTCTAGAAATAGATAAAAGCGGCCTTAAACCAGACGAAGCCTCTGATATTCAAGAACGCTCTCTTGAAATAATTCGCAATAGGGTTGACCAATACGGCCTTTCGGAACCGCAAATTTACCCAAGCGGCAATAACCGCATTGTGGCAGACCTTGCAGGTGTGGATGTTGACGATGCTCGCAATTTGGTTGGCGGCACAGCCATGCTTGAATTTAAAATCGTTGCGGAACAAGAAAAAGCTGGGCAAACTCTTACTTTGATAGACAATTTCTTAAAAGGCCGCAACCTTCCTATGCTAGATTCCGCTCTTGCTTCTGAGTCAACTAGTGAAGCCAATGAGGGAGCTGAGGCCAAGAAAGAACCTGCAACGGATATTTTAAGCGATGAGGAATTGCTCTTGGGTGGCAAAACAAAAACCGCCGAGCCAGCAGTAGGGGATTCCACCAATAAAAGCGAAGACAAAGGTGCATATTTGAATCCAGAGCGCCCTTTCACAGGCTATATGGTTAGTTATGGTTCAAGTTTAGCTGTTCCAGATGGATATATTTCAAAGATACAAGCTATTTTGGATATGCCTGGGGTGCAGGCTTTAATCCCAAGAGATGTTGCTTTTTATTGGGGTCGCGGCTTTGAGAAAGAACAAAATGGAAACAAACTCAAGAAACTTTATTTGCTAAAACGCCGCACCGAAATGGATGGCAAGGAAATTGCCACCGCGAACCCTCACCGCGTTTCCGATGGGCTTTCTGCTGGACAGGTAGCGGTATCGCTTCGCTTTAAGGGAATGGGACCTAAAAAGTTCGGCTCGGTCACTGGCAATAATGTTGGCAAGCAAATGGCAATTGTATTAGATGGGCAGGTGATTAGCGCTCCCGTTATTCGCGATCGCATACCAAATGGCGAAGCTCAAATCACAGGCTTGGAGAGTATGGCAGAGGCAACCCAGCTAGCTGTTGTTTTGAGAGCGGGCGCATTGCCTGCTCCAATGAAAATTGTTGAACTGAGAAATGTTGGAGCAAGCCTTGGCGAAGAGAATATCAAAGCAGGTTTTGGCTCTGCGATAATAGGTTTTGCAATATGCCTTTTGTTTATGATATTCTATTATAACTTTGCAGGTTTGGTTGCAAATGTAGGTATTTTCATAAATGTTTTGATTATAGGAGCGGCTCTTTCCATATTCCACGCAACCCTAACGCTGCCAGGTATTTCCGGCATGATTTTAACGGTGGCTATGGCTTTGGATGCCAACATAATAATTTACGAGCGTATAAGGGAAGAATTGCGAGCAGGTCAAATGGCTAGAATGGCGGTTTCAAAAGGTTATGAAAAAGCATTCAGCGCAATTTTAGATTCAAACGTAACAACATTCTTGGTTGCATTTGTTCTTTACAAAATAGGCACAGGTCCTGTAAAAGGATTTGGTTTAACTTTGATGGTTGGTATAGCTGCTTCGTTATTCTCTGCATTGACAGTTACCAGAGCTATTTTTGACATTAAACTTTCTAGGCACGATGCAAAAAGCATAAATATAGGCAAAGGCATAAAATGGTTGCAAGAGGCAAAATTTCAAATTGTTTCCAAACGCGGAATTTGGGCAAAACTCTCCGCGCTGCTTTGCGTAGCTTGCATTGCGCTTGGAGTTTTAAAAGGTTTTGATTACAGCATAGATTTCACCGGTGGTTTGGTTTACACCGTTGAATACGCAGACGAATCCATTCATACAGAAGAGTTGAACAATGCTCTTGGCAAAGGTGGCTTAGGCGATGCAACAATTCGCAAACTAGGCGGCACATCGCTGAACCAATATATGCTCAGCATTCAAACGCAAGATTCCGGTGAAGAGGCTGTTAAAAAAACAACCGCAGTGTTGAACGCTGCGCTTGCAAATGCTGGTACACCAAGAATTGTTGCCGAAGATATTGTTGGACCAACAATAGGAGGCGAGCTTCGCTTTAACGCAATACTTGCCGTTATTCTCTCTTGGATTGGCATTGGAATTTATATATGGGCGCGTTTTGGCAAAATGGGTCTCGGTTTTGGAGCTGGTGCAATAATCACGCTGATTCACGATACAATTATCTGCCTTGGCGTTATAAGCTTATTTAGGCTTCCAGTTGACGGAGCAATGATAGCAGCTTTCTTAACGATGATTGGTTATTCCATTAACGATACGATAGTTATTTATGACCGTATTCGCGAAAATAAATTGCTTGCCAAAGAAACGCTTGAAGAGCGCATAAACATTTCAATTAACCAGAGTTTCTCCCGTACAATAATCACCAGCTTGTCCACCTTGTTTGTGTGCGTTGTGCTTGCGATTATGGGCGGCTCAAGCATCAGGGATTTTGGCATAGTTATGTCTGCGGGTATTATTGTAGGTACTTATTCATCTATTTGCATAAGCGCGCCGTTCCTTATATGGTGGAGCAATAAGTTCAAAAGAGGAATGGGGTAGGAAAACGCCATTTTGGCATACTTTTTGCAGTGCAAAAGGTATGGCAGATAATCTTACTATTTCAGGTACCCGCAACAGGCTCTTTAACACAGATACCCGTATGCTTGTGTATAAAGGGTTGGATGCAAACGCTATGCGTGGCAGGGCTATAGCCCAGAACATAGCCAATTCGGAGACCCCAGGCTACAGGCGCGTGGAGGTTAATTTTGAGGAACAAGTGCAGGCAGCAATGCGAAAGCATGTGGACGGCGCAAGAACCAATGAAAATCATTTAGAGCTTGGACGCAAGGCTTCCATTAAAAAAGTTGATGCCTATTCCTTTATTTCAGACGACCCTACAAAGCCAGGGGAAGTGAATAATGTTGATATTGATATTGAAAACGCAAAAATGGCGGAAAATCAAATAGAGCAGAATTACAATACGCAGTTTGCTTCTTTTGCGAAGTTCAATGCTGCTATAAAAGGACAAACTTATTGATGAATAGAATTGGCATAGGCTTTGACGTGCACAGGCTCGTTGAGGGTCGCAAATGTATTATTGGCGGCGTTGAAATTCCGCACTCAAAGGGGCTTTTGGGGCATAGCGATGCCGATGTTCTAACTCACGCTATATGCGATGCCTTGCTAGGTGCGGCAGGTCTTGGCGATATAGGAACCTATTTCCCAGATAATGACCAAGAATTCAAGGATATAGATAGCCAAATACTTTTAAAGCAGGTTAAGGAAGAAATTTCAAAACTGGGTTTTAAGATAGAGAATATAGACAGCATTGTTATGGCAGAAAAACCAAAGATAAATCCTCATCGCAAGGAAATTAAAGCAGTTTTAGCCAAAACTCTGGAAATAGAAGAAAGCAGAATAGGCATAAAGGCCACAACCACGGAAAAACTCGGATTCACTGGTAGAGAAGAGGGCATAGCCGCTCAGTCGGTAGCCCTGCTCTCCGCATAAAAATTTTCCCAAGTTTCGCATTTGCCGTTTCTAGTTATTTCCACAAAAATAAAAGCTGTGTCTTTTGGTGGCAAAAAACCAAGGGCTATATCTGTTGAAACTATGTTATCTATTTGCGTGTTGCTGTCTATGCTGTAAAGTCCACTTGTTTTTGTATATATGTTTTCTCCGTGGTAAATTGTTATGGAGAAAAGGGAATCTTGCTCCACATCTAATATTTTTCCAGGCAAAATAGCGTTAACCGGAGATTTGCCTATTGCTCCGAATTTATTTTTGAAAATTTGATATTCATCGTAATTTAGGGCTCCTTTTTTAGAAATAACCGAGCCTTTAAGAGGCATCACGGGGCAATGCGCAGGGAACCTGCAGCCATTTTTTTCATTTCGCCAAACAGAATTTATGTTCTTTGTTATGGTTATGCTGTTTCCCGAAATCCATATTGAATCTTCTGTTCCTTCTGGAAATGAAAAAATATGTTTTACTCTTAGCGGAAATTCTTGCGGAAACCTTTCGCCTATTAGCTTTAGCATTGGAATGTAAATGGTATCTGTGTTAAGTGGCTCTGAAGGAATATCGTCAATGGATTCATAATTTGAAAAACATTCTATCAAATCGTTTTTTTTGGAATGAATTTTAATTTCATTGCAATTTGGATGCTGCTCGGCGTAGCTTTGCGCATCTCGAATAGGTTTTGATTTATTCATAAAAATGATAACTATAATCAGAGCAAAAGCTACTAAAAATAGCACGGCAAACAAGACTCTAAGGCTTGGCATATAGGGTTGTTATATGAGTTTCACTTTTCCATAAATGAATTTTTGGCGGAACTGCTCAACAAGCTGCTCACTTGCTCCTTTAATAGAAATGGAGTGTTTATCGGCAATTCGGTCTAAAAATGTTATGGCAGTGGAATCCATGGATTGTAAATCGGAAAAATCAAAGGTTATGCTAAAGAAATCCAAAACGCTTTTTTGCAATTCGTCTAGCTGCCCGCCAGCGAGCATATTTCCTTTGCATATTACATCTGCGGACTCATTATCGTTTTTCTTTAATTGCCACTCAAAACCCTTTGCTGAATGGTTCAATTCATTTTCTGCGCTTTTTAAGCTGTTCTGAAAATCATTTGAAGTTTTGTAAATGGAAAAAATACTATCCAACTGGGTTATTTGCAAGAGATTCATTATTTCTGGAGATACATCTGAAATGATGAAGTGCAGGTTGTTTCTGTGCATCATTTGGTGTATTCTAACAAATATTGCAAGATGCGAACTATAAAGAACACCTACCGGAGCAAGCGATAAAAGAACATCTTGTTTTTTCGCTTTCAAAGCACTTTCTATTTTTGCGAAAATATTATGAAAATCACCAGCCTCAAAATCAAAACCTGTGATTTGATAATACCCACCTTTATCCTCAATACTACATTCTGCCATATTTTGTCTCCACTCTACAATATAGAAAATATAAAATTTTAAAAGGATTCCATTTTAATTGAGCCATTTCTCCAGCTTATATTCAAATTCTGCAACACTTCCTTGAGTTCCATGCAGGAGCCAAATATTGAAACTTTAAGAATCGGTGAAATAGATGCCGCGCTAATTAAATCTTCCCTGTCTGGCATTATTTCTATTAATTTCAGAACTTTTTTGCGTCTTGCAATTAATTGATTCCTGCTGCTGTTGCAACTGGTAAGTTGCGAGTTGAGGAGTTTTGCCTGTTGTTCAAGTTCAGGGGTAATTGCGGCTACTTTCATTGAATCCAGTTTGTACTCCAAAACCTCTATTGCCTTGTCTAATTTCTGTATAAACTCATTCTGTTTTGCAAGTTCCTCTTTGTATTGCTCGCGTTCGTTTTCAATAAGGGTAAATTCGTTCACAGACTCTATTTTTCCGCCTATGTTTCCGCATTTTAGCTGGCCGCTAAAAGCGATATATGTGCTTACGATTTGCCCATTATGCGGCATACTCAAATTTTCAGTTTCAATTTGGCAACTGCGAATTTGTCCCTTGACTATAATATTTTGAGCCTTGATTCTTGCGTCTTGAATGTTCTCGGCGTTTATATTTTTATGTGCTATTATGCTTGCATTATTTAACCCGAACACGGAGCTTTTTAAAAATATATTGCCATACTTTGACTCTATATACGCAGATTCCACAATTCCTTCAATGGATATATTGCCATCGGCAATAACGGAAAAACCCGTATTTACATTTCCTTTGATGAGAACATCTCCAGTGTATTCAATATTGCCAGTTTTATAATTTACATCGCCTTTTATTATATAGATGCTGCCTATGCAAATATTGCGACCTTGCCTGTAAAGAAAGCCGTTTATGGTGGCTACAAGTTTTGTTTCGCCGTCTATGGCTTTGGTGTTCATTCCAACTGGCAGGGCTTTATCTTCGCCCGGAGTTGGCGAAAGGGGGAGCCCAAACACGCTGGTGCCCGGAATTCCTGGGGTTGGCGGAACGCGTGTACATATAACTTCGTCTTTCTCTATTTGCCTTATGTTATCCCATTTTTTATAGTCTGCAGTGCCATCTTCATTTAAAAATGGTTTTGCATCTGGGTCTATTGGTATCATTTCGGTCACAATGGCGTCACTTCCGGTAATAGGCGGTTTTGCGGCGGCAATTATAAATTCTTGCCCATAAGCAGTCATAGTTAAAATTTCTTTTATCAGTTCGTAATCTATTCCATAAACAACGGCTTTTTCTGCCAAAATGAATAATATGTCTTCTGGAGTTATATTGTAGTTTGTTTGCAATATGCCCGTGTTTATGGAAAAACGTGCTTGTATAGGAGTCACATGCAGGTGCAGGTACTTTCGTTTTCCTTCTTCAAATAATTCAAAGGGTGGTCCAATTCTCTCTGGATTTCCAGACATCGCTTTTATTGTGCTTTCAATTTTTGCAATATCAAAATTGACAACCTTGTTTATCAGCAGAGTTTTTTTAATTTCTTTTATATCCCATTTCTCAGGTGCAAGCTCCCGCACAACGGTTAAAAACGTTCCTTCTGGAGATATTCTCCACGAAAGCCAATTATAGCTTTCGTTTATGTTTGCGCTGCTGGAAAGCTCCATGTGGGGTAAGATAGTAATATCACGCTTATATAAACCTCAAATTTGCAAATTTCAGCACGAATTTTCGCTTTGAGCCGTCTGTGAACAAAATTTCAACTTGAGTATTTTCTCCCGAACCGACTTGCCCCACAATTTTTCCCTCGCCATATTTATTATGAGCGGCAAACTTACCCACTAACCTAGGCTCAACTTGGCTGTATTCATCTATCTCATAGACTGACGTTTTTTCCCTTGGTTTTGCTTTTGTGAAATGCGGCGGATTTATGGATATTACAAAGGGATTGCTTTTTGCAGCGAGCCTATCAAAATAAATTGTTGAAGCATCCATCTCTTCTATAAAGCTGGTAGGGCTAAAGCTCCTTTGCTCGCCACGCCAGAATCTGGCTTGGCTCGTGTAAAGAAACAAATGCTTTTTTGCTCTGGTTAATCCAACATAGAAAAGCCGTCTTTCCTCTTCCAGTTTTTCCTTTTTCTCTTCGGCGGTATAATCTGCTTCGTAGGCTTTGCTTGGCAAAATTCCATCATCGCAACCAGCTATATGCACACTGTCAAACTCTAGTCCCTTTGCGGAATGTAAGGTCATTAAGGTTACAAAATTTGCAGAATTTTCGTTTTTGCGGTCTGCGCTTGTTAAAAGAGAAATGTCTTGCAAAAAAAAATCAAGTGTTGCACCGGGATTTTCCTCGCAAAAATCTTCAATGCCACGGAGCATTTCGTCTAGGTTGGCTTTTCTGTCGTCTGCGGTGGCAGGGTCGTCTTTTTCCAGATATTCGTTGTATTTTGTGTCTTCTATTATTTTCTTGGTTAAAAAAACTATGGATTCACTCGGTTCTTGCAAAAAGTTGTTCATCATTTTTGCAAAAGGTTCAAGTTTTGGAACGCTCTGCAAAGCATCCCAAAGCGATGTGCCACTTTCTTCTGCGTTTTGTTGCAGGGTTTCTATTGTTTTTTTGCCAAGCCCTCTTGGAGGAACGTTTACAATTCTAAGGAGGGCACCATTATCCTTTGGGTTCACCAATAAGTGCATATATGCCAAAATATCTTTCACTTCCATTCTATCCCAAAATCTCGTTCCTCCAATTATTATGTTTGGAATTCGCAGTTTGTTAAGGCCAGCTTCTATCAAGCGGCTTTGGGCATTGTTGCGGTAAAACACCGCTGTTTGGCGGTAGTTTTCCACACCGAGCGAAAATATTTTCGTTGCCAAAGTGCTTGCCTCTGTATAATCATCTGCGACCTGTTTTATGTGGATTAGCGAGCCTTTTTCCTGATTTGAAAAAACATTTTTTTCCATCTCTTTTGGGCGTTTATTGTTTGCTATAACAGAACCAGCAGCCTTAACGATGTTTGAGCTAGAACGGTAATTTTCCTCTAGTTTAACTATTTTCACAGGTGCAAAGTCGCGGTGGAAATTTCTTATTATATTTAAATTCGCACCGCGCCAGCCATATATGCTTTGATCATCGTCTCCCACAACGGTTATATTTTTGTTGCCGTTTGAGAGCAGCAATTTTAGTAAAATGTATTGCGCATCATTTGTATCTTGATATTCATCGACAAATATATATTTAAAATGTTCGGAGAATTGCTCTGCAACAGATGGCACTTTTCTCAGAATATCGGCAGCGCGCAAAAGCAAGTCGTCAAAGTCCATCGCATTTGAATTCATCAATAGAACTTGATATTCTTCGTAATAGCTCGCTAAAATTTTCTGGTCTTCAAAAACGCTTTCTGCCTGTGCTTCTTCGGGGGAAACACCTCTATTTTTCCAAGACGAAATTGCCCATGCGATTTTTTTTATCCGTGCCGCATTTGCTAAATCACCTTCTTTTGGAACGGCAATTAGTTTCAATAATTTTTTTTGGTCGTCATCATCGTAAATGGAAAAATTTTTGGTGTATTTCCATTTCAGCGTTTCTGCCACAGCGGAATTTTCAAGACACACTCTTAAAATTTTCACGGAAAGGCTGTGAAAAGTTCCCATCCAGTCCAAGCGAATGTGCGGATATTCCAAAATTTTTGCGATTCTCTCTTTCATCTCTTTTGCGGCTTTATTTGTAAAAGTTACGGCTGCTATCCGCCTTGCTTCCACATTGTGATAAGAGATTAAATGCGCAATTTTATATGCTATGGTGCGAGTTTTGCCAGACCCTGCCCCTGCCAAAATTAGCATTGGACCATCAACGGCAAGGGCGGCTTCATATTGAACGGGGCTGAGTTCTTGTCGTAGAATTTCAGGGGTTATGGAGATCATTCAGTGCCTCTTAGCCTATCCAACTCCAATTTTTTATCTTTGCTTCGCATAAGCGTTTCTCCAATGAGAACTGCATCCACATTGCCAAGTGCCAAAATATCTTCTCTAGTTTTTATTCCGCTCTCCGCCACAAACAATATATTATTTGGAACCAATTTGCGCAACCTTGCACTTGTTTCAAGAGCAACCTCAAAATTTTTCAAATCGCGGTTATTCACGCCTATTATTCTAGCTCCAGCTTCAAGCGCAAATTTCACCTCGCTTTCATCATGAGTTTCCACCAACGCCGATAATCCCAATTCGTTTGCAATTTCAAGATATTCCTTCAATGTTTTTGCATCAATCAAAGCACAAATAAACAGCACCGCAGATGCACCAATGGTTTTTGCTTCGTATATTTGGTAAGGGTCTATGATAAAATCTTTTCGCAGTAGCGGCAATTTTACCGCCTTTGATATTTCGGTTAGATATAAATCACTTCCCATAAAAAAATCAGGTTCGGTTAGAACAGAAATTGCACTAGCTCCAGCTGCCTCGTATTCGCAGGCAATATCCAAATAAGGAAAATTTTCCGCAATTACTCCCTTTGAGGGCGAAGCCTTTTTTACCTCGCATATAAAAGAGAGTCCTGGTTTGGCAATAGCCTTTTCAAATACAAAATCACCTTTGGGGAGAGCTTGCGCCTGCCTTTTTATTTCAGAGAATGGAACTTTTTTCTTCACATTCTCAACCCGTTCACGGGTTTTATCAGCTATTTTATCTAGGATCATTTTTTCTGCAAGAGGAATGTTGTTCATTTGAGGGTAATTTAGATTTTTTCAAATTTCTTTATAAATTCATCTGGAGAAATAACTGCTATTTCTTTATTAGCGAAACCAGGTAAATCACGAGTTACAATATAATCTGCGTTAAACTCTTTTGCACATTCTAATTGTAAAGCATCTTCAAAATCATCTATATCGTCATTTTTTAATGCTTGGACTACTTGATGTTTGCCAGTAGGAACTATGTCTATATATTCCAGTATGTCTAGCAAAATTTTTTTACGTTCTTTTGCAGTATATTCTTTTCTCGTTATAAAAAATACATTTGAAATTGTGTGCGGAGCAAGGGCAGATTTTTTCGATTTGCATATAGCCAAAACCTTAGCAGATTCTTCAATAAACTCTATTCGTTTCAATAATACGTCAAGAACAATGTTAGTGTCTATAAAGATTCTCATATTTTTCCTCTAAAGCGGTTGCATAATCCTCTTTCCAGTTCCAATTTTCTGGTCGTGGAACTTGCAAACGAAGAATTGTGGCAACCAATTCATCTTTTTTCAGATTTTCAGGCAAATCTTTAGTACCTTGCTGTTTTAAAGTTTCCATAGCAGCAATATAGTAAAAGCCGATTGAGCCTGTGGGCGTAGTTTGTAAATTCATTTTTTCCTTTTCTCCAATTCTTTCAATTTTTCCGCAAGCATCTTTTCCTTCCCATATTCCGTTGGTTCATAAAATTCAAAGCCTTTTAATTTTTCTGGCAAATGCTCTTGCCCCGCATAAGCACCAGGCAAATCGTGGTCGTATTGATAGCCTTTGCCATATCCCAAATCCTTGCCCACCTTTGTCACAGAATTTCTGAATGCCCTTGGAACAGGCAAAGTTCCAGTTTGCTTAATGCAGCCGTTCACCTTTGCGCCCATAATTTCAAGGCTATTGCTCTTTGGTGCAAGGCTTAGATAAACGGTTAGCTCGTCAAGGGCTATTAAACCCTCTGGCACTCCCATAAAATCAAAAGCATCAAGAGCCGCCGTTGCAAGCAACAGAGCGTTTGGGTCTGCGAGGCCTATATCTTCCATAGACATTCGCATTAAACGCCGCAAAATATAGCGTGGGTCTTCGCCTCCGTCTAACATTCTGTGGAGCCAATAAACCGCAGCCTGCACATCGCTGCCTCTAACGGACTTGTGCAAAACGCTTATTAAATTGTAATGCTCCTCACCGTGTTTATCGTAGCGAAGCGGTTTTTTATATTGAATTTGCTCCATTAGCTCTGGAGTTATTTCTGCCTCACCCGTAATTGCATTTGCAAGCCATTCAAGCTGGTTCAATAAAAAGCGAGCATCGCCATCTGCTTGCCCTATCAATTTTTGCGCTGCTTGCTCAGATATGCTCAAATCTTTTCTCTTTAATCCGCGAGGGTGAGTGTGCAAAGCGCTTTCCATTAAGTTTTGCATATCCTCTTCGGAGAGAGGCCCAAATAGAATTAGTTGGCAACGCGAGAGCAGGGCAGAGTTCACTTCAAAGCCTGGGTTTTCGGTAGTGGCTCCAATTAAAGTTACGGTTCCGTTTTCCACCGCACCCAAAAGAGAATCTTGTTGCGCTTTGTTAAAGCGGTGTATTTCGTCTATGAATAAAATTGTTTCCCGCCCATTTTCCTTATATGTTTTTGATTCGTCTAAAATAGTTTTTACCTCTTTCACCCCGCTAGAAACCGCAGACAAAGCCACAAATCGTTTTTTCCCATGATGCTTAATAACGCTAGCAAGGCTAGTTTTTCCGCATCCAGGCGGTCCCCAAAAAATCATGCTCGGCACATTGCCGCTCAGAATGGCACTTCTGAGCATACTCGTTTCCCCCAAAATACGTTGCTGCCCCAAAAATTCGTCCAAGTTTTGAGGCCTCATTCTTTCTGCAAGAGGGATGTTGTTCATTTTAGGGTAATTTAGATTTTTCAAAATTGCAATGCTTGTATTTACTATATTGCTGCTGAGTTCTTTTTTTCTCGAAAAAATTTTCTACATTCCTATGTTATGGATTATACAGAATTCAATTTAGGGTTTTGCAACAAGGGCGAAGTTGCTCAAGTTACGCTTTCCAATGCCGCCAATGTGATATTGCTGGATGCTACAAATCTTCACAAGTATAAAAACAGCATGAAATTTGAGTATCATGGCGGGCACGCAAATGTTTCTCCATATAGAATTACAATTCCCGAATCGGGAACTTGGCATGTAGTTATAGATGGATATAGCGGAACTATTAAATGTTCCGTGAGCGTTGCCTAAGTGAGAGTTGCAGGGCAAAATTTTCTATATTTAAACCCTCAATAAAGAGGAAAAAAACATGGTATTTTCAAGCATAATAGCAGAAGAATTGAAAATTGAAGAACAGCGCGTTAAGGCGGCACTCAAGCTTATGGAAGAAGGCGGAACGGTGCCCTTTATTGCTCGCTACCGCAAAGACCAAACTGATAACCTAGACGAAATTCAGTTGCGTGATATTCAGCATAGGAAGGAATCTTTAACCGAACTTGCAGAACGCAAAGAAACGGTTTTAAAAACCATTGAGGAGCTTGGCAAGCTAACTCCCGAACTAAAAGCTCAAATAGATAGTTGCCGTGATAAAAATATTTTGGAAGATATTTACGCTCCCTACAAACCCAAACGCAGCACACGTGCCACAATCGCAAAAGACAAAGGTATGGAAGGTCTTGCAAAAATTATATGGGAACAAGAAGAAACATCCAATTCAGCAGAAACAATCGCTATGGCTTTTCTCTCCGAAGAAAAAGGCGTTGCAGATCCTATGGCAGCAATCAAGTTTGCCTTGGATATTTTGGCAGAAGATGTGGCAGATACACCTGAATTCCGTGGATATTTGCGCGCACAAATTGAAAAGCAAGGTAAAATGGTTTCCAAGGTTAAAAAGGAATTTGAAGGCAAAGAAACTAAATTCAAAAACTACTACGATTTTACCGAGCCTCTGGGTGCAATTCCAAGCCACAGAATGTTAGCTATGCGCCGTGGCGAAAAAGAAAAAGTTTTGCGTTTGACCATTGAGGTTCCAGACGAGGCTCTTGTTGGCTACCTCTCTGAAAAGGTTATTAAAAGAGAGGGTGTTTGGAAACCGCATTTGGAAGCTATGTGCAAAGACTCTTGGGAACGTTTGCTAAAACCGAGTTTAGAAAGCGAAGTTCGCCTTTTATTGAAAGAAGCCGCAGAGTTAGAGGCTTTCAAGGTTTTCACCAAAAACCTATCAGATATATTGCTCGCACCGCCCGCTGGTCACAAGGCGGTTCTCGCTCTTGACCCAGGATTCAAAAGCGGAGTTAAGGTCGCAGTTTTAGACCAAAACGGCAAATTTATGGATCACGGCGTAATTTATCCCTTGGAACCGCAAAAGCAAGTTTCGCAAGCTGCCACATACCTTGCAGAACTTGTTGAAAAATACGATATAGATTTGATTTCCATAGGCAATGGCACCGCAAGCCGCGAAACAGATGATTTTGTAAAGGAAATTTCCAACAAGCTAAAAAACAAACGCGGAGAATGTCCTGTTGGTGTTATTGTAAATGAATCGGGAGCCTCTGTTTATAGTGCGAGCGAGCTTGCTATAAAGGAATTCCCCAAAGAAGATGTAACCACAAGAGGTGCAATCTCCATAGGTCGCCGCTTGCAAGACCCGCTTGCGGAGCTTGTGAAAGTGGAACCCAAAGCCATTGGCGTTGGGCAATACCAGCACGATGTGAATCAAAAGGAACTCCAAAAACGATTGGACGAAGTTGTGGAAAGCTGCGTGAACAAGGTCGGAGTTGATGTGAACAGCGCAAGCCCAGCTTTGCTGGGCTATGTTTCTGGCGTTAATAAAAACTTGGCAGATAGCATTGTTAAGCACAGAGACGAGCACGGTGCATTTGCAAGCCGCGAGGCTTTGAAGGAGATCAAGGGTTTTGGGCAAAAAGCATTTGAGCAAGCCGCCGGATTTTTACGCATTCAAGGCGCAGAGAACCCTTTGGACAACAGCGCGGTTCACCCAGAAAATTATGGCTTGGTAGAAAAAATTGCGGAGAAAGCGGGCAAGCCTTTAAATGAACTTATAGGTAATTCCGAGGCTTTGCGTTCCATTGTGGCAAACGATTTCACCGATGCTGATAACGGAATTGGCAAAAACACCGTTGCAGATATTTTGGCAGAACTTGAAAAACCTGGCAGAGACCCTCGCAAAGAATTCCATTATGCCAAATTCAATCCCAAAATCAAAACTATGCAAGATTTGATCACCGGCAGTTGGTTGGAAGGCGTTGTTAGCAATGTTACGAATTTCGGTGCATTTGTGGATATAGGTGTTCACCAAGATGGCTTGGTGCATATTTCTGAGATGAGCGATAATTTTGTGAAAGATGCAAAAACCATTTTGACAACTGGTGATGTGGTTAAGGTTAGAGTAGTTTCCGTTGATGCCCCAAATAAACGCATATCTCTTTCCATGAAACAGGAAAGCGAGCGTAGGGTAGGCGGCGGTGGTGGCTTTAAGGGTGGTGGCAAAGATGTTAAAGGCAAAGGCGGTTATCAAGGAAAGGGTAGCTTCCAACCCAAGCCTATACCTCAGGCTGCAACTCTTGCCGATTTAAAGGCACGTTTTTCTGGCAAGGCACAAAAACAGGCGGCTCAAAACATTCCAAAAAAGCCAGCGGCAGCAGCTATCAAAAAAAGCGATGTTATGGCTAGGCTTAAAAATGCGATGAAAGGCGGGTTGTGATTTGCGATGATGTTTCTCCTGCGCAACTAGCTTGGTTGGAAAACAACTGTATTTTCGACAAAGACAAAGCGGCTTTGCCCAGCAAGAAAGTTCATATCAAAAAAGCAAAAAAGAAAAGAAGAAGTATTGGCATAGAAGAACCCTTTGCGGATTCTGAAATAGATTTGCACGAACTCGGTTTGGAAGAAGCTATATGCAGGGTGGAGCTGGAACTTGAGCTTGCCAAAAAAAACAGATGGAAACGTATTCGAATAGTTCACGGCATAGGAGCAAAGAGCGGCGGCGTAATACGCAAGGCTTTGGAGCAAAAATTCCGCTCTGAGTGGAGCAGCTTGGTTAGCGAATACCGTTATGAGAGGAATAACAGGGGTTCAAGTTTGGCAACTTTGATTTAGTAGCCAAGGGGGGAATAATTAAAAAGTAGTTCCCCCCGTTAGCTCTCCGAGCGGAAAAAACGGGGGGACGAATGGTGATTTTTGTTAAAAAAATCTCCATTCAAGGGGGGAATAATTAAAAGCGGCGGACCGGGCTCGAACCGGCGACAATCAGCTTGGAAGGCTGAAACTCTACCAACTGAGTTACCGCCGCGTGGGTGTAAATATAGAAAATGCAAAAATGCAAAAGAACCGTCTGGCGCGAGCCAGACGGGGGAACCTTCAAAGGAGTAAAAGATTCCACTTAAAGAATCGTTATCCGCCTATGAGAGTTAATGCTGTTTGCGGCAGGGTATTGGCTTGCGCCAACATACTAGTCGCGCTTTGCACCAGAATTTGATTTCTGGTGAATTGAGTTGTGGCCTCTGCAAAATCTGTATCCCTAATGCGGCTTTCAGCATCTTGAGTGTTGAATTCCAAGCTGGATATATTGTTAATCGTATATTCCAACCTGTTGATATAAGTACCTATTTTGGCACGAACACCGCTCACACTTTTGATAACCATATCCAGATGGTCAATAACCTCTGTTGAGTTATTTTGCGTTCTGATGTTTTTGGTAGAAAGACCAAGAGAGCCAGGGTTAAGAGATATGTATGTGACCGTCATCTCGTTTGCCCATTTGCCACCCATACCAAAGGAATAGTTAGGACCTATATGCAAGGTATAAGAAGCGGCTACTGTCATGTCGTTTTCCAACATATTGCTATATAGGAACAACAAGCTATCTGTTCTGGGGTTAGCATTGTTATTGACTATTATACTCAAGCGTTCGTGAAGAGCTTCGGCAAGTGCTCGGTCTTTTTCGGCGGGGAAATGAATATCATCAAGATTTGCTTTGAGTTTATCAATTGCATCTTGCAACTGCCCCATCAAACTACCAGAAGTATATCCGACTGGGTCATTTTTCGGACCTGGACCAGGAGCAGGAGGATAGGGAGGAGTCCAAGTAGGAGGAGTAGTTAAAGGAGTATCAGGTGCTTGTCTAATTGTGTTAGTGGTACCTGGGTCAGCATTCGCAATAGTGATAAGCCACCCTATAGCCTCCATAACTAAATTCTTTCCGCTGATAGTATTATCCCAAAGCGAAGAAGCACCAGCAGGAGTGAGAGCATGATTATAGGTGACTAACGAAGCAGCAGTGAATCCATCAGCCAAGCTACTTACTTTGCTTATCTCACGGTTTACTTCTCTCTGCAATTCAAATTTATCTCCAATTGCGCCAAAGCTGAGATTTGGGTCAGAAGACCAATTCAGCATATTTTTGCCGTTATAATCTGTTGTTTTGGCAATGCGGGCAACTTCTTTTGTTAGCTCTTGGAATTCCAAATCCAAGTATTTGCGTTCGGTAGAAGTTAGAGTATCGTTGGCCGATTGAATGGCCAATTCGCGCTGGCGTTGCATTATATTGGTAATTTCCGCCAGGCCTCCTTCCGCGATTTGCAAGGCAGCTATGCCATCTAGTGAATTTTGTTTAGCTTTTCCTAAACCGCGAATCTGTGTTCGCATTTGCTCGCTCATGGCAAGTCCTGCGGCATCGTCTTGCGCTCGGTTTATTTTTAAGCCGGTGGAGAGTTTTTCCAAACTCTTGCCCATAGCATTGTTGTTGTTGAACAACGCATGCTGGGTTATCATCGCATTAATGTTGTGATTGATTTGCATAACAAACTCCTTTGTTTAGAAGAGCCTCAATCAAAAGCTCTTCTGTGTGTTTCTGCAAGATATACATGCGATAATCGTGCCAGAAACAAGGAATTTGCAGAAAAAATTTATTTTTTTTACAAATTTAGGCTTTACTTGAACTTTTACTTTAAGTTTTAGTAGGTACCTTCGTCTTCAAACACAGGTGCGGGCGAGCCACCATAGGGGTCACCTTCAATTCCTATCAATTTTGAGGCATTTGTCCAGTCTGCACCCTTAAATTTCATAGGATCCACCTCTTCCCACTTCAGGCGAGTGATAACCTCACCTGTTTTATAGTCTATATATTCCCAGGTTAGCCCATCGTTCAGTTCTTTATCTGGAGGTCCCCATAGCAGGTTCACCAGGTTTTTGTTCATGCCTTCTGCGATATACCCAGCCAAAAAGACTTTTTTCAGCTTTGGGTCTATGCCAAAGCCCTCTTGCACAACATCGTAGTTGCGCTCGTCTGCTGGAATGCCCCTTTCTATTAGAATGGGCGATTGTTGTTTGCTGGCGCACGAAATTAGCGCGCTTGCTACTAATATGGCTAAAAAAGTTTTTTTCATATTTAAAAAATAGTATTTTTTAAATCCGTGCGACAATTTTTTTTGATTTTAGCTTTATTTTGTGTCAGTTTTGCCTATAATGTGGCATCTCCGCCCGTGCTTGGCCCAAATATTGAGTGTGGTGTATTTGGTGCAGCCGCCCCTGCTGGGTTTAATGGAGCTTTTGTTCCACAGGCTAATACTGACGTTGAATTCAACTGGATTGAGGCTTTGGGGGCAGATGGTTATGGGGGTTGGAAGTCAAATAAAACAAATTATTTGAGGTTTATGACTGGCGCAGAGCTTTCGCCTTTTTATGGAACCCTCAGAATGGGGCTAGGTATTGCCCCTTTGCCGCCTCCTTTTGCGATTTTGGAGCTTCGTTTTGTTTATTCAAACGAAAATTTGTTTTGGAGCGATGTGGAAATGCCAATGACGCCTTTGGATGAGCCTCCAGTGCAAGATGTCTGGAATGGCAAATATATGTTTGGCAAGTTTTATGGTGATTCAAAGTATTCTCAAATACAGAGCTACGATATGCAGCTCGGAGGCTGGTACACTTCGCGTAGTATTGAATTGTTCTTTTTATTCCATTTTGCCCTTATAGATATAACATCGGATTACGATAAAAAGAGTTTTGACTATATGCGAGGTATTCCCCTTTATAGCAGGGATTATGTGGTTGCTGAAGAATTTTCCGCACTTTACAATATTGGCAGTAATCTTTCGTGGGGCTTGGATTTTTCGCTTATGTTTTCGGGCAGGCAGTTTAAGTTCTATTCGCCCTTCAAAGCCTACGATAAAGAACCCTTGTATTATTCCGTGCTGTCTAGTGGTCCTTTGTGGAGATTCAGCAATAGAAAGTCTTATATTTCTCTTAGCCCAGGTTTTTTCACGAGAAGTGGCGTAAACAATGTTTTTACTGATCCCATTAAAGAAAGAATTATATTGTCAGTCCAATACAAATATTTTTGGGATTTCAGGTTTGGGAAAAATGAACTTAGAGCAGAATAAGCAGATAATTTTAAACAGAATATCAAAAGCCAGCGATGCCTGTGGTAGAGACCCTAGTGAAGTTCGCCTTGTTTGGGTTAGCAAAACTCAGGCCCTTTCTGCGGTGGAAGAAGCCATTGCCCTCGGAGCGCGTGAGTTTGGAGAAAACAGGGTGCAAGAGGCTTTGGAAAAATTTTTACCGCAAAAGGAAGGAGTGATTTGCCGCATAATTGGTCCTGTGCAAAAAAATAAACTTAAAAAAGCCGCTCAGGTTGCGCAAGCAATAGATTCCCTTGCAGATTTGGAAAGCGTGCTGAAGCTGGAAGCTCTATGCGAAGAAGCAAATAAAAATTTGGATGTTCTTTTTCAGGTGAATACCTCTGAAGAATCCACAAAAAGCGGGCTTTCAATGCAAGAAGCCTTTGATTTTTTGAGCAACTTGCCAGAACCAAAGATGCTTGTTTACAAGGGTTTGATGACCATTGGCAAAAACACAGGGAACCCAGAAGATTCCAAGGCTTGTTTTGCTTTTTTGAGAAATTTAAAAGAGAGAATTTTTAATTCTCAGCCCAAGTTTGCAAACTTCACCGAACTATCTATGGGAATGACTTTGGATTTGGAAACTGCCATTGCAGAGGGAGCAACAATGGTAAGGGTGGGAACTGCGCTGTTTGGAGAAAGGGAGTAAATTTTCTACTTTCTCATTATGATTAAACATTTAGTTCTTTGGAAAATGAAGCCTATGGCGGAAGGCCGTACGGGAAAGGATAATGCCGAGATTCTTGTGCAAAGGTTGAATGCTTTGAGAAGTATAATTCCGAGTGAAATTCCTGGTGTTATTTCAATAGAAGCTGGCAGTAATTTCAACAATACGCCCGCAGCTTACGATGTAGGCTTGCATACGGCTTTCAAAACAAAAGAAGACTTGGATGCTTATCAAAAACATCCTGCGCACGTTCAAGTTGCGGAATGGACAAAATCTGGTATTACAGAATCAAGAATTGTAGCAGATTTTGAAATTTAGAGGCTTAGATGACTCCTGAAATAGAAAATCTGCGGCAGAAGATAGATTCAATAGAGGATAGTCTAATTTCGCTTTTAAATGAACGCGCCAAGTATGTGCTTGAAATAGGCAGAATAAAAAAAACTCAGGGCTTGCCAGTTTCAGATTCAAAAAGAGAAGAGCTAATTTTAAAGCGGGTGGCAGAAAAAAATCCAGGGCCTATGAGCAATGAATTTATGGTTGATATTTTTAAAAAAATTATAGATGAGTCTATTAGGTTGGAGAGTTAGTTTTGAGAATTGTTTTGGTAGGTTTTGGTTTGCTTGCGGGTTCGGTTGCTTTTGCAATTAAGCAGTCTCGTTTAAAAAACGTGATTTGCGCGGTTAGCTCAAAAGAAACCCTTGCGAAGGCAAAGAAACTCTCTTTGGCAGACGAATTTTTTGAATATGGCGATGTAGAAAAATGGTTGCCGGGTTCAGATTTAATTCTGCTGTGCGGTCCCATAAAGCATATTTTATCCACAATTGAAGTTCTCAAAAACAATGCTGGTTTGCTCAGAAAAAAAGTTATAGTTAGCGATATTGGCAGCACAAAAGAGCAAATTTGCAGTGCTGGCTTTGCGCTAGGTTCTCCTTTTATTTTTGTAGGTGGGCATCCTATGGCTGGTTCGGAAAAACGTGGTGTTGAACACAGCGATCCTTCTATTTTTGAAAACGCATATTGGCTTTATTGCCTGCCAAAAAATTTAGAGAAATTGCCCAAGCTGTTAAAGGATCTTTTAGATTTTTTAGGAAGCCGTCCAGTTCAAATTTCTCCAGAGGAACACGATTTTGCAATGGCATGGTTGAGTCACGCTCCGCAGCTTTTGAGTACTTCAATGGCAGCCAGCATTTCGCAAGACTTTGCAAAAAGCCATTTGCACTTGGCAGGGCGCGGCTTTAGGGATATGACTCGCATTGCTGGTTCTTCTTGGGGAATGTGGAAAGATATTTTGGAAACAAATAAAAAAAATGTTGAGTGCGCGCTTGAAACTTATGCGAGAAAAGCCTTGGAAATAAAAAGCGAATTGACTTCTGAGCCATTTGACAAACTTGAGAAAATCTTTTTGCACGGCAACAAAATACGGCACAATTTGCAAACAGGAAAAAATTACGCATATCCGCTTCACGAAATAGTAGTTCGCATTCCAGACGAATCCGGTTCAATACTAAAAGCCTTGAACCCCCTTGCAGAAAAAAACATAAATATCAGAGATATTGAACTTATGAAAGTTAGGGAAGGCATTGGCGGAACTTTGCTTTTAGCCTTTAAAGCGGAAAGCGATGCAAAAAAGGCAATTAAAATTTTGGAGGGAAAGGGGATATATGCCACCAGCCGCTAGAGTTACAGATATGCACGTTTGCCCAATGCAAACACCCGGTACGCCACCAGTTCCGCACGTGGGCGGGCCAATAACAAAAGGAGTTCCTTCTGTGCTGATAGGGCATTTGCCAGCCGCCACGCTCAGTTCATCTTGCTTTTGCGTTGGCTCTCCTCCAGATACAGTTGTCAGAGGCTCAAAATCCGTTTTAATAGGCAAAAAGCCAGCCGCGAGAATGGGAGATTCCACCATTCACGGCGGGACAATAACAAGCGGCTGTCCAACTGTTTTAATAGGGGGTTAAAACTTGGTTGGCTTAAAAGGTGAATTTGAACTTTATACGGAAAGGGAAGCCTTTTTCAATTGCGCATTTTTGGCAGCCCTTGCAAATGGAAACACAATAATTCACGAAGTTAAGGCTATGCCAGATTTTGCAAATTTTGCTTCTTATTTGAGAAATCTCGGTGCGCAAGTAAATATAAAAGACAATCAATGGGAAATTGCAGGAACGAATTTCAAATGCGAAAAACCTTTGAATTTGGAATGGGTAGGGGATGATTTTCCACACCAAAAGAGGAATAAAAAAATAATAGAATGTTTGTTAAATGGCGTTGCGTTTCATTGCGAAGAGAAAATAGCGGTTAAAGATTCTCTGATAAGGGAATTGCTCGCTTATGGCGCAGAACTCCAGTGGTATCAAGATGGGCCAGACGAAAGCGATGAGCTTGCTAGGCGCATGGCAAAATTGCAGGGGATAAAAAACGAAAGAAAATGGATATGCGATATTCCTCCCGTGCCCGCCTTGCTCGCAAGGGATAGATTTATAGCAGGCGATGTTACGCAAGCCGCTTTTTTCGCTTTGGAGGCATCTTTAATTTCAGATTCGGATATTATTGTGAAAGCGGTTAATTTGGATTCAAGCAGGGCGGGAATTTTTGGGGCTTTCAGGCGGCTGGGTGCAGAGATTGATATTGTTGCCCGCCACGAAAGAGGGCGTGATATTTGGGGAGATTTGAGGGTTAAAAGGGCAAAAATGTTAGTTGGCAGGCGGCTTGGCACAGATGTTTTGCAAACCTGTTTAGACGAAATTCCCTTGCTCGCTGTCCTAGCTTGTTTTGCCGAAGGTGAAACCATTTTTAAAATTCCTGAATGGGCGGTTGATTTTTACAAGCCTATTTTAGAGGCTATTTATGAAAATCTAAAAATTGCGGGCATAGAATGTGGTCTTTATGAAGACGGTTTAATTTTGCGCGGCAAAGCAGAAATTGAGGCAGATGGTTTTGACTGCAAAAATATGCCCATTTTGGGGCTAGCTTTGCACATATTGAATAAAAAAGCAAAGAGCAAAGAAACCGTTAAAGGAATTGAATGTGCCCAAAATTTATGGCAGGGGGTGTTGAATTGAAAATAGGCATTGTAATTCGCAAGGAGCAGAACCCAAAGTTGCGGGAGGCTTTGGAGGCTATAAAGTTGTGGGGCAGGGGCAAAAGCACGCAAATTATTTATGGTCCAGAATCGCTTTTGAAAAAATGTGATGTTTTGGTTGCTGTTGGCGGAGATGGCACGGTGCTTTGTGCCTCTCGCATAGCGTGCGGAAAGGAAATTCCCATTGCTGGCATAAATGCTGGTCGCGTTGGCTTTTTGGCGGAATACGGCATAGAGGAAATTCCAACTGTTTTGAACGCTCTTTCAAAAGGTACTTTCAAAACTCAAGACCGCATAATGCTGGATTGTTCTGTTTATTTGAAGAATAAAAAAATTCTGAGCCGCACCGTGTTAAATGAGGTTTTTATTCACGCCCACGCTCCAGCGAGAATGGTGAATTTAGAGGTTAAAATAAACGATAAATTTTTAACCGAATACTGGGCAGACAGCCTAATGCTCGCCACGCCAACAGGTTCCACAGCCTATAACCTAGCTGCCGGAGGTCCAATAATATATCCCTCTGCGGAGGCTGTTGTTTTGAACCCCGTTAATCCAATGAGCTTATCTGTTAGACCAATTATAATTCCCTCTTCTTGTGCTTGCAAAATAAAATGCGTTCAAGGCAGCACCGCAGAAATGGTTTTTGACGGCCACTTCACAGAAGAGTTAAACGACAAATCCGAACTCCTAATTTGCCGCAGCCGCCACATAACTCGCTTTGCCCACACCGACGATTCGGGCTTTGTTCAGGCACTCAGGGAGAAGCTTGGGTGGACAGGGAAGATGAAAAGTGGGCCCACTCACTATTTAAATTGATTTTCGTTGGCTACAATAAAATCAGCGGGTTTCATTATAGAAGTTTCTTTCGGGAAATGCTTTATGTTTCCAGTGATTAAAATAGCCCTTGCTGCTTTGTGCAAATCGTAAAATTTCCTGTCGCTTTCGTCTATCATTTTGATTGTGCTTTTCTCCGTTTCCATAGCAACGCCTTTCCTAAAAATTAGATTTATAATTACGCTTATTTCCAAAGGCGTAATCTGTAACCTTGGATAACGCAATACACGATTATATTCATTCATAATTTCAGTATTATAATAAGGTTGCAACTTATTTATGCGAATCAGCGTTACTATTTCAGATGGATACCCTTTTGCAGAAATCTGAGATGATACTAATATGTTTGTATCTAAAACAACTTTAATTAATTGCTTTGTTTTATTTTTCTTTTTTGGCATTAACTCTTACTTCAGAGATTATATTGTTTATTTCTTTCATGCTCATTTTTGAGTTTCCATTTTTTTTGGATCGCTCTTGCACATCCGACATGACTTTTGAAAATTCCATATCTAGAAGTACATCATTCAGCATTTCAAGACTTTTGTCGTCTATTTTTATTAAAATATGAGATACCTTGCCACTTCGTGTTAAAACTACTTTTTTCTGCTTTGAAGCAACAGCCAAAGCCACCTTCGGAGACTTAGAAAATTCTTGAACGGATAAAAATTGCATAAACTAATCTCCTTGTAACAAAAGTACAATAGAAATTAGCTGATGGGCCCAGCAGGACTTGAACCTGCGACCAGCGGATTATGAGTCCGCTGCTCTAACCAACTGAGCTATAGGCCCTAGCTAATTGCTTTTGTTTTCTAAAAGTAGTAAATATTTTTCGGCCGTATAGTCCCAAGTTACTTTTACAGATGTGGCGTTGTCAATAAGCCTTGACCACAAGGTCTTATTTTCCCTGAAAATGGATTCCGCTGTGCGGATTAACTCCAAAACCATATCTGGCGAAGCACTTTGCGAAATAAAAGCATTTGCCTTTGTGGAATCTGCACTTGCGTTAGCATCATAAGGTATTGTGAACACAAAAGATTCTTGCGCACGTCTATTGCTGAGCGGTATTGTGCCTGCGGCATAAGATTTTATATAACGCGCTAAAGATGGTTCACCGGCATTTATTGAAAAGAATATATCAGAAGCCACAACCCTTTGGTACAGAGTTTCTTCATTTTCGGTTAAGGGAACTATGGCTATTTTGTTTTTGTGTTTTTCTTTAATGGTGGTAAAATAAGGATAGTTTGGATTGTTCTCCGATATGCCTATCACCATTTGCAAATCCAAGTTTAGCAGGTTGGCTAGAAGGGTGGCTATAATTTGGGCGGAATCTTCCGCAGTAGAATCTACGTGCGAATACATAAGCATACTGGAGCCAACATCCATACCGAGCTTCTCCCTCAGGCTATCTTTGCACTGCTTCTTGTAGGTTTCGCGCTCATTTGGAAGGTTCCATATAGAGTAATCTATGCCGCTTTGAATACTGTAGAGCTTGTTCCTCTGGCTCTCCAAAAATCCTCTCATTCCACCTTGCAAATCTGTGGAGAGCAACCAAGACAAGTAGGCTGCGGATGTGAATGCAACTTTGTCTGAGTAAAGCATAGCGGCTTTTAGCATACTTACCTTGCCCCAAAATTCATAGCCGTCTATGTCAAAACCCTCAGGTGGCAGTCCAATACGTGGTATGTCTTCTGGGCTGGAAAGATAGTCATAACGGATATTGTGAGCTGTTAGCATAACCGGAATATTTGCAAAATAGTCTTTATATACGGTTTTTATGAGTGCCCCAGCAATGCCGCCCCATTCATGAACGTGTATTCCATCTGGCTTAAATTTCATTTTTTCGCAATAGTTAAGAGCCGCAGATGTTAAAAAGGAATATCTCAGATTATTGTCGTAGTAGGGTTTTTCTCCTGGGTTGCCATATATGCCAGCTCTGCCAAAATAATTGTCGTAGTGTATGAACAGGTCGTTTTCATTGTTTACGCTTTCCAGCACCGAATACTCCCTATTTTCCAGTTTTTCAGTGAATTTCTTGCTATGATGCCCGTGTTTATAGTCCTTTTTGTTTGTTAATTCGGAAAAAAACGGCGAAAATCCCAGAACTTCTGCTCCTAACCTGCGGTACGCACTTACAATGCTGCCCACAGTTCTAGCCAGCGGGCTGTCGCCCACGGGGTAGCATTCGGAACAAATTACAAGAATTTTCATAAAAAACACTCATTGTTATAAAAATATACCTCTATTACTATAAAAATATATTTTTCTCAAAAAAAAAGAACTATTTTTAGTTGTAGTAGTAGTCCAACTTAAACTATGAGGTCAATTATGTTCAAAAAGGTGGTATTTTCTCTTGTGTCTGCGGCTGTATTTTTTGGTTGCAAGGGCAAAAACGAAAGTGACGGCGATTCTTACTATAAAGAAGGGAAGTACAGGAATGCCGTTAATTCCTATACAGCTGCCCTGAGCAAGGGCAAGATTTCCGATGGTTTTTACGATAGTTTTGTTATAGCTTATGCCAGCGCAGCAAAGCAAACCGCTAAAAAGAATGCGAGCGATGATATTATCCGCTCTTATATAGAGCAAATTCACAAGAATTTGCCAAAATCAAAGAAAGCAGCCACCAAAGACTCTGTGGTGCTGGCTTTGTCCGAAATTGGCGCGGCACAGGTTTTGGGTGATTTTGAATACGAATATACCTTGCAGGGCTTTCGCAATTTAGACAGCGCAATTAGCATAGCCAAGCGAAATAACGGTTCCAATGCGGGTCTTGCCGAATCTTCCCGCAAAAAGGCAGAAGATGCCATTGTTAAGCGGGCTATTGAAAATTCAGATGGCGCAGAAAACACCATTGCTGCTGAATATACGCTTTTGGAAGCAGAGGTGGTGGCTCCAAAGAATCCTGCTTTAAAAGCAGCATTAAACAAAATTCGCCTTAAAAATCGCGGAGATTACTTGCTTTTTGCCGAAGAAATAATCGGGCAGCGCGCAAGCCGCTTGGTGGACAAATACGGCTATGTTATGAGTTTCCCTATACTCAGCATTGGGCCAACAAGCACAACAGGAGAATTAGCTGTATGGAACAGCACAGGCAACAACGTGGACTTTGACGTTAGCACCATTAAAATGGTTTCAACTGATGGTCAATCAGCAGATGCCAAATATGTTGGTGGCGGCTGGTGCTTTATGAGCGATCATCTTGGCAAAATGAAAAGCCAGTTCAAGGGTTCCGTGGGTAGGCTCCTTTCTGAATTGAGCTGCCAGGCAAAGGTCTCTTTCAATTATCCTAGCGGCTTTGTTCCGGATTATATTGAAGTCAAAGACAAAGACAACAATATTGGAAGAAAATATTTTGGCAACAACAAGTAAAGCGACTTATGCAATACAAAATCCTTGTTGTTGAAGACGAAGAATTCATAAGAAACGGCTTGCAAGAAAGTCTTGAAATGGAAGATTACGAAGTTGCTGTTGCAGGTGATGGCGAAGAAGCGTTGCAAAAAGCAGATACTTTTTTGCCTCACTTGGTTCTTTTAGACGTTATGATGCCCAAGAAAAACGGCTTTGATGTTTGCAGAATTTTGCGGAAAAAATATCCCAGCTTGGTGATAATAATGCTAACCGCAAAAGGCGAGGAATCTTCAAAAATCATGGGTTTGAACATAGGCGCAGACGATTATGTCACAAAGCCTTTTTCCACCTTTGAACTGCTTGCCAGGGTTAATGCCTTTTTTAGAAAACTTGCAGTTCAAACAGAAGGGCCTGCTTTTGCAAGCGAAACTGCCGAGTTTTGCGGGATTAAATTGGACTTTAAAAAATACGAGGCTTCAAAAAATGACGTGCCACTTGATTTGAATGTGAGAGAATTTCAAATTCTCAATTTGTTTTGCAAAAAGCGCGGCGAGGTTATATTAAGAGAAGAGTTTGTGCAACTCATAGATTCCAGTTCAAATTCCAGAACCATAGATAACTACATAGTGAAGCTCAGGCAAAAAATAGAAGACGATCCGGAAAATCCAAAACTCATATTGTCTATAAGGGGAATGGGGTATAAGCTAGATGCGTAGCTCGCTTGTATTTATTGGTTTATTGTTTTCAATTCCTTGTTTTGCGAGCCTTGCTAACAATAAAATTCAAGAAGCTGCTTATATTTTGAACATAGATAAAGATACGGCAAAAGCCAAGGAATTATTTGATTTAGCCCTTAATTATCAGGGTGCTACAATTAGAGAAAAATTGAACGCTCATTTGTATTTGGCAAAAATTGCAGAAGCTAGGCTAGATACTCAGGGTATTGTTAAGCATTATGGTTTTTTGAAAAATAATTCAGAAAATAGTTCGCTTGCTTATATAGCCGCAGACAAGGAAAAACAGTTTGCGGCAACGAATGAAAAAGTAAAAATTTCTAGCGAGAAAATTCTTTACGAGCAAAAAAATACAACTTACCAGGAAATAAAATCTGACCAAGTTTCCAATTGCTTTGCAGAAGGAGAATTGCTCGCTGGTCGCATAGTGGTGTATAACTGCCCGAATAAAAATTCCCTGCATTTGATTTCAAGTCAACAAGGCTTGGAAATAGGAAACATTCCATACTCAGACGTACCTGCAAAAGTGTTTTTGGCTTTTGATGGGCTTTTTCTCTATTGCAAGAATTGGCTTTATTTTCACAGGCTTGGCGAGGATTTAAAGAATTACGCTTGGCGAAAACCCGCTCTCGAAGTGCAAGATATTGAAGATGTCGGAGATAAAATTTATGTTTTAGACATAAGCGGAAAAATCAGTTTGCTGAACAAGAATTCAGGATATTTGATTTCTGTTGCAAAAAGCGATGGAGAAAATTTTTTTAGTCCGGGTATTGGGCTTATTGGCACATATCAAAAAAACGGCGGAATATCTGTGTTCGATACGCTTTTGAACAATTTATGGAATTATCAGATAGATGGGGAAATTTCTGAGGCTCCGGTTATTAAATCGGATTCTGTTATTTTCAATTTGCAAAACGGAAATTCAGAAATTTTAAATACAAGGCATTATCAGAAATTTACATTTTCTGCGAGCAATAATATAGATTCCTTACTCGCTTTGGAGAGCGGCAACGCCTTTGCTTGGTATAGCATTGCAGAACAGAAAAAAAACGATAGTGCGTGGAAGCGGGCGGTTATTTACGGTGCAAGGATGCAAGATTTTTCCCAATTCGTTTTTTCTAGATATGCAGAAAAAATAGGTGCGAAATGGGTTAGGTATTTGCCGCTTTCTTCAAAAATGCTCTATCCTCAAATGTTCAGCGATGCAAATTGGCTTTTTGTTTCTGACGAGGGTTCTCAGAGTTTGTTTAAGTTTTCTTTGGAAACTGGGAATTTTGGTGGAGAGATATTGCTTCCAAGAGACAGAGAGTACACAGTTAGAGACAACGAACCTCCCTGGCTTATACTCAGTTCCGGAGATGGTTTATCGCAGTTTTCGCTCAGAGAGCAAAAAAGCGTTTCTATTGAAACGTATGGCAAGCCATTTTCTTTTTTGCGCAGCAAAGATTCCATATACATAGGATTTTGGAATGGCTTTGTGCTGAAATATTTTATACCTAAAATGCGTCTTGAGTGGTCTCGCAGGGTTAGTTCTGCTCCGGTACTTTTGTCTGCTGGCGAGAATGGTATTTATTCATTTTCACAAGGGAAGGTTTCTTTACTCTCTAAAACTCGCTCTCCTCAAGATATTAATCTGGGCACAAACGCGGCGACCTATTTCAAGTACAAAAACGGTATGTTTGCCATAGCTTCAGAAGATGGAGATGTTCGAGTTTTTTCAGAAAAAGAAGATTTTAAGCAGCAGGGTGCTTTTTCTGCCCGTTCCCAAATAGTTTCTTTTGAGTTGCTAGAAAACAAAGGAAAAACTTATGCACTTGTAGGAGGCGTGAATCAAACGTTCTCCTTGTACGAAATTCCAAGCGGCGCGCTAGTTTGGACATTCAATAGCAAAGGTTCCTCGTACCAGCCAGTTGTCCACGGCTCGCACATTTGGCTAGACCAAGATGGCTCCATTGCCGCAATAGACATAAATACCGGCAAGGTTGCTAAAAGATACCCCATTTTTGGCAGCGGTGCTTCAATTAGCATTTATGGCAACACGCTTTATTGCGCTACTCCACAGAAATTGCTTTACGCCTTTCCTTTAGCCAATTATCTATAAGTTTTCGCGCAACCCCGCCTTTGGGAGGCAAATCTGGCAATTCATCACTGCTGGCATACCAAGCGGCCCCTTCAATTTCAACCCCGTCTGGTTTTAATTCTCCGCTTTCCCATTCCGCGGTAAAGGCTGCCATTAGGGAGTTAGGAAAGGGCCAAGGTTGGCTTTCCAAATAACGCAGGTTTTTAATGCGAATACCTGTTTCTTCCATAACCTCGCGGTGAACGGCTGTTTCCAAGCTCTCTCCGGGTTCCACAAAGCCCGCCAGCAAACTGTGCCGTTTGGGTGGGAATTTGGTATTGTGCGCCAATAAAACTTTGTTTTCTTTGGTTATTAAAACTATAATTGCAGGGGAAATAACCGGATAAAAGTTCTCTTCGCAGGCCTCGCAGGTCATGCAAGGTTCGGAATTATGCTCTTTTAATGGCTTTCCGCACTTTGGGCAGTGCTTGTAAAGGCTTCTCCACCAGCTCAAATGGGCGGCTAAAGCGGCTATATGCGCAATTTCCGGCTCTGCTTCCGCAAAAAAAGTTCGCAAAGCCATTCCACCCTCTAAATCAGGCAAATTCAGGCAAACAAGGCGTTTTCCATTGTATGTTCCAATGTCTAAAACGGTTGTATCTTTATATTTTTCAATGTCTTTTAGAGGGAACTCCGCATTGCCCTTGCCAATGGCAATAACAATGTCCGAGTCTAAAAGCGAGGTGCATTTTCCAGTGGAAAGCGAGAACATACGGAGGTAATATAAATTTTTTTTTTTTTACCCTTGCTTTTTTTGAAAAAAAAAGTTAAATTTGTACTATAATTGTACAAACTCCAAAGGAGATTTATTATGAAAAAACCCGACCTGGTTGAAAAGGTTAAAGAGTTCGCAGGGCTCGATAGCAAAGCAGCGGCAGAACGCGCTGTTAACGCTTTCTTGGAAGGCATTGAATTTGGCTTGCAAAAAGACGGCGAAGTTCAGTTGATAGGCTTTGGCACTTTTAGAGTCAAAGATCGTCCGGCCCGCGAAGGCCGCAATGTCAAAACCGGCGAAAAAATCAAAATCAAAGCTTCTAGAACCGTTGCTTTTAAAGTTGGTGCAGGGTTAAAAGCCAGTGCAGCAGCTAAAAAAGGCGGAAAAAAGAAATAATTTCTTTAGCAGTTTTGAAGCGGCAGTGCCTACAGGTTCTGCCGTTTTTTGTTTTTGTACTGTTGTTTTTTTATATTTACAACAAAATGTACATTTCAATTGAAGAAGCAGCAAAAATTCTAAGGCAAGGCGGGATAGTGGCTATTCCAACAGAGACTGTTTATGGGCTTGCTGGCAATGCTTTTGACGAAACTGCTGTGGCAAAAATTTTTGCGGTAAAGGAGAGACCTTTTTTTGACCCTTTGATTGCGCATATAGCAGAAATAGAAGAACTTGAAAACTTGGCGGCGGAAATTCCAAAAAACGCAAGATTGCTGGCAGAAAAATTTTGGCCTGGCCCTTTAACTCTGGTGCTACCAAAAAAAGAAAAAGTCCCTAATTTAACCACAGGAGGTCTTTCAACTGTTGCTGTTAGAATGCCCCAAAAACAAATTGCAAGAGATATAATAAAACTCGCCGGATTTCCGCTTGCCGCTCCAAGCGCGAATAAATTCCAGCACCTAAGCCCAACAAGCGCAGAACACGTTTTGGAGCAGTTGGGTGGCAAAATAGATGGCATAGTGAATGGAGGGTTTTGCGAAATAGGTCTTGAAAGCACCGTTGTCGGTTTTGAAAATGATATTCCAGTGATTTACAGACCTGGTGCAGTTACAAAGGAGATGATAGAGGAGGTTTTGGGAAAAGTTTTAGACCCTAAATCCACTGCAATCGTTTCTCCTGGGATGCTTGAAAAGCATTATAGCCCTAGTACGCCGTTGTGTTTGGGGTTGCCTAGCGAGGTGCCGCCTAATTGCGGGTTGCTCGCTTTTGGAAAATTGCCAGAAAATACCACGTTTTTTGCAAAAACATTGAACTTGTCTGCAAACGAAAATTTAACAGAAGCTGCTGCGAATTTATACGGAATGTTGTACGAATTGGATTCCTGCGGGTTGAGCAAGATTTATGCGATGTTGCTACCGCCTGTTGGCATTGGCGTTGCTATCAACGATAGGCTGGGTAAGGCAGCTGGGGTTTAAGGCTTCTACTCCAAATAAGTATATCCATACAAGCCGGAGCGGTAAATGCTCAAAAATTCCCTGCCTTCTTGTTTGGAAATTTTGTCGTCTTGAATAGCATCTTTAACCCAGTTTTCCATTGTGCGCACAAGGGATTTATCGGAAAAATTCACATATTCCAAAACATCAGAAACGGATTCTCCGGCAATGATTTTTTCTATTTCGTAAGAGGAATCATTGCAAGCTATGTGAACAACATTTGTATCGCCAAAGAGGTTGTGCAAGTCGCCTAAAATTTCTTGATATGCCCCAACCAAATAAACGGATATGTAATAAGGTTCATTTTCTTTTAAGTGGTGAAGAGAAAGAGTTTTGGTTATTTCACCGCCGCGATTTACAAACAGTCCAATTTTTCCATCGCTATCGCAAGTTATGTCTTGAATTGTAACATTTACGGTGGGTTCTTCGTTCAAGCGTTGTATGGGCATAATGGGGAAAATTTGGTCTATAGCCCAAGCATCTGGCAGGCTTTGGAAAAGCGAGAAATTCCCAAAGTATTTGTCTGCGAGTAAGCGGGGCAAAGCGTCTAGTTCTTGAGGCGGATGGCGCATATCTTTTACCAAGCGGCTGGCTTTGCGCGCAATAGACCAAAACAAACGCTCTGCAATGGCACGGTTTTCCAAATTCAACACTCCTGTGCTGAAATTGTTTAAAACATCGTCTCGCATTTGAATTGCATCGTGCCAGCTTTCATTTAAATTTTTCTGTTTAAGCCCCATATAAATGGTGTGCAAGTCTTTTAAAATATCGGGGTCTTCGTCTGTTATTTCTCTTTTTACATCTTCAAAATATGCAGGGGAGGTTTTTTCCAAAATATCAAAAACCAGCAAACTGTGGTGAGCCGTTAAAGCTCTTCCCGTTTCTGCTATTATGTTTGGATGCACAAGCCCTAATTTATTGCAGGTATCAACAATGGCATAAACAACATCGTTTGCATATTCCTGCACAGAATAATTCGCAGAGCTGGAACGTGTGCTGCCTGTGCCATCGTAGTCCACGCCAAGACCACCGCCAACATCAACAAACTCTATTTTAAACCCTAGCGCATTTATTTCCGCATAAAACTGCGCAATTTCGCGAAGCCCGGATTTTATGTGGCGTATATTGGTTATTTGGCTGCCCAAATGAAAATGTATGAGTTTCATGCAATCTGCAAAACCACTCTTTTTTAGCTTTTGCAGGGCATCTATGAGTTCCGAGCTGTTGAGCCCAAATTTGCTTTGATAACCACCAGATTCTTCCCAATGCCCAGAGCCGCTACTGGCGAGTTTTATGCGAATACCTATATTTGGTTTTACCTTTAATCTTTTGGAGAGCTTTATTATCATTGATAATTCAATTAATTTTTCAACAACCAAGTAGATATTCTTTCCCATTTTTTGTGCAAGCAGGGCAAGCTCTAAAAAATCTTCGTCTTTATATCCATTGCAAATAATAAGTGATTTTGGGTTATCCACATTAGCAAGCACGGCATGCAATTCAGATTTAGAACCTGCCTCTAAGCCTATATTGAATTTTTTCCCGTGCTGCAAAACTTCTTCTAAAACAGCTCGTTGCTGATTTACCTTTATGGGAAACACGTTGTAAAAATGGCCGCCAAATTTGTATTCTTCTATCGCTTTTTCAAAACAGTTGTTTATCTTTTCAATTCGGGAATCTAAAATATCTGGAAAACGCAAAAGCACAGGGGTTGCAATATCCTTGCGCGACAGGTTTTTCATTATTTCGGTTAGGTCTATGGTAGGCCCGTTTTCCTTTAAAGGCGAAACGGTCGCATGACCTTCTTCATTTATGTCAAAAAAAGATACTCCCCAGCCCTTTACATTGTAAAGCTCGCGGGAATCGTCAACAGTCCATTTACGCATAGGGGGAATGTAGAAAATTTTGAGACTTGCATACTTTACTATATTTGAATTATATGCTTATAAATGCAAAAGGTATCTGCAAGTTGTTGGGAATATTGGCAGCAATGGCCGTTCTCCAACAAACAGCGTTTGCACAAGCTACGGTATTGCCGAGGATAGATATTAAAACGGACGATGGCAAAGCTATTACAAGCAAAGTGGATTGGCGTACCATGACATTTTCTTTAAATGACCCCAGCAACTCGCGAAATAACATTTCAGCTCTTGACAACCAGCAAATTAGGGGTCGTGGAAATTCCTCGTGGAATTCTTCTTGGAATATCCTCAATCCTCCTTTGCCAGACGGAACTAGATATCGTAACCCGTATCGCATCAGATTCAAGAAAGATCAGCAACAGTCGCCTTTTGGACTTCCTGCCGCTAGAAATTGGGTATTGATGAACGCCGACATAGATAAAAACTCTTTCGGGCTTGAAATGGGCAAACGGTTGGACTTGCTATATACGTGTTCATATAATCCTGTTGAGGTTTATATAAACAATGGTAATTCTGGCAAGTATATTTTAACTGAACACAGGCAGGCAGACCCTGCATATATAGGTGCTCCAGGAAGGCCAAAAGTTCATTTGACCGAAGGCTGGTTTGTAGAAATGGATCGCTATTACCCAGAAGACGAGCCTATAAAATTTCATACAGAAAGCTACAATTTACCGGTGATTGTCAAAAGCCCTGAGTTTGCAGACGCAGACTCCCTTGACCCCCGTTATGATTTTGTAAAAAAAGACTTGAACAAAATCGCCGATTTAATGGCTTCCAACGATTTCCCAGAAAACGGCTATCGTGATTTGATTGATGTTGAATCATTCATTAAATATTTTTTGGTGCAAACATTTATACAAAATGTTGACCTTTTCCGTAAAGGCACAGAAACTGGAGAACATATAGGAAGTGCTTTTTTCTATAAAGACAAGGGTGGTAAAATAGGTGCTGGCCCGCTGTGGGATCTCAATTGGAGTTTTCAAACATTTTCCGGTATGCAGGCAGGGCAGGCTGGTAATATGGGGCCGGATTTGTACCCATATATGGTTCATCCGTGGTTCGCCCGCTTTTTTGGCGATCCTATGTTTCTCGTGAGATACATAGAGATTTGGAATGAGAAAATGCCGCAGATAGAATCTATGCGGGGCTTTATCAAAGAAATAGAAGAAAAGATAAACGGAACTGGCACAACCACAACGCAAACTATTAATACCTTGATGAATTTTTATGATAAAAGGTTGACGTTTTTAAAGACTGAATATAACAAAGTAAATATCCGCCCACGCGTTCAGGATTTTGGGACAGAGGGCTACAATTACTGGCAAGCGTCTCCGCGTGCTGTTACGCTGGTTTCTTATGGCGATATGAGCAATCTGTCGGCAACTCTTCAGAAAGGCACATCATCGGATTTTGAAATTATATCAAATCTGAATCAAACGCCAACAGGCAAAGGCGGATATCTTGCTACAGTAAATGTAAAACCTAAAGACTCGCTTGCCATAGCATCATACAGCGACACGCTTGTTCTAAACGGTACAAAACAAGGCAGTGCGTTCACGTTTAAAGTTCCGTTAAGTTTTGTTGTATCGGAAAAAGAATCAACAACATCGCTTTTGCCACAAATTGCAAGCGGCAATAAAGTCATTCCCATTAGAAATGGCATAAATTTAACTGTAGTAACGAATGCCGCGATTCGTATATATAATGCTGGAGGCAAGAACGTGGCTAGTTACACCTTTACATGTGGAGTTCATAATGTATCACTAAATCACTTGCCGCACGGGATATATATTGCAAAAATATCAAGCGGCAATGAACATAAAATAATGCGCATTGCGGTGAGGTAGAAAATGATAAATCTTATTTTGTGTGGGGGTGCGGGGACTAGGCTTTGGCCCATAAGCCGTACGCTTTTGCCTAAGCAGTTTGTTAAAATTTTTGGTGACCATTCTTTGTTTCAGCGTATTGCGATTGTGAATGGCGGTTTTTGCCCCAAACAGTGCATAGTTAGCAATGCGGAGCAATATTTTTTAGCACGTGATCAATTGCAAGCAATAGGTCTTGACAAAGCAAGTTATATGCTGGAGCCAATAGGCAGAAATACAGCACCAGCCATTGCCCTTGCTTGTCTTGATTTGTCTCCAAACGATATAGTTCTCGTTTCTCCAAGCGACCACCTTATTAGAGATGCCGAAAGCTATTCAAAAGCGGTGAAAAGAGCAGGGGAGCTTGCAGAGCTTGGCAATTTAGTTACATTTGGCTTAAAACCAACAGCGCCAGAAACAGGTTATGGCTATATAGAAGCAAATGGCGAGAGCGTTAAGAGATTTGTTGAAAAACCAGATTTAGAAACAGCAAAAAAATACATTGCAGATGGGAATTTTTATTGGAATAGCGGAATATTCTGCTTTAAGGCAGGGGTGTTTTTAGCGGAGTTAAATGAATATGCTCCTAATATGTTCAAAGCCTGCAAAGAAGCTCACAAAAAAGCCGCTAGCGAAGATTCCCTAGTTCGCGTTCATCACGAAGATATGATGAATATTCCCGCAGATTCCATAGACTATGCCGTTATGGAAAAATCCAAAAAAGTGAGCGTTGTTCCCTGCTCTATAGGCTGGTCGGATTTAGGTAGCTTTGAAAGCCTTTACAAGGAACTTCCCCACGATATAGATGGCAACACAGAATATCCTCACCACACGGCTATAAATTCCAAAAACTGCCTGATAATGGGTTCCGCTACATCAAATAGGGAAATTGCCACCATAGATTTGGAAAATATGATGATAGTGGATACTATAGACGCTCTTTTGGTTGCGCCTCTTTCCAGCAGCCAAAAGGTGAAAAAATTGGTTGATAGTTTAAAAGAAAAACATTCGGATTTGCTGCATACCCCGCAAACCGTGATTCGCCCTTGGGGAACCTACGAAGTGCTTGACGAAGAGGAGCATTTCAAAGTTAAGTGCATTTGCGTAAATCCCGGTGAGCGTTTGTCTTTGCAAAAGCACATGCACCGTTCTGAACACTGGGTTGTTGTAAGTGGAATGGCAACCGCCACCATCGGGGAAGAAACCGCTTATGTTCGCCCAAACGAGTCTATTTATATCTCTGCTGGTACGCTTCACCGCTTGCAAAATGAAGGTATAAAACCACTTATAATTATTGAGGTTCAAGTTGGCGAATATACAGGCGAAGATGATATTATTAGAATGGACGACGATTACAAGAGACACAAATAACAATGTTATTTATTTTTCTTATTTCGTTTCTTTTTGCTTCTTCTTATGGAGCAGAAGATTTTTTTAAAAAGGCTAATGAGCTTTATGATGCTGGTAAATATGCGGAGGCGGTTCCTGCTTATAGGGCGGCTATAAAGAATGAGCAGATGGAACCTTATGCTTGGTTTAATTTGGGCAATACGCTTGTGCATCTCAAGCAAAACCACGTTGCTATAGTGGCATATAAAAGGGCAACTGAGCTTGCGCCTAGTTTTGCAAAACCTTGGATTCTTTTGGGCGATATTTCGTATTCTTACGGTGATTATGGGCAAGCTGTGGCGTATTATGGCAGGGCGGTGGAGCTTGGTGAAAATAATGAGCATTTGAATTATGCCCTTGCTTCTGCGTATTTGAATTTAAAGGCGTTCCTTTTGGCGGAGAGATATTTTGAGCAAACGATAAACGAGAATCCCGATAAGTTGGAAGCTTGGTTTGGGCTTGCGGAATGTGCCCGTCAAACAGGGAATTATCAGTTAGCTACGGAAATTTTGCAAAAAGCCCTGCAAAAAAGCGTTAATACTTCCCCCGATTTGCACTACACTTTGTCTTATTATTATTTGCAGCAAGATTCTTTGAAAGCCGCCATTCGCTCTATGGAAAACGGTTTGTATTTGGATAGCAAAAATTACAGTGCCCGCAGATATTTGGCAGGGCTTTACGAGAGCGGCAATTCACCTTGGATGGCTATTTGGACATTGGAACAGGGCATTGCAATAGGTAAAGGGCTTAAGGAGTTAGAGATGGATTTGGCAGAGATTTATTTTAAGCAAAAGAGATACGGCGAGGCTTTGGAGCATTATCAGAGAGCTATGAATGTTGGTAGTGCCACAGCACGAATAGGCATAGAGAACGTTGGTCACGCTTTTTACAATCAGGGAGATACCCTGCAAGCACAAGCCGCGTATAAGATGTTGAGGTAAATTTTCTTTTCGGTTTTCTATTTGGGGGCAGGTATAAAGTGGAATTACGTGGTTGGGTTTGCGTTGATGTGCTTGGGTGCTTTTATTGTGTTTAGAGAGTGGGGGTAATCAGTCTTGGATACAACGCACTGAATATAAGAAAGTCTTATCGCCGTAGCCCCTAACCACATCCGTGCTGCCGTAGTGCATGTGCCGTATGTAAGCGTAGGAAGCACTGCCCTCCCTGCCACTCCACCAAAAGCCGCGCTCGCCGACAATGCTGAAATTGTCAGCAGAATGGCCGTAGCCGCCCGGCAAAGCCGAAAAGCCAATAGCATCATCTCCATTTCCATTGCTTTCCCAACCGCTAGATGCCTTGAGTACTGTTCCTACTGATTTATCTATGTTACTTGCGAAATCTACAAGTACCTGCCATTCTACATCACTGGGCAAATGCCAACCTTTAGGGCAGGCAGATTTAGCAGTTTTCCAATTATAAAGCCTTCCGTATTTTTGGCAGTTGCTTTCGCTGTTGTCATAACATTTGCTACCTTCTGCATTATAGTTTAAGTTCTCTGCCATCCAAGTTTTGTCATCCAATTTAACTGTTTTATATTTCTTGCCATCTCTGGAGTCGGTGAAAGAATCTTTCTTGACTTTTGCTTTGAGAGCAGCAACTTTATCTTTGGCGTATTCTTCTTCTGCTTCCTGACAATCTTCTTTGCATTTCGCATATTCTTCTAAAATTTCACCATTGTCTTTAATAAACGTAAGTACAGAGCCTTGCAATTTATAACTCGTTGACCTTTCCTTGTTAGAGCCTGTAATATAGAAACGGCCGCTTTCCGTTTTCCACGTAATTTCAATTCCATTAAAACCAAGAACTCCAGTTCCATCGCTTGAAAGTTCCATAATATTGCCCTTATCTTTACCAGATACCGCTATCCATTGACCTACCAATGCTGAGGGGTTGGCGGTATCGCAAGACATCATAGACAACAGCAAGGCTATAATTGCTGAGCTAAAGATTGATTTTAATAGGGTTTGTATTTTCATATACAATTCTCCTTTTGGTTGAAATGAAGGTGTAAATTTTTGACAAAACGCATTTTTCAGACCTTGAGCCTGCGGCATAAGGTCTTGGGAATGTTGTTTTGCTGGTAATAGACATGTTTGGGCAATATATAAAAAATTCAAAACCTTCTCAACCGCAAAGCGTTGGTCAAAACAGAAACCGAACTCAAACTCATAGCAGCTGCTGCAAAAATCGGGTTCAGCAGGGGGCCACCGAATAAATGCAGAAATCCCGCTGCTATTGGAATTCCAATAACATTGTAGCCAAAGGCCCAACATAGATTTTGCTTGATATTGCGAATTGTTTGCTTGCTCAAATCTATGGCAAAAGGAACATCCCTCAAATCACTTTTCATCAGCACAATATCTGCGGATTCCATAGCTACATCGGTGCCTGAACCTATGGCGATTCCAACATCTGACTGAGCAAGAGCGGGTGCATCGTTTATGCCGTCTCCTACCATTGCAACCTTGTAGCCTTTCTCCTGCAATTTTTTCACCTCGCTTGCCTTGTCTTGCGGCAATACTTCGGCAAGGACTTTGTCTATTTTCACCTGCTTTGCAATGTTTTCGGCGGTTTCTTTATTGTCTCCTGTTAGCATCATCACTTCAATGCCCATATCTTTCAGCTTTTCAACAGCTTCAAGGCTGCCTTGCTTTGGCTTATCAGAAACAATTAGCCGCCCAAGGTATTCTCCATTTGCCAAAACTTTAATGCCGCGAGCAATCTCAATTTTTTTGCCGCCAATTATGCCTTCAACTCCTTGCCCAACTATGCTCTTAAAATCGCTCACTTCCAAAAACTCGCCTTTGTAATAATCGCAAATAGCTTTTGCAATGGGATGTTCGGAATATCTTTCAAGCGATGCTGCTAATTGAAGCACATCGCCTTCTACCGCTACAACTTCGGGTTTGCCTTCGGTTATGGTTCCAGTTTTGTCTAAAATTATTGCATTTATTTTATGCGCCATTTCCAGCACTTCTCCGCCTTTTATCAAAATGCCTTTTTCTGCACCCTTGCCTGTTCCAACCATTATGGCTGTTGGCGTGGCAAGCCCCAAAGCGCAAGGGCAAGCTATGACCAATACGGATATAAAAATTCTGAGCGCAAATTCAATATTACCACCCGTTCCAAAAAACCAAGCTACTGCCGCTATCAAAGCTACTATACAAACTACGGGAACAAAATATCCAGAAACGGTGTCTGCCATTTTCGCTATGGGTGCTTTGCCGCCCTGAGCTTCTTCCACCAATTTGATAATATGTGCGAGTGCTGTGTCTGCTCCAACTTTTTCAGCTTTGAAACGCAACATTCCAGTGGTGTTTATGGTGGCTGCATAAACCAAATCACCTGCGCTTTTGCCTACAGGCATACTCTCGCCCGTGAGCATAGATTCGTCTATGGCACTGCTGCCTTCTATCACTTTGCCGTCCACAGGGATTCTCGTGCCTGGTTTCACCAAAATAATATCACCCTGTTCCACTTTTTCTATTGGTATTTCTTTTTCTTCTCCGTTTTGCATAACTATGGCGGTTTTTGGTGCAAGCCCCATTAACTTTTTTATAGCCTCTCCGGTTTTTCCCTTAGACAGAGCTTCCAAATATTTTCCAAATAAAATCAATGTTATTATAATGCCAGCAGTTTCGTAGTAGAGCGATTCAACAGATACAAACTGACCTTTTATAATTAGATAGGTATTGTAAAGGCTATATAAAACAGCAGAACTTGTTCCAATAGCTATTAACGAATCCATGTTCGGGCTTCGCTGTACCAATGCTTTGAAACCAACTGTGTAAAATTTATATCCCATTCCAACAATGGGTATAACAAGCAATAGTTCAAGCAGTGCATAAATCAGAGGGAAATTCATAGGATTAATTCGCGCTGGAAATGGCAAATTAATCATAGGGGCCATAGCAATGTAAAGGAGTGGCAGGGAAAACACAGCCGATATTATAAGTTTTAGAATTTTGTTTTCTTCTGTGGTGTTTTTGTTTTCCAATACCTTGTAGCCTATTTTTTCTATCGTTTTTTTAATAATTGGCAGCTTAATTTTCTGTTGATTGTAAGAGACGGTGGCTTTTTCCGTGGCAAAATTCACCGATGCAGTTTCCACACCTTCCAATTTTAGAATTACTTTTTCAATCCGTCTGGCACAAGCCGCGCAAGTCATGCCGCCAATGGGAATGGAGATGTTGCTCATCAAAAATCTACCACTGTTATTGTAGCGTGCATCATACCCATCCAGCAAGTGTATATAAAATTCCCAGGTTTGGTAGGGGTGAATTCAATTACATTTTCGCCATATTTAAAAACGTGTTCTATTCCGTATTCGCGAATTAATATGCGATTATTGCAGCCATTTATGCTTCCAGGCGGTGCGTTGATTAACCATTTTACAGGAACGCCTGCTTTAACGATAATGCTTGGATATTGGTAAGGAGCAAGAGTGCTGTTTATTATCTGCACCTCTTTTGTTTCTCTATTCTCTTCTTTTGGGATTTTATTATATTCGGTTTCAAAACCTGTTAAACTCCAACCATCTGTGAACATAGACATTCCAAGCACAACCACAAGGGTTGCACTTGCTACTGTTGCTTTGCGAGTAAATTTTTGACCTAACATAGAAGAAAAAGCTCCAAAACTAAATGTGAGTGGCACTGTACCCAAACTAAATAGTAACATAGATAATGCTCCAGTAATCGGACTTCCTGTACTGAGAGCGTAGATTTGCATAGCCTGCAAAGGCCCGCAGGGCATAAAACCGTTTAGCAAACCAACTATGAGAGGGCTTTTGCTTTTGAATTTTTCTGCATTAACCCTTTTTGTAATTACTTGCGGAATTTTTGGATTTAGATTGCGTAGCCACGGAAAAATTCCAAGCAAATTTATACCCATAATTATCATAATTAGGCCAGCAAGCAATTTTAATACCCCCTGCATAGCAACAGAAAAATTAATCACAGAACCAAGTGCGCCAACCACAAAACCAACAGCGGTATAAGAAATAACTCTACCAAGGCTGTACAAAAAAGGAGAATTTATCCCACCACGCGATACGCATTGCGAAAGATTGATGCCACCGCACATAGCTAAACAATGCAACGAAGTCATTAAACCTATGAGAAACAACATTCCGTAGGCCATATCTGCTTTTGCTAGTTGGCTTGGAACCAGCATATTGAGAATACCAAAATGCCGCAACACAATATATAAAGCACAAATTATAATAAAAAATCCCACAATGCGAATTGTGTCTTGCTTCAGATTTCCGACTGTGGCTTTGTAACCTAGTGTTTCTATTGCTGTAATTAATTCTGCAATCGAAATTTTATTTTTGTCGTAAATAACAACAGCCTTTCCCAAATTATAGCTAACTTCTGCGTTTTGCACTCCAGAAGTATTGCAGAGTTTTTTTTCAATTCTGTTGCTGCAATTTGTGCAAGTCATTCCGTTTATGTTAAACTTGACTGTTTCCATATAAATAAGATATAAAAATTTAAAATATGCTGAATAGCCGCTGCAAGCAGCCTCGCAGCCGGCGATTTTATTACAGCAATAATAAGACTAAAAATTCTTGTAATAAGAAATTTTATCTATTAGCACTATCATAAAATCCTTATGGCTCATATCAAAACCGTCTGCGATATGTAGCACAAAATCCAGCATAGGCATCCTTTTCCCGCTCTCAATGAGCGAAATATATTGCCTACTAACTTTGCATTTTCTCGCAAAGTCGCGTTGCGACATATTTTTACGGTTTCTGTAATTGATAAGCAAGTATTGACAAGCTTGCATTATCGCTTTGCGTAGAATGAGGTTATTTTTTCATGCGAAAAATGTATAAAATTTATTTTAAGACGACACCGACATTTCGCTTATAGCGAGCGTAGGAACTTTTACGTTGGAAAAGTAATCGTTATAGTCATGACCTGTTTCAACTATGTTTTTTAGCAAGTCAAAAAAATTAGACGAAATGGTTAGATTATCTGTGGCGTGAAGCGGAAGCCCGTTTACGCACCAAAAACCCTGAACACCAATGCTAATTTGGCCGCTCACCGGGTCGCAACCAGAGCCTCCCTCTAAATGAGTCACTAACAAACAGTGCGGAAACATAGCGAGCATTTCTCTTTCGGTTTTATCGCCAAGTTCAACTACAGAATTCATAAAACTGGTTCCAACTTTGCCCGCAAAGCCCCTTGCTCCGTGCCCCGTGCTTTTGCGATTTTCTTTTGAAGCAGATTCCATATTGTATAAAAAACTTTTGAACTCTCCCTTTTCAACAATGCGGAGCGGGGCAGTTGGAATTCCCTCTCCGTCCATAAGTGTTGAACCCGGCATATCTGGCATTAGAGGTTCGCTTGAAAGAGTGAATTTTTCATTTGCTATTTTTTCTCCCAAACGATTAGCAAGCCTAGACAAACCCTTTTGCGCATTTTCTGCATAAAATGAAGACAAATATATTGACAAAATATTAGCACTTATCCTCTTTGTGAGAACCACTGGCATTACTCCGCTTTCAATGTGCCTTGGAGATAAAAGCTCTTTTGCCCTAGTGATAACTTTATCGGCAATTTGCTCTACAGATACTGTGCCAAAATCCCTGCCGCCTTTGCTGTACCAGCCCATTTTCACAACGCCGTTCCGCTCTGCAACAGCCCCTGCTCCAACTCCAAAAGCATTTCTTTTGTCTGTGAAAAGAACTCCATTGCTATTTGCGAAAATCGTTGTTGAAGAGGAAATTTCTGCGCCCAAATCTGGAACATTTTTTATTTCTTTTTCTGCTAAAATCCTCTCTTCTATGCTTAAACAAGTGTTTAGCAAATGATTCACATCCACATTTTCAAGATCTTCGTTGTAAGTTGGGAGTGCCTCTTTTTCTGGAGTAACAGATGGCAATTCCACTTTCAAAACCTCGGTGAATTTGCTGTTTGAAAGAGCGTCTGCAAGCGTTTGTTCCAAAGATTCCTTTGAAAATTTTTCTGTTGAAGCGTAGCCTGGTTTTTGGTCTTTGAAAATACGAATACCAATTCCGCACGAGTTTGAGATTTCCGTGTTTTGCAAGGCTTTGTTAAAAACAGATATGCTTTTGCTATCGCTTTTGCCAGCAAAAATATCAAACTGTTTCGATCCGCTTTTTTTAGCGATTTCGCTTAAATATTCAACTGCATTTTGCATATTCATACGTTTACATTCCTAATTAAAATTGAGTTTTGCCAATTGATTAAAATAGAAACTCTAAATTTTGGATTCAGCATATCCCAGTAAAAGTCCAAATTTTCCTGAGCCGTGTTTTTTATAGGCATAAGGCGGGGAAGCCCAATAAATGATTGCAGAGGGTCGCCATCACATTCATAAGTGGTTATCATTTCGCCCATATTCGGGGTTCCGGTTTCTTTTTCAATTAAAATGGATTCCCTTTTTGGGTTTTGCTTGTCGCTGCCCGCTTTGATAATTGAAAGGGCATAAGAGCCTTTTGGGTAAAAAATTCCCGAAATTCTTGGGGTGTAGCTGGGGGAATCTGGTTCGTAGGTTCTTGTTTTCAGCGCATCTTCAAAAGTTTTGCCTTCCTTTAAAAATTCAGCTATGGTATCTGTTTGGTTGCCATTGCTTATTATATATGCTCCTTTTGTAATTCTGAATGGGTTGTAAATTATTAGGCTTGGGTCGGTTAATTTTTTTTCGTCAAAAGCCTTTGTGCTAACAGAGCCATCTTTGTTCTGAACAAAAATTCTGTTCTTGCTATTTTCGCTCCTACCCATAATCCAATAAATTTGAACCCGCTCGCCACCAGCACCACACCCCATAACAATCCCGCGCCCAGGATAGTCATTTTGTTTTAACCATTGTATGTTAGCAAGAAATTCTGGCATGTAAGGAAGATAGAAAAATTTTTGGCACATAAGTGTTTTTCATAGTCAAGTAATGATGACTAGTTATTCAAATGCACTGCTACGTTTTCATATTTTTCAAAATTATTGTAGTTGCTCATATTCTAATTCCTTTTTAAAAACGGTCTTGTTTGTAAATATAAAAAATTATTCAGTTTTTGCCAACTTTGCCATATTTTGGATCGGTGAAAGTCCATTTTAGTTTCTCAATCTTCTTTCTCAAAGCTTTTGGCACATAGTAAAGCGAACCGCCATTTTTCTTGACTGCTTCAAGGCATATTTCCACAGTTTTTAGGTTTTCTGGAACATATTTAATTGCGCTGAAAAACGTCTTAACTGCTTCTTTGCATAGTTCTGGCGTTTTTAGGTTTTCTGGCACAAATTTAAGCGTACTGCCATTCCTCTTAACTGCTTCAAAGCATACTTTTGCCGTCTTTAGATTTTCTGGGAGAAGTTTAAGTTCCCTGCAATTCTTTTTAACCATTTCAAGGCAAAGTTCCTCTGTCCTTAGGTTTTCTGGCACATATTCAAGAAGTCCCCAATAACCTTTTTTAACCAAGTAAATGCACATTTCCATAGTTATAAGATTTTCTGGTACATATACAAATGAGGGGCAGCAATGTTTAACTGCTTCACGGCATATTTCCGCCGTCTTTAGGTTTTCTGGCACGTATCTAAGTGTCTCGGCAAAATTATTACTACTCTTCATCGCTTCAAGACACATTTCCTCAGTTTTGAATTTTTCTGGCACAGATCCAAGCATGCATCCAGATCTCTTAACCGCCTCTAAGCAAAGTTCTGGCGTTTTTAAGTTTTCTGGCACAGATCTAAACGCACTGACATCCTCCTTAATCGCTTCACGGCAAAGTTCCGCAGTCTTAAGGTTTTCTGGCACATATTTAAGTGCATGGCCAAAACCTTTAATCCTCTTCACAGCTTCAAGGCATAGTTCCGCAGTTTTTAGCTTCTCTGGTACAAATTCAAACGCACTGTCAGTAATATGACTGCGCTTAACCGCTTCAAGGCATAGTTCGGCAGTCTTGAGAGTTTCGGGTACATATTTAAGATAGTGCGGACTACGCTTAACTTCTTCAAGACACATTTCTTCAGTTTTTAGGGCTTCTGGCAAATATCGAAACCAAGAGCAGTTCCTTTCTAGGCATATCTCAGTCTTTATATTTTCTGGCACAAATTCAAGCGCACGACTATCAGCTTCAACCGCTTCTCTGCACATTTTCTCAGTTCTTAGGGCTTCTGGCATAAATTCAAGTATGCTATGTGTTCTACCACTATTGTATAAATCGTCATTCTTAAATGCTTTAAGGCATAGTTTAGCCGTCTTTAGATTTTCTGGCACAAATTCAATTGCACGTCCATACTTCTTAACCGCTGCATTGCACATTTCCGCCGTTTTTAGATTTTCTGGCACAAATTCAATTGCACGTCCATACTTCTTAACCGCTGCATTGCACATTTCCATAGTTTTAAGATTTTCTGGCACAAATTCAATTGCACGTCCATTTTCCTTAACCGCTGCGTTGCATATTTCCGCCGTTTTTAGATTTTCTGGCACAAATTCAAGCGCACAGCCACTCCTCTTAACTGCTTTAAGGCATAATTCTGCCGTCTTTAATGCTTCTGGCACATATTTAAGCTCAAAGCCATTCTTCTTGACCGCTTCAAGGCATAACTTTGCCGTCTTTAGGTTTTCTGGCATATCTATTAGTGAATGGCCTTGCAAGCAGCGAACACTTAACAAATCTCCCTCATTGTCATTACGATGAAATCGAATTCCGTCTGAGTTTCCATTAATCTCTGGGGAATAGTAATAGTCCGCATCAGAATTCCACCAGGAACCTTCTCCGCCTATGCCGCTGAAACTGTCATAGGGTTTGCCATAACCACCTGGCAGAGCCGAAAAACCGAAGTCGTCTGAGCCGTTGCCTTCGTATCCATCCCATCTGTTTTTCGCTTTGAGTTTTTTTCCGATCTCGCTAGAATCGTCTCTCTTTCCAATGCCGCTTTTGTCTGCAATATCGAAAAGTTCCTCCCATTCCTTTTCGCTAGGCAAATGCCAACCCTCTGGACAGGCTTCCATAGCGGTGAGCCAATCGTAAAGCCTGCCGTATTTTTGGCAGTTGCTTTCATCGTTATCATAGCATTTGCTGCCTTCGGCATTATAAGCAAGGTTTTCTGCCATCCAAACTTGCTTTCCTATTTTCACGGTTTTGTACACCTTGCCATCTCTTGGGTCGGTGAAAGTACCTTTTTTCATAACACTCTCCCTAGGTTAAAAAAACCTTAACAAATTTTAATTAACAATAAATGATATTTCTATAATGACAATTAACTTTATGAATTGTACATTGGCAAATATAGAAAATTTTTAAATTTTTGTCAAGTATGCGAAATTTCGCTAAAAAAGCGGTTTTACTTTTCTTGCTCATCAGGGGTGGCTAGTTTCTCTATTTCTTCTACTAGATTTTCTGGCACAAATTCAAATGCACGGCGATAATTCTTAACCGCTATAATGCAGAGTTCATTTGTCTTATGTTTTTCCAGCACATATTTAAGTGCATAGCCAGCCTGTTTAACCGCTTCAAGGCAGAGTTCGTAGGTCTTGAGTTCTTCTGGCACAAATTCAAGTGCGCAGCCAGCTTTCTTAATCGCTGCAAGGCATAGTTCCGCCGTTTTGTGTTTATTTGGCACATAATTAAGTCCATAATCTCCGTCGTACGCTTCGGCTGCTACAGCTTCAAGGCAGAGTTCGTAAGTCTTGAGTTCCTCTGGCACACGATTAAGCGCAGCCCCATTATGTTTAACCGCTTCAAGGCAAATCGCTTGCTTAAAATTTTCAGGCACATATTCAACTGTCCAGCCAAGTTCGTCAGAGATTACAGCTTCAAGGCAAAGTTCGTAAGTTTTCATACCTTCTGGTACAAATTTAAGTATATGGCTACCATTTTTAATCGCCTCAGAGAAAAATTTTTCAAGGGTATCATCAACACACAATTTACTTTCTCCAAACAATTCCACTAGGTTATCTGGCACATATTCAGATACATTGGCAAAATTATTGTGCTTGCCCGCTTCAAAGCAGAGTTCCACAGTCTTGTATTTGTCTGGCACATATTGAAGTGCATCGTCATTCTTCTTAACCGCTTTAAAGCATAGATCGTAAGTCATTAGTTCTGGCATATCTTTAAGCAGATGCAAAGAGCCATATTGCTCAATTTTTTTGAACAAATATTCCACAGGTGTCCATGTAAACGCACGTTCAGCCTTATTAGTCGCTATATCGCAGAGTTCATCAGTCTTGAGTTCTTCGGGTACATATTTAAGCGTATAACCAACTTTCTTAATCGCTGCAATGCTTAGTTCAGTCGTTTTGTGTTTTTCTGGTACATATTCAAGCGCATCGCCATCTTTTTTAACCGCTTCAAGGCAGAGTTCATAAGTCTTGAATTCTTCGGGCACAAATTCGAGATTACAGCCGCTCCGCTGAACCATCTCAAGGCATATCTGCGCCTTCTTGGCTGGGTCATCATAGCTAGCTAGATATTCTGCCACCAAAATTTTTCTATTAGACATAACCTTTTTCGCTACCTCATATCAATCTCATCCGCATCAAGCGGAACTATGAATTTGAACTCTTTATCCGAAAATTTTCCTTTATTCAAATTTTCAATTGAATACCATGTATCATTGCCAAAATTGTCTATTGTGTGCAAGCGAACAGGGGAGCAGTTTGTGGGCAAAAGCCACACTTCCATAGCTTTGAACTGGTCTTTGTATTTGCTCGGGTTTAGGTTCAAGGCGTGAACATTTTTGCCTTTCCAAAATTCCTTTTTTGCGTCAATGGCTTTTGTGTTCAAATAACGAAAAAGAATTTCACTTGGCTGGAGTTTATTTTCCAAATCTGCTGTTAATTTTATTAGCACTTGTTTTTGCAAAGGGTTATATTGCCACAAATTCACTCCATCGCTCATCACTTGTAAATCTGGCATTTTTAAGGAGAATTTATTTTGATTAGATGTTATGAGCGTTCCACTTTTTTGAATTTCCTCGCCAGTGCTTGACACTCTGATTAGCATTTGAAAATTGAATTTGAATTCCGCATTTTTGCCAAAATAGTTAGCAGAGCATTGGAGCAGAGAATCTGCTTGTGCTGCCATTGCTGGCAAGGCGAGCAAAAAAAACAGGATAAAAAATTTGGGCATACAAGAAAGATAGAAAAACCTACCCACCGTGACACTGTTTATACTTCTTTCCGCTACCGCAGGGGCAAGGGTCGTTTCTGCCTACTTTTGCCACTTGGTTTACAACAGGGGCCGGTTTTGCTACAGATTTTGGCTGAGGCTTTGCGCCTTGTGGCGTTCCAGTACTTGGTGCGGCCGCTCCTCTGTTTTCAAAAGTCATAGTCGGCTTTTGAGGAACTTGTATGGCGGCAAGAGGAATGTGCTGGCCGTTTATTTCAACACGCACATTTAAAATCCTCATAACTGTGCTTGAGGCAATGGTTTCCAAACATTCCTGAAACATCTTAAAGCCTTCGGCTTTGTAAACAATAAGAGGGTCTTTTTGCGCATAGCCGTGAAAACGGGTTGCATCACGCAAATGATCCATTCCGTATAAATGCTCTTTCCATTGGGTATCTATTGCGCCCAAAAGCATAACTCGCTCAAAATGGGAAAACTCTGATTCTGGAACCATCAGTTTGAGTTTTTCATAACGTTCTTGGTAAAGTTTAATAACCTCATCTAAAACCTGCTCTGCGGTCATGCCTGCGAGTTTTTCGGAACCTGGTTTGTATTCAATACCCATGCTCATTTTCAAATCGTTTTCCAAACCTTCCATATCCCATGTTTCGGGATAGGAATTAGGAATCACATATTTGCTAACCTTTATATCTGCGGCATCTTCTATTCGGTTTGAAATTTCGGTTTTAATTTCTTCGCCCATTAAAATGGTACGGCGCAGAGAGTAGATAACCCTTCTCTGTTCGTTCATAACATTATCGTAATCAAGCAGATGTTTGCGGGCATCGAAGTTTTGCCCTTCAATTCTGCGCTGCGCATTGCGAACGCTTTTTGTTACCCACGGATGCTCAATAACATCGTCATCTTTGAAACCGAACCTGTCCATTATTTTCTTAACATTTTCACCACCGAAAATTCTCATCAAATCATCGTCTAGTGATAAATAATATTGCGAAGAACCAGGGTCTCCCTGCCTGCCAGAGCGGCCTCTCAACTGGTTATCTATGCGGCGGCTCTCGTGCCTTTCTGTACCGAGAACGTGCAAACCACCAAGCTCCACAACTCCGGGACCAAGCGCAATATCTGTTCCGCGACCTGCCATATTTGTGGCAACGGTTACCTTTCCTTTATGCCCGGCATATTGGATAATTTCCGCTTCTCTTCCGTGGTTTTTTGCGTTCAAAACATCGTGGGGAATATTAGCTATACGAAGCATCTTTGAGAGTTTTTCCGATTTTTCCACCGATATTGTTCCAACTAGGATTGGTTGACCTTTTGAGTGTCTCTCTGTTATGTCTGCAATTATTGACTTCCATTTTGCATCTGCTGTTTTATAAATTTGGTCTTGCATATCGTTTCTAATGCAAGGTTTGTGCGTTGGTATAACCCAAGTGGGCATATTGTAGATTTTCAAAAATTCCGTTGCTTCGGTCTCTGCTGTGCCTGTCATGCCAGAGAGTTTTTTGTACATGCGGAAAAGATTTTGGAAGGTTATGGTTGCAAGTGTTTGGTTTTCCCTGCGAATTTGCACGTTCTCTTTTGCTTCAATGGATTGGTGTATTCCCTCTGAATAACGACGACCTTCCATCAAACGGCCAGTGTTTTCGTCAACTATTACAATTTCTCCCTCTCTAACGATATAATCCACATCTTTTACAAAAACATTGTGAGCCTTTATAGCTTGCATAATATAATGCACCCAGTCGGAATGTTCTCCATAAAGACCTTTTATTCCCATTATGGATTCAATGTGATTTACGCCTTTTTCTGTTATTTGCACATTCTTGTGTTTTTCGTCTATGGTGTAGTCGTCATCTCTTTTAAGGCGTAGAACCAAATCGTTTGCCTTGCGGTATTTGTCGGTTGCATCTTCGGCTGCACCAGAAATTATGAGCGGTGTGCGAGCTTCATCTATCAAAATGGAGTCAACTTCGTCAACTATGCAATAATTCAAAACCCTTTGCACAAGGTCTTCTTTTTGCACCGCCATATTGTCGCGCAAATAGTCAAAACCAAATTCATTGTTTGTTCCATAAATAACATCGGAATTATAGCTCTCTCTGCGTTGGTCATTGTCTAAGCCGTGGATTATCAGCCCGACTTTCAATCCCAAAAATTTATAAACCCTTCCCATATTTTTGGCATCGCGCCCTGCCAAATAATCGTTTACGGTCACTATATGAACGCCATCACCAGATAGTGCATTCAAATAAACAGGGCAGGCTGCGGCAAGGGTTTTTCCTTCGCCTGTTGCCATTTCTGCTATTGCGCCTTCGTGCAAAATTAAACCGCCTATTATCTGCACTGGAAAAGGCATCATTCTAAAAGGCTTAACGGATTCGGGGTACATTTCCCTAATTTCTGCGTAAAACTCTGCCGAGAGGTGAACTTCCCATTCAAAGGTTCCGTTTGCGAGTAGTTCTTTTGCCGCCTCTGCCTCTCTTTGCCGTGGTTCCGAGAGTTTTGAAAAATCAAATTCATATTGAGGATCAAAAACATTGAAAATGCCGAGCCTCCTATCGCAAGCCTCTTGGCTGGTAGCAAAAGCGTCCACTTTAATATCTTCAAGGGTTTGCCCGTTTTTTAGCTTTTCCCTGAATTCTGCGCTTTTTGCGGCTAAATCGGAGTCGTTTAATTTTTGACATTCCAAAAGTTTTGCGGTAATTGCATCTAATGTTGGCTGCAAGCGTTTTACCTTGCGCGCGTGTGGCGTGCCAAACATTTTGTAAAGCATTTTATCTAGTATGCTCATAAAATCCGTTTTGAAAAATTGTTACTGCGATAATATAGTAAAAAAGTAGGGGCATCCTGAACGTTTGTCGGTTCGGTGTGCAATTTTCCGCTTTTGGGGCAAACATTGAAGGGGAAAATTGCTGGAACTTATTTGAGTGTAGAGCGGCGCGGGGATTGAATCAACAAATTTATGTCGTCTGCAATGGCTCTACCTCCCATTGTGTGCAGGGCTTCGTAGTGCTGCAAAATATAGTTGAATACATTGTATTTTGAAAATAATTCCATAACTTCTTTGGATGTTTTTTGTTCCAAAAATTTATATTCTTCAATTACATAAACCAAAAAATCATTTGCAATATTTGTTTTCATAACGTTTATGCCTCAGTTGGGAAAATTATTTTGCCTGTTTGCAATTCCATTTCCAACAATTCATAAAGCGCAAGTGGGCTTAAATGCCATAATTTGGTGCTTTCTCTTTCAAGTTTTTGGTATAAAACAGAAAGATACAATAATTTAATAGCTTCTATTGAGGATATTTTTTTATAATCCATAATTACCTGAATAACCATAGGGACAAGCATTTGCAAAGTAGCTTTGTGTTCTGTGTTCATTTTTTTAATTCTCTCAAAAAAGACAAACATTTTAAGGCTTCTTTGTTTGTAAGAACCAACTGATTATATAAGGGGCGAATTTTCAAGCGCTTTAGAGTTTCTTGTTCGCTTAGAGTTCCGTTTTGATAAGCTATAAATGTTTTGAAAATAGTATCATTTGCAACAGGTCCATAAATAACATCGTATATTTCGCCGTTATAAGTTCCGTTTCTATTGGCAGACACAAAATCTAGCCATTTTTTATTCGGTTTTTCAAAAAAAAGATTTTTCTGTTTTTTCAGCAATTCAATATTTACAGTATAAATGCTTATATGACTTTCGGCAGAGCCATTTCTGTCTTGAACTTTTTTCGCAAAACTCTTTGCCTGTTCTTCGTTTGTTGTTGTATAGAATCCAGTTCCAAAATCCAAAGCTCTAATAGGTTGCATTATTCTAGGTATTTCAACAAGCACATCACTGCCGTGATATACACGCATATCTTTTGCTGCAAGAAAGCTTTTGAATAGTCGGGTTTGTGTGGGCATTTTACGTAAAATAGTAAAAAATTTTCTATATTCCTACTTTAATGAGCGAACAACCTATTCTGATAAAAAATGTGCGTACCTTTGCGGGCGGAAAGTGGCAAAACGAGCAAGATGTGCTTTTGGAAAACGGAGTTTGGGGGAGTGGCAACGCAAAAAACGCCATTGAAATAGATGGAAAAGGTTTGCTTGCCTTGCCAGCTTTAAATGCCATAGGTGCTGATTTTCAAGAACCTGCGAGAGACGATGTTTATTCCTTTGCAAACGGCATAGAGGCTATGCACAGAGGTGGATTTTACGGCTGCCTTTACGAAAGCAAGGCAAACCCCATAGACGATTTGCAGCAGTTGGCTTCTTTCAAGCAAATTTGCGAAAATTCAAAAATGGATATTTCCCTTTTGGCTTCTTTTAGCAAAGGAAATGAGCATAAAAACATAAGTGAAATGTTAGAGCTTGCAAATGGAGGTGCTTATGGTTTTGGAGATGGAAGCTTTCCTGTTGGCAATCTGCGTTTTTTGAGAATGGTTTTTGAATATGGAAAGGCAACAGGAAAAACCTTTTATATGCATCCTTTGGAACCGGATTTGTGCAACACGGGTTTTGTGAACGAGGGTCTTTATTCAGATATGTTAGGTTTTAAAGGAATTCCAGAACAGGCAGAAACAGTTGTGGTTTACAGAATGTTGGAATTTTCCAGATGGTTTGATGTGCCAGTGCATTTTAGAGAAATTTCGTGTGAAAAAAGTTTGGAGCTAATTGAAATATCGAGAAATAGAAAATCCAAAATAAGTTGCGATGTTGGAATTTATCACCTTTTATTTGACGATTCCAGTTTAGTGGAACTTTCTTCTGAATACAGTTTTTCTTCTCCGCTAAGAACCGAAAAAGACAAGGGAGCCTTGTGGAAAGGGCTTTTAGACGGCACCTTGCAGCATATAAGCTGCAACCATTTTCCGGTGCGCAAGCAAGACAAGCAAACAAATTTTGAAGATGCAATCCCAGGTGCGGTTTCTTTGGAAATAGCCCTTTCTGCTCTGTGGCACATCACTGAGCAAAAAACTGGAGGGCACCCTGAACGTTTGCTGGATTGGCTGAATGCAGGTGTTTTGGAGCAGGGAAAGCCCGCGAATTTAATCCTTTTTAATCCCGATTTGGAATGGGAAGTTAGTGAAAATACCTTTGCCGGTTCGGTGTGCAATTCTCCTCTTGTTGGGCAAACCTTGAAGGGGAAAATTGTTGGAACTTATTTGGGAGCGGAGTGGCGGGAACAATCTATAAACTAGAACAATTCGAAGTTCCGTTCACGCAAAAGAACGCTATTCCTCAAGTGGTGGAAAAAATCTTGGGGAAAAAGGTTTTCAATGTACATATAGAGCGGCTTGCCCTTGACTATCGGAGAAAGGGAAATCCGCATTATGTTTGCAATGCCGCTTATAGTTTAGAGAAAGATTCGGACGAAGTTCCGCAAAATTTTAGCACAAAAACATTGCTCGAAAAATACAATAAAAATAAATCTATGCCAAGCGATGTTTCCGTTGTTGGTGCTGGACCTGCGGGTTTGTGGGCTACTTATGCTTTGTTGTTGAATGGGCACAAGGTGAATTTATATGAGCAAGGAAAGCCAGTTGAAGAGAGGTTCAGGGATATTCGCAGATTTTTAAAGGGTGGAATTTTTTTGGAGAATTCAAATATATTTTTTGGAGAAGGTGGGGCAGGGGCTTTTTCTGATGGAAAGTTAAACACGAGAAGCCGTACGGAATTTTCGCAGGCTGTTTTAGGCGATTTGATAAGTTTGGGTGCAAGCGAAGAAATAGCGTATTTGTCTAAGCCTCATATTGGCACAGACCAATTGCAATTTTTAATAAAAAAAATGAGAAAGCAAATTTTAGAATTGGGCGGGAAAATTTATTTTGAAAGTTGTTTGCAAGATATTTCTGTGCGCGATAATTGCCTGAATTCAATTTGCATAAATGATAAATGGCAGCCTTGCGAAGCACTTGTACTCGCAAGCGGACATTCTGCGAGAAACATATACGATATGCTTTTTGCGCACGGCATTGCTTTGGAGGGTAAATCTTTTGCAGTTGGAGCGCGAATTGAACATCCACAGAGTTTTATAAATGAAACTCGCTTTGGCAGGGGAGTGGATTATAAATTAACAGGAGCCGCAGATTACACGCTCACAGGAAAAACCGCATATAGTTTTTGCATGTGCCCAGGCGGTGTGGTTGTGCCTTGCGCATCGGAAAAAGGCGGGGTTGCAACTAACGGAATGAGTTATAGCCGCCGCAACAGCCCTTATGCAAATTCAGCTTTAATTGTTCCATACAAAGTGGATAAGAGCGATGTGAAAAGCGGGATTGCTTTTCAAAGAGAATTAGAACAAAAAGCCTTTGAAATGACTGGGAAAAATTACTCAGTTCCAAAGCAAAGAGCAGAAGATTTTTTGGCAAAAAAAGGCGGGGTTTTGTGGGATTTAATGCCGGAGAACATAAGCACAAGTTTAGAAACGGCTCTTTATGAATTTGAAAATAAAATGCCGGGTTTCATAAAAAACGGTTTATTGCTCGCACCGGAAACTAGGACATCTTCGCCTCTTAGAATTGTTCGTAAAGAGAGTGGTGAATCTGTGTCTGTTGCTGGCATTTATCCAGTTGGAGAAGGGGCAGGTTACGCAGGTGGAATTTTAACGAGCGCAGCAGATGGGGTTGGACTAACATTTACTATGTTATGAAAATGAAAATTTTTTGGCATATACTAAAATTAGCCATAGACACTCAAATAAAATTGCTGGAAGTGCAAAAAGAGAACAGGGAATTAAAGCAGAAAATAGAAGATATAAGGATAATAGACCGTGCAAAATGCGTACTCATATCCCGCCTGAATTTAAGCGAGGAAGAGGCTCACAGAGCCATAGAAAAACAGGCTATGGATATGCGCGCTTCAAAAAGAACAATAGCAGAGGGTATATTGAAAACTTATGAAGGGTAGCTTCGACTACGCTCAACTACCGCCCAGGCTTTTCGCCATTTTTCGCCTCTCCACCGCAAATACAAAAATAATGGGAACAGAGTCCATATAAGCACTGTTAAAGCCCAGGTTTCTATAACTCCGATTTTTAGAATATTAAAAAATACCCAAGCGATAATTGTTAGCAACCAATGCAGTCCGCTCGTTATGCACATAACCGCAAGCGTGTCGCCTGTGCCTCTCAGTGCCCCAGCGTAAACAGTCATAACGGTTTCCACCGTAACATAAATAGCAGCGAGGCGAATCATATTTACGGCAAGATTTTTTGATTCCGGCCATTCCGGGGTTATGATATGCGGTTTAAAAATATTTACCAAAATTTCCGGTATGCCAACGAATAGCGAAATTATAAATACAGAATATAAAACTCCTATTTTTAATCCTGAACGTGCTGTGCGGTTTACAGAAGCAAAATCCCTAGCTCCTACATATTTTCCCACCAAACTAGTTGCTCCTATTTCTAGCCCTATCAAAGGCACAAAAGATACCATATCCCAACTGAATGTTATACTTGTGGCAGTCGCGGCTACAACTCCCTGAGAATCAAATACGAGTATCAAAATTTGAAATGCAAGCATATTCAAAAATATTTCAGAGCCAGAGGGCAAGCCTTTTTTTATGAGGGTAGATGATATTCTTTTGCTGAAACGCCAGCATTTATGTGTGGAATAATTCTCTCTATATTCTCTGCTGAAAAATTTTGAAAGCAAAAGGCAAAGGGCACTGAAACTGCCAGTTATAATAGCTATAGGCGCACCGATAATGCCTAGAGCTGGAAACCCTAATTTGCCGAATGTGAAAGCATAGCTTAAAAACAAAGTTACCGCAAGGCCTGTTAGAGTTGCCGCCATCACAATGCGCGTTTTTCCAAGCCCTATAAAGAAACATGAGAAAGCATGCCTTAGCATTGTGATTATTGAGCCGTAAATTAAAATATCGTAATATTTTATTTGCAACAAACTTTGTTCTATAGGAACATCAAAGGAGTTTAAAAATAAATGAGCGGGATGTATAAGGACAATGGCAAGAGGGTAGCTGCACATGGCCATAATAAAGGCCTGTACAAGCACAAGCGAGCATCTGGCTGTTTTTTTCGCTCCTAAATTTTGCGCCACCATTGCGGTGGAATAGCCGATAACCCCGTTGAAAAATACTATCGTAACCATTTCCATTATTCCGCCCGTTAAAGCGGCATTCATGTAATCTGGTCCCAGCTTAGACAAAAAAAGGCGATTTATGAAAACCAAAAAAGTATCAAAAGACATGGACATCACCATTGGCAGTGACACGCCAAGCATCTCTTGCACCCCGCCTTTTTTCGGATTGTCGCTGAAAAATTTCATTGTTAGGCAAAATGTAGAAAAATTTTCTATCTTAGTAGCAAATCTTTAAAAAAGGTTAAATATGTCTAAAAAGTCCAAAAAATTTGAAATATTCATTTCGTATAGGCGAAAGGGCGGATACGATACAGCCAAACTAATTTACGATAGGCTAAGGATGGATGGCTATTCCGTTTCTTTTGACATAGATACTTTGGTAAATGGAAATTTTGATGTTGAACTTGAACAAAGGGTAAATGACTGCAAAGATTTTTTGCTTGTATTAAGCCCAGGAATTTTTGACAGATTTTTTGTCTCTAACGAAGATTACGACCCAGAAAATGATTGGGTTCGCCGTGAAATATCTTGTGCTCTTAAAACTAATAAAAATATAGTTCCACTCGCATTGGAGGGATTTGTTTTCCCTAAATCTCTGCCACCAGAAGTTAAAGACATAAAAAATAAAAATGCCATAGACCTTTATCCAAAATATTTTGAAGCCGCTTATGAAAAAATGAAGTCTTTTTTAATTTCAAAACCGAGCTGGATTGTTAGGCATAAAAAGAAGATTATTTCTTGTGCCGTCATAATGCTTTTGATGTTTGTTGCTTCTTTATATTTTGCAATATCCGAAAGAGACTTGGAATTGCAAGAAGTAAAAACAGCAATAGAAATCGAGAAAAAGTATGTACTAGACTCCATACAGCAGGCGAGAGAGCAACGGAGGAAGGAAAGGACTTATCACTGGAATGGAGCAGATGATGAGATTAGTCAGGTAATTTTTGAAAAAATATCAGAAGCGGGGATTCAAAAAACCGAGTGTTCCAATAATGGCAGGCTAGCAAGCCTCAATGAAGTCCGTTGCAGAGTAAATGATGATACAAAAATAATCTGTGCCTATACCCCCAGAATAATTTTCACAACCTGCGATAACAAACCTATCACTTTTTTGGAAAAAAACGAGCGTTTCAAAAGCTCGCCGCAAACAGACTCAGCATCAGCGAAAAAAGATTTGGCAAACAAGTTGCGCGAGGCAGATTTTAGTGATTGGGTTTCGGGGATAAAGGGGTTGAGGTAATTTTCTACCTTCTCTCTAGTGTTCCTAAACGTTATTTGGTTATTGCTCTTTGGCGGCGCTTTCATCGCCTGCCTTGCACAATGGCTTGGTTTTGGTAACACAGGAATTTTCAGCACAGTAATCCAAAGCGTTTTTGATATGTCAAAAACGGCTTTTGAAATAGCCATTGGTTTAACCGGAATTTTGGCTTTTTGGCTCGGAATGATGAAAATAGGGGAGAAGGCAGGTGCGGTTCAAATGCTTGCAAGATTGGTTTCTCCTTTGATGAAGCGGCTCTTTCCAAGCATCCCTGAAAACCACCCTGCGATGGGTAGCATACTTATGAACATAAGCGCAAATATGCTTGGGCTAGACAATGCCGCTACTCCTCTTGGATTGAAAGCTATGAAAGAGCTTCAGGAATTGAATCCTAAAAAAGATACCGCAAGCGATGCTCAGGTTTTATTTTTGGTTTTGAATGCGAGCGGATTAACCTTGATTCCAGTTAGCATAATGACTTATAGAGCAAAGCTGGGAGCGGCAAATCCCGCAGATATATTTTTGCCGATTTTGTTTGCAACATTTTTCAGCACGATAGTTGGTATTTTGGTTACAGCTTTTTTTCAAAAAATTGAAATAAAAAATGTGGTTTTTTTATCTTGGTTTATTGGTCTCTCTGCGGCGGTGTTTGGAACGCTTTGGTATTTTTCCACACTTTCGGCAGAGGAAATGGGCATTGCCAGCGCGTTTTTGGGCGGCATTATTTTGTTTGCCATAATAATGTTCTTTTTAACTTTGGCGGCAATAAAAAAAGTTATGCCATTTGATGCTTTTGTTGAGGGAGCAAAAGAAGGATTTTCCACCGCCGTTATGGTTATACCATATTTAATAGCGATTTTGGCAGCGGTCGCGGCGTTCAGGGCGAGCGGTGCAATGGAATTTATTATGAGCGGAATAGTAGCGGGTTTTAATTTTTGCGGAATTTCCGCAGATATTGTGCCAAGCCTCCCGACTGCGATTATGAAGCCTCTTTCGGGCAGCGGTGCTAGGGGCATGATGGTGGATGCAATGCATCAATATGGTGCAGATAGTTTTGCAGGCCGTTTGAGCTGTATGTTCCAAGGCACAACAGACACAACCTTTTATATTATAGCGGTGTATTTTGGCTCGGTTGCAATTCGCAAAACAAGACACGCGGTTTTTTGCGGGCTTGCGGCAGATGTAGCCGGTGTTATTGCGGCAATAACCATTGCATACATATTTTTCCCTCCTTGAATAAATGGATATCTCCTTACATCTCAAAAATTACCTGCGTTATTTGTCTTTGGAAAAAAATTTATCAAAGCAAACCATAAGCAGTTACAAAGCCGACTTAACCCCTTTGTGCGAACAAGCCGAACTTTCCGTGGGGAGCATAGATTTATTTTTAGACGAAAGAGCCAAAGCCTTTGACTACAAACCATCTTCGCTGGCACGGCATTTTTCCTCTCTGCGCGGATTTTTGAATTATTTGGAAGAGAGGAATTTGCTTGGGTTTTCACCTGAGAATTTGTATTCCGCTCCGCATTTGGAAAAATATTTGCCGCAATGCCTGAGCATAGATGAGGTCGCGGCTATTTTTGAAAACATAAATTCAAACGATAAATTTGGAATGAGAGATATTGTCCTGCTGGAGCTTTTATATAGTGCGGGGCTTAGAATTAGCGAGGCTGTTTCTTTGAAGTTGGAGCATATTCAGTTGGACAATGGCTGGCTAACTCCAGTTGGCAAAGGCAATAAACAGCGGTTGGTTCCGCTCTCTGGCAAGGCAAAGGTTAATTTGGAGGCTTGGCTCAAAATTTGGCGGCAACAATTAAAGCCAAAAACAGATACCGTGATTCTCAATTTCCACGGAAAAAAACTCACCAGAGTTGGGGCTTGGAAAATAATTCAGACGCGTACCGCATTTCTCGGCAAAGAGTCAATTAGCCCACATTCATTGAGACATTCTTTTGCAACCCATTGCCTAGCAGGTGGAATGGATTTGAGAATTTTGCAGGAACTTCTCGGTCACGCAAATTTATCCACCACGCAAATTTACACGCATTTGGATAATTCTTATTTGAAAAGCGAACATCGTCACTACCACCCTAGGGAGAAGAAGGGGGATAACTGACAAACCCCCCAACTTGCAGCAAAGAACTGTTTTTAGGTTTTGTCCAAATTTCATCGTAGTGAAATTTTGTGCCGAAAGTGAATTTTTCTATTCTCAATAGATTCAACTTTAAACGAACATTCCAACCGAATTCGGATTCATTTGTGGAAAGCATATAATTTTCTGCATTTTGGCTTGCCTTTTTGCCTCTGAGAGTAGCTAGGCTTATTCCCATGCCAACAGAAGCATATTTGAATAATTGCTCCGAACTTTCAATTCCTGTTCTGCCTATAAACTGATACAGACCGTGAAAATCTTTGTTCTCTTTCAATTTTAGATAACTGAACGCGGCTTGCAAATACAAGCTGGTATAATCTGAGAGTCCATATCCGAATTCCGCTCCTGCATAAGGAGCAGTTTTTATTTGCTTGTTGAGTTCGCCAGGAAAATAATTAACACCAGCGTCTAAGGAAATAGCGTAAATTGTCTGAACTAGAATGACTAGAATAAACAGAACTTTCCGAACTTTCAACTTTAGGTTCTCCGTAGTTTTGCTATAAAGAATTTGTCTATGTGCGGTGAGTCGGTGAGTATGGATTCTTCTTGGGTGAAATGTTGGTTATTTTTTATGAATTTGTCTATCACCTCTGTGCTTTCTTCTTTCTCTTGGCTGCAAACGGAATAGATTAGAACTCCGTTCTCTTTAACCGAAGCAGAGGCATATTGCAAAATTGCTAGTTGTTTTTTTGAGAGTTCTGAAATTTTTTCTTTTGAAAAAGTTTGGAGTGCTTCTGGTCGCCTTGAAGCTACGCCCATGTTTGAGCAAGGTGCATCCACAATAACGCAGTCAAATTTTTGAGAAAAAGGCGGGTTTTCTACGTTAGCGAGGATTATGCGAACATTTTTTAAATTCAAACGCTTTTGCAAATCCAATATTTTTTCCGTTCTTTTTTCGCTACAATCAGAAGCGATAAAAAAAGCATTTGGATTTTCTTCTGCAAGCATAGCGGTTTTCCCACCTGGGGCTGCGCAGGCATCCCACACCTTGTGCCCATCTTTTATTTCACACAGACTTGCCATAAAAAAAGAAGCTGGATTTTGAAATGAGTAAAAGCCTTTTTTGAATAGAGGATTTTTTAAGATTTCTCTTGTGTTTGGAATTAAGATAAATTTGTCAAATAGAATTTCTGGGTCTTTTAATTCCAGTTTTGCTATGAGTTCTTCTGCATTTGTTTTTTGCGTATTTACCCTTATCCACTGGTCTGGGGCTTTTGCATTTTCGCTTTCAATATTCACATAATTTTTTCTAACTGCATTTCTCAAAACCGCATTTACAAATTTCACATTATGCTCATTCAAACCCAAATGCTTTGCCAAATTTGCCGCAGAATTTACAACGGCATAAGATGGTATGCGGGTGTGCAATAATTGGTAAAGGGAAATTTCCAGTATTGTTCTGATTGGTTCTTTTGGGAGTTCTCGCATTAGAGTTTTTAATTTTTCGTCCAGTTCATTTAGTACACGGCAGGTTCCAAGCGCAACTTCGTAAGCCAATGCTCTGTTGTTTTGGGGCAAGTTATCGCAGGTCTGTTGCAGGTTGTTTTGCACAAAATCGCCGCCCTTTTTCCAGTTTAAAAGAGCGTTCAAAGCTGCTATGCGAGGTGAAAGTCCTTGTGAATTCATTTATAGCCTAGGGGCAATATAGAAAAAAGCGAGCTGAAAATTTTTTATCTTTACCTTGTGAATCTTTCTTCCGTTCGTGACCTTGGCACCAAAAGAATACCTGCATTAGAAGCAAATGGTATAATCACGGATTGGGATTTGATTTTGTATTTGCCTAGAAAATATGAAGACTTGCGCAAAGCAACAAAAATCAGGGATATAAAAGACAAAGATACTATTGTTGCCCTTGTTGGGCATATAGTTCGAACCAGAATAATCCCACCCAAAAAATGGGAAAAAAAAGCTGAAGGTATGCTAATAGCGTTAATTAGAGATGAAAGCGCAAGCATTGAGGTACCTTTTTTTAATAAAGTGTCTTATTGGCATAACACATTGAAAGTTGGAACTCGTTGGATTGTTATTGGCAAAAAAAGAGAAAGTAGTTATGGTTTGCAAATAACCAGAATAGACATAAAACCAATAAAAGAAAATGAGGAATATGTCGGAAGCATAGAACCAATTTACACAATAACAGAAGCAATGGATAAAAGCGGAGTTACGAATAATCTTTTAAATAAAATATATAAGGAACTTTTTGAGGATTTATCGAAGTTATCGCTGAGGTTGTCTCCAAATGAAAATATTTGCCCACAGGATTTATTATCATATTTGAAATTGAATCCTATGCTTTATAATTTAAAAAAATTGCACCTTCCTCAAACAATGGAAGACGTTTATGTAGCAAAGCAAGAATTGAAAATTTTGAATATTTTGCCATTTTGTTTGCGAAAGGTGAGGCGGCGCAGATTGCTAATAAATACGGGAATTCCAAGGAAACTGGATTTGCAAAAAATGAACTCAGCAAAAAAAAATTTACCCTTTGTCTTGACAAGTGGGCAAGATCATGTTTTGGAACAGCTAATAAATGGTTTGGAAAGCAACTGGCAATATCATGCGCTTTTGCAGGGTGATGTGGGTAGCGGAAAAACTGTAGTCGCTTTGCTTGCAATGATTGCAGTTTGCGGAGCAGGTGGGCAAGCGGCTTGTATGGTGCCAACGGATATTTTGGCAAAACAGCATTTTTCCAGTATGGAGAAAACTTTTGAAAGCTCTGGTTTGCGGCTCGCTTTGCTCACAGGCTCTATATCCGCTACAGAAAGGCAGAAAACATTAGTTGGTTTAATAAGTGGAGAAATTAATGCAGTTGTTGGAACACACGCTTTATTTTCAAAAGATGTTGAGTTCTGCAATTTGAGTTTTGTAATTATAGATGAACAGCATCGCTTTGGGGTAAATCAAAGAGAGGCCCTTCTTGCGAAGGGCAATAAGCCGGAGTTGCTGGTGATGAGTGCAACACCTATTCCACGCAGCTTGGCAATGACTTTTTACGGAGATTTGGAAATATTGCTTTTGCGCGAAAAACCTCCGGGCAGACTGCCAGTGAAAACTGAATTGAAAGGTCGGAGCAGCCGTGAAAAAATGAAGGATTATCTTTACCAAAAATCTTTTGTCGATAATCGTTGCTATTGGGTTGTGAGCAGGGTTCAAGAAGACGAGTTGGGAGAAGCGGCCTCTGTTGATGATATTTACAAAGAATTGAAAAGTTTTAAAGAGGATTGGAGAATAGCTGTTGTACACGGGCAAATGCCAGAAGCGGAGCGAGACGCAAACTTAAACGCTTTTGCCGCCGGCGAAATTTCCCTGCTCGTTTGCACAACTGTGGTGGAAGTGGGCGTTAATGTTCCGCAAGCTAATTTAATTGTCATAGACAAACCGGAGAGTTTTGGCATGGCGCAGCTTCATCAGTTACGGGGCAGGGTAGGGCGCGGAACTGAACGTGCTTTTTGCATTTTGCTGTGTGAAAAAGATAATGAGGCTTATGATAGGTTAGAGAAATTTTCACAAACAAATGACGGCTTTGAAATAGCAGAACTAGATTTAGAAAACAGAACAGCAGGGAATTTAGAGGGTTCCCAGCAAAGCAAACCTTGGGGCGAATTTGACTGGGTACATGATTTGCCGCTAATAGAAAAAATCATAAGCATATCAAACGATATTTTAGACAACAAAGCAAATTTTTCACCTGAGGTGCAGCAGAAAATTCAGAATTGGTATAATGATAAGGTGTTTGAGAAAATTGAGGATGGGGTGCATTAGCTGAAATAAACTATTCCAAATCATCTTTCTTAGTTCGTGGGCAATCTTTGTTTCCAGTGAAACAAGCTGTGCAAAACGGCAAAGCGCATTTTCCGCAGGCTTTTTTCAATCCTTCCAAACTTATATATCCTAAACTATCGGCACCGATTTTTTTGCATATTTCGTCTAAGCTCATTTTGTTGGCTATTAAATTTTCTTCGTTGTCTATATCGGTTCCATAGTGGCAGGTATAGCGGAATGGTGGGGAGGAAATTCGTATGTGAATTTCGCGCGCACCTACGTTTTTAAGGCTTTGCACAATTTTTTCTATTGTTGTGCCACGCACAATGGAATCGTCAACAAGCACAACTCGCTTGCCGCGAACATTCACGGCTAAGGGATTTAGCTTTAATCTTACTGCACTATCTCGCTGGGTTTGAGTTGGGTAAATAAAACTCCTGCCTATATAACGGCTTTTCACAAAGCCTGCTGCCAAAGGTATCCCACTTTTCGCGCTATATCCGTTCGCTGCATCCAAGCCCGAATCTGGTACTCCGCACACAACATCGGCATCCACAGGATATTCCTCCGCTAGTATATAACCCATATTGTAGCGAGCCTCATACACGCTCAAAGAATCTATGATGGAATCTGGTCTTGCAAAATAAATATATTCAAAAATACATAGCCCGCCTGTTTTCTCTTTTTCTGCAATCTTTCCTTGATAGGCTATTTTTCCATTTTCAATAACAACAACTTCGCCTGGTTGCACATCTCTAACAAACTTGAAACCGCAAGTATCAAGGGCACAGCTCTCAGATGCAACAGCACATCCCATTTCATTTTCCCCAATGCAAAGGGGACGAAATCCATTGCGGTCGCGAACTGCAATGAGTTTGTGTTTGCCGCTTGCAATCACAAGTGAAAAAGCACCCTGCAATAAATCAGTAGCCTTTAATACACCGAGAATTGCGCTATGCGTTTTAGTTATGTAATATGCTATCAAGGCAGATACAACCTCGCTATCGCTGGTGGCATCAAAGCGAACGCCAAAACTTTTTAATTTTTTGCGAATTTCTTTTGCATTTGTTACATTGCCATTATGAGCGGTGGCAAGCCTTCCAGTGAGGTATTCTGTTACAAAAGGCCCAACGTTTTCTTTTATGTTACCGCCTGTTGTGGAGTAGCGGTTATGTCCAACAGCAACTTTTCCTTTGGGCAGGCTCTCAAGATTTTTGGCGTGGAAAACCTCGCTCACAAGCCCTATGTTTTTGTGGCAAAAAATTCTCCCATCTTCCACAACAGCAATCCCAGCTCCTTCTTGCCCACGATGCTGAAGCGAAAGCAAGCCATTATAGGTAACACCAACTGCCTCATCGGTCGTTAAATTAACGCCAAAAATGGCACACTCTTCGTTCAGTTTATCGTTAATTAGCACAAGGTGAATATAGTAAATTTGCTAACCATAATTTACCTTTATATTATTAATTTAAATCTTCACATTTAAGCCCTTTTAGTTCATTGTCGTAATAATAAATTGTATGCCCATCAGAATTACATTTTAATACGCTTCCGCTTGGACAACCGTCATAATAAAATTTACCGCCAAGTTCTTCTTCGCATAATTTTTTCGCTTCATTGATTGAAGCCTCGTCTTTTGCTATAATAGGTTCTGGTCCTTCTGTACAAATTTGAAAAAAATCTTTACCATTAATAGTTTTATCAAATTTAGTTGGAAATTTACAAACTAGACCTTTATTATTACTTTCTTCTTTGTCTTCAGAACACGAAATCATAATTGCCAGAAACGAAACTAATGCGATTTTTTTCATAAAATCTCCTATGGTTGTTTCTGGTAATATAAGAAAATTCATAATTATATTTATTCTAAATGTCTAATTTTGCAACCATTGCCGCAAAATCATTTCATATTTGGGGCGACCGCGAGGGTCGCCACTACAATTTTGGATACATTCTTTTTTGATGCCAAACTAATTTTATTTCGGCATACAATTTCCCATTTTTATCTTTCTTTGCCTGAAACAGAATAAAATACGATTTTACATTATATCTCTTATATGCAGGCTTCGGTTCGTAAATATGTCCTATGCTAGGATTATTCTCAATTTTTTCAATAGCCTTAAATATAGAACGCAACCAACTCTGTGCCCCTTGCAAAGTTTCTTCGCTTAGAAATCACAACTCAAACCCAAATTTACGTTCAATGGAAGTTTTTAATTCGCCAAGTGTAACAACATCGCCAATGGCAAAATCAAATTCGCTAAGAGCGAGTTCTTTTTCAATCTCTTTTTCTTCAATTTCTTTTTCTAATCTTTCCACTTCTGCATACGCTTCTTTGGCTTTTGCTTTAATTTTTGGTTTTTCTAAAACAGCAATAGGCATAAATTTACCTTTTTTGAGTTACACAAGTATAATATAGAAAATTCAAAGGCTACCAGTAACGGGTTGTTGCGGTTGTCAATTATCTATATTTTCTAAATGCTCCATTTGGAAATACATCATCAAACACCGCAGGCGAGGCATATCAAAACAATAGCAGATATGCTTCACCACGATGCTTTATTGTTGTATCCATCGGATTCAGGTTATGCCATTGCTTGCTCTGCTGTAAGCCAAAAAGCCATAAACAAGCTCTATGCTTTGAAAAAGCCCATGAAAAAAGCATTTATGGCATTGCTTTTGCCCGATATTTCAATGGCGGCAGATTATGCCAAGGTTAATAATTTTGTCTTTCAAATTTTAAAAAATTATACGCCTGGTCCTTATACATTTATTTTGCCAGCAGACCCGCAAATAGCCCGCAAATTAGATGTTAGCCGCCAAGAGATAGGAATTAGAATTTCGCCTGGTATTTTTATCAAAACACTTTTTGAGCATTTTGAACACCCATTGCTGAACACCGCTGCAAAAATAGAGGAAAACCAAGCATTCACAAACCCCAAAGAGTTAATGAATGTGTTCAAAAACAGGGTTGACGTTTTCGCAGATATGGGCGAGGTTCCTCTTTGCCCAACTAGCATAATAAGTTTGGTGGATAATGAAATCAAGGTGATTAGAGGGAGCTTGCCCGAAATATCATAGCGAGCAATTCCCAAGAAAAATTTGTGCCCAAAGATTCCTTTAATTTTTTTGCCTCTTCGCGGTTTAGCGGTTTTTTGGAAACGCCCGTTACGCCCATATTTCCAAGCGTTTTAAGTGCTGCAATAGGGCTTTCAAAATTTTGCGTATAAATGCACTCCGCAGATTCTTCAAGCTCAAAACCGGACTTTTTGAAAATAGTTTTTAATTTATCCAATGAATAAAATTTGGCTTTTGTCTCCAATTGCCTGCCCGTTGCTTCAATATATGCCTTGTACAATTCGCAGAGAGTTTTTTCTCCAAATGCGCCTATTGCTAAAATTCCACTTGGGTTCAACCATTTTTTTGCTCTTGTCAAAAAGGCGGTGAGATTGTTGAACCATTGAATTGTCGCACTGCAATAAATTGCATCGTATTTTTCGCTTGGTTCAAAATTTTCCGCATCGTTTTCAAAAAGTCGCCATTTTATATTTGGAAAATTTGCTTGCAATTTTTCTTTGCAAATTGAGAGCATTTCTTTGGAAATATCCAAGCAATCCAAACTTTTTGGGAAAAGGCTTGCCAAGTCAAGGCTCAAATGTCCAGTTCCGCAGCCCACGTCTAGCAAGGCAGGCGGAGTATCTGGCAAGTAATCTAAAGAAAGCTCAAACAAGCCCTCCGCAAGTTCTTCTTGGGGCTTGGAAACCGAGTCGTATTTTGCGGCCTTCAATGAGAAGTTTTGCATAAGGCATTTAGTGCGCTACCAGCTTTGAACCATTCCCACTGGCTTTCGTTGTAAGACTGATTCAAAAGGATTTTTTCATTTGTGCCATCGGCGTGGTGCAAAAGAAGCGTGAATTGACAAGCTGGCTTAAATTCACAAAGCCCTGAAATTTCCAAGACATCGTTTTCTAGAATTTTATTGTAGTCGTTTTTATCGGAAAAAGTGAGTGCGAGCATACCTTGTTTTTTCAAATTTGTTTCGTGAATACGGGCAAAGCTTTTTGCTATAACCGCCACAACGCCCAAAAAACGTGGCTCCATAGCTGCGTGTTCGCGGCTTGAGCCTTCGCCGTAATTTTCGTCTCCTATAATTATGCTCGGAACTTTTGCCGCTTTGTATGCCTTTGCCGCATTTGGCACGGTCATCTCGGCATTGTTCGGTTGGAAACGTACTTTGTTTTTTTCTTCGTTAAAGGAGTTGACTGCGCCTATCAAAAGATTGCCGGAAATATTTTCCAAATGTCCACGGAATTTTAGCCATTCGCCAGCTTGTGAAATATGATCGGTGGTGCATTTTCCTTTTACCTTAATCAAAACTCTTGCGTTTGAAATATCTTGTTCATTCCACGGTGCAAAGGGTTCCAGCTTTTGAAGTCTATTGCTGCTGTTATCTATTGCAATTTTCACAGAACTATCACCATCGGAAATTTTCACAACTCCGTGGTTAAAAACAAAATTATTTTCAGGCAATTCCTCGCCCCAGGGCCAAGCCAATTTATGTTTTTCCGAAGCCTTATTTGTCAAGGTATCTGTTTCTGGGTTAAAAAGCAAAGAGCCGGAAAGCGATGCTATAACCGCCATTTCAGGGCTTGCCACAAATGCGTGGGTTTTTTCGTTGCCATCGGCTCTTCCGGTGAAATTACGGTTGAATGAATGAACAATGCTGTTCTTTTGATTCTTTTTTATGCCTTCTCTTGCCCACATTCCAATGCAGGGACCGCAAGCGTTGGCAAATACCGTTGCGCCAAAATCCGTGAATGTACGCAAAATACCATCTCTTTCCGCAGTTGCTCGCACCGCTTCGGAACCTGGGTTTATGTAAAGCGGAACTTTTGGTTTTATGCCTTTTGCCTGCGCATCTTTGATTATGGAAGCGGCTCTGGCAAGGTCTTCGTAGCTTGAATTTGTGCAACTGCCTATTAAAGCTGCGCTTATTTCAGGAGGGCTATTAAATTCTTCCAGTGATTTTTCCATTTCGCCAATGGGAAAAGAACGGTCTGGGCTAAATGGGCCATTGTAATGTGGTTTTAATGTGTTCAAATCAATTTCTATAACCTTGTCAAAATATTTTTCTGGTTCAACTTCAACCTCAGCATCGCAACGCAAATAAGAAATTATTTTTTTAGCGGCATTTGCAATTTCTGCCCTATCTGTTGCTCGCAAATATCTTTCCATAGAGGAATCAAAGCCAAAAACGCTGCAAGTAGCACCTATTTCTGCGCCCATGTTGCATATAGTTCCTTTTCCAGTTGCAGAAAGCGTTTTTGCTCCCTCGCCAAAATATTCTACTATGGAGTCTGTTCCGCCCGAAACTTTTAACATTCCTGCCAATTTCAAAATAACATCTTTTGGGCTTGCAAAACCATTCAAGGAACCGCGCAATTTAACGCCTATTATGCGTGGATATTTCAATTCCCAGGGCAAACTTACCATTGCATCCACAGCATCTGCGCCGCCAACTCCAACTGCGAGCATACCAAGACCGCCTGCATTAACGGTGTGGCTATCTGTCCCTATTATCAAACCACCAGGGAAAGCGTAATTTTCCAGCACAACTTGGTGAATTATGCCAGCACCTGGCTCCCAAAAATCAAGCCCGTATTTTTTGCAAACGCTTTCCAAAAATGCGTAAACTTCTTTATTTTCATCTTTTGCTTTTGATAAATCGGAAGATGCGTTTTTGCGAGCTTGAATCAAGTGGTCACAATGTACGGAAACTGGAACAGCAGAGCTTGTTATGCCTGCCGTTGAAAATTGCAAAAGTGCCATCTGAGCAGTGGCATCTTGCATTGCCACTCTGTCTGGGTTGAACTCTGCAAAATCCTTGCCACGTGCATAAACATCATTTTCGCGACCATCTATAAGGTGCGAATAGAGAATTTTTTCCGTTAAAGTAAGGGGCCTGCCTAAAGCCCGCCTCGCTGCCAAAACCCTATAAGGAATCTTTGCATAAAACTCATGTATTAAGTCCATGTCGAAAAGCATAAGGGTAAATGTAGAATTTTTTTCTACAACTTTTCAAAAAAATGTCTATATTATATCAAAACGTATATTAATATAGGAGAATAAAATGAAAAAAACTGAAGCTCGTGTTTTAACAAGTGAAGAAGAGACTTCTTTAACTGAACTCTGCCTTAAAACGGTTAAGGTAAATGACCGAATGTTTCAATTTGTGCCAAAAAAACTTATGACCGGTGAAATATGCCTTGAAGCAGTTAATAAGAATGGCGAGATGCTTCTACATGTGCCAGAAGTTCTCAAAACAGCCGAAATGTGCTTTGAAGCGGTTAGGCAAGTTGGTACAATTTTACTTAAACACGTGCCAGAAGCTTTCAAAACAGCGGAATTATGTTTAGAAGGGTTAAAACATAATTATGATAATGCGCTTGAGTTTGTGCCAAAAAATCTCAGGACTGCGAAGCTTTGCCTTGAAGCGGTTAAAAAGAATGGCGGAATGCTTAAAGATGTGCCGGTAGCTCTCAAAACAGCAGAAATGTGCTTTGATGCTATTAAGAATAATGGAGATGCGCTTCAATATGTTCCAGAAAAATTCAAGAATGATGAGCTTTGCCTAGAAGCAATTAAGAAAAATGGCGAGATGCTTCTACATGTGCCAGAAGCTCTCAAAACAGCTGAAATGTGCAATGAAGCGGTTAAGCAAGTTGGAACCGCGCTTCAACATGTGCCAAAAAAACTCAAGACAGATGAACTCTGCTATGCAGCCGTTGAGAATGATGCTCGCGCCTTTCCTTATGTGCCAGAAAAACTAAGGACCGAGAAACTCTACTATAAAGCTGTTGCAGAGATGCCATATTTTTATGGTGAATTCTTTAAATGCGTGCCAAAAAATTTCAAAACTCGAAAATTTTGCCTTGAGGTAGTTAAGCAATGTGGCATTGCGCTTGAGTTTGTACCAGAAAATCTCAAAACTTCAAAACTCTGTCTTGAAGCGGTTAAAGGCAATGGTCATGCGCTTGAGTTTGTACCGAAAAATCTCAGGACTAATAAACTCTGTCTTGAAGCGGTTAAGAGTAATGGCACTTCGCTTAAATACGTGCCGAAAAATCTCAGGACAGCGAAACTCTGCCTTGAAGCGGTTAAGAATAATGGAATTGCGCTTGAGTTTGTGCCAGAAAAGTTAAAAACAAAGGAACTTTGCCTTGAAGTGGTTAAGAAGGCGTTTAAATATATACCAGAAAAATTCAAAACCGAGGAACTCTGCCTTGCGGCTGTTAAGAATTATGGCCCTGCACTTCAATATGTGCCAGAAGCTCTCAAGACTGCGCAGCTCTGCCTTGAAGCTATTGAATATGATGGCCTTGCACTTCAATATGTACCAGAAGCCCTCAAGACTGCCGAGCTATGTTTTAAAGCGGTCAATAAAAATATCAGTGCTATTGAATATGTACCAAAAACTCTGAAGATAGCAGAATTTTTTATTGAAGCAGCTAAGAAAAATGTCTATGTGCTTAATTTTGTTCCAAAAACCATTCGCGAAGATGTTTTGATAATGTATTTTATCAGCAAAACAATTAATTTGGAATAAAGTCCAAAGGAGATAACAAATGGCAGCAAAATGCAGATACTGCAATTCATCAAGCTACGGTTCTGGCTGTCCTCATAGCCCGAATAGAATTCATACTAAAGCATGAACGCCGATCTGTTTAAAGCCGTGAAAGAAGCTGTAGCTCAAAGAGGCGAATCAATCCTCTCCGAGCTGGATTTGAAAGTGGTTAAAGCTTTTATTTCAGATTTAGCACATGATGTAAAAAAAAGTGAAAAAAATGTGTTGATAAAGTGCTTGGAGAATAAATTTGCGCAAATATTGGGAAATGTGGATAAAGCAGAACGTGCTGATTGCAAACAGAAGCTTGCAGAGAAACTGAGCGAGGAAGAAGGATTAAAGATAGCCTTGTGCCAAGACACAATTGAGTTGTTGGGGGCGATATTGTTTGGAGAAGAGAATCCGCCGGCTGACAAGGTAGTTGTTCCTCCTGCCAAAGTAAATCCTCCTAAAGCAAGACCAAACAATGCAGATTCAAAAACAAAATTAAAAATAAGCCTGAATCCATCAAGACTGTGGAAAATTGCGAGAAATCGCAAGCTATTATATATATTCTCAATTTTTTCAACCATATCAGCCATTGGATTAGCCATCAAATATTTTAACAGCTACACGTTTACCGAACCAAGCCCTATAACCGTAAAATCATCAATTCAAGAGGAACATAAACTACCAATTCAAGCGGAATATAAACTACCAGCAGGGCCGCTTGCGGATTACGAAGTAGGCCGATTTACCGACCCTAGAGACGGAAAGGTATATAGAACCGTAAAAATAAACAACCAAATTTGGATGGCAGAAAATCTTAGAGTCTTAGCAAAAAAAAGCACATGCTATTTCGACTGTGCCAACGGTAGGGAATATAACTGGGCAACAGCCATGCAAGTTTGCCCAAAGGGTTGGCATTTACCAAGTAAAAAAGAGCTTGATGGATTGCCAGCAGCTAACAGTTACTTCAAGGAGTTCTATAGCTCCTTTTTGTGGAGTTCTAGCGAAGTCGATAAGAGCAAGGCCTACATCCTGAAAATAGACCAGAGCAAAGTAAGCTTGGACTATGGATATAAAAACGAGCCGCGATATGTTCGTTGCATCAAAAATTAGCAAAGGAGTAGAAAAATTTGAGCTTTTTTAGCGAAATTTTGCGTACTTGACAAAAATTTAAAAATTTTCTATATTTGTCAATGTAAAATTCATAAAGTTAATTGTCATTATAGAAATATCATTTATTGTTAATTAAAATTTGTTAAGGTTTTTTAAAACTGGAGAAAAACTATGGCTAAATCAATAGCAGATGCCTTAAAGGAAGGTTATGAGAAATATGATGGGCAGCGGCAAGCCAAGCAAAAAGCGGCTGGCTATCCTTGCTTGGAGCTTTCCACAAAGGATGTTCCGCGCCCGATTTATAATGTGAGATGTGACTCTTGCGATGAGTATAAGCTGGATATTTCAAAGTGGAAAACCACAGACGATGTAAAAGCATTGCTGGGTCAGAAATGCCCTAAGTGCGGCAAAGAAATGCTCTCTGAGAAAAGCTTTGCTGGAATATATGATTCAATAGAGGGCATTCATAAGCTCTCTGGCAAAATTATTATTAAGCTGTGGAACTTGTTTGCTCCAAAGAAATGGAAAGAGGCAAGCGCGCACGTAGTTGATGGCAAGCCAGAATCTCTCAAACTTGGCGAGGATAAGATCATCAAATTATAAATTCAACCGCCCCAAAAGGGGCAAGGAGTTTAACATGGAAGAAAATACTTTCACCGAGCAACTTGCAAAATTGCAAGACCCCGCCGAAAAGGCACGGCTGTGCCTTAAAGCGGTTAAGAAAGATTTATAGGAGAAAAAAATGGCGGTGTTAAAATATGTGCCAGAAGCACTAAAAACGGCGGAGCTATGCCTTGTAGCGGTTAAGCAGGATGGCTATGAACTTCTATTTGTACCAGAAAATCTGAAGACTGCGGAATTGTGCGGTGAAGCGGTTAAGCAGGATGGCCATGCACTTCGATTTGTACCAGAAGAACTCAAGACTTACGAACTCTGCCTAGAAGCGGTTAAGCAGAATTGTTGGGCATTTGCCTTTGTGCCAGAAAATCTCAAGACCGAGGAACTATGGAGTGAAGTATCTAAGAATTGCTATACAGGCGGTGCGCTTGAATTGGTGCCAGAAGAACTCAAGACTTACGAGTTCTGCCTTGAAATGGTTAAGGATTCCGGCGGTGATCTTGAATTTGTGCCAGAACATTTAAAAACGGCAGAAATATGCCTAGAAGCTGTTAAGAATAGTGGCTATGCTCTTGAATATGTGCCAGAAAATCTAAAAACTGCGGAACTATGCTGGGCGGCTGTTAAGCAAAGAGAAGAATGGGCAAGGAGTGCAACATGAATAAAAACGATTTCACCGAGTACCTTGCAAAATTGCAAGACTATTACGAAAAGGAATTCTTCTGCCTTAAAGCGGTCAATAAAAATATCAGTGCTATTGAATATGTACCAAAAACTCTGAAGATAGCAGAATTTTTTATTGAAGCAGCTAAGAAAAATGTCTATGTGCTTAATTTTGTTCCAAAAACCATTCGCGAAGATGTTTTGATAATGTATTGGAGCAACTTTAATAGCGGAATTTCTGGATAGAATCAAGAATTTTACATATTTTTAATTTTTTTTTTGCCTTTTTTCAAAAAAATGTTTATATTCATATCAAAATATAGCAAGGAGAGCAAAATGGAAGCAAAATATAAAGAAATACCTCCCTTGACAAGGGAAGAGGAACGTCATTTGTTGAAAAATAAAAATGACCCGGCAGCGCACAAAAAGCTGGTGGATGCAATAATTAAACATATACACCACGAGCGTATGTGGCGAAGGGCGAGGGTGGTAAGATGAAACTACTAAAAACCCTACTTATTGTACTCGGCATATACTTTGTCATAGACAAGGCAAAGAATTTCATAAACGCCGCACATATAGCCGAAAGTAAGCAACAAAAAAATCTATCACAAGAGGAACGAAAAGCTAATACTATGGCTAAAGTTAACTGGGGTCCTCAAGCGGAAGGAGTAGGCGGAACATACAGCGGTCCTATGGGATATTCTTTGCCGCCGCAGCAAGGATTTACAGTAAAATTGTCTGATGCGGAAATGTTCAGGCAAAATGTATTTCAACTCGATGAGATATATCACTGTATGTATGACGACAGAACCGGAACTTGGCGCATGAAACCAGAGACTGGGTGGTCAATGGAGGGGCATTACGATTTGAAAGGAGAAACTAAAGGCAAAGTAAGAGATGTGAGTATCAAATATTACCAGCAATACAATGCGGAACTTAATTCGGCGTGCACGGTAAACCCGGAATGGGGAAATTCGTATATAGACGAAGATTGCAAGAAAAAGTATATAGAAACATTTAAAGAGGATTTGTATAATATAGTGTATAAACGCCGTTTTGAGGGAAAGAATATCTACAAGATATGTGCAAACACTTGCGGTGGCGGTATAGGTCACTGCAAGTGAGAGTATGTATTATTAGTTCAAATTCTTAAAAAAATAACAAATTTTGCCAATTTTTAACTTTTTTTTGCCTTTTTTCAAAAAAAGTGTTTATATTCATACAAAATAAGGCTATAAATGGTGAAAAAGGAGAACAAAATGAGAAAAAAAGTTAAAATGCCACGATTGACAAAGGAAGAGGAACTTCTTTTGTTGAAATATGAAAATGACCCAGCAGCGTACAAAAAGCTGATGGACGCAATAATTAAGCATATATACCGCGAGCGTATGTGGGGAAGGGCGAGGGTGGTAAAATGAGCGAAACTAAAATTCCTGTTTGGACAAAGGAAGAGCGAAAAAAATTGATAGAAGCAAATATGCCTTCTGTTTTGAAAGTGGCAGAGCGATATAAAAAAGAGGGAGAATATAAAGACAAAATACCTATGTCTGTTCTTGAGGAAGAAGGGAAAAAGGCTTTAATTGAATACATAGACGAAAATAGATGTATTTATCCCAATATTGAAGAATTTATACAGTATTTTATAACTGATGCCGCGCCGTTTACGCAGCGACTTTCAGAACTGAACCCTGACGAAAAAGTACGATTCTGCCTAGAAGCGGTTAAGCAAGATGGCTTGGCACTTAAATATGTGCCAGAAAACTTAAAGACTGCGAAACTCTGCCTAGCAGCGGTGAAGAGTGAAGGCTGTGCGCTTAGTGATGTGCCCAAAAACTTAAAAACCCCAAGGCTCTGCCGCGAAGCGGTTAAGCAAAATGGCGGGGCACTTGAATATGTACCAGAAAAACTAAAGACTATGAAACTTTGTCTTGACGCTATTGGCAGAAAATGTGTATCGGATGACCCGATTGATAAAAAATACCACGAAATAGATGACACCCTAAGTAATATGTGCAGTCCATTTCCATGGGTGCCAATAAAGTTACTGACTGCCAAATTTTATTTTGAAGCGGTCAAGCGGAATAGCCAAACACTTAACTGGGTGCGTCCTGGCTTAATGTCACTGGAACTCTGCATTGAAGCGGTTAAGCATTTCAGCAAAGCACTTGAATTTGTACCAGAGGCGTTGAAAGAGGAGGTTAAGAATGCAGTGGGATGCTAATATTTTTCTTAAAGATGCCGAGAAAAATTACTGGAATATTAATGAAAAAAGTATACCAGAGGAGTTCCAAACCGAAGAAGTTTACCTTAAATTGGTCCAGCTAAATTGGCGGGCGCTTAAAGCTGTGAAACCTGAATTCAAGAAATTATGTCCGAGACTCTGCTTTGAAGCGGTTAAACAAGATGACAGTGCGCTTACGCATGTACCTAAATCCATGGAAACTGAGGTTAAGAATGCTGTATCTGTATATACTAATAAAAAATCGGACTACTTGGAAATGGTTAAGCACAACGGACTTTTACTTAAATATGTACCAAAAGAACTCAAAACTACGAGACTATGCTTTGAAGCGGCGAAGCGCAAGATCAAAGCACTTGATTATGTACCTGAACCCATAAAAAATGTGGTTAAGAATGCTGTACATACTAATAAAACGCCAGACGACTTGGAAATGGTTGAGCGCAACGGATGTTTACTTGAATATGTACCGCCTGAATTAAAGACTGTGGGGATCTGCCTTGCAGCGGTTAAAAATGATGGTTGTGCGCTTCAACACGTGCCAAAAACACTAAGGGAGGATAAGGATATCTGCCTTGCAGCGGTTAAAAAAGATGGTTGTGCGCTTCAACACGTGCCAAAAACACTAAGGGAGGATAAGGATATCTGCCTTGAAGCGGTTAAAAATGATGGTTGTGCGCTTCAATTTGTTCCATATGAACTCCATATTACTGAACTATGCTTTGAAGCGGTTAAGCAGAAATATGAAGCACTTAATTTTGTGCTGAATAATGAACTGCGGGATTTTCTCAAAAATGTAAAACCTTTTGATCCTAATAAAACGCTAAAAGAATATTGCCTTGAAGCAGTCAAGCTGAATGGACTTGCGCTTCAACACGTGCCAGAAACAATAAGGGAGGATAGGGATATCTGCCTTGCAGCGGTTAAGAACAACCTTGAAGCGAACAAGATAGATGAAGATGTCTTTGCGCTTCAATACGTGCCAGAAACAATAAGAGAATATAGGGATATCTGCCTTGCAGCGGTTAATCTGAATGGACTTGCGCTTCAACACGTCAAAAAAAAAGATAAGGATATCTGCCTTGAAGCGTGTAAGCGCAATAAAAAAGCATTTAAATATATACTAAATGAATTAAAGAATAACGAGGGATTCTCAGAATACAAGCCTGACGTCAGTAAAGAAACGATCACAATTACACATGGCCCTAACTTTGTGACTGGAAAACAAGTCCGCTTCGTTTGACTGTATTGGTAGCTAAAATGTGTATAGTAAACGCTGATTAACTCTCTTTGGGACAAGGGAAAAGGGATATGAATATGCAATAAAAATGGGCTTTTTTAAGCGAAAAATCATGTCCCATATCCCTTGTCCCATATCCCAGAGCATTTGAATATGAGTTAATCATTGCTTACTATGTATTATTAGCCCAAACTCAGCCTACGGTTCAGCAATAGCCTGCCGATAATCGTAATTCTCCAAAGCTTTCAACAACAACCCAGCCTCATAATTCTCTTTTCCAAAAACAAACTCAAAGCTTCTGACTTTTGCATATCTAAAAGCCTCTTCAAAGAATCTTTCAAAAGGGTCTTTGGCTCTTGGGTATTCTTCTATGGAATAATCCTCTAAATTTGCCATATTAGCCGCCATTTCCAAAGCGGTTTCAATTCCGCCAAGGGTATCTGCAAGCCCAATGCTAACCGCTTGGACACCTGCCCAAACCCTGCCTTGCCCAATAGAATCCAAAGCGGCTTTGCTCTTGTTTCGCCCCTCAGCGCAGCGAGACAAAAACGCATCATAACCGCGTTCAACATAAGCCTGCAACATATTGAACTCGCCTTCGTTTAAGGGGCGGGCGGGCAAAATTCCTGCTCCCAAAAAAGGGATGCTTATCACTTGCTCACCGAGCAGGGTATTTTTATTTGTGCCAATTCCATCATAAGAAGCCCCCATTTTATTTGCAAGTTTTTCGCCGCTTGGAAAAAGCCCAAAAATTCCTATTGAACCTGTTAGGGTAGCAGAGGAGGCAACGATTTTATTTGCACCGCAGGCTATATAATATCCGCCACTTGCGGCAGCAGAGCCAAAAGATGCAATAACGGGTTTTACCTTTGAAAGTTCCCTTATACCGTACCAAATTTGGTCGGAGGCATAAGCCGAGCCGCCACCGGAATTTACCCTGAACACAACGGCTTTAACGGAGCTGTCTTTTTGCAGTTTTTTTATCTCTTTTACATAAGTTTTTGCCGTGATTGCCTCACCGCTTGGATAAAATTCCTCTTCTGCATCGCTCACAATGCCGCCTTCCGCGTAAAGAATGGCTATTTTGTCTTTGCTCGCTCTGGGAGTATCGTCTAGCATATCAACAACTTTTAAGAATTTCAAATCTTTGTCTTTTTCAATTCCTGCCATTTCTTTTAATGAATTTTCAAAATCAGTTTTATATGCAAGCGAATCCACTAAACCATATTTAACCAAATTTTCTGGTGCGGAAAATAATAGATATTCGTCTGCATAATGGTTTAGGGACTCTGCTGGAATGTTTCTGCTGCTGGAAATTGCGCTTAACATTTCTTTCCACAAAAGGCTCATATAAACGCTTCTTTGTTCCCTGTCGCTATTGCTCATTTTTTCTTGTATGAATGGTTCAACATAAGATTTATAAGTTCCAACTTTAAAGGTTTGAACTTCTATGCCAATTTTTTCAAAAATGCCCTTGTGATATTGACGCATACTGCCAAGCCCTTTGAAGTCTAACATTCCAAGGGGGTTTAAAATAATTTTGTCTGCAACAGAGGCAACGTAATAGGTTTTTTGCGAAACTATTTCTCCATAAGCGATTATGAATTTTTTGCTGGTTTTAAAGTCTATAAGGGCGTTTCTTATCTCTTGCATAGTGGCAATGCCTGTTTGGGCAAAGCCGAGGTTTAAGTAAATGCCTTTTACTTTATCGTTTTCTTTTGCATTTTTTATGGCGGCTAAAATATCGTTTAATCCCTGATTTCTAAGTCCAATATTAAAAAAAGCTAACGATAATGGGTCGTAAGATTCTCTTTCGTTTATGATTCCTTTGAGGTTTATTTCTAAAATAGGGGAGTCTGTTGGAGTTTTTTTAAAACTCGAACTGGAAAAGAATACTACTGAAAGTATTGAAATCACACACACAAAAGACAATAGAGCAAAAGCAAAAATTGTTCCCAGCGCAGAGGCCGAGAATGTTTTGAGAAAATTCTTCATGGAACAAAGATAGAAAATTTGAGTTATCACAGCACCGTGAAGTCTATGAATGTTTGAATATTTCCCTCAGCAATAGTTGCAACTCTCCACTCGTCATTGTCTTTGGTTTTCACCACAATACGCAGTTTGTATTGTCCTGGGGGGACGGTGCTTGGGACTTTATATGTTGCTGTCCTACTGGTACCGCTATTTGCGTTTAGGGATATTTCCCAAGTGTTCAAAATCGCTACTATATTGTTGTCGTAATCCATTAAGGCTACGCCCGCTGTGGCAGAGAAAGTTTCGGATGATACATTTCTCAATATGCTGCTAACTTTGAATCCCTCGTTTGGCGATGCGGAGGCTTTTTCGGATTCTAATTTTCCAAGCCATAAACCATAACCGCCACCTTTTACTCCTGTTTCGGTTCCTGCGGTTACGGTTATGTTAAAAGATTTTGGGACATTTTTATCGCGGTTGTATAATTCTACGATACTCCACTCGCCGCCTGTTGGTCGGGTGACTACTCTTAAAGTGTATTGCCCTGGCTTTACGTTATCCGATACAACGCAGGGTATTGAATACTTTGAAGCTAACTTAACGGAGCCGAGAACTTCCACGATATTGCCTTTATTATCTACTAACGCTACTCCCGTTTGACCATCGTATGGGGAAGGGTTTTGCCTGTTTATTCCAGCATTAACAATAAACCCTTCATTTTGCTTGACGGTTGTTTTTGCGATAGAGAACGAATCTAATGCCATTGCGAAAAGTGGAACACCGCCTTTATCGGGTTTGATGTTGATTAGTATAGTATTTTTGTAATTGTAACGTCTTCCCTCTCCAAAATTTATATCTTTAAGAGAATACCACCCATCATACGAACCTTTCCACCCAACGTTGATGTGAAATTTGCCAGCGTTATCATAACCATCCACAACAAAGGCGTGATTACTCTCCGTACTATAATCTTCTTCTTCACCACCGTTCGCCACAGAGTGACCCCAATACCATACTGGAAGCCCTAAATCCAACTGTTGCCGTATTATTGCCTCCCATTCGGCATCACTGTAATATCTACGGTAGAGATATTGGATGCTTTTGTCATATCCAAAATTGTTGACCAACGCTTTTTCACGGCTACCGTTTGCCTCCCTGCCCAAGACGAAATGATAATTTAATACGGCTACGGCATTACGCTGTTGTTCGGTGCCTGGGTTTGCGGTGGTATATTCATTAAGCATATTATCCCAGTCATACGCCACATCCCAACTTGTGAAAGGCACAAAGTCGCAATAGTTTGTAGTACATACTTTTGAGCCTTCTCCTTTTCCTCGTGCCGGATGCCTGTGAAACTTCATTATCTGTACATTAGCAGTAGTTCCGCAACCAGTAACTGCGTGGTTACCATTCACAAGAGGGAATAAATCGTTGTATGGGCTTCCTTGTCCCCACTTTGTTTGCAGTAGCGGTGCAACAATGATACCGCTATGCTGCTCGCTAGAACTGCTGCTCTGCCGCAGGCTGGAACTGCTTGCTTTGGTGCTGCTCAATTTGAGGCTAGACGAGGAATAGTTGTCGTCTTGCTGGCTGCTGCTGCTGTCGAGACCGAGTAGTTCCTCCCAGCTGTGGTTGCCGCAGGATAGGGTGAGGGTTGTGGCTAGCACTAGGGCTGCCGTGAGAGCGAGCTTTGCAAGGTTGCTTTTCATTTGGTTACCTCTGTGGTTATTGGGTGAATATAGAAATCTGCGGTTATTTGTCATTTGTAACCTCGTGCGTTTGGGGGTGGTTGTCGGTGTTTAATATAAAAATATTTTTTTATATTTTTTGGTAGAGGAAAAATGAAAGTTTTGATTGTTGACGATGAACCTCTGGCACGGGTTAGAATGCGTAAGTTGCTTTTGGCAAGCGGCAAGGATTTGAAAATAGATGAGGCAGAAAGCGCAGACTCTGCTCTTGGCAAAATTAAGGAGAATAAACCATTTGCTGTTTTTTTGGATATTCAAATGCCCGGGAAGGGCGGTTTTGAGCTTATAGAAGATTTGGAAAAAATTCCACCCGAAGATTTTCCGCATATAGTTTTTGCAACCGCTTTTGACGAATATGCAATAAAAGCCTTTGAAAAAAATGCCATAGATTACCTGCTAAAGCCCGTGGAGCAAGATAGGCTTGAACAAACTCTTGAAAAACTGTTCGCTTTGGAAAATTCAAAAAAGCAGGGGGATAGTTCCGATAATCTTTACGAAAAACTGAAAAACTTAATAGAGAACAAAAACGAGAAATACATCCAAAGATTGCACGTTAAAATAGGGGATCGCACCCTGCTAATAAACATAGCAGACATAGTGCGTTTTGAAAGCGATGAAAAATATACCGCGGTATATACAAACGAAAGTCGCTACATAATAGATACTCCCATGATAAATTTGGAAAACAAGTTAGACCCAAATATTTTTGTTAGGGTTCACAGGGCAAACCTCATTGCCGTGAATAGAATAGCCGAAATTCGCAGGCAATTTCCCGGAAAACCCGTGGTGGTTTTGAATGATTCCGCAAAAACGGTAATCCCCGTAGGCAGGAACTACGTGGATAGGGTGAAGGAGTTGTAAAATGGTGTTGATACTTTGCGTTTTGTTGCTTATATCCTGCAGCACATACAATGATAAGGATAGCGTATCAGGTTATAGAACCAAGCAAATTGGCGACCAGCATTGGATGGCTGAAAACCTCAATGTAAATGTAAGCGGTAGCAGATGTTATGGCAATAACGAAGCCTACTGTGAAATATACGGCAGGTTATATAATTGGGCTGCGGCAATGGCGTTGCCAGATTCCTGCAATTATAAGGATTGCTATTCTAAAATATCGGCAAAACATAAAGGAATATGCCCATCTGGTTGGCATATACCTAGTGATGCCGAATGGAAAAGGCTAGTGGATTCCGTTGGGGGTTCCTCTGTTGCTGGCAGGTATTTAAAGGCTACTAGCGGGTGGCTTAGTTGTGGCAAAGGCGATTCCTATAAATATAAGTGCGAAGATAAGTACGGATTTTCTGCTTTGCCGGGTGGCATTGGCTATCCTGTTGGAACATTCTCTTTTGACGGCCGTGATGGCTATTGGTGGAGTGCCAGCAAATACCGTGACAAAGACGCTTATTACCGAGACTTGAACTATATGTCCGATGCCGCCGACTGGTGGAAATACGAGACTAAAAGCCACTTCTTAAGTGTTCGTTGCGTGCAGAATTAATTTTCTATATTCCCCCCTATGGATCCATCTGGTATTATAGGAACAATCTTAAGCGCTTTGCTTATGCTTATATGGGGTTTTGGCTCGCCAGCTAATATTCCCATGTTTATAGATATCCCATCAGTAGCCATAACAGGAGGCTGCTCTTTTATGGCATTGGTGTGTGCCTACCCGCCCGGCTTTTGGAAAACAGTTCCTGGTTTTCTTAAAATGTATGTGGTGGTTCAAAAGCACGATATAGTCGGTACCATAAATTCCATTATCGGTTTTGCGGAACAAGCCAGAAGAGAAGGCATCCTTGCGCTTGAAAATAGCTTGGAAACAGTTAAAGACCCTTTTCTTAGAAAGGGCATTCAACTCGCAGTTGATGGCACGGAACGAGCTGTTATAGAAAGCGTTCTGGAAATTGAAAAAGACAACATAGAGGCTCGCCACAAAGATAATATTGGTTTCTTTGAAAATATGGGCGCAATGGGACCAGCTTTTGGAATGATAGGAACCCTGATAGGTTTGGTGCTTATGTTGAAAAACATGAGCGATCCTTCGTCAATAGGTCCTGCAATGGCGGTGGCTTTGATAACAACTTTTTATGGTTCAATTCTTGCAAACGTAGTAGCTTGGCCCATTGCCACAAAGCTCAAAATTCGCCACGGTGAAGAAATGATGGAAAAAACCATTATGCTAGAAGGAATCCTATCAGTGCAGGCTGGCGAAAACCCCAGAATTGTGCAGTGGAAGCTAACTGCCTATCTTGACCCTGTGACTCGTGCTGAGTTAGAAGCTGCAAAAGAGAAAGAGAGAAGGAAAAGAGATTAAATTCGGAATGAGAAATGGCGAAAAAGCAAAAATGCCCTGACTGCCCGCCTGGTGCTCCCGCGTGGATGAGTACTTTTAGCGATATGACAACCTTGTTGCTCACGTTCTTTATTCTATTGATTTCTATGGCAACTTTTGACCCGGTAAAAATTGCTAACCTTATGGATAGTTTGCAGGGTGCTTTTGGTATTATGGAAACCTTTCCAACCATTCCTATCCATCCTATTGTGGACATACCTAAAAAAACTGGCGATGAGCAAAAAAAGAAACAGAGCTTGAAAGATGCAGAAAAAATAAAAACTGTGATACAGAACAAAAAATTAGATGAAGCGGTAAAGGTTGAGGTAACGGAAAAAGGCATTGCTATAATGCTTCGCGACCCTGTTGGTTTTGCAAGTGGCTCGGCAGACCTTAAAGACCAAGGCAAGGATATTTTAAAGGATATCAGCGATGTGATAAAGAATAACTCAGATTTGAAAGTTCGCGTTGAAGGGCATACCGATGATGTTCCAATACATTCCAATCGTTATCGTAGCAACTGGGAACTTTCCAGCGCAAGGTCTCTTTCCGTGGTTCAATTGCTTTCTGGGCAAACTGGAATTCAGCCGCAGAATATGAGCGCGGTTGGTTATGGCGAATACCGCCCCATTGTTCCAAATAATAGCCCCGAAAGCCGTGCCAAAAACCGCCGCATCCAAATTTTTGTGGACTACATAAACGACGATAAAAAATAAAAGCCTATTTACTTGTACATAAAAACTCCAACTTCAATTGCAAAATCCGTATTTGCGAATGTTGTTGTTTCCAGTCCGAAAATTCCTTTGCTTGTGCGTGAGAATACATGCGCTACTGGAGCATATTCCAATCTGCCAAGCACTCTAAAACCAAAGGGAGATTTTTTCCACGGCAGCATATCCCGCCCTAATCCTATTGAAATTAGCGGAGACTGTTCATCAATTTTTATGAAATCCAAACCCAAGTGCATAAAATTTTCTGCATTTTCTTTGAACAATTCTCCCATTAGCAAATAATGACAAAAAGTCCCAACCACAAAACCTCCCCTTGAAAAATCCATTTCGGCTTTTGCTCCAAGTGCCCAATTCTTGTTTATGCGCAGCCTTGCATTTGCACCGCCAAAATTATCTATTCCACCGGCAAAAATTCTCCCTGCATAGTTTGCTCCGTAAACAAGAAAAGGAGGGGGTTCTTCTTTTTCCACTATATCCAAAGCGAGAAAATCTGCGTAACTTGCGGAGAAAACAAACAGAATACATACAAGAAATTTTTTTTGCATAAAAAGCACCGTTGTAATGTAGAATTTTTCTATATTATACACTCTGTAATCAGGAAAATTATGTCAACAGTTAAAATGATTCCCGGCACAAAAGTGCCTTCTTTGATAGAAAAAGATATGCAGGATAGCTACCTGCGTTATTCAATGAGTGTTATTGTATCTCGTGCGCTTCCAGATGTCCGTGACGGCTTTAAACCAGTGCATCGCAGAGTGCTTTTTGGAATGCACGAACTTGGGTTAACCCCAGCCCCAAAACCAACCCGCAAAAGCGCAACCATAGTGGGCGAGGTTATGGGTAAATATCACCCCCACGGCGACAGCGCAATTTACGACACCCTTGTGCGCATGGCACAAGATTTTTCATTGCGTTACACATTGGTGGATGGGCAAGGAAACTTTGGCAGTATGGACGGAGACCCTCCTGCGGCAATGCGTTATACAGAAGCTAGAATGACTCATTTTGCTGAGTTCATGCTAGAGGATCTAGATAAAGAGACTGTGGATTTTAGCCCGAATTTTGACGATTCTTTGGAAGAGCCTACTGTGCTACCTTCCGCATTTCCTAATCTGATGGTAAATGGTTCTATTGGTATTGCGGTTGGTATGGCAACCAATATGGCACCACACAATTTAAGGGAAGTTACAGAAGCTATAAAAGCCGTTATAGACAACCCAGAAATTTCTGACGAAGAATTGCTAAATTTTGTCAAAGGCCCAGATTTCCCAACAGGAGCCGTGATTTGCGGTAGAACAGGAATTAGAAATGCTTATTTAACCGGTCGCGGTAAAATAAAGGTTCGTGCCGATATTGAAGTGGAAGTAGATTCAAAAGGTCGCAATTTTTTAATTGTGAAAAGTATTCCATATATGGTCAACAAAAAAGAACTTTTGGAAACCATAGGCAAACTTGTAAACGACGATAAACTAGAAGGCATAAACCACGCCAATGACGAAAGTGACCGCGAAGGAATGAGAATTGTGGTTGGGCTAAAAAAAGATGCAGTGCCAGAGGTTGTAAAAAACAATCTGTTCAAATACACAAGGCTTGAGGAGAGTTTTAGCATTTACAATTTAGCTCTTGTAAACCGCCAGCCAAAACTTTTGACCCTCAAGGATTTGTGTTCAAATTACGTGGAGCATCGCTACATTGTGATTCGCCGCCGCACGGAGTTTGAACTGAAAAAGGCAAAAGAAAGGGCGCATATTTTAGAGGGTTTTAAAATTGCCCTTGCTCCCGAAAACATAGACGAAGTGGTACGCATAATACGTTTTGAAGATGACCCAGACCAAATTTTGCAAACACGTTATTCTCTTTCTGAATTGCAGGTAAAGGCAATTTTGGAAATCCGTTTGCGAAACATAAAGAAAATAGAGGTTAAAAAGTTTGAAGAAGAGCTTGCAGAACTTTTGCTTAAAATAGCAGATTTAGAAGACATTTTGGCAAAAAAAGAACGCATAATGGATATTGTGAAAACAAGGCTTCAAGAAATTGCCGATAAATACGGAGATGCACGCCGCACAAAAATAGAAGATGCCGAAGAAGATTTAGAATATGAAGATTTAATTGCCGAAGAAGAGCAGGTTATCACTCTTTCCAAAAGAGGCTATGTTCGCAGGCTACCCATAGATACGTTCAAGTTGCAAAGCAGGGGAGGCAAGGGAGTTATTGGCACAGGGCTTAAAGACGAAGATTTTGTGGAAAAAATAATCACAGCAAGCACCCACAGTTATTTGCTGGTATTCACCAACAAAGGCAGAATGCACTGGGTAAAAGTTTACAAACTTCCCGAAGGCGCACGTACAGGCAAGGGCATTCCAATAGTGAATTTCCTTCAGCTAACCGAGGGCGAAAAGGTTTCTGCAATTGTTCCTGTTCGCAAATTTGCCGAAGGATTTTATTTGGTGTTCTGCACAAGGCAGGGCATAATAAACAAAATGAAATTAGGTTTGTTCAGTAATGTACGCAAGTTGGGCATAAACGCAATTACCTTGAACGAAGGCGATGAATTGGTGAGTGTTCTTTTGGTTCAGGCAGAAAATAATTTGATGATAGCCACCAAAAATGGAAATGCGCTTACATTCCCGCCAACCGCTTTCCGTAGCGCAGGACGCAATTCAAGAGGTGTTATAGGAATTCGTTTGGAAGGCGATGATGCTGTTATTGGAATGATAGACATAAAGAAAGATTCCTTGATTTTGACAATTTCCGAAAACGGCTGTGCCAAACGCGCAAACCCCGAAGATTACCGCGTTACCAACCGTGGCGGCAAAGGTGTTACAAACATAAAAATTACAGACAAAACCGGTAGCGTAGTTTTTGTGGATTCTGTTTTGCCAGATTACGATGTGATAATAAGCACCAAAGAAGGCAAAATGATCCGCATAGATTTGGATACCATAAGAGAAACGGGTCGTTATTCTCAAGGCGTTAAGGCAATAACCCTTTCCGAAGGCGATTTTGTGCGAGATGCCGCCGCAATCCCAAGCGTTGAAGACATAGAATCAGAAGCCGATGCCGAGAAAGCGGTGTTTGAAAACGCGGTGGAGGCAATTCCGCTAGTTGGGTCTAATGCTGAGGAAAGCAATGCGCCTGAGGAACCGTTGAATGATGATGATATTTGAAATGGATTTTCTATATTTTTCAATATGGATAGCATAGATATTTTGAAAAAAGCCATTAGGCAGAGTGATCTGCTTAATAAATATATGCTAAAACAAATCGGTGTTTTTGGTTCTTTTGCGCGTGGAGAACCTGCAAATGATATAGATTTTTATGTAGATACAGATAATTGCAAATTGGCTGATTTGAAGAAACTCAAAAAAGACCTTGAAATTCTTACGAACAAAAAGATAGATATTATGATAAAAAAATATGCTAATCCTATTGTTTTGCATAGGGCTCTGAAGGATATGGTATATGTCTCCGCATAAGGAAAATGATTTACTTTATCTGCTAAATATTTTGGAGTATTCTGGTACATTTGCATTATGTACTCAATTAAATTTGACTGCTCCCATTTTGCAAGCATATCAGCAGTATTCTCGTTTTTATATTCTGCATATTTTTCCAGCAAATAGGCAAAAAAAGCAATTTCGTTAGACATAAGCGTCTCCTTTTATATAAGACGATTCCCGCGGACTTCCTTTTTCTTTTTCCGCTTTATACATATCAAAAATCACAAGTGGCGATTCTATGAACAACTTTGTGGAATAGTCAGAAAGCATATTGTAGGTTTCCGAATATATAAAATTTTTCATTGCTGTTTCTTCGCTTATTTTATACTCTTCGCTTATTTTTGGAATAAGCCAGGAATCAAAAAAATAAAGCATATCGCTGTTAACGCGGTTCATAATTCTATTATCACCTGTTTTTTATTGCTTGTGGTGTAAAAGCCCGTGCCAAAGTCCAAGGCTCTGTTTGGAGCAATTATTTTGGGTGCTTCAAAGCGAGTGTTTGTTCCGTGGTAAAGGAGCATATTGGATTAAGGTAGAAAAATTCATAAAGTGGTTCCGATTTATAACTATATTTACATTATGAAAAAAATATTCCTTGCAGCTATAGCATTAACTTTGAGCAACTGTTCCGATTTGGATGTTGTTAAAACCGATGCTGTTCGTGCGTTTGGCGATATATTGAAAATATTGCCTGCTGAGAATAAGAAAGGGGATTCTAGTGAGTGGGTAGTGAGCGCTCCAGATAGCACGGCTTGGTTTCATTGGAAAAGTCAGGAGATACAAATAGTTGTGGATGTGCAGCCTTTTGTTTCTGCGGGGTTGGATTTGAGCAAGCTGGAAAATGGGGTTGTGAATGAAAATATGCTTGTTTATAGTTCGCCGCTTTCTGGTGCTGGGGAGCAAGGCGCTCCTTTAAAATTATTTGAGAAAAATGCAGATTTTTTACGCGCTTCGCTCGGCTATCACCCCGCAATGGACCATTACAATATTACCTCTGGCAATGGGAATATATTTGAGTGGGCTAAGGATTTGAGCACAAATGGCACAACTGGCAAAAATCAGGATTTGGATATTGTGTTTGCTCTAAATCCAGAACCACTCATCGTTGCTGGCGTAAACACGGAAAAACTGGAAGGCTGGACATATACCCAAGTTCCGGTGGATATAGATGGCAAGCCTACCAAGGTTTGGAAAATTTTGAAAGCGTTTAACTTGAAATAAGGGGGTGGAAAATGGAAAAAACTAAACTTGCAGTTGAAGGTATGTCTTGCGAGCATTGCGTTAATGCAATAACAAAGGCGGTAAAGGCATTGCCGGGCATAGCGAAAGTCGCAGTGGATTTGGGAGCCAAGAGCGTTGAGGTGGAATATGATTCCAGCAAAACGCCTTTGGACAAAATCAAGGCGGAAATTGAAGAACAGGGGTATGACGTTGTGTAAAAAATGCGCATAACATTCATAACAAATCCCGGCATTTGCAATCAAAATTGCGATATATGCTTTTCCAAGCAAGCACCGCTTGACTGGGAACCTACGCAAGAGATGGATTTTGCAATTATTGAAAAAGTTGTGAACGCATTTTTGCCTATAGGTTTAAAAGAGATAATTCCAAGCACCATAGGCGAGCCATTTTTATATTCTCGTTTTGAGGATTTTCTGCTGCTTGCAAAAAAAACAAATATAAAAGTCAACGTAACCACAAATGGCGCATTCCCAAATGGCGGATTAAAAAAATGGCTGCCATTGCTTTTACCCGTTTTAAGCGACATAAAATTCAGTGCAATGCACGGAAAAATTCCGCAAAGTATTTTTGAGTTTATAGATGAATGTAAAACAAATAAACTGACAATCACAATACAAGCCACCTTAGACAAAAACGATAAACTAGACGAAATTCCAAGAGGCGTGGATAGAGTAAAAATAAACGAACCGTGGATATTGAACAAACAACTAGCCACTAGCCACTCCCCACTCCACACCGATAATTGCCCTTTCTTAACCAAAGAAGCCTGGGTTTGGGTGGATGGCACTTTTCAAGTTTGCCCTAATCCAGACGCTCGCTTTGGAACACAGACAAAATTCCCTTTTGGAGATTTTGGAAATTTCTTGGCCCAAGACCCATTGTCAATTTGGAATGGAAAGGCTTATAGGAATTTTTGTGAGGATTACAAAGAAAATTCTATTTGCAAGAATTGCAAGATGCGATGTCTTTCTTGATCTGTTCCTTCAAAGCATCAATGCTATCAAATTTTATTTCGTCTCTAATTCGTCCGTCTAATTCAACGGATAATTTTTTGTCGTATAAGTCTCCGTCAAAGTTGAGCAGATGGGCTTCTAGCCCAACAGGGCGGCTTCCTAGGGATGGTCTGTTGCCTATGTTTATAACGGCTTTGTGTTTTTGACCCTCAAAAGAGGCCGTTCCAAAATACACTCCGTTTTTTGGCAAAAGTTTATAGTCTGGCAAATGCAAATTGGCAGTGGGGGAGCCGAGCGATTTCCCTTGCCCCAAGCCGTGCACCACAATTCCGCTAACGGAATAATTGCGCCCAAGCATTGCATTTGCTTGGATTACATCTCCTTTTTTTAGAGCTTCCCTTATGCGCGAAGAGCTAATTGCTTCGTTGTCAAATAAAACGGGGTTTATTTCGTGAATTAGCAAATCGGGGAAAAATGCCCTCAATGTTTCTGCGCTGCCTTTGCCGCCTCGTCCAAACCTTTGGTCTAAACCCAGCACCCAGATTTTTGTGCCGTATTTTTGTATTGCAAAATCATTCACAAATGAACGGAAGGGCACAGCGAACAAATCTTTGTCAAATTTCTGCAAAACAAGGGGAACGCCAAAATTTTCAATCAATTCCTTTTTTTCTTCATTGGGGGTCAAAAGCTCTGGATGCCCTGGTTCTTGAATTATATGCCTTGTGTGCGGTTCAAAGGAAATTGCTAGTGGCTGTGTATTATTTTTTTGTGCCTGCGTTTTTAATGCTTCAAACAAAGCTCTATGCCCCAAATGGCAACCATCAAAATTACCTAATACAATTGCTGTCACGGATTGTAATATAGAAAGATTTGCAAATTCTATATTTAATGCAATGAGATTCTTCGTATTGAGAAATATATTAAAATGCTTATGTTTACTATTGCTAATTTCGTGCTCGTTCCAAACTTCTAAGGAACACATTATGTTACCAGAAAGCCAAACTGCCGATACGGGGCGCGTTGAGCCGATTTTTGAGAACGGAAAATTTGCTAACCCGTTTCCTTCCAAACCGATAAAAATGAACCCTTTTAAAGGCATAAAAATTCATTTGAGCGAAAAAGGAGTAACCAGACCACCGCAGCCTTTGCCTGCAGATGCCGTGGATATTAAAAAGGCTTATCCAGAAGAACAAACAGGATTGTATATAACTTGGCTTGGTCACTCTTCACTTTTAATGCAAATAGATGGTGTGCGCATATTGATAGACCCTGTTTTTAGCTACAATATTTCCCCAGTTCCTTTGATTGCTATAAAACGTTTTCAAAAAGAAATTCCTGTTAAGTTGGAAGAATTGCCTTTTATAGATGCGGTTTTTATTTCCCATAACCACCGCGACCACTTAGAGAGGCAAACCATTACAGACCTTGCTCCTAATGTTGGATTCTTTTTGGTTCCTATGGGAGTTGCTAGTATTTTGCAAGAGTGGGAAATAGATCCTTCACAAATTCGTGAATATAATTGGTGGCAAGAGGCTTCTGTAAAAGGATTATCTGGGCAAATGCTGAAATTTGCTTGTACTCCGGCACGTCATTTTTCGGGTAGGAGCCTAACCGATTGGAATAAAACTTTATGGGCTTCTTGGGTTTTCATAGGTTCCAAGCACCGAGTATTTTACAGCGGAGATACTTCTTATGGTTTTCATTTTAGGCAAATTGGCTACCACTATGGGCCTTTTGATTTGGTGCTTATGGAAAACGGTCAATACAGTATTCATTGGCCAGATAGCCATATAATGCCAGAAGATGGGGTAAAAGCCTTTATGGAATTGAAGGGCAAATATATGCTTCCTGTGCATTGGGGCAGTTTTAATTTATCCATTCACGATTGGTGGGAACCAATTGAAAGAGCGAGCAAAGCGGCACAGGAAAAAGGCGTTAATCTGCTAACACCTCGCATAGGTCAAACTTTGTCTATAGATGAAAATTTGCAAACATCGCCTTGGTGGAAAAATTCTATATTCTAACCATGACAAAACATATTCCCAACCGCCTTTACATTTCAGAAGAAGAATTACCAAAACACTGGTATAATTTACGAGCAGTTATGAAAAATAAACCCGCTCCAATGCTTCACCCAGGCACGCTTAAACCCGTTACCGCTGCGGATTTAGATGCTGTTTTTTGCAAAGAGTGCATAGAACAGGAGTTGGATGAAACAACTCAGAATATCCCTATTCCAGAGGGAATTTTGGAGTTTTACAAGGCTTATAGACCTGCCCCCCTTATCAGGGCTTATTTTTTGGAAAAGGCTTTGGAAACGCCTGCGGAAATTTATTATAAGCACGAGGGAACAAATACAAGCGGTTCGCACAAATTGAATTCTGCGGCGGCACAAACTTTTTATGCAAAACAAGATGGTTTAACAAGCCTCACCACAGAAACCGGTGCTGGACAGTGGGGGAGCGCAATGTCTATGGCTTGCGCATATTTTGGCTTGGATTTAACTGTATATATGGTAAAAATAAGTGCGGAACAAAAACCTTATCGCAAAGCTCTTATGGAAACTTATGGAGCAAAGTTGATTCCATCGCCTTCAAATACAACGGAGGCTGGCAAGCATATTTTAGAGAAAATGCCAGATACAAATGGCTCTCTTGGCTGCGCTATTAGCGAGGCTATTGAAAGAGCGGTTAAAACTCCAAAATGCCGCTATGTTTTAGGCAGTGTTTTGAACCACGTTCTTTTGCACCAAAGCATAATAGGTGTTGAATGTAAAATTGCCTTTGATAAATATGGAGTTAAACCAGATATAATAATAGGTTGTGCTGGCGGCGGCTCTAATCTCGGCGGTTTGATTGCTCCATTTATGGGCGAAAAATTGCAGGGCAAAAGCGATGTGAGAATTATAGCGGTTGAACCAGCAAGCTGTCCTTCTTTTACAAGGGGAAAATTTGCTTATGATTTTGGCGACACAGCGCAAACAACTCCGCTTATCAAAATGTACACTATGGGTAGCGGCTATATTCCCCCAGCTCACCACGCTGGTGGGCTTCGCTATCACGGTATGAATTCCACGCTTTCGCAGTTGTATCATGATAAATTTATGGAGGCTCGCACAGCAATTCAAACCGATGTTTTTGATGCGGCAATTAAATTCGCAAAAATAGAGGGTATTCTGCCAGCTCCAGAATCTTCTCATGCGATAAAGGTTGCTATAGATGAGGCTTTGGAATGTAAACGTACAGGCGAAAAAAAGACCATTCTCTTTGGCTTAACGGGAACAGGCTATTTTGACATGAGTGCATATATGCAGTACAATGCAAAAACCATGAGCGATCATGTTCCTACAGATGAAGAGTTGAAACAAGGATTTGCTAGTTTGCCAGATATTCCCCTGAAATAGTCCGTAGCAGACATTCTCTTTTTGCCCTCTGCTTGAACTTCCAAAATAGCGAGAGTTCTGTTTCCCGTGCCCGCGAGAACTGTATTTTTTTGAATGGAAATTTCACATGGTTTTAAGGAGTGAGAATTATCAATGGCGGTTTTTCTTATGAAAATTTTTTGCCCATTTAAATAAGTGTATGCACCTGGCCAGGGTGTAAAGGCGCACAGCCTTTTGTGAATTTGGAGTGCGCTCTTGTTCCAGTCTATTAAGGCATCTTCTTTTTTCAGTTTGGGTGCTGGGCTTGCTTTTTCGTGGTTTTGTTCCAGCGGAGTGAAATTTCCGCTTTGGAGTTTTGTGAGTGCACAGTCCAATGCTTCACAGCCCGGAGCTACCATTTTTTTTAACAGGCTTTCCGTTGTGTCGTCTTGTTCTATTTTTATTTCCCTTTGCTCTAAAATAGGTCCGTGATCCATTTTTTCGTCTAGCAAAAATATGGTTAAGCCCGTTGTTTCTTCGCAATTTGCTATTGCCCACTGCACAGGTGCGGCACCTCTGTATTTTGGGAGCAAACTGCCGTGAATATTTATGGCTCCAAATTTTGAAGCGGCTAAAACTTCTTTTGGCAAAATTGAAAATGCAACAACCACAAAAATATCCGCATTTAATTTTTTCAATTCCTCAGCAAATTCGGGATTTTTAACCGAAGTTGGTTGCAAAACAGGAATGCCCGCTTCCAAAGCGGCAATTTTCACAGGAGGGGAGTGCAGTTCCATTCCGCGTCCTGATTGTTTATCGGGCTGGGTTGCAACCGCTATTACCTCGTGCTCGCCTTTTGAAAGGTGTTTCAAAAATTCAGAAGCAAACTCCGGCGTTCCCATAAAAATTATACGCATACAACTAACCCCCCACCCACACCGCTTGTTTGCCAAAAATTGAATTCAATTTTTTCAAATTTTCCCTTGTAGGAGAAATTTTGTATTTACTCGTTTCCATTTTATATTGGCAGCCATTACCCCCAAACACATAAAAACATACCGAAGCTCCTTTTTCTTTGTTGTTTTCTTTGAAGAACTCCTTTATTTTGGAGTTTTGAGTTTGGTCTAAAAAATCGGAGTGCATTTCAATATAAAAATTTTTTGCCTGCTTTATTTTGTCTTCTAAAAATTCAATGGAATTCACCATCAGTTGAGGTTTGTTGTTGAAAGAAGAAATCGTGAGCTTGCCAGAGGCAAGAACAAGAGAACTTTCAATGCTTTTTCCTTTTATGCTTTCCCATTTTTTTGAACCACAAAAGGCTTCCAATTTATCGTGTTTGTCTTGCAGAGTTAAAATGGCTATTGTATCATTATTTTTGGTTGGTTTTTCACTAACATTGCTCACAAGCGCGGCAATTTTAACAAAGGAATCCATTTTTTCGCGCATTTTTGCTTTGTTGGAGAGGTCAATGTCTGCAAAGCCTTTGATTTCTGCATAATATTCATCCAAGGGGTGGGCGCTTATCTGCGCTCCGAGCGTTTTTTGCTCTTTCATAAGGCTGTCTAAAAAAGGCCACTCCGCAGATTCTTCTAAACTTGGTTCCTCTTTGGTATCATCGCCAAACAGAGCCATTTGTGAAGATAGTTTTTTAACCTTCCAAGCGGCAGCATCTGTAAGGGCAAGTTCCACAGATGCAAATTTTTGAGCACGTGTTCCGGGCAAGGAATCCAATGCTCCTGCTTTTGCTAAACTTTCCAAGGCAATTTTATTTACGGTAACTTTCTCAAATAAATGAAGCCTGCGAACAAGATCAAAAAAACTTTTGAATTCTCCGTTCTCTTTTCTGTCTCGCTCAATATCACGCGCCACAACCTCTCCGCATCCCTTTATTTGCGATAAACCCCATCTGATGGAACGTCCTTCCATGCTGAATCTCTCTCTGGATTTATTCACATCTGGTGGTAAAATTTCTATTCCCATTGTTTTGCATTCTTCAACCATATTTATCAGATTTTCAAATTTTTCAACGCTCATAACAGCCGCCATATATTCCTGCGGGAAATTGGCTTTGAGGTATGCGGTTTGGTAAGCAACATAAGCATAAGTTGCGGAATGGCTTTTGTTGAATGCGTAGCCGCAAAAAGGCTTTAGGTCATTCCAAATTTTTTGCAACAGAGGTTCGGGATAATTTCTCTCTTTTCCGTTTTCAAAAAATTCAGGCTGCATTTTTGCCATTTCTTTTTCATTCTTTTTTCCCATTGCCCTGCGGAGAATATCTGCCTTGCCCAGCGAAAATCCCGATAGCACCTGAGCTATTTGCATAACCTGTTCTTGAAAAACAATAACTCCAAAAGTTTCCATTAAAATGGGTTTCAAACTTTCGTGATAGCAGTTTATCGTTGAAGGGTCGTTTTTCCCTTTTATATATCTCGGAATGTTCTCCATTGGACCTGGGCGGTAAAGAGCATTCATAGCGATTAAATCTTCAAGGCAGCTCGGTTTCAATTCCTGCAAATATCTTCTCATTCCAAAAGAATCAAATTGAAACACTCCAATCGTATTTCCACGTCCAAACATATCAAATGTTTTGGCATCGTTCAATGGAATTTGGCTTATATCCAGTTTTTGTTTTTTTGTTTCCTCAATGGTATTCACCGCTTCTTGAATTATGGACAAATTTCTAAGCCCCAAAATATCCATTTTCAATAAACCAATATCTTCGGTATAATGTTTATCATATTGCACAGCGGGGTCATCGTTTGGGTCAAGGCGATAAATAGGAACCAGCTCCGTCATTTTGCAAGGTGCTATTATAAGCGCAGCAGCGTGCGTACCGGATTGGCTTATAAAATCTTCCAACTTAACAGATAAATTCCAAAAATCCTTATAGGCTTCTGTGCTTTCTATTAAAGAATTCAATTCTTCATCTTGTTTTCTAACATCTTGCAAAGTGAAATCATCAAAGCCCGGCAACTTAAAAGGGATTTTTTTTGCAAAGGTATCCACATCGCTTATGGAAAGATCCATCACACGCCCAACCGCCCATAGAACCGCTTTTGCTTTCATTCGTCCATAAGTTATGAGCTGAGTTACATTTTCCTTTCCATATTTATCTGAAACATAATCTATAAGTTTTTGCCTGTCTTTATCTGAAACATCTATATCTATATCTGGCATAGACACACGTTCTGGATTTAAAAATCTTTCAAAAAGGAGATTGTAGGGGAGTGGGTCAAGTTCCGTTATGCCGAGTATATATGCAACTATTGAACCAGCCGCAGAGCCACGCCCAGGACCCATAGGAATACCATTGTTTTTCGCCCACTGAATAAAATCCTGTATTATCAAAAAATAACCAGGAACTTTTATTTGCTTTATGGTGGCAAGTTCCGTTTTTATCCTATTCATTATTTTTTCATCATTAAGCCCATTTGGGTATCTAAGCGGAGTTTTTTCTTTAACCAAGTATTCCAGATAATCGTATTCATCTGCAAATTCTTTTGGACATTCAAAGCGGGGCCAGAAAGAGGAACCCACATTTGTTTTTATGCTCACCTCGCATCGCTCCGCTATTTTCACTGTGTTTTCCAAAGCCTCTACATCATCTGGAAAAAGCGCGTACATCTCTTCTGCTGTTTTTAAATAAAATTCCTCTGTTTTGAAATATTCATCCTTAAACTCAAACAATTTCTTTTTTTGATCCATGCACAAAAGGGCGGTGTGGCTTTGAGCATCTTCTTTTGATAGGTAATGAACATTGTTAGTTACAACGAGTTGTCTTTTATTTTGTGCAGCATATTTTCTCAAAAATTCATTTACCGAAATTTCCTCTTCTATATTGTGATTTTGCAATGAAAAATAGAGATGCTCATAATCAAAAATTTTGCAAATATTATCTAAAAATTGCCTAGCCCTGTTTTCCATATTTCCGCAAACATCGCGCCCAAATCGGCTCGCCAAATCTCCGGCTATGGCTATTAAGCCTGCGTTGTGCTGCGATAAAAAGTCTAATGGTATTGCAGGAATTTCTTGGAATTTTTCTTTGGTGGTATAGAGTTCGCTTACAATTTTAATCAGATTTTTATATCCTTCTTGATTTTCTGCCAAAAGGGTGAGGCGGTTATAAGATGATTTATCGTTTGGGGTTGAATTGTCGGTTTCTACGTATATATGGCTGCCCAGAATTTTTTTTACGCTGGATTTTTCCATATAGAAGTCCAAAATGCCAAACATAAAGCCATTATCGGTGAGTGCCACCGCCTGTTGCTTTAATTCCTCTGCTTTTTTGAGAAGCGCTTTTATTCTTACTGGTGCCTGCAAAAAAGAATACTCAGAATGCACCTGTAGATGAACGAAAGAGCTGCTGCTTATGGTTCCCATTTTTTCCTCGCTTTTGAAGTTAGAAATTGTCTATACTCTATAATACGAGTGAACGAGAAAAAAACAGGGGGTAAAGCAGGAAAAAATTTATTTTTTGTGATATTGGTCACTAGATTTGAGTTTTCCATAGGCTTCATTGAGTAAATCTTTTAAATCATTTGATAACAACTGCCCTCTCTTAACAGCTGCCAAAGCCCAAACTTCTATTTCTTCATCAGGTACTCCCTGAAATTTGTAGAAGTTGTAGGCATCTTCATACGTTATTGTCATCGCTCCCCCCGAATAAAGCGGTGAATGGGCTAAATGCGAACATAAGGAATATTAGGACTATCGCTCCAACTATTTTAACGATGGCAGCGATGACATCAATTGCTGTGATTTCTTCTTGGTTTTCACTCATTGTTAGCCTCCTATAACTTGGCTTGCTCCCTAATTTCTTGCAAGATTTTTTCGGGGTTGTCATAAAAATTAACTTCTGGGTACTGCTTCTCAATTTGCATTGCCATTTCTAGGTCTGCAATAGCCTTGTCGTATTCATTCTTGGCGTAATATAATTTGCCACGACTGTGCAGAAGGAGCGGAGCACCTTTATGAATCTCAATTGCGGCGGTATAGTCCGCAATAGCCTTGTCATATTCTTTATACTCACGATAATGATAGCCGCGCATGAGCAGATTTTCTAGGTTATCTGGCTCAACCTCAAGCAGAGCGGATACGTCTTCAATATACCAATCATTAATGCCCTCAGGGAAAACTCTGGTTCCTTCGTTAAGGCGTTTAATCATAGCAATGGCTTCTGCCTTATTTTCCTTCATAGCTTGTCGAATCTTAACTCTGTCTAAGATGCTTTTGGCTTTGCTATGGTCTGGCACTACTCGCAATACCTCTTCCACATCTGCAATAGCCTTGGAGTATTCTTTCTTTTCAAGATATGCCATGCCACGTTCACATAGGCGATCTCGGTAATATTTATCCTCCGGCTTAGTTTCAAGTGCAACGGTATAGTCTGCAATGGCATTGTCAAAGTCTTCTTTGAAATAATATGCTTTGCCACGCATATACAAGGCACTTTCGTAATCTGGCTTAGCCTCAATTGCGGCGGTAAAGTCTGCAATGGCTCTATC